>Ga0209836_100200_pt1 | contig 9400 bp, 7 predicted proteins | sample ElbSprsedimmetaG_FD_184147 | JGI IMG/M metagenome (GOLD analysis project Ga0209836, IMG submission 184147) | Hot spring sediment bacterial and archeal communities from California, USA to study Microbial Dark Matter (Phase II) - Elbow Spring... ... | reverse complement strand
GACCTCGCTACAGGCGCAGTTTCTCATCCCAATGGCTGTATCCATTTCGTTTGGGCTGGCCTTCGCCACCTTATTGGTACTGTTCGTGATCCCTGCCCTACTCTCTTACCAGGAACAGATCAAGCAGCGTATTGCAACGGCGATATAAGACAGCTGGAGATAGAGGCTCTGCCGCTCGGGCTGTTGTTGCTGTTCGCGACAGTCCTGACCTGAATCACGCCGCTACAGACCATCAATCCACAGATCGAGGCTCAGTTGAGTCCAACACTGCTAGATCTAGGGGGCGCCATTATTTCTGACATCGCCGGCGCCTATGCCCACTCGCGTTCGGAAGTGGCGAAAAGTCTAGCTGCTATTTCTGACTAACCTAGTTGGCATTCGATCACCCCAAGTCAGATTGACAGCGTGAAAGAAGATATTGAGGCTTTACTGAAGCGCGATATCGTATTGGAGGCATCGATTGCCGTGGTGAGATAAGCGTGGCTTCGAAGACGGACTATGCGCAATGGGGGCCTATCTGCCGGAGATAATGATAAGCACTAGATTGTTAGTCTTGATTTGAAGGGGCCGGCATGAAATCAGTGCTTCTTGGCCTCTAGTCTGGATGGCTCTGTCACAACGCTCGATCATATGCAATGCTGCATTACTGACCACTGTCGGCGGCTTCGATGGTGTGAGGCGGTGAACGCTCAAGTTTCCGACTTTGCTGCTCGGCCAACGCCCATTCGATATGTTCGCGCAATAGTGGGCTGGCGGTAACAAGGCGATTTTTCAACGCCTGCACGATCGCCTCGTTGTAAGGGGCATTGCCCAAGGCGATAGCGATATTGCGCTGCCAACGTTCAAAGCCGATGCGGCGAATCGCCGAACCTGCCATCCGTTCATTGAACTGGGTTTCATCCCATGCAAACAGTGCCAACAGATCCGGGTTATCCAAACCGTGGCGTACTCGAAAGTCGGCCTCCTCACTGTACTTGGCAAAGCGGTTCCAAGGACAGATCAATTGGCAGTCATCGCAGCCATAAATGCGGTTGCCAATGGCGCGGCGAAACTCAATCGGGATGCTGCCTTTTAGCTCGATCGTCAGATAAGAGATACAACGGCGCGCATCTACCACACCGTCGGCCACGATCGCGCCGGTCGGGCAGATATCAATGCAGGCAGTGCAGCGGCCGCAATGGGGTGTGACCGGCGAATCCTCCGGCAGCGGCAGATTGGTGAATAGCTCACCCAAAAAGAACCAGGAGCCGGCCTCGCGGCTGATCAGCAGGCTGTGCTTACCCTTCCAGCCCAGCCCCGCCTTCTCGGCCACCACGGTTTCCAGCACCGGCGCACTATCGGTAAAAGCCCGGTAGATCAACGCATGGCCGGTTCCACGTAGTTTCTCACGCAACCTGTCAGCCAACTTCTGCAGGCGCTGGCGCAGTACCTTATGGTAGTCGCGCCCCAGCGCGTAGCGCGAGACATAGCCCTTGTTCGGGTTTGCTAACACCTGGCGCGGCACTGCGGCCATGGGCGGCAAATAGTCCATGCGCACCGCTATGATGCTGACTGTCCCCGGCACAAGCTCAGCCGGTCTAGCCCGCAACAGGCCATGGCGGGCCATATATTCCATCTCGCCATGGAAACCTTTTTCGAGCCAGCTCAGCAAGCCAGGTTCAGCATGGGTAAGATCCGTATTTGAGATGCCAACGCCGGTAAAACCCAGCTCCCGAGCCTGTTTGCGAATCCAGGCGACCAGATCCAAAGCGTCCAGCGATACAGGCCGGTTCATGCGAGGCGTTCAGCCAACAACATACCGCCGCGGGCACCCAAGATGCAAAGCAAGACCGTCGCGCCAATATACAGCAAGGCCAGCAGCCACTGATTGCGCTCGATCAATGCCAAGGCGTCGATCGAAAAGGCCGAGAAGGTCGTGAAGGCCCCGAGAAAGCCGGTCAGAATCGCGATACGGTATTCCAGCGGCATCTGCCAACGACTGCTCAGCCAGATTGCCAGAAATCCCATTAGGACCGACCCAAGTACATTAACAACCAGCGTGCCAAAGGGAAAGCCACGCCCCAATGTGTGCATCAGGAAATTGGTCAGGGCAAAACGGGCCATAGCCCCGAAAGCTCCGGCAATGCCAATCATGAGGTACAGCCTCATTTGTTTCTTTCCCTGCGCGCTTGTTCGTTCAAAGCCGCAAGGCGAGTGAGCTTGTCGCTGATTTTGATCTCCAGTCCTCGCCTGACCGGTTCGTAATAACGGCGGCCGATAAGGTTTTCTGGCAAATAAACTTCTCCAGCAGCAAACCCCTCCTCTTCATCATGAGCATAGCGATAACCCTTGCCCCAACCCTCGCGCTTCATCAGACTCGTCGGTGCATTGCGCAGATGCATCGGCACCGGCTGAGAACCGAATTCGCGCGCATCCTTCATCGCTGCTTTGTGAGCCTTATAAACCGCATTGCTCTTGGGAGCACAAGCCAGATAGATCGCAGCCTGGGTTAACATCAGCTCACCCTCGGGCGAACCCAGACGCTCGTAGGACTGCCAAGCATCCAACGCAATCGACAACGCACGGGGGTCGGCATTGCCGATATCCTCGCTGGCCATTCGGACCAGCCGACGGGCCAGGTAGGCAGGATCAGCACCCCCATCGATCATGCGTGCCAACCAATAGGCCGCAGCATCGGGGTCGGAGCCGCGCACCGACTTATGCAGCGCCGAGATCTGATCATAGAACTCGTCGCCGCCCTTATCGAAACGGTTGGGACCAGCGCGGGTGACCTCCGCAAGGATCGCCGGGGTGATTTCACCACCTTGGTTGATGGCCAGACTGGCGGCGATCTCCAACAGGATCAGCGCTCGTCGGGCATCGCCGTCAGCCGCACGCGCGATCTGCGCCAAGGCCTCTTCCGCAATGGTCAGTGATTCAGCGCCCAGGCCGCGCTCGCAATCCCTCAACGCGCTTTGCAACAACGCCTGAATATCCTTTGGAGTCAAGGGCTTGAGGATGTAGACCCGCGCTCGCGAGAGCAGCGCGTTATTAAGAGAAAAAGAGGGGTTTTCGGTGGTGGCACCGATTAGAGTGATGAGGCCTTCCTCTACTGACGGCAACAGCGCATCCTGCTGGGCTTTGTTGAAGCGGTGGATCTCATCAATGAATAATACACTACGCTGCTCCCCTCGGCGGTTGCGGGCACACTCTAGCACCTCGCGGATTTCCTTGACCCCAGCCATCACTGCCGAAAGCGCATGCCATTCAGCGCCAGCTTCGCTAGCGATCAGCCGCGCGAGGGTGGTCTTGCCAACCCCTGGCGGTCCCCAGAGGACCAGCGAGTGCAGCCTGCCCTGCTCCACCGCCAACCGCAGGGGTTGGCCGGGACCGACGAGCTGTTCCTGGCCAATGACCTCGTCGAAGCTACGCGGACGCATACGCTCGGGCAGGGGGCGCAGATCCACGCCAGTCTCCCTCTCCTGTTCGAGCAGATCCAAATCGGATTACCTTGTTTCGACCACGTCCACCCCTTCGGGCGGTGTGAAATCGAACTGGTCCATGTCCAGCGGCCGGTTGATCTTGCGATCCATAAAACTGACTCGAGTCACATTGTCAAAGGCATCGATCAGCTGCATGCTGGCAAAACCTTGTTCATCCATCCCGATCAGGATTTGATTAAAGTCAGACTGCCCGTCGTGGGCCGTAAGGCTGAACCAGCGCATGCCGTCCTCCTCGTCCACCAGCTTGATGTCGTACACCTCGGTCAGTGACTTCTCATCCATTAGGATCATGATCGGGGAAGTATCGATACTGCCAGTCAATGCCCTGCGGGTGGCCTGCTCGAGATCCGGATCGTATACCCACAGCGATTCACCATCGGAGATCAACTGCTGCTCGTAGGGGGTCTCATATACCCAGCGGAACTTGCCGGGCCTTGAAAGGGCCATATAGCCCGTAGAGAACTGGACTTGATTTCCACGCGGGTCGCGCTGGGATTGCTCAAAACGGGCCTCATAGGTTTTCAGTTCAGAAACAAAATTCGTAAGGATATCGGCATCATCGGCAACTGCCGAGATGGTGGTTGCTAGACCGAAAGCCAAGGAAAACACCCATATCTTCATGGTTTTGATTAACATATCTAATCTGATTTGCAAATTGGGCCAAGTTTCCAGCCTCAGGAACCAGACGGTGGTGGCACCAGCACTTCGCGTGAGCCATTGGGTTGCAATGGGCCAACGATACCGGCATTCTCCATTTCCTCGACGAGCCGCGCCGCACGGTTGTAACCAATCTTAAGGCGACGCTGTATGTAGGAAATCGAGGCCTTGCGACTCTCTAACACTATGGCCACCGCCTGGTCATAAAGTTCATCCCGCTCTCCACTCTCACCCGCAGGTGGACGCTCGCCCGGCAGAGTAACTGCGCCGCTTTGATCATCGAGGATGTCCTCGATGTAGTCCGGTTCGCCCACACTCTTGAGCGCCTCAACCACTCGGTGTACCTCATCATCAGACACGAATGCACCATGTACCCGCATGGGCATGGCGGTACCCGGTGGTAAGTACAGCATGTCGCCATGCCCCAGCAGCATTTCGGCACCCATTTGATCGAGGATGGTCCGTGAGTCAATCTTGGAGGAGACCTGGAAGGCAATCCGGGTCGGAATATTAGCCTTAATCAGGCCGGTGATCACATCGACCGACGGACGCTGGGTTGCCAGTATCAAGTGGATGCCGGCGGCCCGAGCCTTCTGAGCTAGACGGGCGATTAACTCCTCGACCTTCTTGCCGACCACCATCATCATGTCGGCGAACTCATCGACCACCACCACGATATAGGGCAAAGGTTCGAGTTCGGGTGCCGGCAGGTCTGGATCCAGCGCTTCAGCTGGATTGTACAGCGGATCAAGCAGTGGCTCGCCAGCTTCCCGTGCCTCGCAGATCTTGGCATTGGCACTAGCGATATTGCGCACACCCAAAGCAGCCATCATCCGATAGCGGCGCTCCATCTCACCCACCGCCCAGCGCAAGGCATTGGCAGCCTCCTTCATGTCGGTGACCACCGGAGCTAACAGGTGGGGGATACCCTCGTATACCGACAGCTCCAGCATCTTAGGGTCAATCAGTATCAGACGGACGTCTTCGGGTGTCGACTTGTAAAGTAAGCTCAGGATCATGGCGTTGATACCCACCGATTTGCCTGAGCCCGTAGTACCCGCCACTAGCAAATGCGGCATTCGCGCTAAGTCGGCCACCACGGGTTCGCCTCCGATATCCTTCCCCAACCCGATGGTTAACGGCGACTTAGCGTCAGTATAGTGATGCGATTCAAGTACCTCGCGCAGGGCAATAATTTCGCGTTTGTGATTGGGAATCTCAAGACCGACAGTGGACTTACCCGGAATAACCTCGATCACCCGCACCGAAACGGTGGACAATGCCCGCGCCAAATCCTTGGCTAGATTGGAGATCTGACTAACCTTGACACCTGGCGCTGGTTCCAACTCGAATCGGGTGATAACCGGCCCTGGATGGGCTGCCACTACGGTGACTTCAACCCCAAATTCCGACAGCCGTTCCTCAATCAGGCGTGACATCGCCAGTAAGGCTTCCTCGCTGTAGCCTGACTCGGTACGCACGGCTGGATCTAACAGGCTCAGACTAAGCCACTCTCCATCCAGCGCCTTCTTGATCGGTTTCGGCTTGTCCCGTTTTGCTAAAAATCCCCGCTTGGGTGGCGATTCTCTATGCGCACTGCGCACCACCGCTGGCGGGCTTGCGCCGGCCGCCGTGGATGGCTTCGCCAAGTTCGATTCCTTGCCCGAACTCACCACTGGGTCACGCCGGTCGCCCTTGCGTTCGGTCCTGCGAATCACCGGCACCGACTCGTCATTGGCCCCCGTACCTGGGCCTTCTAGCCACTCCACCCGCTTCTTGAACCACTGCAACAACTTGAGAAAAGCTTCCCAAGCCCCCAGAACGAGAGAGCCAGTCACATCGACTAACCCCAGCCAGGAAAGGCCGGTCATCGCGGTGATGGCAATCATGATGAAAGGTAGCAGAATTAGTGTGGTACCCAAGGCACCTAGATAATCGACCAAAGGCAGGGCCAACAGTCTCCCCAGCAGCCCTCCTGCTCCGATCTTCTCCAAAGGTGGCGGCGGCACCATGTGGATGTGGACCAATATGGTAATTGTGAGGACAAACAATAAGAATCCACCAAACTGAAGAGAATGCGCCCACGAAAAAAATGGCTGTTCATAACGGATTGACCAAAATATCCGCAGGGCAATTAAGATCAGCCCCATCGGCAGTGCATAAGCGCCGTAGCCAACCAGGAAGCGAAGCGAATCCGCCAGCCATGCACCAAACACGCCAATAGCATTGTTAACCTGATCGCCAGTGCCAGTCGTGCTCCAACCTGGATCGGTAGGGCTATAGGTGACCAGCGACACAAAGAGCATGGCTGCCAGGGACAGTGACATCAGCAACAGCAACTCACGACCGAAACGAGCCGGATGATAAACAGCAAAATTACTGTTGTTTCCCTTGTTTTTCCTGTCGCTCATCAATACGTTATCTATACTCGTTTCCCCAAGTTCACAAGTATACCTGCCCGCATGGACAAGATCATTAGAACCGACGAAGAATGGCGCCGCCTGCTCACCGAAGAACAGTTTCGTGTTTGTCGCCAGGCCGGGACCGAAAGGCCGTTTACCGGCCGCTATTGCCATAGCCACGAGCCTGGCCTCTATCGCTGCATTTGCTGTGGTGCCCCGCTATTCCACTCTTGCCAGAAATTCGACTCCGGCACCGGCTGGCCAAGCTTTGTGGCACCGGTCAGTGAGGATGCCGTCACCGAGCATTGCGATCTGAGTTATGGAATGATCCGTACCGAAGTGCGTTGCGCCCGCTGCGATGCCCACCTCGGTCATGTGTTCGACGACGGCCCGCCACCGACTGGAAAGCGCTATTGCATCAATTCGGTCTGCCTGCAACTTCAACAAGACAATGACTGATCCTTGCCTCCAGGCATCATCAACAGGATCAGTGCCAACAGCCTAGTCGCCGCCCCGGCAGGCCTGCGTGAAGCCGCCCAGAAACTCGGGAAACACAACCTCACTCAGAGTGCTTACCTCTTCCTGAACTAAAGAAAAAAGACAGCCTGTCTTGGGCTGTCTTTTCAACATCTGTCAACCGGCTAAGAAACGGTCTCAGTCATTGCTGGCGCCCATGCCCTGCTCTTGCAGGAAGTGGCACAGCGCTATGCTGTCATCCTTGCTCTCGATGTGGGCACTACACCATGCCCAATTCCAGATATCACCTTACGATACGCAACCCAGGCCGTTTCGGTGGTGGAGGCTCGTCATCCCCATCACCCTTCGAGTCAGAGTCGGCAGTCTGCTTAGTTGACGATCCGGTTGTCTCGCCAGCATCTACGGCACGAAGTTTGGGCCGAGAGGGTGGACGGGAAATACCTTGCTCCCCATATTCCACATCAGCCCCTTCATCCGGAAACATCAGCCCCTGGCCCGTTTCCCGATCGACAATGCCCAATATCGCAGCCATCGGTATATAGACCTGCATCGGCTGCCCACTAAAGCGGGCCTCGAACGCCACATAGGCATTTTTCAACTCCAGCCGACGCACCGCTGAAGGAGAGATATTCAGCACGATCCGCCCGTCATTGACAAAGGCTTGAGGTACTACCACACCCGGGTGCAGTGCATTCACCACTATGTGAGGCACGTGATTGTTGTCGACGATCCACTCGTAGATCGCCCGCAGCATGTAGGGACGGCTTGAGGTCATCATATCCAGTCAGGGCGCATTTCTCGTTCAATCTCGGTCAAGCTTAACTGAAACGTCGGACGGTTGAAAATGCGCTTCATATAATCCTGGATGGGTTTGGACTTTGGTCCGCTCAAGTCGATGTTATAAACCGGCAGACGCCACAAGATAGTTGCAACAGTCACATCGGCCAAACTGAATTCTTCACTCATAAAGAACGGCATGGCAGCGAACACTGGCGACAAAGACAGGATGCTCTCTTTCAACTGCTTACGCGCCTTGGCCACCGTCCTCTCGCCACGCTCAAAGTCAGGTAGCAAACCAAACCAATCCTTTTCAATCCGATACAGCGCTGTACGTACTTTGGCACGACTGACTGGATCGATCGGCATCAGGGGCGGATGTGGAAACCGCTCATCCAAGTATTCCATGATAACCCGGGCATTGGTCAGCACCAGATCGCGGTCCGCCAATGTCGGCAAATCACCATTGGGGCTCAGATCCCGAAAATCTTCTGGGACATTATTGCTTGTAATTTCAATAATATCGGCAGTCAATTCCTTTTCTGCTAGTACAATTCGGGTTCGATGACATTCGGGACGATCGGGACTGGTGAACAATGTCATGACCGAACGGCGATTAACACTCGCCATGGACCTGCCTCCTGACGCAATAATGAAGTGAATCAGTTTAACAAATTGACAGCTTTTGCAGGGATTGGCAACACCCAAGACCGGCTTTTGTAATCTAGTCGGCCCTGAAAAATTCGTAACCCACTGACTTTCCTCAGTAATATAGCGGATTTGGCCTTGATGAATTGCAAGAAAATGCCATCATAAGGGCAGTTTCCTTGCAAAAACCAACGATTTCCCATGGCCAGAATCCAGCAAGCACCCGCTGACGATCCAGTATGCAGCCGAGAACAAGATCTGTTCCGCTCTCGACTGGACGAGATGATCGACATGAACCACCCACTGGTTCAGGTGAGTGAGGCCATGCCTTGGCAGACCCTGATCGAGGCAGTTGGCAAGTCATTGCCGGCTATTCCGGCCGGGGCCGGCCGTCGTCCCTTGCCGGCCCGCCTGATGCTCGGGTTGCTGTACCTCAAGTACGCCTACGACCTGTCCGACGAGGCAGTCGTCCAGCGCTGGATGGAAAACCCTTACTGGCAGTACTTTTGCGGCGAGGTGTTCTTCCAAACCCGCCTACCTTGTGATCCGTCTTCACTGACCCGCTACCGCCAGCATCTTGGCGAGGCTGGGGTTGAGGAGCTGCTGGCGCAGACCATCTCGGCAGCCAAGAAGCTTAAGGCCATTCGGCCACGGGACCTTGATCGCGTGATTGTCGACACCACGGTGCAGGAAAAGGCCATTGCTTACCCGACTGACAGTCGCTTGCTGGAAGTCTGCCGACGCAAGTTGGTCGAGGCGGCCGATCAACATGGCATCCGCCTTCGTCAGAGTTATGCTCGCAAGGGTCCCGAATACGCCCGGCAAGCCAGCCGCTACGCCCATGCTCGTCAGTTCAAACGCATGCACCAGATGCTTAGGAAACAACGAACCATTGTTGGCCGTCTGATTCGGGACATCAGCCGAAAGGCCAGTGAGCAGGCACGGCAGGCGCTGGCG
>Ga0209836_100198_pt1 | contig 9419 bp, 7 predicted proteins | sample ElbSprsedimmetaG_FD_184147 | JGI IMG/M metagenome (GOLD analysis project Ga0209836, IMG submission 184147) | Hot spring sediment bacterial and archeal communities from California, USA to study Microbial Dark Matter (Phase II) - Elbow Spring... ... | reverse complement strand
GTTTATCTGGATGTAACCGGACTGACCTACTCAGCACTAACGCCACGCGGCTTTAAAGCCCGCCGGCGCTATAAACAGTGGCAAAAAGAGCATGCTGAAATTAAAACACTCATTGATCCCTTCGGGACTCAGAAAACACAAGCGTTAGCCCGCCACTTTCTGGGCAAATCAGTGGGCGTTAGTGCCCGGAAAAAGCCCAGTTATAAACAACTTTTAGCGCCAACTTATAATTCGCAGTTCCCGATTCCCAACGAACTCCATCCGGTACAGGCCGCAAGGGTGTTGTTTGCGGCTTTATTTGAATACAACTTGAACGATCTTGCCCCTGATTACGGATTGGGCACGGCCTTTGATCCTAATGATGTCGCATACGATTTGGTACTTGATTTGACCAATGCGCCCTGGACCGAGGATGAAAAGAGCGCGTTGTTTGAGCGTTTACGTTCTGTCGAGCTGAGCGTGGATGATCTGCAGGCCAACCCGCCATTGAGCACGCATGAGCATCAAGCACGCATTGAGCAGGGGCGCTATTTGCTTTGTGGTGTTAATGTTACGGCTCGGTTAGGTGCTGCGCTGGGCAAGCCTGGCATATGTGTCTGCAACCCCGGTAATGCCAAGAATGAGGGCGCTATTTCCTCAAGGCTAGCTACACATAAAATGCTCAATGTCGATGAGCCGCCTATGAATCAGCCGGCCATCATCACCGAATCGATCATCCAGGCGATGACCAAGGGGCAGGCAAAAATCGTGGTGAATGAACAAGAACACGAAAGAAAAAAAAGCGCCTTCAAAAACCTAGATTCCTCTGAAGCAACGCCGGCCCCGGTCGCCGAGACGTCCGAACAGAGCGGCGCGCGTTAATATGTTGCAGTTACGTTCTGAACAGACGTTGGAAAATACCCTGCGTCTGCCGGCGGTTAGTAAAGCCCATTATGAACTAGATGCAGTCGATGCCCACAGCCTGGCCAGTCCGGGGTTAAAAGCCATATTAAAAGACCCGGATTTATTGATTATCGGCGGTGGGTCTAATCTGGTTTTTGCCAGTCCTGAGATCAAGCACAGCCTTTCGATCAGTGCCAATCATTGGCAGGTTCTCAGACAAAGCCCATCACATGTCTGGATTGTCGCAGAGGCTGGGTTGTCTCTGGATGTTTTGGTGCGGCAAACCACCCGTTACGGTTGGTTTGGTTTAGAGCGGCTTGCTGAAATACCGGGCACGATTGGCGCAGCGCCGATCCAGAACGTTGGGGCCTATGGCCGTGAAATCGCCGATTTGCTCAATTGGGTTGAAGCAGTCGACCGCAAGACCGGCCAGATTTGCAGGTTTACCCGTGCTGCTTGTCGCTTCTCCTACCGACAGAGTATCTTCAAACAACAGCCAGAACGTTGGTTAATTACTCGGGTGGGATTGCGATTAAAACGCAAATCAACCGCTGATAGCATCTTTGCCCACCCCGGTGTGCAGCATGCTGCCAAGCAGCTCGGTTATAACATTAAAAACAATGACATACCCGCTGATCCTAAAGTTATTGCGGAGATCATTCGCGCTGTCCGTTTGGCTAAACTGCCCGATTGGCGCGATCCTCATGCGCCGGGCAGCGTGGGCAGTTTCTTTCACAATCCGGTGATTAGTCGCAAACAATTCAATCGGTTGCGCAAGAAATTTGGTGCTGTGCCGGGTTTTGCCACCGCTGATCAAGAGAAGATCAAAATACCGGCGGGCTGGTTGATTGAACAGCGTGGCTGGCGGGGTGTGGTGCGCGGCTCAGTCGGCGTATATGCTGACCATGCACTAGTGCTGGTGCATTTTGGTGCGGGCAGTGGCGCCGAGTTGCTATCTTTGGCCAATGAGATTATCGCCGATATCAAAAACCACTACGGCATTACGCTGGTGATAGAGCCGCGGGTGTTACCCTAAGCAGTTATAATGCATATCGGATAATACCTGCGATATGATTTATTATCCCTAACATTACTTATTGCCAAGCTAAACCTACCGTGACCCAATCAACCACAGAGTCGACACAAGCGCGTATCCGTGCCTCTATTGAGGATGAGCGGGTTTTGTCGTTGTACTTAGAAGGTCACTGGCGATTGGCTGATTTGCAAGGACATTTTGCATTTGAGCAACTGATCAATATTCCCACCGGAGTGACCAAGGCAGAAATACGCCAGCCGCCACAATCGCTGGATAGTGCCGGGGCACTGGAAATTGCTCGCCTGCATCGTTTTTTACAGCAACAGGGCATCGAACTTAAGCTTTCTGGATTGCAGCCGCAACAGCAGGGGCTGGCAGCATTACTGATTGAGCGTAATCCACCTGAAAAGTCCGAACATCCTCATCAACCAGGCTTTTTGGCAAGCATAGGGTTGCGCGTTTTCGGGATTGGGCGGGAGATGAACGCCTTTCTCGCCTTTTTGGGTGAACTCGCCGCCCGCGGGCTGCCGGCAGTGCTCGCGCCGTGGCGCATCCGTTGGCGGGAAGTGGCAGGCGAAATTCAGGCCGCTGGGGTGCGCGCTCTGGGTATTGTTGGTCTGTTATCGTTTCTAATCGGCATGGTGATGGCCTATCAGGCTGGGGCGACATTAGCCGACTTCGGTGCGAATATACTCATCGTTAATCTAGTGGCCATTATCACCCTGCGTGAAATGGGCCCGCTGATTACGGCCATTATCGTTGCCGGGCGTACCGGTTCTTCATACACCGCACAGATAGGCACAATGAAAATCACCGAAGAGGTGGATGCGCTTAAAGCTATTGGCATCCCGCCTTTTTCCATGTTGATTCTGCCTAAAGTCATCGCCTTGATGATTGTCTTACCTCTGTTGACCCTGTTTGCTAATTTAATGGGGTTGGCTGGTGGGGCGTTGGTCGCCGCGCAACAGTTTGAAGTCCCGGTGCGTATTTACATTGACCGCCTACCGGAAGTAGTGGATTTAACCACCCTGATGTTGGGTCTGGTTAAAGCCCCGGTTTTTGCTATTACCATTGCGTTAATTGGATGTATGCAAGGTATGCGGGTTTCGGGTAGCGCGGCTGCGGTAGGTCGGGCGACCACCAAATCGGTGGTTCAGGCTATTTTCCTGGTGATTGTGATTGATGCGGTGTTTTCAGTCGCCTTTAATATTCTGGGGTATTAATGTTTATGGCTGAGCCGGTAGTCCGCGCAGAAAACATCCACAATTGCTTTGGGCAGAGCTGTGTGCATCAAAATCTCAATCTGGAGTTACCACAGGGAGAGATTGTGGCCTTGGTTGGTGGGTCGGGTACGGGAAAAACGGTTTTGATTCACACCTTGACAATGCTACGCAGTCCCACCCGCGGTAAGGTAACCCTGTTCGGGGTTGATGTTGGAGCCGCTGGCGAGAAAACCCGCTTGGATCTGCGCCGTAAAATTGGCTTGTTGTTCCAAGGCGGTGCTTTATTTACCGGCATGACCGTGCTGGAGAATGTCATGCTGCCCTTGCGTGAGCACACCCGGGTGCGTGGAGCCTGGCTGGAGGAGTTGGCCATGAGCAAAATTTTGCTTGGAGGCTTGCCTGCAAGTGCCGCGGGGAAATACCCTGCTGAGCTTTCTGGGGGCATGGTAAAACGGGCAGCGCTGGCGCGCGCACTGGCTCTTGATCCGGCTTTACTGGTGCTAGATGAGCCGACCTCGGGTTTGGATCCGATTGCCGCTGCGGCCTTTGATGATTTAATTCGCGAACTGGTTGATTCCATGGGATTAACAGTCTTGCAAGTCACTCATGACTTGGATTCAATCTGGACCGGTTCTGATCAGGTCGCTTTTTTAGCCCGCAAAAAGGTGTTAGCGATGGGCCCGGCCGCTGAGCTGGCAAAACGGGATGAACCCGAATTAGTTGCGTATTTTCAAGGTGCCCGCTCAGCTCACTATGCGGCACGTAGCTATTAGTTTTATCGAGGTAACGATGGATTCACAAATCAATTACTCTCTGGTGGGTGCCTTCGTACTACTATTATCGACTGCGACAGTGGGCTTTGGCTACTGGCTGTTTGTCGGCGGCAGTGACCGCCAGTACGAGCCTTATGTGATTTATGCCACCGATAGTGTCAGCGGGTTAAATACGAATGCGCGGGTGTTTTACCATGGCGTGGACGTCGGCTGGGTTGACCAGATTCAGATTGATCCTAACAACCCCGACCGGATCGAGATTCGAGTTTCCATTGCCGAAGGCACGCCGATCCGTCAGGATACTACCGCCCAGTTGCGACCACAGGGGGTAACCGGTTTGAGCGTGCTGGATCTCTCAGGGGGGTCACCTGATAGTCCGATTCCCACTAAAGAGGGTCAAAGTTGCTGTCCGGTTATTCGTTATGAACCTTCACTGTTTTCAAAATTAGAAGGTGGTGTTCAGGATACACTGGTACATATTTCTGTTATTGGTCAACGTCTTGAGCGGCTATTTAACGAGGAAAATGTTGATGCGCTGCAAAATACCATCAAAGATATTAGTGAGATTACCGCCACCATTGCCAATGAGCGCGATGCTATTAGTCGTATTGTAAATAACACCGAGCAAACCACTGCAAACATAGCCAATTTAACCCAATCGGCCGATCAGCTCGTAGCTCGGGCGCATAGCAGTATGGATTTAGTAGAGCAAGCAATCGCTGAATTAACCAGTACCATGGGTAACTTTAGCCAAGCGGCAGATGAAATTGCCAAGGCGGCGGATTCAACAGTTGCCTTCACCCAGGCGGGTACCAGCACCGCACAGCAAATTGAACGTCGCACCTTGCCGGAAATTGAATTGCTGGTTTCTGATTTGCGCGCTTTAACCCGCCGGCTAAGCGCGCTAAGCAACACCTTAGATGATGATCCCAGCCAGATTATCTTTGGTTCGCCCAGACGGCCAGCTGGCCCGGGAGAGGAGCAGTAAATGCAGATTGTTTTTCATTTTATGAATCGGCGCTTATGGCCGTTGGGGGCACGTTTAGCTTTGCTGACCGGGACACTATTGCTAGCAGGCTGTGTCGGTCTGACTCCCACCAAGCAGCAAACTGCTTTGCAGAACTGGCTGTTGGATGTGACTGATCCTCGGGTTATCGCGGCCGATATAGATCCTGTGGTGCTGCGGATGGTAGAAATTGATGCGCCCAGCGCACTTGATACCACCGCCATGGCTTACATAGATCAGCCTAATAAATTATCGTTTTATCGGGACAACCGCTGGGCAGCGCCACCTGCGGAGATGATTCAGCAATCCCTGAAAACAGGTTTTGAGCGCCAACAGTGGGTCAAAGCGGTACTGCTGGGCAGTGTACGTTTAGACTCAGATTTAATTATTGCCTGTGATTTAGACCGCCTTGAACATCATGTTATTTCAGAAACTCAAGGTGCGGCGCGATTAACCATCAGCTGCGACTGGGTGGACACCCAGAGCCGAGAGGTTAAAGCACGTTCGGTATTTCAGGAAAGCAAACCCTTAGCTGAGAATAACGCTGCGTCTTTTGTAGCCGCCAGTCAGCAGCTTTTAGAACAAATCACTGACCAGTTGATTGGCCAGACCCTAGAAGTGGCGCAAAACTTAAAGCATGAATAGCAGCTATTGGTGAACACTAACTGCATCCAGGTATCTTTTAAAACTGCCCAGCAGCCTGATTGTTGCGTTGGTAGTAGCTCTTTTGATTTACGTCAGGTTATTTCTCGGTCGTAATGGTCGTAATGCACCGTCCGGCTCGCGCCTAGGTCGCTGACGATAATTCTTCGATGTACCCATCTGATAAATCCGATGCTAATCTCTTATTGAGTATTTAATTATATTCTTATATCATTCAATTTCATTGTTCCCCGCATAAGTTAGCCGGAATGAAGCTGATTGTTTTTTAAGGCGGAAAACAAAGTGAAATCAAGTACATTGATGCAGAATATAAAGCGTTTTCAGGATAATTTCCGCCGTCGTTTTTTGGTGATAGCTCTGCTTGCGGCCACGCCAACAACGGTCTGTTCAGGTCAGGATTCTACCGAGTACCGTTTTACCGCATCAGGCTCGTCGCTCGTTTTGCAATCACAGCCAATTTCGTTGGGTTTTGCTGAGGCTGTTGAGCGCACCATGAATGCCAATCCGGCACGCGATATCTCCCAAGCGCAGATCGATCAGGCTCAGGCTGCTCGCGACCAAGCTCAAGGCAATCTCTTGCCGAGCTTAGAATTAAGCATCGGCATCAGCGCCTCTAATAATCCGTTAAATGTATTTGGCATGAAGCTCAATCAACGCCAAGCCCGCTTTAACGATTTTGGCGTCGCTGAATATCTCGATGTCTCTGGTTTTCTCAACCCGAATATTTCTAACCCGGCCGATATTGATCGTGCCAATAATCTAAAGCCTGATGCCTTAAACGAACCTGGCTGGCACGCCAATATCCAGACTGCGATCAGATTGCAGATTCCAGTTTTCAATGGCGGGAAAATACGTGAAATGCGCGCTCAGGCAGAAGCGCTGCTAAGAGCTGCCCGCGCCGGCGACCAGGCAGCGGAGCAGGAATTGTTAATGCACACTGTAATGGCTTACGGTGGGGTGAAAACCGCTCAAGCCTTCGTCTCTGTGGCCAGTCAAGCAGTCGAAGCGGCTAGATCGTATCGCGATCTTTCCAAGCGCCTACATGAACAAGGGGTGGTTACCGAGGCCGATGTACTCAAAGCCGAGGTTAATCTCGGTGAGCGCGAGTTATTGCAAAGTCAAGCCGAGCATCAGTATGCCAATGCGCTAGATGGCTTAAAGATTCTGATTGGTCTCGATCCGGCCAGTGAGCTTGAGGTGACCGAAAGCATCGAGGTTGCGTTAATGGAAGAAGATCTGGCTCATGCTCGGAAGGTGGCGATGCACACCAACCCCAAGATTATCGCCATCGGCCAGCAAATCGAGGCTGCCCGCTCGGAGGTGGGCGTGGCGCGCGCTGCCTATCGGCCGCATTTTAATATCATGGCGCAACAAGAGTTCAATAGCGAAACCCCTGGGCTGCGCAATGACAGCTACCTTATTGCCGGGCAACTTAATTGGCAGATTTTGGATTTTGGCGCCCGAGCCGGCGGGGTTGACCGTGCCCGTGCCAAGGTCCATCAACATCTTGCCGAACGTCAGCAGGTACTAAACCAGCTAATTAATCAAATTGGTGAGATATACCGTCGAGCACAATTAACTGAACAGCGGGTCTCGGTTCGTGCTCTGGCCATTGAGCAAACTAAAGAAGCCGCCCGGATCGAACAGGTGCGCTATGAGCAGGGACTAAACACCATGACCGAACTCCTAGAGGCGCAGGCCAACCTCGATCATGCCCGTGCGGAGTACATTCGCGCCCAATTTGAGCAGTTAGAGCATCGTGCCGCACTTTGGCTGGCCACGGGTCGCTTGAGTCCTGACCGAATTAAGGCGGTTGCCGACGTCGATTAAAACCTACCTGAACTCAACATGAATAATCACTAAAATGATCAATCTGTTTATTTATTCTCGCGCTAGACGTGGTTTATCTTTTGCGACTATCACGGTCGCAACGCTGCTGCTTACGGGATGTTTTGATAAACAGCCGGAACATCAGAACCTGCCGGCTCATCACGGTGAAATCGCCAAGGTCAACACTATCGACGTAGCGGCCATCACTGCTGTGACATCTTCACACTATCCTGGGACGGTGGTTGCTCGTGATCAAAGCCCGATCGCCTCGCGTGTAATGGGATTTGTCCAGCATATTGAGGTTAAAGCCGGAGATCAGGTAGAACAGGGTGATTTGTTGCTTAAAATTGATCAGGCTGATGTTGACAGTCACATTGATCAAGCCCAAGCGATGCTTGATCAGGCCCAATCAGCTCTAGCCGATGCACTGCGTAATTTTAATCGCGCTAAGAATCTCTTCGAGCAGAACGCGCTACCCAAACAACAATTCGAACAAAGCCAGACAGGCGTAGAACAGGCCCGTGCTCAGGTAAAGCGTGCCCGCGCGGGATTGGAGCAAGCACAAAGCCAGACCCGCTATACCGAAATCACTGCGCCATTTAGCGGGATGGTCATCGAACGGATGATCGAGCCGGGTCAGTTGGCTACGCCCGGTCAGCCCTTGCTGCTAATCCAAAGTGCTGGTGCGAAGGAAATAGCAGTAGATTTAGATCGCCGCGCATTTGAATTTGCAAGTATGCACACCGCATTGCCTGTTAGCTATCGCGATGCGGTCGGGGTAGAACAGCAATTTGAGGCCAAGGTGATACAGCGGGTTGAGGCAGCCAACCCCATGACCCGTACCCATGCGGTGAAACTGTCGATACCGGAGGATCATAATCTTCATACCGGGCAGTTTGTCATGGTTTCCGTCCCAGTAGGTGAGCAACAACAAATCATGATACCAATCACAGCGTTAGCTCACCGCGCATCACTAACGGGTGTGTTTGTGGTTGATGAGCATGGTTATGCCCGTTTTCGTCTGGTTGAAACCGGGCATACCAACGATGATCATGTTGCGGTTTTATCCGGGTTATTCCCTGGTGATCGGTTAATTACAGCGAGTGATCGTCGTTTGTTCAATGGTCTGAAGGTTGAGGTTGACTCGGCATTATGAGCAGAAAACCCGAACATCAGGCTACACCCGCAGAACTTGGCATCGCCGGCAAGCTGGCGAACATGTTTCTGTATTCCAAAATCACCGCACTGATCATGCTTTCGATCACGCTGCTGGGGCTACTGGCCATCGCCATCACCCCGCGGCTTTATAATCCTGAAATTGTTGTGCCTGGCGCACAGATTTTGGTTGAACGCCCAGGTTACAGCGCCGAGCAGATTAATGATCAAATCGTCAAACCGTTAGAGGCCCTTATGGCGCGGTTAGCCGGGGTGGATCATACCTTTGGCACCGCGATTAATGATGCGGGCATGGTCACTGTGCAGTTCGAGGTGGGCAGCAACGAAGAGGATAGCCTATTGCTGCTTTACAACGAGCTGATGCGCAATATGGATCGTTTGCCATCGGGGACAAGCGAACCATTGGTTAAAAGCATCGGCATTAATGATGTGCCAACTGTGACCATCACGCTAAGCTCCGATGAACTCGATTCGGTGCAATTGCGTGAAATTGGCCAGCGCGTTCTCGAACAACTGCAAAATGTGCCAAATGTCGGCGCCAGTGAAGTCATTGGTGGTCACCGCCAGATTCTCGCCGTTGAACCTAATCCTCAGCAAATGGCCGCTTTGGGCATTTCCATGTCGCAGTTAAGCGATATGCTCACTGGTTCGAATGTGGTTATACCAGCTGGCTCATTGGTTAACGACAGTCGGCGATTTACCATCCGTGCTAATGCGGCATTCACCGGGGTTGAGGATTTAAAAAACCTGATCGTTGGCGCTCACAACGGCAAGCTGGTGTATCTGCATCAAATAGCTAATGTGCAGATGAAGGCCGAAGAGAATGATCA
>Ga0209836_100197_pt1 | contig 9460 bp, 9 predicted proteins | sample ElbSprsedimmetaG_FD_184147 | JGI IMG/M metagenome (GOLD analysis project Ga0209836, IMG submission 184147) | Hot spring sediment bacterial and archeal communities from California, USA to study Microbial Dark Matter (Phase II) - Elbow Spring... ... | reverse complement strand
TCGAACCGCTGGCCGGACTAACGGAGCTTCAGGAGCTAATTTTGGGCGGGAATCCTATCGCGGATATCAGCGCCCTGGCACAGCTTGAGAAACTTTGGTTTCTGGATATTTCTCGAACGAATGTCACGGATTTTCGGCCCCTTTTGGCAATGAAAAACCTGAGGGTGCTTGTGGCTTGGGGAATAATGCTCGATGAGGAGGGCAAAAAGGTCCTAGAGGAACTCGAAGCCAGAGGCGTTCAGGTACTTCGGTGAGGGTCGGGCGAGGTAGTAGCCCTAAGAGGGAGTGACTATAATTAGTGTGCTGGCGGCGTAGCCAAGCGGTTAAGGCGAGGGACTGCAAATCCCTTATTCCCCGGTTCGAATCCGGGCGCCGCCTTATGGGTGGTTAGCTCAGCCCGGTAGAGCACACGCTTGACGTGCGTGGGGTCGCAGGTTCAAGTCCTGCACCACCCATTTTTTTTTATGTTGAACCTTCCCAGCGACTCATCTGCCCCTTCGGAAAGGAGGGCGGAAATATGGCGCTGGATCCGGCCTTGCGCATCATAAAACCGCGGCCGAAGCGAGGAATAACGGGATACCAAAGCCTCCACAACTTGGCCACCACAGCTCCTTCAGGAAGCTCGAGCACCATGGGATTCTCGGGGATCTCATCCCGAAACGGAAAATACAGGTTCACCCGAACCTTCATACGCCGTGCACGAGCCTCCGCGCGATCTCCCGCTGCCGGGAAACGTAGCGGTAAAGTTCGCTTTTCACAAGTTCCCCGCCCCGGACGAGGATTTCGCCGTTCACCATCACCAAATCCGCGTACTGAGCAGCGCAGTGGAGCAAAGCGGCCACAGGATCCGCGGCGCCCGCGAACTCCAAGGTGGAAATATCCCAAAGGGAAAGGTCCGCGCACTTTCCGGGCTCAAGGGAGCCTACCTCCTCCCAGCCCATAACCCGGGCTCCGCCTACGGTGGCCATCCACAGGGCTTTCCGGGCGGGCATGGCCTCCGCCCCGTACCTGACCCGGGAAAGGAGCATCGCCTGCCGGGCCTCCCGGATCATGTTGGAAGCGTCGTTGGAGGCCGAGCCATCCACCGCCAATCCCACCTTCATCCCGGCGGCGAGCATCTCGGGAATCGGTGCAATCCCCGAGCCCAAAAGCATGTTGGAGGAGGGGCAGTGCGCCACTCCCACCCCAGCTTTCGCGAGCTTTTCGATGTCCTGAGAATTGAGATGCACAGCATGGGCGATCCACACGTCGGGGCCAAGCCAATCGAGATCCGCCAGGTATCCCACCGGACGCTTTCCAAACTTCCCTAGACAGAAAGCCTCCTCGTCGAGGGTTTCCGCAAGGTGGGTATGAAGGAGAACCCCGTGGTTTCGGGCGAGCTTCGCCGTCTCCCGCATGAGGCTGGGCGTCACGGAAAACGGAGAACAGGGAGCGAGGGCGATGCGGAGCATGGCCCCAAAACTTCTGTCGTGGTAGCGGAGGATGAGGCGTTCGCTGTCCGCGAGGATTTCCTCCTCGGTTTGGACCACGTCTTCGGGAGGAAGGCCGCCCTCCTTTCGGGAAAGGGACATGGAGCCGCGGGTAGGATGGAAGCGGATCCCCACCTCCTTTGCGGCCTCGATCTCCACGTCGATGAGGTTCCGCTTGCCCTGCGGGAAAAGGTAGAGGTGGTCGGTGGAGAGGGTGCAGCCGGAAAGGAGGAGCTCCATAAGCCCTACCACGGTGGAAACGTAGACCGCTTCTTCGTCGATCCCCCGCCAGCGCTCGTAAAGGAAAATGAGCCAATCGAAGAGTTTTTTGTCCTGGGCACCGGGGACAGCCCGGAAAAGGGTTTGGTAGAGGTGGTGGTGGGTGTTGACCATGCCTGGGATCATGACGCGGTCCCGGCCATCAATGATCTCGTCGTAGGGGCCAGTGGGCGGCGGGCCTTCGCCCAAACCGGCAATGCGGTTCCCCTCCACCAAAAGCCAGGCCTTTTTGAGCTCCTGGCCCTGGGGATCAAAGGTGGCGATTACCTCCACATCGCGAAAGAGGATACGCTTCATTGTCCCTCCCTCACCCTAGCCCTCCCCCAAGGGGAGAGGGGAAGCCGAAAAACGCGGAACTTTTTCCCGGACGTCATGGTCCGATCCTTTTCGCGCAAGACAAAACGAAATTGGGGGTTAAAGGCGCAAATCGGCCTCATGGCAGCGCTCAAGGAAAGCGGTGAGAAGGTAAATGGCCGCCTCGATGTCCTTTTTGTGGGAGGCCTCCACCACAGTGTGCACGTAGCGGGTGGGAACAGAGATGGTCACCACCGCCGCGCCTTCGCGGGCAAGCTGGATGGCTCCGGCATCAGTACCACCCCGAGGGAGGATTTCCAGTTGGTACGGGATCTTTCGTTCTTCCGCTAGTTTCATGAGGAAGCGCACCAGACCGGGATGGGAAATGGACGCGGAGTCTTTCACTTTTATGGCCACGCCCTTGCCGAGTTTTGTGATTTGTTCGTGGGGCTGGACTCCAGGCATGTCGCAAGCGAGGGTGGTGTCCAAGGCCACCCCGATTTCCGGAGCGATGGCAAAAGCGCTGGCCCGCGCGCCCCGAAGCCCCACTTCCTCCTGAACCGTAGCCACGAAATAAATGTCGGCTTTATGATCTTTAAGGCGGCGCAAAGCCTCAATCCCCACGTAAAGACCAACTCGGTCATCCAGGGCTTTTCCGGATACCAGCTCGCCCACCTCCGCAAAAGTCTGATGCAGGGTGACGGGATCGCCGATGCGTACCCGCTCCTTCACCTCTTTCCCCGGAAGGCCCAGATCCACGAACAAATCCTGAATGCGGATTTCTTTCTTCTTCTCCTCTTCGGTGAGGATGTGGATTGGCTTTATGCCGATGAGACCAAGCAGTGGGCCGCTTTCGGTATGGACCACTACCCGGGAAGCAATGAGGGTCCGGGCGTCGAACCCGCCTACGGGTTCCAGGCGAAGGAACCCGTTTTCCTCGTCGATGTAGGAAACGAAAAACCCGATTTCGTCCATATGCCCGGCGACTACAACCTTTGGACCGCGTCCTTTCTTGTGGGCGATGAGGTTGCCAAGGAGGTCCACCTCGATTTCGTCCACATAGTCAACCAGGGCCTCGCGCACCAGTGCCCGAATTGCCTCCTCCCGGCCGGGCACGCCCGGCGCCTCCACTAAACGCTTGAGAAGTTCCAACATTCCCCCTTTCCGGTCTGAGCCTACCCAACTGCGTCACCTTTCACCACTTAACAAAGCCCCGGCCTTCAGCTAGAATACTTTCTCGATGTTTCCCGTTCGGGATTATAGGGTCAGTGGGAAGCGCCCATGGGCTACGTATATCCTAATCGCCCTGAATGTCCTTGTTTTTTTCTACACTTTGACCATCTCTGACACCGGCTACGTTCTCCTCGACGGCTGTGTTTGGCGCGACACGTTTGGCCAGCTTCCGCCTGGGTTCGATATCACTGCCTATCGTCGGTACGGCCAGGGTTGCCTTTATCCCGTGACCCTACGTGCTAGGTTCTACATCCAGTACGGTCTCATCCCTGCCGAGTTTCTGAGCGGCAAAGATCTCCCGCCCACCGTTCCTTTCCCCATCTGGCTCACTCTTTTTACCGCTATGTTCCTCCACGCTGGTTGGCTCCACCTTATCGGCAACATGTGGTACCTCTGGATTTTTGGAAACAATGTGGAGGCCTCCATGGGTTTCGGCCGGTATCTCCTTTTTTACCTTCTTTGTGGGGTAGGTGCGGCCGGGCTCCAAATGGCCGTGAGCGGAAAAAGCACGGTCCCCATGGTGGGCGCGTCGGGAGCAATTTCCGGAATTATGGGCGCCTACTTCGTCCTTTTCCCCTGGTCCCGCATCCTTACCATTGTGCCCATCTGGTTTTTTCTCCAGTTTGTGGAGGTGCCAGCGGTGATATTCTTGGGCCTTTGGTTCCTTTTACAGTTCTTCTCAGGGATTGCGGATCTCCGGAGCCTTGGGGGAACGGCGTGGTGGGCGCACATCGGCGGTTTTTTGACCGGGGCTCTTTTAGTCTTCCTCTTTCACCGGCGGGACGTGGTGCCAGGGGTTGTGCGTTGGTGGGAGCGCCGGCGCTTTCGCCGCTATTGGTAAGCCTTGGGAATTGTTCTCGGTGTGGATGAGGCCGGCCGCGGAGCGGTCCTCGGCCCATTGGTCGTCGCCGCGGTTGGAATCGAGGTAGGACAGGAGGAACTCCTTTGGGAAACAGGTGCTCGGGATTCCAAAACCCTGGCTCGGCGGAATCGGAGGAGGATCTTACGGAGTCTTTGGGCGGCAGGATTGCGCGGCCGAGTGGTGGTCATCCCGCCTGGGCAAATCGACGCGGAAAACCTCACAGATTTAGAGGCTCAGGCCATGGCCGAGCTTATTCGCCGAAGCCAGCCGGAAAGAGTTGTCCTCGACCCGCCAGTTGGACCTAGAGCAATTCCCCGTTTTCTTGAGGTCTTATCTAGGGAGGCCGGCTTTCCCAAGGACCAGCTCGAAGCTTTTTCCCAAGCGGACAAAAAAAGCCCCGTCGTTTCCGCAGCCTCCATCTTGGCCAAAGTTGTGCGAGATGGGCATATGGACTTCCTCCGTCGAACCTTCGGGGACATCGGCTGGGGCTACCCCGCTGAGGAAAAGGTCCAGAAATTTCTGGAGGAGTGGTTTAGGGAGCACCAAAACCTTCCTCCCATCTGTCGGAAGCGCTGGCGCTCAGTGCAAGCTTTTCGTCTTCCGCAGTTGCAAGACGGAGTTTAGTTTGGGAGAATTGCGCCTGGAATAAGGGGGAAGGCATGCCAAAACGCACATACCAGCCGTATCGTCGAAGGAGGTATCGAGTACATGGTTTTTTGGCGCGGATGCGAACACCCGGTGGACGCGCGGTGCTTGCTCGTCGCCGCAAAAAGGGTCGCAAACGCCTGACCGTTTAGGAGAGGAGTGCTTTGCCGCGCAAACGCGTCTACGAACTAGCACGCGAGTTGGGCCTGTCCACCAGGGACCTCATTTTGGCCCTGGAGAAGTTGGGTATGCCCAACCTTACTGCATTTCACATGATCTCCGAGGAGGAGGCCGAGGTCATCCGTGGGCTTTTGGGGGAGCGGCCGGAGGCCAAACCCGTGGAGAAGCCCGCTCCACCCAAGGGGAAGCCGAGGCCAGCGGTTGTGGCGGTGTTGGGCCATATCGACCACGGGAAAACCACGCTCCTTGACAGCATCCGCAAAACCCACGTGGCCGCGGAGGAGCCCGGCGGAATTACTCAATCCATCGGGGCCTATCAAGCGCAGGTGGACGGAAAGTTCATCACCTTCATTGATACCCCCGGGCACCGGGCGTTTACGGCCATGCGCGCTCGGGGAGCCAAGGTCACGGACATCGCCGTTCTCGTAGTGGCTGCTGACGACGGGGTCATGGCCCAAACCCTCGAGGCCCTCGACCACATCAAGGCCGCCGGCGTCCCCATGATTGTAGCCATCAACAAAATTGACAAACCGGAGGCTCAGCCGGAAAAGGTCAAGCGGCAGCTCGCTAACCTCGGATACATCCCTGAGGACTGGGGTGGAAGCACCATCATGGTCCCCATTTCCGCCCTCACTGGGGAGGGCGTGGATGACCTTTTGGAGATGATCCTTCTTGTGGCCGAGCTCGAGGGAATTTCCGGCGATCCTGAAAGCGAGCTTGAGGCCATTATCATCGAGAGCCATCTTGATCCGGCGAAAGGGCCAGTGGCCACGGTGATTGTGAAGAACGGGACTCTTCGGGAGCGGGATGTGGTGGTGGCGGGCACCGCCTGGGGCAGGATTCGGGCCCTCCTTGATCACCAAGCGAAGCGTATTCCTTCCGCTGGGCCGGGCACCCCGGTCCAAATCCTTGGGCTTTCCGAGGTCCCACCTGCCGGAGAAAAGCTCGAGCGGGTGCAAAGCCCAAAGAACGCGGAGGACTTGGTGGAAAAGAGGAAGGAGGCGGAGCGGGAAAGGAGGCTTTCTCTTCGGGTTCGGCCGAGTTTGGAGGAGCTCCTCGCCGCGGCCCAGACGAAAAAATTGGCCCTGGTAATCAAGGCCCAGACCATGGGCGCGCTGGAAGCGGTGAAACTCGAGCTGAGCACGATCCAGGCCGAAGGCGTGGAGCTTGAGGTTCTTCATGCCGGGGTTGGGCAGATCACTGAGTCCGACGTGCTTTTGGCCGCGGCGGAGACCCAGGGCCAGCCCTTAATCCTCGGGTTTGGGGTCAAGCCCGATCCCAAAGCCCAAAAGCTCGCAGAACAAAAGGCCATCCCGATCCGCACCTACGCCATCATCTATGACCTTGCTTTGGACGTGGAGCGGGCCCTCAAACGCCTAATTGGCCCGGAGTTCCGAGAGGTCAAGGTTGGGGAGGCTGAGGTCCTCAAAACCTTCAATATCGCCGGGGTGGGGAAGGTGGCGGGGTGTGCGGTGCGGTCTGGCCGGGTGGTGCGCGGAGGGAAGGCCCGGGTCCTGCGCCGGGGCCAGGAAGTCTTTGTGGGCGAGATTTCTTCCTTAAAGAGGTTTACCGAGGATATGAAAGAGGTGCGCGAAGGCTACGAGTGTGGCCTGCGCATCCGCGATTTCGATGACGTGCGGGAAGGCGACGTCATCGAAGTTTATGTGTTGGAAGAGGTTCCCGTCTAAAACCTATGCCAGTTGGGATATTGCGGGTGCATTTACGCTTTTACGGGGTCCAGACCCTCAAAGAAAAGAGGTCGATCCTGGAGGGGCTTTTGGTGCGGCTCCGCCGGGAGTTTAACGTCTCCGCCGCCGAGCTTGGGGAGTTAGATGATCCCGAGCGGGCGGTTCTCGGCTTCGCTCACCTTTCCAATAACGGTGCGTACTCCGATGGGGTGCTTCAGAGAATCCTTGAGCGCCTGGAAGGGAGCCGCGAGTTTTTTGTGGAGACCCATGAAGTGGAGGTCCTCTGATGCGGCCACGGGCTCGCGCGCGGTTGGCGGAGACCATCGCCCGGGAGATCGCCGATATCTTGGAGTTTGAAACCAAGGACCCGGTCCTGCGCGAATGCCTTCCCACTGTTCTTGGGGTTGAGCTTTCTCCTGACGGGCAGGAGGCGAAGGTTTTGATCTACGTTTCCGGTACTGAGGAGGAGCGGGCGCGGGTGATGGCGGCTTTTGCTAAGGATACGGGGTTCCTTCGCTCCGCTTTGGCTAAAAGGCTTCAGGTCCGCCGCGTTCCCCGCCTCTCTTTTTCCCTGGACACTTCTCCCGATCGCTGGGCAGAAGCTCCGTTCTGATCCATGCCTCTACTTCCGGTTTTGCCCGTGGCTTCCGAGCTTCGGGGCCATGTTGGTCCTCTTTTGGAAAAGGTCCGAGAGAGTTTCGCTCAGGAAACCGGGGTGGAGCTTCTTCCTCAGGGTGTGGAGGAGGTGGCCCGCGAGCCCTTGCTGGCCATCCTTTTTCTCACTGGTGGGACCGAGCATAAGGCCTTGGCCTTCGCCTCCACCACATCCAGGCCTCTCCTCCTTTTGGCCTATGGCTCGCACAACTCCCTCCCTGCGGCCCTGGAAACCTTGGCCCGGCTGCGGGAGGATGGCCGCAAGGCCTGGATTGTCACCGAAAATCTTGGGGAAAGGCCCCGCCTTTTTTCCCAAGCTGCAGAGATCGCAAGGAACCTGAAGGGGAAAAGGATTGGCTGGATCGGTGGGGCTTCCCCTTGGCTTATGGCCTCTTCCCAAGCCGCCAAAATTTTGGCGGAAAAGCTCGGGCTTGAAATCGTAACTATTCCCCTCTCCGCCGTCCTTGAGGCCTTGCCAACCGAGGCCGAGAAACCCAGAGGCGAGGGCTTAGGCGTGGCCGAAGCCGAGCTGGATATGGCTGGCCGGGTATACGCCGCCCTGAAAAGCTTGGCCGCCAAAGAAAACCTTTTTGCCATTTCCATCGCCTGTTTTGGCCTCATTCCCCACAGGCTTACTGCCTGCTACGCCTTAGCTAGACTCTCTGATGCGGGAATTCCCGGAGGATGCGAGGGCGATCTTTCCGGGCTTTTCGCTCTCATCTTGGGGAAGTTTCTCACTGGCGGGCCAGGATTTTTGGCTAACCCCGTGGATTTTGATCTAAAAAGGGAGCGGCTTCTTTTGGCCCACTGTACCCTTCCTTTTTCCCTGACGGAAAGTTTTGTCTTTCGCACGCACTTTGAGTCGGGAATCGGGCTAGCGGTAGGAGGGAGGCTTAAGCCCGGCCCATACACCCTTGTTCGGTTCGGTGGCCTAAGGCTTGAGAAAATTTTTGTAGTGGAGGGGACAGTGCTTCCGGAGTCACCGGGTCGAGAAGATCTTTGTCGAACGCAGGCTTGGTTCAAGATGTCCCGAGGCGCTCTGGAGAAACTTTTGGGCGAGCCCTTGGGGAACCACCATGTCCTCGTCCCTGGCCACCACCGGCCAATCCTTTCCCTTTTTCACAGCGTTTTTCTGGCTGACTAAGGCTGCGGGCCAAGGGCTTTGATAACTACAAGGATTCCCAAGTCCATAGGGACCTCCTTACGCCCACGTGCCCAAGCTTTTTTCCCTTGTGCAACTTGGGTTATACTCGGATCCCCTATGGATCCTATACACACGCGGGAACGCATTCTAAACGGCCCCATTCTCAAGACCATGGTTGTTTTGGCCTGGCCGGTGATGGTGACCTTCGCTCTTCAAGCCCTGTACAACCTCGTGGACGCCTTTTGGCTTGGCCGGCTTTCCACGGCGGCGGTGGCCGCGCCGGGCATGGCTTGGCCGATCCTCTTTTTCTTCATGTCTTTTGCCGAAGGGTTTCAAGCCGCAGGCTCAGCTTTCGTAGCCCAGCACTTCGGCGCGGGAAACCGCCGTGGCGCCGAAGAATCTGCCGGACAACTTTTGGGCTTTTTGGGACTGCTCTCGGTGATCCTAGGGGCATTGGGATATAGCCTCGCCCCCACCGTGCTTCGTCTCATCCGCACGCCTGAAGAGGTTTTCCCTTACGCCCTCACCTACCTGCGCATCGAGTGCATCGGTCTTCCCATCGTTTTCGTGGCTCGGGCATTCGGAGGATTCATGGTGGGATTGGGCCAGACCCGTTTCCTTATGTACCTTAGCGCCTCTTCTCTTCTTTTGAACGCTGTGCTTGACCCGCTTTTTATTTTTGGTTGGGGGCCGTTTCCCGCGTGGGGAGTAGCGGGTGCCGCGTGGGCTACAGTCCTTTCCCGAGCTTTAGTGGCTACCGTGGGCCTTGGCCTCCTTTTTTCGGGAAAACGTGGGCTTCATCTTTCCGTGCGGGATCTTCGGCCCCGGCTTTCCCGGATTTTACCCATCCTCCGGGTGGGGCTGCCCAACGTTTTGGATCGGGCCAGCACCTCGTTTGGGTTTGTGGTGATGCTGGGGCTTGTGGCGGGGTTTGGGACAGCGGTGGTGGCCGCCTACACCGTGGGGAACCGCATTATCAACCTGATCAACGTGGTGAGCTGGGGTGCGGGTT
>Ga0209836_100195_pt1 | contig 9543 bp, 11 predicted proteins | sample ElbSprsedimmetaG_FD_184147 | JGI IMG/M metagenome (GOLD analysis project Ga0209836, IMG submission 184147) | Hot spring sediment bacterial and archeal communities from California, USA to study Microbial Dark Matter (Phase II) - Elbow Spring... ... | reverse complement strand
CCTCACTCACCCGGACCAGTGGGTGATTCATGTCGATTATCTCGTCCAATCGAGAACGGAACAGATCTTGTTCTCGGCTGCGTACTGGATCGTCAGCGGGTGCTTGCTGGATTCTGGCCATGGGAAACCGTTCGTTTTTGCAAGGAAACTGCTCTTATGATGGCAGTTTCTTGCAATTTATCAAGGCCAAATTCGCTATATTACTGAGGAAAGTCAGTGGGTTACGAATTTTTCAGGGCCGACTAATAAAACTGCCCTTGACCGGCACGTCGAACAGGACCACTGCAAACAGACTCAGCAGCAGAAAATTAAGCATGGCCAGCACGATGTAGGGGATTTGCTTGCCGATCAGGAACTCGCTGCGGGTCACGGGTGTGACGTAGAGGTTGATGATCGAGCCCAGTTCCTTTTCACGTACCACCGACAGTGCGGTCAGCATGGCGGGAATCATCAGCAGCAACAAGGGAATCACCGCCGGTACCATGGCCGGCAGGCTCTTTACGTCGGGGTTGTAGCGAAAGCGCGTCTCGATGGTGGCCATGCCGCTTGTAATGTCCTGGCCGAAGCGAGTTTTAGCGATATCAATCAGCCAACTTTGGTGGATACCCTGTACATAGCCCATAATGGTTTGGGCACGCAGCGGCATTGCACCGTCGATCCAGACGCCGATTTGCACCGGCTTACCGCGCGCTATATCACGGGCGAATTATTACCCTGACGCTAGCCACGCTGATCTATGTCAGTTTCTCCACCGGCTTTGGCCTATTTGCCTCCACCTTTACGCGCAGCCAGATTGCGGCCATGTTCTTTGCCATGATCGGCACCATGCTGCCGGCCATCCAATTCGCCGGCATGATCAATCCAATCTCGTCGCTCGAAGGCGCGGGCCGGCTGATCGGGGAGAGTTATCCGGCCACGTACTACATCATGATCAGCCGTGGCGTATTCAACAAGGCACTGGGCTTTGCTGATCTGCAGGCGGCATTCGTGCCGATGATTGTGGCGGCTCTGGTTATACTCGGCCTGTCGATTGCCCTGCTCAAAAAGCAGGAGAAATAAACATGGCTGCCGTGTCCAATATCTACCGACTGGGCATCAAGGAGCTGTGGAGCCTGCTGCGTGATCCGATCATGTTGATACTGATCATCTACAGCTTCAGCTTTCAGGTCTATGTTGCCGCCACTGCCATGCCGGAACCACTCAGCAAAGTGCCGATCGCGGTGGTCGACGAGGACGACTCGCCGCTGTCGGCACGCATTATTTCGGCCCTACAACCACCGCAATTCATGCCGCCGCAACAGGTTACACTCTCCGAAGTCGATGTTGGCCTGGACAATGGCCTGTATACCTTCTCACTCAATATTCCGCCAAACTTCCAGCGCGACCTGCTGGCCGGGCGGGAGCCGGTCATCCAGCTGAACGTGGATGCCACACGCATGAGTCAAGCCTTTACCGGCAGTGGCTACGTGCAGCAGATCGTAATGGATGAAATCAACGAATTCATCCAGCGCTATCGCGACAACACCGCGCCCCCGGTAGATTTGGCGTTGCGAGTGCGTTTCAACCCAAACCTCACACAAGCCTGGTTCGGTTCGCTGATGGAACTGATCAGCAACGTCACCATGCTGTCGATCGTGCTGGCAGGCGCCGCGCTGATCCGCGAGCGCGAGCACGGCACTATCGAACACCTGCTGGTAATGCCCGTCACCCCGACCCAGATCATGCTCGGCAAAATCTGGTCGATGGGTTTGGTTGTTTTGCTGGCCACAGCCTTTTCACTACACTTCATTGTGCAGTCCGCGCTCGCGGTACCGATCGAGGGCTCAGTGGCGCTATTCCTGGCGGTGACCGCCCTCCACCTGTTTGTTACTACCTCAATGGGCATTTTTATGGCCACAATTGCCCGCAGCATGCCGCAATTCGGCCTGCTAATGATGCTGGTGCTGCTGCCGATGCAAATACTTTCCGGCGGCACCACCCCGCGCGAGAGCATGCCTGAACTGGCGCAGAACATTATGCAGCTAGCACCCACCACACACTTCGTTGACGCCGCCCAGGCCATTCTTTATCGCGGCGCCGGTTTCGATGTGATCTGGCCGCAAATTCTGGCGCTGGCCATCATCGGCGCGGTGTTGTTTATCGCCTCCTTAGCGCGTTTCCGCAAGAGCATCAGTCAGATGGCTGGATAAGACAGCGCCAATACCGCGCTTATCCTGCATGGCCAGTTCGTAGGCGCGCTCACTCTTGCGGTCGAATAACTTCAAGACTTCGAGCGCATCCAAGGGAGCGAGACCCGAGAGAAAAACGGCTAGGAGAGAAGAAGGTAGCCCTGGATGGAGCCATGGGCTGACTGGTGAAGTCAGCAGGAATCCTCGCAAACACGCGAGAACTGGCACAAATAGGTAAAAAGCCCCACCTGATAACAGTTGGGCCTTCAGTATTGGTGGTGGGATGGTACCCCGCACAAACGACTATTGAAAGTACGCGATACCGGCGTTCGGGCAAGTTGCGAAGCCCTGCGGGTTCTTGCGAAAAGCGGAGATTGACAGGCTGAATCCGCGGACCTTCAAGCAGGTTTTTCACGCTGATTGGTCGCCGGAAATGGCTCTCAACCTCGTCTGCTTTCCAGGGATCGGTTCAATTCCCGAAACCGGAATCGAACCCGCATCTGTTAAATCGCCACCCTCCACTCTCGCAGCTGGCCGACCGTCTGCGTGAGACCTTGCTTTAACAAGATGTCGAGGTACTCGTCGGCCGTTTTGGGCGGGTTCTTCAGCGACCGGCGATGGTTGGCGATCGTCCGGGTCCGACAGTTCGACGGACGGGATCAGATGTTCGAAGCCGGTGACAAGACAGTCCCGCACATGGGCGTTCATTAATGAGCGTGTGCGCTCCAGGTCTTCCGGCTTGAGGTCCGGTCGCTGCGCGAGGACGTTGCGTATCCACTCATTGTGGATCATGTCCGACCAACGTGCCCGGAACAGGTCCGTCAGGGTCAGGCGCATCAGGAAGTCGCGCAGCGGTGCCGGGTAAAGCACGCACGCGTCGTAAACGACGGTAAAGTGCAAGCTCATTCATTCGTACCCCATCTTGAGCGCCTGCGCCTGCTCGGCCAGGGCGTCGAGGGCCTTGTTGCGCTCGGCGTCGATCCGCTCCTTATAGGCAATGACGTCCTGATAGCGGACCCGGCGGTGCGTGCCAACCTTGTGGAACGGGATCTCGCCACGCTCCAGCAACTGCACCAGGAACGGGCGTGAGACGTTGAGCACGTCCGCCGCCTCCTGCGTTGTGAGCTCGGCATGGATCGGGATAATGCTGACTGCGTTGCCCTCACCGATCTCGGTCAGGATATCGACCAGCAGGCGAAGCGCAGACACCGGGACGCGAACCGGGTGAGCGGCGCCCTTGTCGTCGAAAATCTCAATCTGCTGCGTCTCGACACGAGTCTGCAAGTACGCGGACAGAGCCCGGCTGCTCTCCCGGGCGAGCGCGACCTCCTCTGCCGTGGGCAGCGGACGGGCAACTGACAAGGTGGTCATGGCAGCCTCCGGGATTCGTGGAACATCGTCATGGGAGGAAGTATAACCGAAATAAACGAAAAATTCGAAATATTCGAAACAATGCTCGGGCGGCATTGGGCGTCCGCTATCTGCTAATCCGCACCCATTCACACCCATTACGCGGACCACTACGCCCGGCGACTTGGCTCGTTCACCAAACAGCACCTACAAGGACTCCTGCCCACTTGTTCGAAACGAGACTAAGATGGAGGTCGTTCGTCTCAACCAGAGACAACTGGCCGCGCTGTAGCGTCGGCCAGTTTGGGGGTCGACCCGTCGGCGTTATGCGATGAGCGGCGAGCACAGGTCGGGCTCTGGGGTAGAGACATCACCTTCAGCTCAACATGCCCTTTAAGATCCTTGAGCATCAGGAACAGGTGATACGGATCGGTCGGGCTAGGCTTGAATTCCCACGATTCGTACCACTGCCGCGCTGCATCGTCCTTGGCATAGACCAACAGGCAGCGGATGCCGGCGATATCGGCAGCTTGTACGGTGCACAGCAATGCATCCTTGAGCAAGGCCTGGCCCAAGCCTTTGCGCTGATGCTCCTTAGTCCACCAGGATCATGACCGCTACTAGATGGCGCGCTATCCCCTTCATCACTCTCGATGGCGCGGCTTCCAAATCGACGCTATCCACGCCATTCTCATGCTTGCTAGGCACCGCAGTTGCCACCTTGCGCGGACTAGCGGACTAAGTTTGTAGGTTGCCATCGCTTCCCTGCCTCCCTGTAAGGGAAGTCGTCCTCGAATGATCTCCAGAATGATTGGTTTATGACTTACAATAGGCCTTATGGGACTTTATGTAATATAACCTACTGATTTAAAATGGATAATCAGCGATCTCAGGACATCAAAGAAAGCTAACACCACGGACTTTCTCTCCGCCAATTACGAGCAGTTACATCTTGCTTCGGAATGGCCGCGGATAGCGGCAAGGACGCGCTGCTCCAGATTCGCCAGGGAGCCATGACGTCGTTGCGGGCCGTGCGCCAGAGCCGGGTTGTGTAGCTCAGCCTTAACCCGCCCCGGTTTGCCGCCAATCACCAGGATGCGGTGGCAGAGCTGGACGATCTCGCGGACGTCGTGGCTGACGAAGATCACAGCCACGCCGGCACCCAGCACCCGTTCTCGCACCAGTTCAAGAAGCTCAGTCCGGTTGAGGTAATCGAGGTTGGAGAAGGGTTCGTCCATCAGGAGCAGGTCCGGGTGTCCGGCTAGCGCCCGGGCAATGCCAACCCGTTGCCGCATGCCGCCGGACAGCTGCGCTGGGTATTGGTTCGCTGCCGATTCAAGTCCCACGCGACGCAGCGCCTCCCGCGCGCGCGGTCGCTCGGATGGGTTAAGAACCAGTTCCACATTTTCTTGGGCGGTGAGCCAGGGTAGGAGGGTGGGTTCCTGGAAGACCATGCCGAGCCGGTTGTAATTCCGTTCGATGGTACCGCTGCTCGCAGTCTCAAGCCCGGCGATCAGGCGCAGAAGGGTGGATTTGCCGCAGCCGCTGGTACCGGTGACGCCGACCACTTCTCCGGATGAGACTGCCAGATCGACCGAGGATAGCCCGCCGCCACCCGCGAAAATGCGACTGACGCCGTCCAGGACGACCACGGGTTGCTGTGTGCGTGGAGGGGAGTAATGCGTTGGCTGCATGGAGTAAGTGCCGTCAGGCATGTTGAAGGCGTCGCTCGATGAATTGTCGACCGGGGTTAATTAGCAGGTACTCCAGCGCTAGGCCGAGGAGCACAATCCATAGGACTTGGGCGTACACGGATGTAACCTGGCCATACAGGTAGCTGCCCCATAGGGACTGCCCTAGCCCCGCATTGCTAGCGAAGGCTTCGGCCATGATCACGGCACGCCAGCTGACCGATAACGCCCCAGACGCGGCGCCGGCGAGGGTCAGCGCCAGGTGCGGAAGCAGTATATAGGTCAAACGTTTGTACCAGCTAAGCTGAAAAAGACGGGCCATGTCTGTGATGCCCCGATCAATCTGCGCGATCCCGTGGCTGGTGGCCATATAGATCAGCGGCAGGGCCATGCTGACACCCACCAGCACTGGCGGCCCCATTCCAATGCCCAACCAAAGGACTGCGAGAACCAGCCAGGCGATGTGAGGGGCTGCCTCGATCAGTACGATGACTGGGTGCAGGGCCCTTTGCAGAGTCGGTGAGCGTGCCGCCCATAGGCCCAATGCGACACCACCAAGCAGCGAGAGCAAAAAGCTGACCACAACATTTCGCAAGGTAACCCCGGTGTTCGCCCAGTGGTCACCGGAAAGGAGTATGCTCCCCAGTTCTAGGGAAACCACCCAAGGGTCCGGCAGGATGGCATCCGGCAGCTGGTGGGCGGCGACCATCCATAGGGCGACAACACCAAGCAGTCCAGCCCACGGCGGCCAGCTGAACCAGACGCGCCGCTTGCTCATTGTGAAAATAATCCAACAGGTGGCTCGATGTCGAATACCTCACGCAGGTAGGCAGCGACGGCCTCACGGATTGCTGGATCGTCAGCTGGCTTCCACTTCACGCGCTCGGATCGGAGCATGCGTAACAGTGCCGCCTCCGGGATAGGCATATTGAAGAAGGAATCAAAGCGCTGGGCGGCAATCTTAGCAGCCTCTTCATGGTGCTCAGGATCCTTCAACCAGGCAATCACCGCTTCCAAACCAGCCATCAGCGCCTCCCGCTGTGCTTGGTTCGCCTGATCCCCGACGGACCAGATGGCACCCAGCGGCACGCGAACGCCGAGACGATCCTCCAGTTCCTTGGTAGGATCGAGGCTAATGGTCCACTGTTGCTCCCAATCTTCAGCCTCTTGGCGGTGCAGGATCAGGCTGACTAACGGCTCTGGAGCGGCAATGCCTGCGGGGGCACGCTGTGGGTTACGAGCCTGGGCCAACAGCGCCATACCGGCGCCGGTGCTGGCAAACTTAGGCTCAATGCCCTGTGCGCGAAGGGCCCGTTCGGTGACCACATGGGGTGGTGTTGAAAGACCGGGAGCCGCGAAGACCTGACGGCCGTCCACATTCTCAGGCTCGCTGCTATCCGCCGGGGTGAGAAGGTAGATCCCCTGCCAGACCCACGGGGCCACGAGCTCAAGCTGTTCGAGCCCCCCCTCGATGAAGCGGACGCCACCGATAAGGTTGAAGAAAGCGAAATCGACGCGGCCATTCTGCAACATGGCGCGCATCGCCGACGGATCGCCCGCGGGGTTGCTAACGAGTTCTAGCTCGAAGCCGGGGAGCAAATCATCCTGGCGCTGCTCAAGGATGAACAGCGGTAACGCATTCGGATCGGGGGGCAGGCCAATCCGGATCTTTTGCGACTCGGTGGCCGTAGTATCGGTAACAACATTCTGGAATCCGAGCAAGCCAGCTACAAGCAGACCGACTCCAAGCAGGCCGACGAAGAAGAGCACAGGGCGTTTCATTGAACACTCCATGTAGGGGAGAGAGATAGAATAATAGTACAGATTTTAACGATTCCTATTTGTGCATCAAGGGCTGGCGCCGGTGCGTGTGCTTTACGACGGTTCGGGTGATTTACCCCCTTGCTAGACGAATGAGCAAAGAAAAAGCCCGCTGTTACGCGGGCCTGAAGATTTCGTTAAATGGTGCTGGCTATTCAATTGGTGGAGGTGGGGGGAATCGAACCCCCGTCCGCAGGCCCTACGCTTTCGGTACTACATGCTTAGTCACGTCTATTATTTTTAGCACTCTTCCAGCCGACGGACAGGCCGTGAAGATTGCGAGTCTGTTAAGTTTTAACCCACTGCGTCCAGACTCCGCATTGGGCGATCTTGTGTATGCTGACCCCTGCCAGGCCCGAGGGCCATCCAGACGCACAAGCACATCTGGGGCAGAGGCTCACCGATTAAGCGGCGAGAGCGTAGTTGTCGTCGTTGGCAACTATTTTTTTGCAGCTGGATTTACGAGGTACTCTGCGCCTCGGCATGCACCTAGAGTTTCGTGACCTACGTCGAAGCCATGTCACCCCCAAGGTGTTAAGTGGTAAGAGCAGCCTTTCCTAAGAAAGTTCCTTTGTCCCGAAGCTATTTTTCAATGCCTCATTATGATGGTGCCGGCAAGAGGAGTCGAACCCCCGACCTTCGCATTACGAATGCGCTGCTCTACCAACTGAGCTATGCCGGCAACAGGATTGCACATTTTGCGGCATCGAGGCCTTTTGTCAATCCGAAAGGTCGACCAATGCCGTACGTAGTGCTGTCAGGCGTTCGGACAATTCCTGCAAGTTGGCGTCACGCCATTCGATCACCGCCTGCTCGTCAGCACGTTGATCCCGGTTGAGGCAATCAACGATATAGCGCATGCCAGGCCAGCAGGCCGGCGCCCGCCAGGTGAGTGCCTGTCTGTCGGCTATCTGGGAACGGATGGCCTCGAAACCGACCGTGGCCAGCGTATCACTGAAAAGTTGCGGCAGGCGTTCCCGTATCACGAACTTATCGTGGGCCGCACCAAGTACTTCCTGCATGTCTTTGAGCTGGCTGATGGCCTCGTCGGCCAGCGGATGGCCTTGCAACGGTTCGATAAGATAACGCAAGTGCTTACCAGTGAGACGGGCCTCGTGTAGGCCTTCGGGCAGAGTCTCGAAGTCATGGAGCAGCAACAGCTGATGTTCAGAAATGCGATCACTGAGCCAGACACCAAAGCGATAACCACTGGCCGACTTGCGCGGCTTGGGTTCCAGCACCACAGGATCGGATTGCAATTGCCGGGAGATCGACAGCACCTGCTCGCGCAGAGTCGGGATTTCCCGCTGGGCAGTGTTGATGACATCCTTTACCCCCCGGGGCACGATTGCTGTTGGCTTCCAGCTGCTCCAGCCAAGCCAGCATGACCTCGAGGTCGCGTAGGGGGTTACTGGCCTGCGTGAATGCTTTCAGCATCTTACGGCCCTTCTTTCGCGTCTTGAGGACCGGACGACTGTGCTTAAGCCAAACACGCAGCCGCTTGATCTCCACCCGTGCGTCATGCAGCGCTTCAGGATCCTTACCCTTCTCAAGCGCATCCAAACGCTGCCGGAGCTTCTTGCAAAGCCGCTGGAGAATGCCGTCGATCACGCCAGCCACCGGCTTATTCTGCCACTTTTCCAAGTTCTTACCTATGTCTTCAGGTGCCAACATGATATTGCTCCCAAGGCTAATTCATGCGCGCCCATCTTGCCCCCGAGATAGGAGCTCAATTCCATCTTGTCCATTGTTCATGACAGTGCCGTGATGACAGACATGGCCAAGCTGGGCATAGTGTCTCGTTTATCAGTAGACTAACAGGTTGTTGCAAAGCTTGCCTAGAAGCGTCCACTGCCATGTTTACTTTACCCCTGCCCTTACTTGTCGCCCTGGAGAAGATGCTTAATGTAGCGATTGCGATGGATCCCGATGCGCGCAATGCGCTCGCCCGTCATGACGGCGCCATACTGGAGATAGACATTCAGTATCCAAGCCTGCACTTTTTCGTAACCCCGACATCCGAAGGTGTAGTACTGCGCAGCCATTTCGACGGTACGCCCGATGCCAAGCTGCGCGCCAGCAGTTTTGGGCTGTTACGCTCGTCTTTCAGCCGCGCTGAACTGGAAGGGGACTTGGGTAAGGATGTGCAGATCGAGGGAGATGTCTCCCTAGCCAGCAGTATCGTACAAGCCCTCAAGAGACTAGATCCGGACTGGCCCGAATGGCTAGCTGACAAAATCGGCGATGTGGCGGCCAACCAGGTCGAGCGGTTATTGAACAGCGGCAAACAGTTTCTCAAGCGCACTAGCCAGACCCGACTAATCGAGTGGGCCGACTTCCTGCAATTTGAAGCCAATATCATAGTCAGCGCCGAGGAGCTAGCAGCATTTGCAGATGAAACTGACCGCCTGCGCACCGACCTAGACCGTCTGGAAGCACGATTACAACGTTTGGACAAAGCTCGCAAGGAGGCGTGCTAAATCATGCGTTTATCTATTTTGTGGCGACTGTTC
>Ga0209836_100194_pt1 | contig 9628 bp, 11 predicted proteins | sample ElbSprsedimmetaG_FD_184147 | JGI IMG/M metagenome (GOLD analysis project Ga0209836, IMG submission 184147) | Hot spring sediment bacterial and archeal communities from California, USA to study Microbial Dark Matter (Phase II) - Elbow Spring... ... | reverse complement strand
ACCTAATACTGCACCAATACTAAAACCAACCACAAATCTATATAAAGTAAGGGGGAGGTAAGCCCATAACCTCCCGTTTTCGTGAATAACAACTACTGCTCTCATTGTTTCATAAGGTGAGGGAACAATCGCATTGCCAAAAATGATAGACAATGCTTGCCAACCTATCAGTAAAGCAGTAAAACCCAAAAGATGATTTTTAAAATTATTCAGCTTGCCAGTAAAAATCGTCATCCGGTAACTTTCCCCCTATTATTTTTGGTGATAATTTGCTTAGTTGTGTTAAGAAAAATTCCAAATCCTCTCTGGCTTCTGCAATCGGAACAACTTCAAGCTTAGAATATTTTAAAGAACTAATTACAGCAGGCGCTTTTACTCCTTCAATATATATTTCAGCCAGTTGTCCGATCTCTTGCGGATGCGATACTACCCAAGCAGCCGCTTCTTCATAAGCCTGTTCAAAGGTTGCTATTGTATCTTGATGTTTTTACAAGGTTGGAGGTAAAACGGCTATTCCGGCAAAAGGTATTTTACTAGGACGTCCGGTAACTTCTCCCCATACCTTTTGCATATCAATAACTCGATTTAGATTCACCCCTTTTTGTTTTGCTTGTAAGATAGCAGATGATGCTGCCGGCTCAATTAATACTGCATATTTTACTTTTCCTGCTACCATCATTTGAGCTGCTTCCATCGGTGAAGAGACATATTGGATTTCCATATCTTTTTCTGGATCTAATCCTTTCTCATGAGCCAGAAAACGGAAAACTAGATCCGGCATATCTCCCTTCCAAGGAATAACTACTTTTTGTCCTTTCAAATCCTCTAAATCATCTACTTGCGAATCAACACTTATTACATAAAGATGACCCCAAACGGAAACATTAAGCATTTTAAGTTTTACGCCTTTATTGTATAGATTAGCTGCAACATACGTTGGTAAAGCAGTAAAATGAGCTTTACCACTTGTCACTTGGGAACGCAATTGATCAGGTGACCTCCAAATTTGTATTTGGCTTTGTTCTACTATTTCTGACATTTGTTCCTCATCTACCATATGCAACATTGGGAAGGTTACAGGAGCGATCGGTCCAAGCAAAGTAAGATTCTCTATTTTTTCAGTCTGTTCAGTTGTCTGTTGGTTATCAGACTTGGTTAAATTGCATCCGGTTAAACTTAAAAACAAAAGTAATACAACTGTGAAACTTCCCATCAAAACGACAATACCATTTTTTGATTTTTTAATATTGCATGTTTCATTATTTTATCCTCCTCTTAAAAGATAATTTTAATCATTATTATTCCGTATAAAATAAATTAGCTTGACTGATTGTTGAAGAAGATTCTCATTTTAATTCAAATCTAATTATAAATAAGTTTTATTCTCAACTAATTTTCATGCTTAACAATTAGTTAAAAAAGTGATCGTTCAATTCTTTTTTAACTTTAATAACACCTTCTTTCTTTGGTTTGCACCATGGATGATTTGCAGCGGACTTGCGTGGTGACGCAGGACTCGCTATTTTTGTTTTGGGCTGGCGCTCAAGCCTTTACGTTCCCCCGCATCGCAAAAGCTCGTCCGTGATGCCAGACCAAAAGTTCGCCCTGCATCGTTTGACGCACTTCCACAACTGTTTTCATCTCGAAGGGATGCGTTGGCTTTACGGCATTAGAGCCCATCAGCGGCTCGTCGACGCGTTGAAAGCCTTCACCGACGCGATGCGCACGTATCGGGCGCTGAGCTCATTGATCTGGCGAACCGGCGCATCGACAGAAAGCAAGGTGGAACCGTCGGCGCTGGAGGTAGAGGTGCTGGCGGCCGCGACGGGGCGGCCGCTTCTCGTCGGTGGGTGGGACATCGTCCGCAACCGGCCGAAGCCGCGTCTTCCCGCCGTGCCGGCCGGGACAGTCCTCGTCGTCCGGGTGCCGAAGGGACAGGCGCGAATGCTAACGAAGGCCGTGCGCGCCGCAGCGCTTACCGATGACCTGAGTTGGGAAGGGTATGGGTTCGTTACCCTCGGCGCTTATTGCGACGATCGGTTACGGTTATGAGAATGGGTTGCGCCGCGACGCGACATGGCACAGGTGTCGTCAAAGGGCGGACGGCGAAAAAAGCATACATAAGCTAAAATCCACGATTTTCGACCAGAGGAGGTATCCAACGAATGTATCAAGTGGTGAAGCCTTTTTTGCTGCAGGCGGCCACGTCGTTGCATCCAGGAAGCGGAAGCGACGTCGGAGTGGTCGATCTCCCTGTTCAGCGCGAGCGGCACACCCAATTCCCGAAGATCGAGGCGTCGTCGCTCAAGGGGGCTATTCGCTCCGCGGCACAGGGGCGTTTGCTTCCTGGGGAACCGGAGGACGTTCATCGCTGCCGGATAACGCTTCTTTTCGGCACCGATCCGGAAAAAGCGAGAAAGCCCGGAGCGACGACCCAGGTGAGCGCCATCGCGTTGAGCGATGCACGGCTTTTGTTCTTTCCGGTGCGCTCACTGAAGGGCGTATTCGCTTGGGTGACGGCGCCTATGGTCGTCCGGCGATTCAAGCGGGAAATGATCCTCTACGGGCCGTCGGGCTGGGAGGAGCTGGCGGAACACCTGCCGATTCTGGCATCCGGAACGACGGCATCGCCGTTTCTCTGGTTGAACGAGAAGCCGAGGACCGAGGATCGAGCATCCGGGACGGTCGTCCTCGAAGAGTACGCGTTTTCGGTCAAGGAAGACGAGTCGGCGCGCACCCTGGCGCGCATGTTCGATCGCGTCCTGTTCGGGCGCGACTTGGGAGGTGAGGAAGGGCTGGAGGCGCGACTTGTGGTGCTCGACGACGATGCGTTTCGCGATTTCGTGCTCCTTTCGACGGAAGTTCAGCCCCGAATTGCCATCGACCCGAACACCGGCACCGTCGCCGGAAAGGCGCTCTGGTACGAGGAGCACCTGCCGCCGGAGACGATCTTTTACGGGTTTTTGCTGGTCGGAAACGCCCGCGAAGGGGAAGCGACCTGTCGGGACCGGACAGGCATCCGGACGGCGGACGACGTCCTTCAGTGGATGGCGGACAAAGAGAAAGGGTTTTTTCCGTCGGTATTTCAGCTGGGCGGCGATGCGACGGTCGGGAAAGGGATTGTGGAGCGATTCTGGCTCGAGCCGGAGCTTATCCAAGACATCATCGGAAGAGAGCCGCGATGACGGCGATGGAGGGAATGTCCATGATGGAGGATTACGCGCGGAAGCAGGCGCGCATGGCCTGGGAGGATGTCAATGCGTTCGTGACGTCCGTGCCTCGTGCAGAGAAGGGTAAGGAGGTGGAGGAGTTTCGCCAGTGGCTGAAAAAGGTGCCGGCGATGGTAAAGACGAACGGTCTGGCAGAGACGATGGCTTTTTTGTATTCCAAAAAAGGTGTACAGCGACGGATTTATGAACTGATCGGTCGCTGGGTGACCAAAGAGAGCATTTATGCGTCTTACTTTGCGCCAGAGGTGCCCGTCGACCAATGGCTAGGCGGACTGTTGCACCTGTCCAGTTCGGTGTATCGCATGGTAACGGTCGATGTTCTGGCGTACGTGGAATGGGCGCGCCGGTTCGCCGAAGGGATGCTGGGAGACAAAACGCAGGGGGATGAGAACCGTGAAGCGAAAGGATAGGGATTCCCGGTCGGGAGAGCCTCGACGGTATTTTCTCCCGGCGGACACGGCCGAGGTGCTTTCCCGACGGCGGGAATCCGATGCCCGGAATTACGATCACTGGAGTTATTTCGTGCACTTCATGCAGCAGAATCCGGACGCGTTTTTGGATGCGCAAGGGCGCCTGCTCGAAACGGTAGGGGGTCGGAGCCAGGACCGGCTGTTCGATCTGTTCAATGATCTCAGGCTGAGCGAGCGGCAAAAGGCGGCGCTTCGCCACGCCCGTGCACGCCGGCACGAACGTCTCGTCCACCTTTCGGCCACCCACGTCGTGCGCGTCGTCCGCGGGCGACCACGGTGGGCCTGGCTGCACGGGTTCGGCGGTGAACATGTGCGGGAGACGTCGCTTACGATTCATCCCGTTTACGGCGTCCCGTATATCCCGGGGAGCGTTGTCAAAGGGGCGCTCTTGCACTGGGTGCTTGAGGCCTTTTTTAGAGGCGATCTCCGACAGGCGGTGCAGGCGCTCCCCGGAAGGTCGGAAGAAAAGGGGACAGGCGCCTTGGAACCAGGCGGTGAAACGGTTGTCGAAGGCGAACGGCTGGCAGCGATCGTTCTTCGCGAGGCGTTTGGGTTCCGCGGGGATGACGACGATTTTTACCGGGGCGCGGTTCAGTTTTGGGATGTTCTCCGGACGAAGACGTCCGCCTGGCGCCCGACATACTCAACCCCCATTATTCGCAATATTACCGTAGCGCCGGCGAGAAGTCGCCGACCGACGACGAGGAGCCGGTACCGGTCAAATTTTATCGCGTCGTAGGCGGCGGAGATGGACGCAAACCGGACGCTCGGGGGCGCTCGAGTGGATCCTCACCGCCTCACGAGCCCAGCTGAACGCCCGGTTTCAGGGAAATCCGGAGGCGGCGGAGCAGTTGATGGACGTGCTCGTGGACTGGCTTCGGACGATGCTGACGGAGGAGGGCATCGGAGCGAAGACGGCCATCGGCTACGGACGTTTTACGGATGTCGAGGATGTGACAAATCCGGTTCTCATGGAGGCGAAAGAACGGCTGGAGGCGGCCCGGGCCAAGGCGGAAGAAGAACAGCATAAGCGTGTAGAGGCGGAAGCGGCCAGGCAGCGGACCGAGGCGGAAGCCCGAAAGCGGGCGGAGATGACGGAAGCGGAACGGCTCGTCGATGACATTTCGCGCCTCACCAAACATCCGTCTGATGTGGAGAAGAGCAAAGGAGAACTGTATCGGCAGGTCCTGAAGTTCGCAGAAGAAGGGGATCTCGGTCCGGCGCGGGCGCTTCAGGCGTATTGGGAACGGGTCGGCGAGTGGAGCGGAAAAGCGTTGAGCAAAAAGCAAAAGGATAAGGTGAAGGCGCTACGGCGCTATCTGGAACAGTAGCGGTTTCGAAGATGAGAGGATGCGGAGGATGCGCGCTGGTCGGTTTGGGTTAAGGTCGACGGAAGTCGGAGGGCTGGTTCGGAAAAGTCGGTGATTTGAAGGGGGAAACGGGATGAGATTTCACACGGTCGTGATCACGACGGGGCTTTCGGCGATCGTAGGGAAAAACAACCTTTTCGTGCTGACGAAGGAAGAGTGGGATTGGCTTAAGGAGGCCGACTTGGACACAAACATGCCGTTTGATGAGGTTGCGCACGAGCCGGTCGTTCGGCGCATCGTTGAAAACAAAGAGCCTTACGTTCGCCGTCTTCCAGATCACGATCCGACGAAGGTGTCCGCCGAATACTCGCTCGTCCACAAACTTCAAAAAGAGGGGAGGCTCGACAGGCGACCGCGTCTCATCCTCATCTCGACCAACACGATCGGTGGGGAGATCGTGAGCCGTCTGCTCGAGCAGGCGTTTAAACTTCAAGGCATCGATGAAGTGAAAATCTCCAGGGTGGAGCGCTGGAAAATCGACGACCGAGATGCAATGCGTTTCGGCGTGGCGGATTTTGTCTCGAAGTTGGCCCGGGCGCTTCAGGAAGGTGAGCCGAGCACGACCGCCTTTTCTCCTGTCGGCGGCTATAAGGTGATGACGGCCTACAGTTACCTCGTCGGTTCGTATCTCGGCTATCCCTCCCTGTATCTCCATGAAGACGGTCAGGTGGTGCTGACGATTCCGCCGCTACCGATCGCCATCAATCGGGAAGAGCTTCTGAAGCACCAGGGATTTTTGTCCCGGATGTATCTTCAGGACGTCGTTTCGATCGAAGATTTGGGACCCGATGAAAAGACCTTCGTCGAATCGCACTTGGTGTTTTTTGAACGGGAAGACGATCTTGTGGCGCTCTCGGCGTTTGGCCGGTTGGTGGTAGAAAAGGAGGGTCTCGTGCGTCTGGACGTCCGGCTCTCTCCGCAGGTGGCGGATAAGCTGAGGGCCGACAAGACGGTGCGGGAGGCGTTTTGTGCGCAGGTGACGACGCTCGTGCAAAAGCTCATCCATGGCCACTACGACGATTCCACGCATCACGAGCGGTCGTTTAAGAATTTGGACCGATTGCGCCTTCAGTATCATCTTTACAAGGGAAGCAGCAACGGCCAGGTGCTCCTCCGTCTCGCCTACCGGTATGATCCCGAAATGCACCGTCTGTATGCCCGGCACCTCTGGACCGATCACGATGCTTACGAGCGGGAGGCGGCTCAGGGGATCGGTCTTTACGGTGGCGGTCCGAAGGAAGAGGCGCAGTATGCGAGTTACGAAGACCACTTCGGCGCGTCGTGCGGGATGTAGATCAGGCCAACACCCTTGGAAAGGTCACGCCGCGCTGGCGCTGGTATTTGCCGCTTCGGTCGGTGTAGGTGACGCCGGGACGGGGCCCGCGAAAGAAAATGACCAGCGCTCCCTGGCGTCTTGGGTCTTCGGCGCTATGGCGAAGCGACGCACTGGCGCCATCCGGCACCCTGGGTCGTCGCGCTTCGCTGGTGACCGGATCCGGAATCGCCGTCGGGGAGAGGTCCCGGTGGGGACTCGACATCACACCACCCACGCGGCGAGGACGCACAGAGTGGGAACGAGGAGCGGACGTGGGTCCTTTTCGCCTTCTTCCTGAAGCGGGAAGGACAGCTCCCCGGTGAACCCGCGCAGCGCGAGGGCGGCGGCGGTTTCTTCGGCGCGCAAAAAGAAGTGGCGAAACCAGGCGGAAAAGAAGAGGGCCAGACGGCGCAAGTGCTCGACGGGACGCTTCCCAAAGGTGAGGCCCCGCGCCTCGAAGGCCAGGCGGAGGCGTTCCCCCTCTTCGAGGAAAAAGGGAAAGAGCGTGAGCACGAGCGACAGGGAAAAGGCCACGGCATCTACGGGCAGACCGAGTCGCTTCCCCGGGCGAAGGAGGCGGGCGAAGGCCGCAACCTGCTCTGTGGCCGGGGTCGTGAACGTGTAGAGGAGGGTCAACCAAAAGACAAAGAGGAGGCGAAACGCCACCACCGAAGCGGCCGCTATCGCCGCGGAAACACCCTGCTCCCAGGCGCCCCATGCAGAGAAGGCCGCAAACGCCCCAATCCACACGCCCGCATACAAGAGGTTCCGGGCTAGGAAGAGCGGGGAAAGCCGGGACGATCGGCTGAGAAAGAGTGCGGAACAGACGAGAAGGAAAAAGCCAAAAGGAGACCGTACCCAAAAGGCGGATGCCGAGGCAAAGAGGGCAAAGACGAGCTTCCAAACGGCCGGTACCCGGTGTAAGGGCGTCTCTTCCGGCAAGGTGCGACCGAAGGGAAACACGCCGCTTCCGCGCATCGCTTCACCTCATTCCTCGGCGAACGGGAGCGTGTTCCTCCGCCTCCTCCCCGCACCACCCCAACCGGCCCCGAAGAAAGTGGCGAAAAGATTCCGGCGGTCCGTCGAAGAGGATCTCCGCCTCCGACCCTTCGTCGCCTCCACGATCGAGAAAGAGGACGCGTGTCGCGAGACGGAAGGCGATTCCCCGGTCGTGGGTCACGAGGACGAGAAGCCGCGAAGGGGAGCGTAGGGCGTACTCCGCAAGAAGGTACTCCGCAAGATGGTCGAGGAGGAGCGCGCGGCCAGAGGCGTCGAGGCCGATGCTCGGCTCGTCGAGAAAGACGACCTCGGGTTCTCCGGCAAAGATCGCCGCGAGGACCGTGCGCCGCCGTTCTCCGGTGCTCAACTGCCGAGGCGAGCGGCTCCAGAGTTCCTCGGCGATGCCCCAAGTGAGGAGGTACTCCCCGGCGCGCCGCGCGGCTTCGCCCGGGGGAGCGCCGCGTTCTCTGAGCCCGATCGCTACTTCGTCCAAGGCCGTGGACGTGAGGAAGAGGTCTTCTGGAAACTGCGGGACGTAGGCGACCTTGCGCCGGAGCTCTTCGGGAAGCCCCCGAGGCCGGGGAACGCCGTCCCAGAGGAGCTCGCCCTCCGTGGGCCTGAGAAGTCCCGCCGCAAGGCGGGCGAGGGTACTCTTCCCCGCCCCCGAAGGACCGAGGACGGCCACGACTTCCCCCGGCCAAAGACGCAAATCGAGCCGGGAAAATACGCGGCGCACGAAGGGCGTACCCGCGGCGTAGGCGTATTCCACGTTGCGGAGTTCGATCTGCGGACGAGCAGATGTTCCGGAACTTACACTGCTGGCCCGAACGACGCGCGGTCGCCTCACCTCCTCGTGCGGAAGTGCGCCCCTTTCGAGCCCTTCCCGCGATGCCGGTACGACCTGTCCCTCGCGAAGGACGAACACCTGCGGGACGCTACGGGCGAGGTCGACGTCGTGCGTCATCCACAAGGCAGCGGCCCCGGAAGCCACCTCTCGGCGTATGAATTCCACGAGTTCTCTGCGCGATGGCGGGTCCAGAAAGGACGTCGCCTCGTCGAGGATGTACAGAACAGGGGCGCCGACGGCTGCGGCGGCAAGGACGAGGCGCATGCGCTCCCCTCCCGACAGGTGGGCCGGGGGCGCTTTGCGGAGCGAAGATAGGCGGAAACGCTCGAGGGCTGCCTCCGTCCTGGCACGCACTTCCTCGGGAGAAAGTCCGTGTCCGGCGAGCGAGTAGGCGACGTCTTCCTCAACCGTGGGGCCGACGATTTGCAGTTCGGGATTGGGGAAGACGTAAGCGATCCGACGGCGGAGGTGGGTCCGCTCCCTTTCTCCGAGATCGGCGAGGGACTGACCCAAAAGGCGTACCGCCCCGCGACCCGGCGGGTACAGCCCGGCGAGGAGCCGGGCGAGGGTCGTCTTGCCGGAACCGTTCTCCCCCATGAGCGCGAACTCGTCTCCGGGAAACAAGCGCAGGGAAACCCCCTTGAGCACCCATCGGCCCCCGCGGTAGCGGAACCAAACATCGTCGAGTTCCGCGAGGGGGTTCACGTCTGTTCTCCGTCCTTTCGCTCTTCCGTCGTCCAAAGCTCCTGCGTCGGGGAAAACGTCGCGCGGCGGTAGGCGTAGCGGAGCGGGAAAAAGACCAACCCGAGCACGGCGTTTTGCAGGACGTCTTTGACGAAAAACACCCCCATCCCCGCCGCTATCGCCCAAAGTCCGGAGGGGTTGCCGGTGACGAAGTTCAAGATCCCCCACATGTAGACGATGCCCGTGGCGTAGAGGGGCAAAAGGGCCGCCTCCAAAGCGAGAAAGTAAGCAAAGAATTCGGCGCGATTCCGCAAATCTCCCTTAGCTTCGCGGTCGGCTTCCTGCCCGGAGTTGTAAATCGTCCTTCTGAGCGCTCCGTAGATCCACCCGGAGGTGAGGGCGGAGAGGACGAAGCCGAGGATGTAGCCGAACGTGGGCGCGAGGACGTAGGCAAACCCGCCGGACCCTCCGGCAAAGACGGGAAACCCGAGAAGACCCAACAAGAGGTAGAGCCCCATCGCCAAGGCGCCGTTTCGGGCACCGAGGAAGACCCCGGCAAAGGCGGAGAGAAAGGGCATGAAGCTGATCGGCACGTGTACCCCGGCCACGGGAAGCCCCGGGAGCAGGCGGGCGAGATATACGGAAGCTACGGCGACGGCGGTGTAGGTCGTCACGAACGCGATCGTCCTAGGGTTCATGGAACGTACCTCCCC
>Ga0209836_100193_pt1 | contig 9721 bp, 10 predicted proteins | sample ElbSprsedimmetaG_FD_184147 | JGI IMG/M metagenome (GOLD analysis project Ga0209836, IMG submission 184147) | Hot spring sediment bacterial and archeal communities from California, USA to study Microbial Dark Matter (Phase II) - Elbow Spring... ... | reverse complement strand
TAGCACTTCGTATTCTGCCGACGTTAAGTTTAATTTGTTGCCTTTGTGCGCTATAGTCATTTCGTTCTCATCGATGTCAAAATCGCTTTTTGCATTTTTTTGTGTTTTGTGTAATTTTGTCCTTCTCAAAAGGGCCTGTATACGTGCTACCAATTCCCTTGGGTTGTATGGTTTTGCAAGGTAGTCATCTGCTGCAATTTCTAATGCGAGTACTTTGTCAGAGTAATCACTGCGGGCTGATGATATAATAATAGGTATATCAATGGCATTTTTTGCAATTTTTTTGCACACATCTATACCATCTAACTCAGGTAAGCTCAGATCAAGTATCAAAAGGTCGTAGTGCATTTTCTCAAGAGCCTGTAAGCCTTTTGTAGGGGATTCAAAGTTTGTGACTTTCATGTTAAACTTAGCTAAGTACTCTTTTAAAAGCTCAGCAAGCCCTGTATCGTCTTCAATCATAAGTATATTTATCATAGTATAAGCCAATTAAGTCTGGAGCTTTTGCCCCAGACTTACAATTGTAGCATAGTTATCAAAATTTTTCTACTGAACATTTGATTTTAGGTAATTAATCCTACCTTGTAGCATTTGTTGTCTGTTTTCCATGTTCTTTAGAGCAAACTGCATGCGTTCTTTTTGAAGTTCTACAAACTTTTGTCTTTGCTGTGGCGTTAAAATGTCAAAAAAGCGCTGGAAGTAATTTGCTTTTTCCTGAGCCCTTAGCTTCGCATTTTGTTCTGACTCTTCGATAAAGACTTTCTTGTTAAAACTTCCAGAAGCTATTGCATTATACATAGGCATTTTGTAGTTTGACTGCTGTTTTGCAAAGTTTTGGAATCTCTCTTGCCTTAGTTGTTCAATTTGCTGGATTTGGCTTGGCGTTAGGTTTAATTCTTTTTGCATGTATTGGTAGCCAAAACCACCTTTGGCATTATACCCTAAGCCTAAAGAACAATTTGTGCCAAAGCCGCCTCGTGCACCCATTGCCCCAAAACCGCCACCAAAGCTCGTACTAAAGCTTGATCCCAACAGCGTTGCTGCTAAAAGTGCGCTAACAAATGTCTTTTTCATAAAAGACCTCCTTAAAGTAATTTTTCATTTTAAATACTATAGAGTATGTGTAAACATAGTTTAAATAGATTGTAAATGTAGTGTAAACGTAACTAGTTGACTTCAATAAAAACGTAAGTATATTACTATAATTATTAAGTTAGTAACTTTTGGAGGTAACATTGAAAACCTACGATCTTATCGTTAAATGTAAATTTAAGGTAAAATCTGTTTTAGTAATTTTATTTCTTTATTGTTCACTGCTATTATACCATCGCTTATTAATTGTCTTTCAATGCGCGAGAAAGTTTCCTTTGCCATACCTAAAAGCAAAGCTAATTCTTGTTTTGGTATATCCAGTATTACTGTTTGTGATTTGTGAATCTTGCTTAAATAAGTTAGGTAGTTTAAGAATTTTTCTTTTGCACTTTCCATTGAGAGCCGCTCTATAGTATCTACAAGGTAATTTATACGGCTTGCAAACATGAATATTATTTTGGCAGAGAAATCTGGGTGTGATTTCAAAAGTGGCAATAGTTTGTTTTTGTCAACACCAAGCATGGTGGAATTACAAAGCATTTGGGCGTTTACTGGGTATGTATCTTGTGTGAGCAAAATTTCTGCAAAAAATTCGTTTTTGTTAACAAAATGAATGACGCACTCATTGCCTTTTTGGTCTAAGCGGTATAGTTTTACTCTGCCATCTAGCAAATAATATATAATAGAGCCTCTTTGGCCTTGTCTAAAGAGTATTTCGCCTTTTTGCTTTTTTGTGACAAAACAGGAAGTTTCAAGTAGTTCAATAGTTTTTGGGTCATCTATACCAAGAATAACTCTAAATATCAAACTAACTGGGTTCTTTTTCGCTTTTAAATCCATAGTTCTTATCTATTTTACCACAATAACCAATAATGTCTATTGTGTCAAGAGATTAGCAAACAGCTTTAGTGCTTGAAAATGAATCAGCTAAAGGCTATAATCCAAGAGGGTTTTAATGCTAAAAATGATAAAAAGAGGCGTTTATGAAACAAAAAAGCTATGGGTATTCAAGACAGTACATCGACCAAGATGATATCAGTGCGGTTGTTGAGGTTTTAAAAAGCGATTTTTTAACAACAGGTCCAAAAGTTGCAGAGTTTGAAGAAGCAATAAAGCAATACTTAGGTGTAAAGCACGCAGTGTGCGTATCAAGTGGTACGGCAAGTTTGCATATAGCGGCACTTTGTATGCTTGAAAAAGGCGATAAAGTGCTTACAACACCTGTTTCATTTTTAGCTACATCCAATGCTATAGTTTACGCTCAAGCTGTCCCTGTATTTGTAGATGTAGATAATCAGGCAAACATTGATTTAAACTTATGCGAAGATATATTAAAAAAAGACAGCACTATAAAGGCAATTTTTGCTGTAGATTTTGCTGGAAACATGATAGACCCAAAAGGACTTATGTATTTAAGCCAAAAGTACGGCGTAAAAATTTTAGAGGATTGTGCTCACTCGTTGGGTGCAAGCTTTGACTCACATAAGGCAGGTGATTGCAGTTTTTGCGATGTTGCTACACTTTCTTTTCATCCTGTAAAAAGCATTACAAGTGCAGAAGGCGGGTGTGTTGTAACAAATAGCGAAACTATAGCAAAAAAAGCTGCTATTTTGAGAAACCACGGTATTGTAAGAAATAGCAGTGAATTTATTTACAGTGATGAAAACCCTCTGTATTTTGAGATGCAAGAGTTAGGCTTTAATTACAGATTAAGCGATGTTCACAGTGCTTTGGGTCTATCTCAACTAAAAAAAATAGACTTTTTTTTAAACACTAGAAGAAATCTTGCAAAAAACTACGATAAAGCATTTAGCAACACACCTATTAGGCCTTTACACAAAAATGCCAGCGCGTCTTATCATTTGTATGTTGTAAGGGTTAATTTTAAAGAATTTGGTAAAAAAAGAGCAGACATAATAAACTCACTAAAATCAAAGGGTATAATGCTGCAAACGCACTACATACCTATAAATACCCAGCCTTTTTATCAAAAAATGAGTTATAACCCATTTTCGACACCAAAAGCTCTTGAGTACTACAGTGAGTGTTTATCTATACCATTATATGTAGGTCTTGAAAATAATGAGCAAGAATTTATTATAGATGCTATAAAATCGGAGATTTTATCCTAAAATAGCGTAGGTTTTTCCATAATTACTTGGTTTACTGCAACGCGCCCTTTGGGTGTCTTTTTTATATAACCACACTGCAATAGATACGGTTCAACAACTTCTTCAAGTGTTTTTTTATCCTCACCTAGACTTGATGCAAGTGTTTCAATGCCTACTGGGCCACCGTTAAATACATTATTGACAACTTCTAGGTATTTTTTGTCTAGATAATCTAAGCCGTTTTCATCGATATTTATAATCTCTAGTGCCTCTTTGGCGATCTCTTTGGTGATTGTATCAATTTGCCTAACCTGCGCTAAATCCCTTACGCGTCTTAGTATTTTATTTGCAATTCTTGGGGTTGAGCGCGAGCGCTGAGCAATGATTTTTGCGCTTTCTTCATCAATTTTTACATTTAACACAAATGCAGAGCGTTTAATTATCTTCACTAACTCATCAAGGTTATAGTAATCAAGCCTTAGCACAAGCCCAAACCTATCCCTTAAAGGGTTTGTAAGCATACCAATGCGCGTTGTGGCACCGACAAAAGTGAATTTTGGTAAATCAAGGCGCAGTGTTTTTGCACCTGGTCCCTGACCTACCACTATATCCAGTTTAAAATCTTCTAAGGCAGAGTAAAGCATTTCTTCAATGTTTCTATTGAGCCTGTGTATCTCGTCGACAAAAAGTACATCTTTGTCATCAAGGCTAGTTAAAATTGCTGCAATATCACCGACTTTTTCGATAGAAGGCCCACTAATTGTTACGATATTTGAGCCCATTTCTTTGGCTATTATATTTGCAAGCGTGGTTTTGCCAATCCCAGGTGGCCCGTAGAGCAAACAATGTTCTACGGGCTCGTTGCGTTTTCGCGCTGCAACTATAGCAAGGGATAAATTTTCAACTACATGCTTTTGACCAATGTATTCGCTAAGGCGCTTTGGCCTTATAGACACACTAACTTCACTGTTTGTTTGAGAGCGTTTCATGTATAGATTTAGCTGCTTTTTTACCAGCACCAACGGCCAATATAACTGTAGCTGCACCCGTTACTATATCACCGCCAGCCCAAACTTTGGGGTGTGTAGTTTTGCCGTTTTCATCAGCAACAAAATACCCCCACTTGTTAGTTTCTACGCCAGTGGCACTGCGTGCAACAATGGGGTTTGCGCTTTGACCGATAGCTATAATAACTGTATCTGTATCTATGACAAAATTTGAACCTTCAACTACCTGAGGTCTTCTTCTGCCGGATTCATCTGGTTCACCAAGCTCCATCCTCACGCACTCAATGCCTACTACATTTCCATGTTCATCACCTAAAATTTTTACAGGGTTTGTAAGTAGCTCAAATTTTATGCCTTCTTCTTCCGCATGCTCTATTTCTTCTGCTCTAGCAGGCATTTCTTTTCTGCTTCTTCTATAAACGACTATTGCTTCTTTTGCACCAAGCCTTTTTGCAGTCCTTACAGCATCCATTGCGACATTTCCGCCACCAACTACTACAGCCTTTTGACCAACTCTAATGGGTGTTGCATAATTTGGGTAATCGTAGGCTTTCATAAGGTTTGATCTGGTTAAAAATTCACTTGCAGAGTACACTCCATTTAAATTTTCACCTGGTATATTTAAAAAAGAAGGTGCACCAGCGCCATTTGCCAAAAATACCGCATCGTATTCTTGGATGAGATCATCAACGGATTTAGTTAAACCAATTACATAGTTTAAATTTATTTCTACGCCTAACTCTTTAATTTGATCCACTTCGTAATCCACTATTGCTTTTGGTAGTCTGAACTCTGGTATACCATACACAAGTACACCGCCTGCTTTATGAAGTGCTTCGTATATAGTAACATCGTATCCTAATTTTGCCAGATCAGACGCACATGCAAGGCCAGCTGGACCAGAACCAACTATAGCAATCTTTTTATTGAGTTTTATTGAAGGTTTTTTTGCATCGGAGTAACCAAACTGTCTTGCCCAGTCTGCTACATAGCGCTCAAGTCTTCCAATAGCTATGGGTTTGCCTTTTTTGTTCATTATACATGCGCCTTCGCACTGCTCCTCTTGTGGGCACACCCTACCACATACAGCAGGCAAAGCGTTTGTTTGTTTAATCTCTAAAAATGCACCTTTTATGTCTTCTGCAACGAGTTTTTCTATAAATTGAGGAATTCTAACATCTGCAGGGCATCCAGCTACACAGTATGGGGGGTTGCACTGCAAACATCTTTGAGCTTCTTCTATTGCTTCTTCCAAAGAGTAACCTAGTGGTACTTCAAGGAAATTTTGTACCCTTTCTAAGGGTTCTTGAGCCCTCATTGGAACTCTATTTTTTTTAAGCTTTTCAGCGGGTTTTAATTTTTCAGCCATTTGAAGCCTGCCTCCTTATTTTTTCTTCAAGTAACATCAAAGCCTCTCTTTCTTGATCGCGATATTGTCCTTGCCTTAGGATCATTTCTTCAAAATTAACAAGACTGCCTCTAAATTCAGGTCCATCTACGCAAGCAAATTTTGTTTTACCACCCACACTTACCCTACATGCACCACACATGCCTGTACCATCAACCATAATAGAATTTAGAGAAACCCATATTTGTTTGTTGTGTTCATTTGCCACACGTGTGCACATTTTCATCATAATAGGTGGCCCAATTGCCCATATGTCTTTTATGGCTTCAGACTCTTTCTTTAGTATATCGTCCATTATGTTTGTTACAAAACCTTTTTGGCCATAGGTACCATCATCTGTTGCAATTAGTAGTTCATTTGAAGCTTCTCTCATCTTGTCTTCCATAATAATGAGATCTTTTGTGCGTGCTCCTATGATAGAAACAACGTAATTGCCAAGCTCTTTTAGCTTTTTTGCAATTGGATGGATGGGGGCAATGCCTATTCCACCACCAATGACTAATACCTTACCACCAAAATTTTCTACCTCAGATGGTATTCCCAAAGGACCAACAAAAGCATATAAACTTTCGCCTTCATTCATTAATGAAAGCTCGAGCGTGCTTGCGCCAACTACCTGATAAACAATTTGAACCCAACCTTCTTTTGGGTTAGAATCAGCGATTGTCAAGGGAAGCCTCTCGCCTTTTTCGTTTGTAATCAGTATTATAAACTGACCAGGCTGGGCTGCCTTTGCAACAAATGGAGCTTCTATCCAGTTTGAAAATATAGTGTCACTCCATTTTTGCTTCTTTAGAATTTTGTACATCAAAAATCCTCCTTTACCTAAATTTAAAATCTAAACTGCCAATAATTGAAGCCATGTTAAAGTCAATAGTATTGCTATCGCAACTTTTATCAAATTTTACTATATAATTATTTGACCAATAATTTTTTGGTTTTAAATAAAGCCATGCGTTTAAAGGACTATCCTTTGAAACCTCTTCAATTTTTACAGGTTGAATTCTTTTGCCATTGCAATCTAGATAAACATTCCAGAATGATTTTTTATCTGATATATTACTTGATTCGTAGTACGAGCTGTAGAGGTTTACCCAAAAAACAGTATTTTTTGAGCAATCATTTACAAATGAGTCGTATAGATGTTGGTTTGATTTTGATATTGCATTATGTTGCTTTAGATAATTATAGTATTGATTTGCGAGTGTTTGGTCAAAGTATGTTACTTTGGCGATGACAACGGTCTCAAAATCCCTATATAGTTTTTTTTCTACGGTTTGTTTGTCTATTTGTTTTGAAAATGAAGTTTCGTAATCCCTAAAACCCACTTGTCTAAGCTGTGTACACGATGAAATAAAAAAGGTTATTACAAGTAGTAAAAAAATTTTATTCTTTTGCATTTAGAGCCTCCAAGGCAAGTTTTGCTTGCTCATTTTGGGGATTTCTTGATAGTATTTCTTTGTATAGGTTTTTTGCATCTTCAATGTATCCTTGTTCGGCATATAATTTTGCTATGTTAAGCTGATCGTCTTCTTCTAAATCAATTGTAGGTATATCTTCAAAAACTATAGGTTTATTTTGTTCTAAGTTTTGCGCCGTTTCTTCTTGTTTTTTAGTTTCAACGGGCTTTTCAACATCCAATATCACTATATCGCTTGTATCTGTTTCTTTTGAATTGAGTGGTTTTTGTATACTTGAATTTTGCGCTAAGTCTTCTTTTACTTTTTCTACATTTGGTGTGTAAGAAGAAGCAAGCGATAATAGTTTTGATTTTACTTTAGGCGAAGGGTCAAGTACAAGAAGTTTTTCGTATGCATTAATAGCCTGTTCAATTTTATTTTGTTTTTCGTAAGATAAAGCCAATAATTCCCATGCAAGTACATTTGAGTTATTAATATTTAAAACTGTCTCAAGGTAGCTTTCAGCCGCTTCGTACTTTTCTTCGTCAATAAGAATCTGGGCAATTTTAATTAAAGCAAGCAAGTATCTCGGAAATTTTGCTACACCTTCAACTAATAAATCAAAAGCTTCTTCTTTAGCACCACTTTCATATAGTAAACACGCAAGAGGATAAAAGAATAAACTTACTTCTTTTGATTTGTAATATTTTTCAACTTTTTTTATAATCTTTTTCACTGCAACTCTCTAATTGTTTCTATCAACAAACTATTGTCTATGTCGTTTGCAATAATAACCTCTCCTATGCCTTTTGTCAATATAAATTCTAATATACCCCCTTTAGCTTTTTTGTCACGCTGCATTATTTCAATAAGCAAGCTTGGATCTATGTTGTCTATTTTTGTTGGCAGACGAAACTTTTCGAGTAAATTTTTAATTCTAATGAATGTTTGCTCATCAATTAAACCCAGCTTATAGGAGAGTTTTGCGGCAAATACCTCTCCAATTGAAACTGCTTGGGGGTGTGTATATTTTTTATACCCAAAAAAGGCTTCGATTGCGTGACCAAGCGTGTGACCAAAATTTAAGATAGCCCTTAGGTTAGCTTCTTTTTCATCTTTTTGCACAATTAAACTTTTATCTTTTGCACAATCATATATAAGTTTTTGTATAGCTTTGTAATCTCTTTTTAAAATATCGCCAATATGCTCTTCTATAAAGCGAAATAGCTGCCTATCCATTATAATGCCGTATTTGATAATTTCTGAAAAAGCGTCAAAAAACTCCTCATTACTTAGCGTATCTAAAAATTTTGTATCTATAAATACAGCGTTTGGCTGGTAGAATGTACCTATTAAGTTTTTGCCTTTTGGATGGTTTATGGCTGTTTTGCCACCAATTGAGCTATCTGTTTGCGAAACTACGGTTGTTGGTATATGAATAAGTGGCATGCCGCGCATAAATGTACTAGCTGCAAAAGATGCTACATCGCCAACAACACCACCTCCAAATGCTACTAGTGGTGTTTTTCTATCGGCTTTATTTTCAATCAAAAAGTCATAGATATCAAACAATACTTCTTTGCTTTTGCTTTTTTCGCCTGGTTCAAAGCAGTATATGGAGTAAGAAAAATTGGTTTTTTCTATGTAGTGTAATAATGTTTGCAAATGTAGTCTGCATACATTTGCATCTGAGATGATAAAAAGTCTACGAACAAAACTTGAGTTTTTAAGAAAATTACTTAAGTCGCTTAAGTCATTGTAGCTTATTGTTATATTGTAGCTTTGATTTAATTCCACTCTAATTACCTGGCTCATTTATTCTCCTAAATATTGTTTAGCTATTTTTAAATCGTTTACAAATACTTCTATGGCTTTTGGGTTTCTCAATAAATAGGCTGGGTGGTATGTGGGTATTACTGTATAGTTTTGTTGTTTAAATACAACTCCTTGAGATTGTGTAATTTTTCTGTTACTACCAACAAGCTGTGTTAGGGCAAATCTGCCTAGAGTGATTATAATTTTTGGCTTTATTAATTCTATTTGTTTATCTAAAAAAGGCCTGCAGGCTTTTAGCTCGTTTTCTTGAGGGTCTCTGTTATGTGGTGGTCTGCATTTTAGGCAGTTTGCTATATAGACTTCTTTTCTGTCTATACCAACTTCTTTTAGTAAATCGCTTAACAATTGCCCTGCTCGTCCTACAAAAGGCAAGCCTTGCGCGTCTTCGCTTGCGCCGGGTGCTTCGCCAATAAACATGAGATTAGCGTTTGGGTTTCCATCTCCAAAAACATAGCGTTTTTTTGTTTTGTAAAGATCGCAACCTCTGCATTTTTCTACTTCTTTTTTTAAGTTTTCAAGACACTTAGCTGTATCTTTTGGTGATTGTTTTTTATTAATTTTGATGTTTAGGTATTCAACACCCAAATCCCTATAAAAGTTTAAAATGTTACCCCATTGATTTTTCTCCATTTATTTTAATAATTCAAGAAGTCTTGTGACTTCTTCGTTTTTTGTATAGTAGCTAACATGGTTTGCAATTAAAAAAGCGCTTGATTTCATTATTTCTTCTATTACATAAAGACTGTTTTCTTTTAAAGTTTGGCCTGTTGATACGATATCTACGATACAGTCTGCAAGTCCTATGACACCAGCAAGTTCAATTGAACCATAAAGTTTAATAATCTCAATTGTCATAACTTTCTTTGC
>Ga0209836_100191_pt1 | contig 9764 bp, 8 predicted proteins | sample ElbSprsedimmetaG_FD_184147 | JGI IMG/M metagenome (GOLD analysis project Ga0209836, IMG submission 184147) | Hot spring sediment bacterial and archeal communities from California, USA to study Microbial Dark Matter (Phase II) - Elbow Spring... ... | reverse complement strand
ACGGTCTCGATCGCAAATAGCCTCTCGTCCCGGCCGGTTACTGTCAGCCTAAACCCGCCTTCCATCAGCAAGGTGGCGCCGGCCTTGGGTGACTTGCTGGCGCGAATATGGGCTAGCGCCGTATTCGAACCGGTTAGCCGCTCAATCAACACCTCCACCTTGCCACCGCTGGTTTTCTGTCCGAATAGGCGGGCCGGGATCACGCGGGTGTCATTGAACACCAGTAGATCGCCCGGCGTCAGCAGTTCTGGCAGATCGGCAAACTGCCGATCCTCAACGGCGCCGGTGGCACCATCCAGCGTCAGAAGCCGCGAGGCGCCGCGCTCAGTCGGTGGTTCGGTTGCAATTAGCTCTGGCGGAAGATGAAAAGAAAACAGTGACTTCTTCATGACCCAGTCTTGTCAAGGAGGCGGGAGTCTAGCAGGATCGGGCGCGGACTCTTTAGTCTAGATAGACCGACCAATCATGCCATGGGGGGGCGAAGGCAAAGAAAGAGGGGTTGAGAATGCTCTCACCGCGATTGTAAGTCAGTCGCTGCATTGTCAGGTCGGTCATAAAACCACCGGCGGTTTCCAGCACACATTGCGCGGCGGCAGTGTCCCATTCAGATGTCGGCCCCAGGCGGGGATAGAAGTCCGCCTTGCCTTCGGCGATCAGGCAGGATTTAAGCGCACTACCGCAGCGGATTACTTGGTGTGGTCCGATTTTCTCCAGTAAAGCGCGGTCCTGCTCGCTCATATGCGAACGGCTGATGGCAACGCGGATAGGCTGCCCAGGTAGGCGGGGACGACAGTGGATGGGTTGTCTTTGGCCATCCTGACTGCGCCAGGCGTCTTGGCCGCGGATCGCGCCATAGGTCACTCCAAAGGCTGGTGCATGAACCACCCCGATAATGGGCTGGTTGTGCTCAATCAGGGCGATATTGACGGTGAATTCATCATTGCGGTTGATGAACTCACGGGTACCATCCAGAGGATCTACCAGCCAGTAGCGTTGCCACTGGCTGCGTTGTGACCAGTCCGGTAGCTGGCCTTCTTCGGTGAGTACTGGCAGTTGCGGTGTCAGGGCTTGCAGTCCCTGCTGAATGATGTGATGGCTCTGCAGGTCTGCCTCTGTCACCGGTGAATTATCCCCCTTGTGTTCGACGGCAAAGTCTTGGCGGTAAATGCGCAGGATAGCTGCACCGGCCTCAAGAGATATTCGGCAGGCCGCCTCGGCCAGCTCATCGAGATTGGGCAGGGGAGAGTGGTGGTTGGCCCAGTTCATCCATGGCGTCTCCTGAGAATGTCGCGGGTCATATACAGAGCTGCCAGCGAGCGGGCTTCGGTGCATTCACCGCTGGCAATCAAGCTATCGATTTCCTCAATTGGCCAGGGAATCACCTCAATGGGCTCTGGTTCGTCGCCTTCCAGTGATTCTGGATACAGTGACTCGGCCAGAACGACATATGTCATCTGCCCGGAATAGGCGGGATTGGCGCTTATTTTGCTCAGCAAGGTGAGCGTTTTGGCACCAAAGCCGATCTCCTCCTTCATTTCGCGATTGGCCGCGATCAGCACCGACTCGCCCTTCTCAATGCGGCCCTTGGGTAGGCCGATTTCGTAGCGGCCCACTCCGGTGGCGTATTCACGTGTCAGCAGCACGGTCTGTTCGTCTGGCATGGGGACAATCAACACGGCACCGCCGGGGTTGCCCTTAATGCGTTCAAAGCGGGTTTGCACGCCATTAGAAAAACGCAGGTCCACCGCCTCTATCTCGAACAAGCGAGTGCGTGCGAGTGTTTCGACGGCAAGGATTTCCGGGGCGATGCGTTTTTTGGGCATGACAATAGCGGGCTTATGATTTGCTCAATCATAAGCCTTGACAGGGGAATTCCCAAAACAGGTATGCCGAAGGCTGCGTGTCACCAAACGGGGGTCAAATTTGCTAATTTATCTAGAGCCAAAGACAAGGGAAAGACAAGGAGAGGGAAGTCGATGGCGATCAGGGATTGGCCGGCCGAGGAGCGGCCTAGGGAGCGATTGCTCCGACACGGAGCGTCAGCCCTGTCGGATGCTGAACTGTTAGCAATCTTTTTGCGCACTGGGGTGGCAGGCAAGTCGGCGGTGGATCTGGCGCGGGAGTTGCTGCGGGATTTTGGCGGGTTACGAGGGCTTCTTGATGCCGACCGCAAGTCCTTTGCGCGAGGGATCGGACTTGGTGATGCCAAGTTCGCCCAACTGCAGGCTGTGCTGGAGCTAGCCCGGCGCCATATCGCCGAGAGTCTACAGCGCGATGATGTCATCCAGTCGCCGCAGGACACCCGTCGCTATCTGGCGTTGCGATTGAGGCACTATCCGCATGAGGTGTTCGCGGCACTGTTTCTCGACAACCGCCATCGGGTGATTGCTTACGAGGAGTTGTTTCGCGGCACTATCGACCAGGCGGCGGTGCACCCGCGCGAGGTAGCTAAGCGAGCCCTGCACCACAATGCTGCGGCTGTGATCTTCGCCCACAACCATCCCTCCGGCGTGGCCGAGCCTAGCCGTTCTGACGAGCAAATCACGCGCCAGCTACGCGACGCGCTGGCGCTGCTGGATGTGCGGGTGCTCGATCATATCGTGATTGGGGACGAGTGGGTGTCGCTGGCCGAGCGCGGGGTATTGTAGGCACAGTCAGGTACCCAGTGCCTCCCGTACCTGTCGGGCCAGTCGTCGGCTAGCTTCCACGCGCTCTGTGGTGCCGGTCAGTTCGACTAGGTAGTGTCCGTTGCCCAGACAGCTGAGCCCAGCCAATCGGGAGCGGTTAATTAGTGTGTTGCGGTGTACCCGCAGCACCAACTGGCCGTAGTGCTCCTCTAGCTGCTTGAGGCTGGTGTCCAGCAATGCTTCGCCACCCTCGTATCGGACCTTCACGTATTTGTCTTCTGCCATGAAATAGAACACGTCGGCAAACGGAATGCGTCGGTGGGTGCCGGCCAGTTGGACGTGCACCCAGGTTTGCTCGTCAGTCTGTTTCTCCCGATGGGCTCGAGTCGTTGTGCCCAGCCGGGCCAGTGCTTCGGCCAAGCGGGCAGGGGTCACAGGTTTAACCAGATAGTCGGCGGGGCCGCTGCGGTAGGCCGCCAGTGCGTGCTCAGGGTGGGCGGTGACAAAAATCACTGCCGGCGGCAGCGGTTTTTCGCGCAGGCGCTCGGCGACTTCCAGTCCGCTCATGCCGGGCATATCAATGTCTAAGAGTATTAAGTCCGGGGTCAGCTCGGTATCCTTCTCTAATGCTTCGGTACCATCCCGCGCTTCGCCTACGTATTCGAACTGTGGATGGGCCGCCAATAGTCGGCGCAGGCGTTCGCGGGCCAGCGGCTCGTCATCGACGATCAGTACGCGCATGGCCTTCCTCCTTGAACCTCGATTCGCCGGGGGTTTTGGGGATCACGAGCTTGGCGCGGTAACCGCCTTCAATCGGTCCGGCGGTCAGGCGGGCGCGGTCGCCGTACAGTAACTCTAGTCGCTGACGGATATTGGCTATCGCCACACCATTGCCTTGGTGTTTGCTCGGTGTTTCGGGCAGTGGGTTTTCGACTAAAAGCACAATCGATCTGCGGCTATCGGTTAGGGTGATGCGCAATGTGCCGCCATCCCGGCGGGGTTCGATACCATGCCGAATGGCATTCTCCACCAAAGGTTGTAGCGTCAGTGTCGGCAGCATGACTGCTGGAGCTGGGTCAGGCAGGTCCCATTCGATCCTCAGGCGATTGCCGAGTCGCCACTGCTCTAACGCTAGATATTGTCGGGTCAGCTCAATCTCCTGTGGCAGCGTACTCTGTGTGCCGGCATGCAGTGCTGCGCGAAACAGGCTGGATAGGCCCAGCAGGGCATTTTCTGCTTCCTCGGGGTGGCTGGGGATCAGGCCAGCGATAGTGTTAAGACTGTTGAACAGGAAGTGCGGGCGGATGCGGGCCTGTAGCGCAGCCAGTTCGGCGCGCGACTGGGCGGCCAGCCGCTGGCTACGCTCCAAGTGCAGAGAGAAGATCAGCATACCGATACTGCCGACAACGGCGGCGATCGCGAGGTTGTGCAAGCTGAACGACAATGGACTGGTTTGGGGTTCCCAGCCGACTTGGGTGAGCGTGGAGTAGGCCACCGAGCTGACCAGCAGGGTTGAGCCGAACAGGATGGCAAGCATCGCCAGCGCCAGCGTTCGGGGAGGCAGGCGCCCCAGCCATTTTTGCAGGAGGCAGAGCAAGCCGGCAGTCAGCAGGGCCACCCATTGCACGAACAGCGAGCTCAAACCCAGTCGTAACCAGCGGTCTTCACTCACGCCCGGCGCCAGTGCCATCAGAATCGCCACCGCCTCCGCCAGCAGCACAATCCACAGCACCATGCGCGCCTGACAGAAGGCAGGCAGGATATGGCCTGAGTCCGGTTTAGATGTCGCTGCGTCCAAGTCTTGCCTCGCCTTAGGATATAATTACCCCAGTTTAAACTAACTTTTTGTTCCTTGAGGGCAGTATGTGCAACAACGATTCGAATAGCCAGGGCGCCGACAAACTATGGGGCGGCCGCTTCAAAGAGCCCATCGATGCCTTTGTGGAGAAGTTCACCGCCTCGGTCGGATTCGATCAGCGTATGTACCGGCAGGATATTGCCGGTTCGATTGCCCATGCGCGGATGCTGGCCAAGGTTGGCGTACTGACTGACAAGGAGCGTGACCAGATTATCGAGGGGCTGGAAGGTATCCTGCTCGATATCGAGCGCGGCGATTTTGCCTGGGTAGAGGCCTATGAGGATGTGCACATGAACATCGAGGCCCGCCTGATTGACCGCATCGGCAATGTCGGCAAGAAACTGCACACTGGTCGTTCGCGCAATGACCAGGTCGCTACCGATATGCGCCTGTATCTGCGTGAGGCCATCGATGCGATCATTAAGGAAATCCGCCGCCTTCAAGCTGGCTTGCTGGATCTGGCCGAGCGTGAGGTCGACACCATTATGCCGGGCTTCACCCATCTGCAGGTGGCTCAGCCGGTTAGCTTTGGTCACCACCTGATGGCTTGGTTCGAGATGCTCGACCGTGACGCGGATCGACTGACCGACTGCCGCCGGCGGGTTAATGTGATGCCGCTGGGTGCGGCGGCCCTGGCCGGCACCAGCTATCCGCTGGATCGGGCCTACACCGCCGAACTGCTGGGCTTTGATCGGCCCAGCCGCAATTCACTGGATGCGGTTTCCGACCGTGACTTCATTATTGAATTCCTGTCTGCCGGCAGCCTAATTATGATGCATCTTTCGCGCATGTCGGAGGAGCTGGTACTGTGGACCTCAGCCCAGTTCGACTTCGTGCGGCTGCCGGATCGCTTCTGCACCGGTTCGTCAATCATGCCACAGAAAAAGAACCCGGACGTGCCCGAGCTGGTGCGCGGCAAGACCGGCCGTGTTTACGGCGCTCTGGTCTCTTTGCTGACCTTGATGAAAAGTCAGCCGCTGGCTTACAACAAGGACAACCAGGAAGACAAGGAGCCGCTGTTCGATACTATCGACACCCTGATGGGTAGTCTGCGTGCATTTGCCGATATGGTGCCGAATATCGAACCTAATCGTGAGCGCATGAGGGCGGCCGCCAAACAGGGCTTCTCCACCGCCACCGACTTGGCCGACTACTTGGTACGCAAAGGTGTACCGTTCCGTGATGCCCACGAGATTGTTGGCAAGGTGGTTCGGCTGGGTGTGGATAGCGGGCGGGATCTGTCCGAGATAACCTTGGAAGAGCTGCAGCAGTTCTCCAAGGCTATCGAGGCGGATGTGTTTGAAGTGCTGACCTTAGAGGGTTCGATCGCCGCCCGTGATATCGAGGGCGGCACAGCCCCGGCGCAGGTGCGGCGCCAAATTGCCGAGGCCCGGGCCCGCTTGGGTCTTTGATTTTTCATTAAACAGTATAGGTTGAGCCAATCAGCCCAATGGACCCTTGGCGTGGCCGTCTGTGCCGTCGGCCTACCATGGCCACCGTCAGATAGCAGCCCACTACCGCATAACCGGCCAGCACGGTTAAAAAATCAGCGTTATCTTGTCTAAATCCCCGTCGACATCAGTATGGCGTTTTATGCCACCAGTCCTCCCCCGGCATAGAACCGCGCCAACTGCGCATGAACCGCCGGAAAGGCGTTGTACAGAATATCCGGGCGCTCGAAATAGTATTCGCTGGTGACCGCGAAAAACTCCGCTGGCGCAGTGGCTGCATACGGATCAATTGGTGGCTCACCGCCTGCATCCAGAATCCGATTGAGCCTGTCGAAGGCGGTGGTGAAATCAGCTGTCCAGCGTTCGGCGTCCATGGTGATAGGGATTGGCGGAAAGCCGTTGCAGGCACCATTGCGCATATCCAGTACATGGGCGATTTCGTGAATCACCACATTGTAGCCATCTTGCATGCGTCCAGAGTTTTCGACATCTGGCCAAGCCAGTACGAGGGTGCCGTGCTCCCAGACCTCGCCGCTGCGGGCTTCGGTCTCCTTGTGTACCAGGCCAAACTCGTCGATCTGCTCCATGTTTGATAGGAACTGATTGGGATAGAGCACGACCTCGACAATCGCATCCAACCAGTGATAGCCCAGATGCCGCACCGGCAAACAGGCCATTGCGGCGACCCGCACCGCCATTTCGAGATTGGGCTCAAAGCCAGCGCCGCCGAAAAAGCCTTTTTCGGCCAGAAACCGCGCTGTCATGTCCCGTAGGTGGCTAAGGTCCTCTTCCGGCAAGGTTGCCAACAGCGGTAAGGCCTCCACAGTCTGCCGCCAAAGCGCCTCCTCAATAGGGAAGCGTCGTGGTGACTTGCGTGCAAGGGAGGAGAAGAACTTTGCAAACACGCAACGCAATCCGTCAGTTTTCAATTCAATTCTCAATGGGAATCGCGCAGTTTACCGGAAAGCTGGACTCGGACTTCCCGTCGCTTTTTCCGTATACTCTCAACTCTTTCGACGCAAATTTCATCAAAAGCGGCACCATGTCGAGCAAATTCGATCTCTCCACCTTTCAGGGTCTAATCCTCGCGCTTCAGGATTACTGGGGCAGTCACGGCTGTGCCGTGTTGCAGCCTCTGGACATGGAAGTGGGTGCGGGCACCTTTCATCCGGCGACCTTCCTGCGTTCCATCGGCCCCGAGCCCTGGCGCGCGGCCTATGTGCAGCCCTCGCGCCGTCCCACCGATGGGCGTTATGGTGACAACCCCAACCGCCTGCAGCATTACTATCAGTTTCAGGTGATCCTCAAGCCGTCGCCGGCCAATATCCAGGAACTGTACCTGGATTCGCTGAAGATGCTGGGGTTCGACCCGCTGACTCACGATATTCGCTTTGTCGAGGACAACTGGGAGTCGCCAACGCTGGGTGCCTGGGGCTTGGGCTGGGAGGTCTGGCTCAATGGCATGGAAGTGACCCAGTTTACCTATTTCCAGCAGGTTGGCGGCCTGGATTGCCATCCAGTCTCCGGTGAGATCACCTATGGCTTGGAACGTCTCGCGATGTATCTGCAGCAGGTCGAGAGTGTCTACGATCTGGTCTGGTCCCGTTCGGAGGCTGGCGTGATCACCTATGGCGATGTGTATCACCAGAACGAGGTTGAGCAATCAGCCTATAACTTCGAGCAGGCCGATACCGCCTTCCTGTTTAGCCTGTTCGACCAGTGCGAGCGCGAGTGCAACCGGCTGATTGAGGCCGGCCTGCCGTTGCCGGCCTATGAGCAGGTACTTAAGGCCTCGCATTCGTTCAACCTGCTTGATGCCCGTCGAGCCATCTCAGTGACCGAGCGCCAGCGCTATATTCTGCGCGTGCGCCAGCTCGCCCGTGCCGTGGCCGAGGCTTATTACGCTGCTCGCGAAAAGCTCGGCTTTCCCATGTGCAAGACCAATGCCTGATCGCTGTACAAGGATTCGATGACCGCTATGACCGAAAACTGCGACCTGTTGATTGAGATCGGCACTGAGGAATTGCCGCCCAAGGCGCTCAAGACCCTTTCGGAGGTGTTTGCCGATGAGGTGGTGCACGGGCTGGTCGATGCTGGCCTAGCCCCCAAGGGACATCAGCACTATGCCACCCCGCGTCGTCTGGCAGTGCTGGTGCAAAACATCGCCCCCCGCACACCCGAGCGGGAGATAGTGCGCCGGGGGCCGGCCGTGACCGCCGCTTTCGATGATGAGGGCAATCCCAGCAAGGCTCTGCAGGGCTTTGCTCGCTCCTGCGGCGTCGAGATTGAGCAGCTCTCGCGCCTGCAGACCGATAAGGGCACTTGGATGGTGTACCGTTATGTTGAAGCCGGCCAGGATGCAGCCGAGCTGATTCCCGAGATCGTCCGTCAGGCGCTGCACAAGCTACCGATCCCCAAGCGCATGCGTTGGGGTGCCGGCGCCGAGGAATTTGTTCGTCCGGTGCACTGGGTGGTTATGCTCCTGGGGGATACGGTGATTGAGGCCGAGATACTCGGCGTGCCGGCTGGCCGCGAAACCCGCGGGCACCGCTTCCATTATCCCCATGCACTGTATATCGAGCAGCCGGCCGACTACGCCATGCTGCTGGAAACACGCGGCCATGTGCTGGCGGACTTCGCTCAGCGCCAGGCGGCGATCCGTGTGCAGGTCGAGTCGCTGGCCCATGAGCTTGGCGGTCGCGCGGTGATTGAGGATGACCTGCTAGACGAGGTCACTGCACTGGTTGAATGGCCTGTGGCGGTGGCCGGCAGCTTCGAGACACGTTTTCTCGATGTGCCAGCCGAGGCGCTGATTTCAACCATGCAGCATAACCAGAAATGTTTTCCGGTCGTGGATGCTAACGGCAAGCTGTTGCCGCATTTTATTACCGTAGCGAATATCGACAGCCGTGATGTCACACAGGTGCGCGTCGGTAACGAGCGGGTGATTCGCCCGCGTTTTGCCGATGCCGAATTTTTCTGGAAGGAGGATCGCAAGCGCAAGCTGGAATCCCACCTGGAGAGTCTCAAAACTGTGGTGTTCCAGCAGAAACTGGGCACGGTTTACGACAAGGTCAAGCGGGTTGAGCAGTTGGCCGAGTATATCGCGACCTTGCTAAACGCCAGCCCCAATCTGGCCCGGCGCGCCGCGTTGCTTTCCAAGTGCGACTTGCAGACCAATATGGTCGGCGAGTTTCCAGACCTGCAGGGAATTGTTGGCCGCTATCTGGCGACGCTGGAGGGTGAAAATGCCGAGGTGGCACTGGCGTTGGATGAGCAGTATCTGCCGCGCCGAGCTGGCGATGCCTTGCCGTCCGGCCCCATCGCCCAGTCACTGGCGTTGGCCGATCGCATTGATACCCTAGTGGGTATCTTCACCATCGGCCAGGGGCCAACCGGCGCCAAGGACCCTTTTGCGCTGCGGCGCGCGGCACTGGGTGTATTGCGTACGCTGATCGAGCGGGCCCTGCCGCTGGATCTGTATGACTTACTCGAATATGCCGCCGGTATCCTCAAGGAGCGACTCCCTGAGGCTGAAACGCAGGTTAATATTGTTTTCGACTTCATGACCGAACGACTGCGGACTTATTACCTAGATCGCGGAATTCGTCATGATGTCTTTGATGCGGTGGCTGCTGTCCGCCCGACCGCCCCGCATGATTTCGATCTGCGGGTGCGTGCGGTCAATGCCTTTCTCGAACTGCCACAGGCTGGGGCGCTGGCTGCTGCCAACAAGCGTATCCACAATATCCTACGCAAACAGGAGATCGAGGTACCCAGCAGGATCCATGTCGATCACTTAGTTGAACCGGCCGAGCAGGCCCTGTA
>Ga0209836_100190_pt1 | contig 9788 bp, 9 predicted proteins | sample ElbSprsedimmetaG_FD_184147 | JGI IMG/M metagenome (GOLD analysis project Ga0209836, IMG submission 184147) | Hot spring sediment bacterial and archeal communities from California, USA to study Microbial Dark Matter (Phase II) - Elbow Spring... ... | reverse complement strand
GAGACTAATCCAACCGCTTCCCAGCCGAAGAACAGCTGTACGAAGTTGTTGGACATGACCAGCATCAGCATGGAGAAGGTGAACAGCGAGATATAACTGAAGAAGCGCTGGTAACCCGGATCGTCCGCCATATAACCGATGGTGTAGATATGCACCATCAGCGACACACCCGTGACCACCACCATCATCATGACGGTCAGGTTGTCCACCAAAAAGCCGATCTCGAATCGGAAAGAGTCTGTCAGCAGCCAGGTGTAGATGGCTTCGTTGAAGACCTCGCCATCTTGAAAAACAATGTGATTGAAGGCAATCAGCGATAGAAAAAACGCAATGGCCACGCCCAAGATAGTGACACGATGCGCGCCTGCACGACCAATCTGCCGACCGAAAAGACCCGCGATAATGGAGCCGATGAGCGGGGCCAGCACCACGCCGAGATACAGCATCTTCATCGTCTGTTACCCCTTCATCGCCGTCAGATCATCGACGTTGATGGTTCCACGGTTACGGAACAGGGTCACCAAGATCGCCAGACCAATGGCCGCCTCGGCTGCCGCCACGGTCAGCACGAAGAACACGAAGGCCTGACCATTGATATCCTCTAGGAAGTGAGAAAACGTCACAAAATTGATACTTACTGACAGCAGCATCAATTCAATTGCCATCAGCAGAATTAGCACGTTCTTCCGATTAAGGAAGATACCCGCCATGCTGATCGCAAACAGAATCGCACCGAATATCAAAAATTCGGACAGGCCTATCATGAAAGCTCCTCCTGGTTAGTGCGAAGTTAATTCACACCACTCTTTTTTTCTTATTTCTATGATTGTTCTTAACTTCTAATGTATTTTTTGGGGCAGCTCTTAAGACTGCTTCTTTGAGGATTCGTCAGCAACATCCTCCGACTTGTTACCCTCAGACGCCACCTTTACCAACCGAACACGATCAGCACGGCGCACTTTCACTTGCTCGTCAATATTCTGGTAGATCGCACCCGGTCGCTTCCGACGAGTCAGACTGATCGCCGCCACGATGGCTACGAGCAGGATGAACGCAGCGATCTCGAACGGGTAAACGAAGGTCGTGTACAGAACCTGACCGATTGCCAGGGTGTTGTTGGCATCCGCCGCAGCCGGTTCGGGAGCTGGATAGACCTCAAGACCGAAAGTGGCCGGGCCCAGAATCAGCGCCAACTCAATGACCATCACCAACGCCACAAACACACCTACCGGCAAATTGCGAATAAAGCCTTCTCTTAGCGGCGCCAGGTTCACGTCGATCATCATAACGACAAATAGGAAGAGCACCATCACCGCGCCAACGTAAACCAGCAGCAGCACGATACCCAAGAACTCCGCTTCCAAAAGCACCCACACCAGCGCTGTAGAAAAGAAAGTCAGCACGAGGAACAGCGCAGCATGGACCGGATTTTTGACGGAAATCACCCGAATGGCGGAAATCACTGCCACCGAAGCGAATACGTAAAAAAGAAACTGATAAAGCGTCATGCCCTGCCCTTATCGGTAACGTGCATCAGCCAGACGATCGGCAGCGATTTGCGCCTCATACTTATCGCCAATGGCCAGGAGTTTTTCTTTGGTCATGATCTGCTCACCGCGGTTTTCGAAGTGGTATTCGAACACACGGGTCTCGACAATCGAATCCACCGGACAAGCCTCCTCACAGAAACCGCAATAAATACACTTGAACAGATCGATCTCATAGCGCGTGGTACGGCGAGTGCCATCCTCGCGCTGTTCGGATTCGATAGTAATTGCCAGTGCCGGACACACCGCTTCGCAAAGCTTGCAGGCGATACAGCGCTCCTCACCGTTAGCGTAGCGACGCAGGGCGTGCAGACCACGGAAGCGCGGCGACTGCGGGGTTTTCTCTTCTGGGTACTGTACAGTGAACTTACGTTTGAAAAAGTGCTTCCCGGTCACCAACATACCGAGAATCAGTTCCCAGAGAAACCAAGTCTTGAAAAACTGCTTAACGGTATTCATGCAAAGCGCCTACCTTAACTGAACCATGGGCCGATCTTAAAATAAACAAACACCCCTTCCACGAAAATCCATAGGATTGTTACCGGGATGAATACCTTCCAACCCAGCCGCATAATCTGGTCGTAGCGATAGCGCGGGAAGGTGGCTCTAAACCAAAGGAACAGAAACAGCAGCAACGCAATCTTCAAAAGGAACCAGACTATACCGGGAACAAAGGCAAACAGCGACTCCAAAGGCGTGCCCTGGAATGGCGACAACCAACCACCGAGGAACATTACCGCGGTGAGGGCCGAGATCAGGATCATTGATGTGTATTCAGCCAGCATGAACAACGCGAAGCTGATGCCAGAATACTCAACGTGGAAGCCGGCGACCAATTCAGCCTCGCCTTCTGCGACGTCGAACGGTGCACGGTTGGTCTCCGCAACCCCGGAGATGAAATAGACTACGAACATAGGTAACAGTGGCAGCCAATACCAATGCAGGATAGAGCCTTCCTGACCACGAACGATCTCGGACAGGTTTAGCGACTTAGAGGCCATTAGCACCCCAACCAATGCAAAACCCATCGCCAATTCGTAAGCCACTTTATGGGCAGCAGAACGCATGCCACCAAGCAATGCATATTTGGAGTTCGATGCCCAGCCGGCCAGGATCACCCCGTACACACCCGCGGCACCAATTGCCAACACGTACAGCAGGCCAGCATTGATGTCTGCTAGCACCCAACCGTCATCAAAGGGAATAACGGCCCAGGACACCAGTGCGGCCACCAGGATCAGAATCGGTGCAAGGTAGAATATGAACTTATTGGCTGCCTGCGGCGTAATGATCTCCTTGAGCAGGAGCTTGATTACATCTGCGAAAGGCTGGAGCAGACCACGCGGACCGACACGGTTCGGCCCGACCCGCACCTGCATATAGCCGATCACCTTTCGTTCAGCGAGGGTCAGGTACGCAACGGCGATCACCAATAACAACACGATCATCATAATTAGGATGACGTGCACCACCAGGTACTGCAGTGATGCCGGCAGCCAGCCAATTACTGGCGAGAGAAACTCCGTCATGCTGATATCTTCCTCAATTCCACCTCACCAACACGGGCCGGCAGTGTCAGTGTTTCCGCGATGCCACTGGCAACCAATACCGTACCCGTGGGAATAGCCTCATCCACCTCCACCTCCATGGTAATGCTGTAGTGACCATCCTGGGTAAGGTGCACCTGATCGCCATCGCTCAGCGCAGACCTCGCGGCATCTGCCGGTGAGATACGTACCCGCCTAGCAGATTGCGCAATCTCCGTCAATTGCAGCGGTTCGGCACGGCGCTGGATGCTGTCACCCGAGTACATCGCCACCGGGGCGACACGAACCAGTCCTTTCCTGGCAAGCGGAGCTGAGAAAGGTGTCTTGGCACGTACGACGTTGTTCAAAATGATATCCTGGCAAGCCTGTTGGACCTCGGCGCGCACTTCCTCCACCGACAAGAAATCGAATCCGTCGACACCCATCAAGTTGCCCAGCACCCGTAACACTTTCCAGGCAGGACGGGATTCGCCAACAGGACTAGCGACACCCTTGACAGATTGCCACCGGCCTTCGGCATTGACCCAAGTACCGGCTGTTTCCACATGTGTACCCACGGGCAACAGCACCGTGGCGTACTTTTTCATCGCGTCGGTAACAAACGGCGTAAGCACCACGACGGACTCGGCTTTGCTAAGTGTGTTCAGCGCGTCCTGGCCGGCAGCACTATCAAACTCCGGTTCGATGCCAAGCAACAACAAACCAGCTGGCGGATTCTTGAGCATGTCGCCGGCGTTCATCCCTGCCGTCACCGGCTGGCCGCCAGCCTTGCGGTGCGGTACCGCGCCGGCAAGCCAGGCACCTGCGCTGTTGCCACCCTGTGTCAAGTAACCAAAGCTCGCACCTGTTGCATCAGCAATAGCCGAGGCCAGCGCCTGCAGCAAAAAGTACTGTGGATGCATCTGGGCGATCTGACCGAGCACGATGGCTGCATGTTCAGCCTGCTTGAGTGCGTTAAACGTAGCTCGATGGGAATCAGTGACCTCAACAGAGGCCACAACTTCCGACAGGCTGCTATCCACCTCAACGTCGCCGGCCTTTAACACCGCGGCCAGATCGGTCACGATGCCGTCGACACCGTTGGCCATTTGTTCGGCGGCCTTAAAAGTTAGGTTTTGCTGATGGGTATGGATAAAATACAGTGCCGCGTCATTTTCAATAGCTGCCATGCGCAGGCGATGGCCAAATAGCGGCGCTTCTTGGCGGACTTCGCAACCGACGATCAGCGCCGCATTCAACATTGGAATAGCTGCGATATCCAAGCCCAGCCACGGCATAACCGGCGCCTGTTCATCTCCCGAAAAATCGATTTGCCGCAGGCGATGGTCAATATTGTTGGAGCCCAACTGGCGCAGCAGCTTTTGACTTAGGTAGAGCTCTTCGAGACTTGCATTGGGCGAAACCAGCGCACCTAGCGACGCATCACCGTGCTGCTGCCGCACCCGACGCAATTGTGTGGCCGCGGCTTCCAGCGCCTCTTCCCATTCTACTTCACGCCACTGTTCACCATCCCGAAGCATTGGCTTCTTGAGCCGGTCCGCGGCATACAGACCAACATAACTAAAGCGGTCGCGATCGGAGATCCAGGTCTCATTGACCGCCTCGTTCTCCCGTGGCACGACACGCATGACTTTGCCATTTCGAGTATGGATAAAAAGATTTGAGCCAATGCCATCATGAACCGCAACACCAGGTTGCTGGATCAGTTCCCAAGGGCGAAACTGATAACGAGACGGCTTGGCAGTTAGCGCGCCGACTGGGCACAAATCGATGACATTACCAGACAGTTCAGAGGTCACACTCTTAGAGACATAAGTACCTATCTCCATGTGCTCGGAACGCCCGGTGGCCCCAAGCTCCCGCAAACCGGCGATTTCCTCACCAAACCGGACGCAACGTGTGCAATGAATGCATCGCGTCATGTCGGTGGCGATCAAAGGACCAATGTCCTTGTCCTTCACAACGCGCTTGGTTTCGCTGTATTGGCCGATACTGTCACCGTAGCCCATGGCCACATCCTGCAGCTCACACTCACCGCCTTGGTCGCAGATTGGGCAATCCAGCGGGTGGTTGATCAGCAGGAACTCCATAGTGGAACGCTGCGCCGCAATGGCCTTGGCACTCTTGGTGAATACCCGCATGCCCTCGCTAATTGGTGTTGAGCAGGCCGGTAACGGCTTGGGCGCGCGCTCAACCTCGACCAGACACATCCGGCAGTTCGCTGCGATGGAGAGTTTGCGGTGATAGCAGAAACGCGGGATCGGTATCCCGGCAGCATCGGTCACTTCGATCAGCATATCGCCCTTTTTGCCCTGAAGGGTAATGCCATCGACTTCAAAGGTGATCAAATCGTCACTCATGCCGTCTTCCCGTAACCTTTGGTTCAGACAGTCGCGAGACCATCGTCAACCATGCTGCGCCCGTGTTCGATGTAGTACTCGAACTCATGGCGGAAATGTTTGATGAAGCTGCGAACGGGCATGGCTGCCGCGTCACCCAGCGCACAAATGGTACGGCCTTCAATTTTGCTGGCCACATCATCGAGCTTGTCGAGATCCGACGGTGTGCCCTTGCCCTGTACGATGCGATCGAGCATACGGTAAAGCCAGCCGGTGCCTTCACGACATGGCGTGCACTGACCACAAGACTCTGAATAATAGAAACGAGCGATTCGGCGCAGCGCCTTGACCATATCGGTAGTTTCATCCATGACGATTACGGCCCCGGACCCAATTGCGGAACCCGCCTTGGCCATAGAGTCATAATCCATGTTGGTCTTGAGTATGATCTCGGCCGGCACTACGTTCGTGGAACTACCGCCAGGAATGACAGCCTTCAGCTTGTTGCCGTTGCGGACCCCACCGGCCATTTCCAGTAGCTCAGAAAATGGCGTTCCCATCGGGATCTCGAAGTTACCCGGATTATTGACATGCCCGGAAACAGAAAACAGCTTCACACCACCGCTGTTCGGCACGCCTAGATCCGCAAACCACTGACCACCATTGCGGATAATTGCTGGCACGGATGCCAGAGTCTCGGCGTTATTGATCGTAGTCGGCCGGCCATACAAGCCGAAGTTAGCTGGAAACGGCGGTTTGAAGCGTGGCTGACCCTTCTTGCCTTCTAGTGACTCCAGCAGCGCAGTCTCCTCGCCACAAATATACGCACCTGCGCCCAGCGAACTGTAAAGATCAAAATCAATACCAGAGCCCAGAATGTTTTTACCGAGCAAGCCCGCTGCATAGGCTTCCTTGAGCGCCTGCTCAAAGCGTTTGAACGGCAGGTCGATAAATTCGCCCCGCATATAGTTGTAACCCACCGTCGCGCCGATGGTGTAACCGGCAATCGCCATGCCTTCGATTATCGCATGCGGATTGTTCAGTAGGATCTGGCGATCCTTACAGGTACCCGGCTCCGATTCGTCTGAGTTGCACACGATGTACTTCTGGCCCGGCGCATTGCGCGGCATAAAGCTCCACTTCAGGCCGGTTGGAAAGCCTGCTCCACCACGACCGCGCAGGTTGGAAATCTTCAATTCTTCGATAATCAGTGCCGGATCAGGCTTTTCTTCAAGGATCTTGCGCCAAGCCTGATAACCACCGACCTTCAGATAGTTCTCAAAGGTCCAGGGCTCGTCAAACTGAAGGGTCGCAAAACAAACCTGTACGGTCATGCTCTTACTCCAATTTGTCGAGAATCTCGTCCACCTTTTCCGGCGTCAGTTTCTCGTAATAGACGTGATTGACTTGCATTACCGGGCCACCATCACAGGCAGCCAAGCATTCTTCTTCTTTTTTTAGGAAAATTTTGCCGTCAGGTGTACTCTCGCCCAGCTTAATGCCGTATTTCTTTTCGCAGTGCTCGACGATCTTGTCGGAGCCCATCAGCCAACAGGAAATATTGGTGCAGATCGACACATGGTGCCGACCGCAGGGCTTGGTTTCCAACATGGAGTAAAAAGTGGCCACCTCATAGACCGCGATTGGCGGCATATCCAAATACTCAGCGACCGCATCCATTAACTCCGTGGTCAGGTAACCCTTGTTTTGATGCTGCGCCTCACGAAGTGCCGCCAGGACCGCTGACTGCTTACGATCTTTGGGGTACTTAGTCAACCAGTGGTCGATTTCTGCCCGAGTATGTTCGGTCAGCAATGAAATCTTGCTTTCTTTCATCAGCGGTCCACCTCTCCGAATACGATATCCAGGGTACCGATAATTGCCACAACATCGGCCAGCATGTGGCCTCGCGACATTGCATCCAGGCCCGACAGGTGCGCAAAGCCCGGTGCGCGGATTTTCAATCGGTACGGCTTGTTGGCACCATCAGACACCAGATAGATGCCAAACTCACCCTTGGGATGCTCGACCGCCGCATAAGTTTCACCCTCAGGTAGGCAGTAGCCCTCAGAAAAAAGCTTGAAGTGATGAATCAGCGCTTCCATGTCGGCCTTCACTTCCTCGCGACGCGGCGGTGCGATCTTGTGATCGTCCACCATGACGGGGCCGGGATTCTTGCGCAGCCAATCAATACACTGCTTGATAATCCGGTTGGACTGCCGCATCTCTTCGATACGGACCAAATAACGGTCGTAGCAGTCACCCATAGTACCTACTGGGATATCGAAATCGAGCTTATCGTAAACTGCATACGGCTGCTTTTTGCGCAGATCCCATTCAACACCCGAGCCGCGTAGCATAGGACCGGTAAAGCCCATCTGCATGGCCTGCTCTGGTGATACCACACCAATACCCACAGTTCGCTGCTTCCAGATCCGGTTGTCGGTCAAGAGCGTCTCATACTCGTCTACATAACCCGGGAATCGATTAGTAAAGTCTTCTAGAAAGTCAAGCAGCGATCCCTGTCGGGCCTCGTTCATCTTGCGGATTTCTTTCTCGGAGTGCCATTTGGACTGCTTGTACTGTGGCATGCTGTCGGGTAGGTCGCGAGCGACACCCCCAGGTCGATAATACGTAGCATGCAAGCGCGCGCCCGAGACCGCCTCGTAACAGTCCATCAGGTCCTCACGCTCGCGGAAGGTATACAGAAATACCGTCATTGCGCCGATGTCCAACGCATGGGCACCCAACCACAGCAGGTGATTGAGCAGACGCGTGATCTCGTCAAACATCACCCGGATATACTGAGCACGCTCGGGAATCTCAAGACCAAGCATCTGCTCAATCGCCCGCACGTAAGCATGCTCATTACACATCATCGACACATAGTCGAGACGGTCCATGTAACCGATGGACTGATTGTAGGGCTTGGACTCCGCCAGCTTCTCGGTACCACGATGCAGCAGACCAATATGGGGATCAGCACGAACAATGGTTTCGCCATCCATCTCCAGCACCAGACGCAATACGCCGTGCGCTGAAGGATGCTGCGGACCAAAGTTCAGCGTATAGCTTTGAATCTCAGGCATCGTTATCTCACTTGCCGTTGTTGCCATTGAGCTCGACATAGCGGTTGTCCTTTCGGATCACCCGCGGAACTAGCACTCGAGGCTCAATAGACACAGGTTCATACACGACCCGTTGCAGCTCCGGGTCATAACGCACCTCTACATGGCCAATCAACGGGAAGTCTTTGCGGAACGGGTGCCCCACGAAACCATAGTCGGTAAGAATGCGGCGCAGATCTGGATGACCATCGAAAAGAATGCCAAACAGATCGAACGCTTCGCGCTCGAACCAGTTGCTACCACTCCACACTGTGGTCACCGATGGCACGCGTGGCTGCTGATCATCATCGCAAGGAATGCGCACGCGTAAACGGATATTGTGTCGATAAGAAAGCAGGTGGACGATCACCGCGAAACGCGGCCGCAATCCAGATGATGGCTCAACCTCGTCACCAAACTTCAGTCGACCGGACGTCATCGGACGCACGCCGCGACTGTAGCCCTGGCGAGACGCACTCTCTTGGCCGGCCCATTCACTGAGCCCGTATTGGGAGTAATCGATTCCACACAGATCTATCAACGACTCAAAGGAAAATGTCTCGTCAGCTTGCAGGACTTTCGCCACCTCCAGCCAATCCTTAGACCGAACCTCGATGGTCAGTTCGCCCAACGCAATCTGTGCTGATGCAATACGGCTTCCAAAACGCTCAAGCAGCGCGTCTTTCAGCGTCTCCAACGTCTGTGCCATATTGACTCTCCCGCTGATTCATTTCGTTCTGGTTGCGCAATTCCGGCCTCAGCCTAAAACCAGCCAACAGGCATACCATCAGGCACGTGCGATGGTATTCGTGCGACGGATCTTGTTCTGAAGCTGGATAATTCCGTAAAGCAGCGCTTCGGCTGTAGGTGGGCACCCTGGCACGTAGATATCTACCGGCACAATGCGGTCACAGCCACGCACAACGGAGTAAGAATAGTGATAGTAGCCACCACCATTGGCACATGAGCCCATTGAGATAACCCAACGAGGCTCGGCCATCTGGTCATAAACCTTTCGCAGCGCCGGCGCCATTTTATTGACCAACGTCCCAGCAACGATCATCACGTCGGATTGACGCGGGCTAGGACGAAACACCACGCCAAAGCGGTCGAGGTCATAACGGGAAGCGCCCGCATGCATCATCTCAACCGCACAGCATGCTAAACCAAAGGTCATCGGCCACAAGGAACCCGTTCGGGCCCAGTTGACCAGCTTGTCGACACTGGTGGTAACAAAGCCCTTTTCGA
>Ga0209836_100188_pt1 | contig 9814 bp, 8 predicted proteins | sample ElbSprsedimmetaG_FD_184147 | JGI IMG/M metagenome (GOLD analysis project Ga0209836, IMG submission 184147) | Hot spring sediment bacterial and archeal communities from California, USA to study Microbial Dark Matter (Phase II) - Elbow Spring... ... | reverse complement strand
CTGGGCCAGCACCTGGTTGGCGAAGCTGCCGTCCATAATGCGGCTGGGGTGGCCGGTGGCGTTGCCCAGATTAACCAAGCGGCCTTCGGATAGCAGGATCAGAAAGTCATCGCTATTGGTATTTGGTATCTGGCCTGCTGCGCAGTCGCGATAGACTTTGTGCACCTGAGGTTTGATCTCTTCCCAGGCCCAGTGCTGGCGCATATAGGCGACGTCGATCTCGTTGTCGAAGTGGCCGATATTACAAACCACGGCGCCCTTCTTAAGTGCGCGCAACATCGGTGCATCGCAGACATTGATATTGCCAGTGGCAGTCACCAGCAGATCGATCTTACTCAGCAAATCCCGGTTGATGCAGGCATCGCTGCCATCATTTATGCCGTTGATATACGGCGAGACCACTTCAAAGCCGTCCATGCAGGCTTGCATGGCGCAGATTGGGTCAATCTCGGATACCTTGACGATCATGCCTTCCTGACGCAGCGACGCCGCCGAGCCCTTACCCACGTCGCCATAGCCAATCACCAGCGCCTGCTTGCCGGACAGCAAATGATCGGTGCCACGCTTGATCGCATCGTTCAGCGAGTGGCGGCAGCCGTACTTGTTGTCGTTTTTGGATTTGGTGACCGAGTCGTTGACATTGATGGCGGGTACTTTGAGGGTGCCTTTGCGGACCATTTCCATCAAGCGATGCACGCCGGTGGTGGTTTCCTCGGAGATGCCATGCACGCCATCCAGTAGGTCGCTGTATTTTTCATGCATCAGCCAGGTCAGGTCACCGCCATCGTCGAGGATCATATTCGGCACCCAGCCGTCCGGACCGTGGATGGTCTGCTCGATACACCACCAGAATTCCTCCTCGGTCTGCCCTTTCCAGGCAAACACTGGGATTTTCGCTGCTGCGATCGCCGCCGCTGCGTGATCCTGGGTGGAGAAAGGATTACAGGATGCCCAGCGTACCTCGGCGCCAAGTGCTACCAGCGTCTCGATCAGTACCCCGGTCTGAATGGTCATATGGATGCAACCGGCGATGCGGGCACCGGCGAGCGGCTGCTCGGCCTGGTATTTGCGCCGGATGGCCATTAATGCTGGCATTTCAGTTTCAGCAATGGCTAGCTCGCGACGACCCCAGTCGGCTAAAGAAAGGTCAGCAACTTTAAAATCAGTGAATTCGGACATATTCACAGCGCCTCTTTGTAGACAAATTTGCGGATAAAGAAATGGTGAGCGCCGTTGTGAAGAAATCGGTGACGGGGCTGACGAGCCTGACTCGGCAGATCGCCGAGCTGCAGCGCTCCTCGGCAGCCAGTCTAGTGTACCGCAGCGTCCAACTACAGTTCCAGCCTCCCGGCCGGTGGCCAGGCTTCAATCAAAGCAGTGCTTTCCTTGAAGCACGCACTCTTGCAGTAAGCCTGTTCCAAGCTATAGATCGCGATAAATAATTCTTAAATAAGGGTCGACTTCGCTTAGCGCCAGCAGCGGTCTATTGGATAGCTATTTCCTTCCAAGCTGCGCTGGCCAAGGCTATTGATAATGAATGTGCCACAGCCTTCGTCGCCTTCGATGGGCACTGCCCTTAGCTCATAAAAGGTGGCTTCAACCTTCTCGATCTTGATTTCGTACCTGGGGTTATTGCTGTCCTGTGGTGACTTTTGTAGGTTGGCTGGCAATGCTACTGGGTCTCCATTACGGTTTTGGTCGTAGCGATTATTGGCCGTATACCAGCGCTCCATAAACTGTACCGCTTCCATAAGCGTGCGCTGTGCATCCGCTCGTTGAGCTCGCAGTGCGTACTCTTGGTAATTCGGGTAGGCAATGGCTGCAAGAATCGCGAGAATCGTCAACGCGATCATCAGCTCGATTAGGGTGAAGCCTTTGTTCTGGCGTGGGCTAGGTTGCATGGTTGACGCTCCGTTCTGATGCCTATTGTGGTCGGTCGGCGACATGGAGGTGAGGCTAGCCGTTAAATGAGGCTAGCCGTTAAAGTCGAAGGCTTGGCTTTTAAGGCATGTCACTCATCTTTCCGTAGAAATACCGCAAAGGCTTTGCCGCCTGTCGCAGAGACCATCACCGTCATGCCGGGCCGAACGCTTTCCAGTCCCAGCAGCTCGTTATCTTGTTCGCCAAACACTCGGAAACTCGCATCCACTTCGTAGCGCTCGCCATCCACGACGATAAAGCCTTGGCCTGGCGCCCACTCATCCACTGTGCCAATGTGTTCAGGGAGCGGCAGATTGTCCAGTAGGTCTGCGAACACCAGTGGCGAGCACAGCATTACTAAAACAAAAAGTAACTTTTTCATTCTTCGGTCTCCTTTTTGGATTAGGCGGCAGGGCTGGCCCATGCCGCGTGATAACAAATTTGGCATGTCGGGTGCCGATTAGGTGGTTATATCGGCACCGCATACGGGTTCGTGGTTAGCGAATTTGGCGCCAGCTCTGACGGCCAATTGGTACATCAGAGCCAAGGCCGATCAGTGGTTCGCCACCGGCACTTTCCGGGTCACCCGGGTACAGGTATTCGATATTGCCATCTCCGCGCAGACTGGTGAGGCGCTCTCCGGTGCCAAATTGGACGCCAGAGATAATTCGGCCATAAACCATGTCATCTTCGTCAATGACGCCGTCACTACTCAGGTCGAAAACGGACTCGTGGTAGCGTGCTCCCGAAACAATCATCAGATCCATTACAAAGCCTTCGCGACCACTACCGCAGGGATCATCATCCGGTACCAGTGTGGTAAAGCGCACCCGGTCGGGCTTTCCACCGGAAGAGGGGAAAGTCGCCTCTGCGATGACCCGCTCTCCGTGGTTTTTGCCTCGATAGATCAGGTCCATATACCAGCCGCGATGTCTGCTAAGATCGATGGGCTTATCTGAGGTTTCCCGAACGGTCCAGTCGTTACCGTTGACCCTGACTTCCTCTTGCCAGTCGATGGTTTGCTCAAGGAGCTGGTCACGCCCCTCAACACGCCAGTCTGTGGTCGGACGGTCATGGATCCCGTAGAGGGTCTGAGTTTGCGAATCGCTCGAATCTTGGCTGCGGAAGTAGCTTCCTGTGCCAAACAGCACTACTACGAAGTCGTTGTCGTCGGGGTTTACTGCCAGTGAAGGACGTGCGGTAATAGGCTGGCGCTTGCCGTTGGCATCCTGCGCCGTGAATAGAATGTTGCGGTTATTAGCATTCTTCCACTGGTTGGGATTAGTGTCAGTGAGGTCGAAGCGCCAGAGGTTGCCCTGTAAATCACCGGCATAGACATAATTAGTTGTGAGATTCATGGTTGGCCAATCGGTCGCGATGGGCGCCGCCATGCCATTGGGGTTGGCGGCATTGCCCTCGCCGGTGTCGATTTTTGCCAGCAGTTTGCCATCAGCTAAACGTACGATAAACAATACCGCCCGGTGATTGTCGCTATTGTAGCCATTGCCAAAAATGGCCACCCAGTCGCCGTTGTTCATCCGGGTGATCAGCGGCTGACTAACGCCATAACCCAGATCCGGGTCGGTGAACTCCCAAAGTACATTATTGGCGCTGAAGTTCTCCGGGTCGGTCACATCCAGCGCAAAAACGGTACGGCCGCCCACGCCCATAGTGCCAACCAGGACAGTTTGCCACTGGTTGTTGAAATAGGCATCTCCAATCGTCGGGGTACCGTCAAGGAAGTAGCGATGGTCATAATCCTGACTCATCAACCGTGACAGGGGAGCATGATTGCGTCCGTGTTCAGCTCGCAGCAGTTCGCTGGGCATATAGGCGAACAGTTCGTTACCGCCCTCGGGGCCATCCTCAGCATTGAAGGCGTGCAGCATGCCGTCGTTGGCAGCCACAAACATGACATCCGGCCGGTTCTTGACGGTGTCGCTGTTAAGGAAATTGATGTAGCTACTCCCTTCATGGCCCTCGAGATAGGCATAGCCCGCGTTGCGCCGCCCCATAAATTGCGGGTTGCCATTGATCACATCCCCTAGCAGTCGTAGCTTGCCCTCAGGCGACAAACGTTTACGGAAGCTGTTGTGGGCGTTGTCGTCGCCGCGAAGCCAAGCCACCCGTTCTGCGCCCAAATTATCCTGACTGTTGTCATCGGCGTGATTTAGCGCGTGTTTCTGGGCTGATCCGAGATTGCCAAATTGCAGCGTGGTGCCACGACCTGTGTCCGAATTGGTCGTGAAGATTTTCCGTGTATTGGGATCGCGGTTGGCCAGCTTCTCTTCGGCGTCCCAGGCAACGCCGTCCAGTTTGCCATTGGCATCAAGCTTGTAGGCCTTGAACATGCCGGACCAATCGGTACTGCGGAAGCCGGCAGAAAATAGCAAGGTATCGCCCTGCAAGACCGCGGAGCTGACCGCTGCGGCTGTGGCAGAACTTTCTGTGCGCGCCACAATGCTGGCAAGTACGTTTGTCAGTTCTCTGGCAAACTCCTCTGGGTTGGTGGCGCTAAAAAAGCCGCCGCGGCTATTGATACTGGCATGTAGCAGATCATCGATCTTAGCTGCGTTAGAGGACGTTGGATTTGGCCATGCGATTGGCGAGCTGTTCTGAACGGCCTGCCAGGCGTCTTTCGGGTCGATTGAGCCGGTGACACCCAAGCCCACCCCAAAAGTGACCATATGCTGCCAAAAAGCCTCGTTTTTGGAGTTGACAGGCACTTCATTGGCCAGGTCCGGCCGCAGGTCGTGCTTCCAATAATACATCGCTACGTCGGCCAGGGTATTACTATGACGGTCTTGGTAGGGGTTGGTGGGTGTGTATTGGAAAGTGCGGCCATCCGGCGCCGTGATTACCGGGCCAGAGGTACCGTCCTGATTGCCGATGCCGGAAGGATCGTCGCCATTCCAGTAACCATCGGTCATTAGAATGGTATAGCTCTTGCGACAGGTCAGGTGGTCAGTGGGTTTTTCATTGCTATCGATGCCTGGGGTATCGCTCCAGGGGCCGCGATTGTCGTCTCGACTGAAGTACTCACCTGCAGCCTGCAGTGCCCGGCGTAGTGGTGTGCCCTTAGTGGGAATATTTCGGTCATAAAGCAGGTCGAAGAAGGCGTCACGGTCGTCTCCTTTAAAAGGGCGCACACCGCGAATAATTGTTCTGGTGGTTACGCCATCTACATCGCGTTCCTCGGCATTGATCGTGCCAAAGCCCACGCGCATATTTTCTCCCTGGGCGGCAAAGGCCGCTCCAATACCGCCCCGGGCGGCCAATATGCGGGAGCGGTAGTAAGTGTACCAATTGGCGAAGTTTTGAATTTCTTCTTCATAGGTACAGGTAGCATTGGCGGCATCTTTGCAATCTGTGCGGTTTTCCCGCCCATGACCTTTATAAGTGGGTATTTCAGGCCGTATTTCGACACGCTCATAGTTGCTGTAAGCGAAGCTGTTACTGCCGTCATGCCAGAAGTAAACTGCCGGCCAGAAGGTCTGGGAGCTGCTTCCTATACTGCAATCGGAAAAGCGGAAACTGCCATCCGCATTGCGGGTAATACTGTTGCAGTAAACCCACTGACCGTAACGACTGTTGTTGGTGGTGAGGTCGCGTCCGCCGAGATCCTCTCGCATGGGATTGTGCAAGGCGTTTTTGGGATCGGCATTGGGCATTAGGCTGCCATCAGATTTTGGCCAGGGGCGGTAGGTTATTGATGGGTCGTAATAGAGGGCGTTGCCCACCTTAGAGCGAGTAAAGGCATTGTAGGCATTTTCCTCGAAAGTGGGCGCTCGGTTGACATAACCGCGCGGGCCATATAGATAATCGATGCGCTCGTAGAGGTAGGCTGTACCTACGATATGCTCATCGGGCATGATTTCCCAGTGCATGGAGCCGGAGTCATCCAGAATAAATAAGATGTTCGGGTCCACGCTGGAGGTCAGAAACAGCGGTGATTTGGCAATGGCAATATCTATGCTAGCCTGAGCGGTGGAAAGGCCCAGTGCGCAACAGACGAGGGTTGTCGTCACGCGCTGGAGGCATTTTGTCCAGTTCGATTTGTTTGGACCTGCATGTCTTACTCTGTTCATATCAATCAACCCTCCTTTCGAGCATTTATCATGGCGTCTGCGCCGGGTGGCTGTGGTTTATGTCCGCTGGCTATCCGGGTGCTGGTCGAGCCAGGCAGAGCCTCCCGGTGTGAGCGCTGCTCCAACCGAGGCGTGGCCGCCAATATTGAGCAGCGGTAGATTTAGTTCAAAGGTGCATAGTGGGACTCCAGTATCACGACGGTGCTGTCCACCCCGCCCACGCCTCGGGCAGTGACTGGGTACACAAACCGATACTGCGGCGGTAATTCAATACCGACGCGAATGCGGTATGGTGGTCCGACATAAAACACCGGGTCTTCGGCGAGTTGGTCGTCGAAGCCAGGCAGCTTGCCCGTGTTGGGATTACCGTCCCAGCTGCTGACCGGGTTGGGAGCGAGTACACTGCGTAGCGACCGCGCGCCTTGCAATGCGGCGGCATTGGCTTCCACCCAGTTTTCACCAGCGCGCAGGGCTGCTTCGGCGGCCTGGAATGCCATATTGCGGTCTTTCATATTGCCAGCCATGCGTTCTTGTAGCGTGGTGGTCTGCATGGCGGTCAGGCCCAGAATGGTCATAATTAGCAAGATGACCAGACTGACAATCAGGGCGCTGCCTTGGCTGGACGTGTGCGTTGGCTTGTGGCTCGAAATACTTTTCATTTGGCGGCACCTTATTTTGTTGTGGCGCATCAGGGCAGTCTGTTGCGAATGCCGACGGTGGTGCTAAACACTTGATACATGCGCAGGTCACCCTCCGAGGCTCGGAACTCGTTACCATCAAAGGCTAGGGTCATAGGCTCCGGCATGACGTTATGGTCTTCGCCGCGGATAAGTAGGTTTACGCGCACTGCCACCACCCGGTTCCAGTCGCCCACATTGTTTGCGGTGTCGTACACGTCCACTTGGGCATTGCCGGTATTGTCGATGCCATAGCGAATTTGCATGTCAATCACGCCTTCGACAATTTCGTCATCTATAGCGTCATTGGTGCCGGTGCCGAGGGGAAAGCTGAGCCTGCGCAGGGCGCTGCGATTGGGGTTGGCATCGCTGGCACCGACATAATAAATATGACTGGACAAGGTCATGATGTTCATGTCCTTGCCGTAGTTTTTAGAGAACGGATTGTCACTGGCGGGCAGTTTATTGCCGGGGCTCTTATCGCCGGTATACCCACGGGTTAGGCGGTTTTCATTAGCGTTACTGGCATTCTGGAAGATGTCGCAGGCCTCGGCGTCAGCGATCACTACGATCGCACCATAAGGAATGCCGCTAGCGCTACTGAGGTTTACAGTGGCGGCTTGTGCCGGCGTGTTGCCACTGGCTGTTACGTTGCTGTGGGTTGCGGCATGTTTGACTAGCAATACGTCGGTATCCTCTTTGTAGCCTTTCATCCTCTCTTTGTAAGGGCCGGCGTTGTTGTCCCAGCCTCGCAGCCCCCCATCATTTAGGTCTAGCAGCGTGGCGTCGTAGTCCGGATGGTTTTGATTAAGGAGGATATTGACGTTCACGTCCTGACCACAGCCGCCCTTAAAGCCGCTCTGACGAATGTCGCGGGCCAGTATCTCCAATGCAAACCGACCGCTTTCTTGAATGCGTGACATGGATTCCTGAGTACGATAGGCCTGCTGGCTGGAGAGAAAGATTTGGATGACACCGGCAATCAGGATCAGGCCAATGACCATCGCGATCATCAGTTCGACCAGTGTTAGGCCCTGTTGCCGAGGGTGGCGGATATTATCGATACGACAATGCAAGTTCAGCGGGTTCATAATTGGGTCACCATGACAAATTCTTCGGGATCTTCCGCGCCGCGGCTATCGTCCCAGCGCACGGTGATGGTGAAGATGTTACCGTTGCGTTGAATGGCGCCTTTGCCAGAGGGAAGGGTGACTTCCAGTGCCTTTAACCATTCCCTAAGATCTTGTTTGGCGACGGTGTCGCCACTGGGGGGCGCTTTGCCCATCTCGTGGTCGTACTCGCCTTGCAGTGCTGCGATTCGGTTGACGCGCAGGCGGTCGCTCATGTCATATGAGAGGTTGATGGCCTGGGTTCGCAAATAGGCGCTGTGATTAAGACTGATCGCGCTGCTTTGCAGCGCGGCCATGCCCAGCAGGCCGATGGAGAGCACGACCACCGCAATCAGCACTTCAAGCAGGGTGACACCGCACTGACGGCATTTACGCCCAAGCTTGGGCATGGTGCTGCGTATTACGTTTATTGTTGGTTGTTCCATAGTCGTGGTCATCTCGATGGCTCGGTATGGGTGTTTTGCCAGTCTTAAGGGCACTCCACGCGGTTAACGCTAATACGTCCGGAAACGGCGATGTTAATCTTTCTGGCTTGACGGCCTTGGCATTTGTCGAAATAACTGGTGATGACAGCGGGGTTGCTTGCTCGAGTGCTGCAGGTAGTTGGGTTATTGGCGTCAAACACTGCAAGATCACCCAGCGGTGCGAAGCGCAATCCGCCACCGGCATTGCCATCTAGAAGAATGACGGCGCCTTTCCGTGGGGGGTCCCAAATGCGTAGTACCTCTTTTTTGTCGTCAACGAGCCGGACAATCCAGCCGTCGGTCCACTTGCCGCTGCAGGTCTTCCCGTCTTCGCTGGCGCACAGATCAACGCAGACTCCCCGCTTAACGGCCTCACTGCGGGCAAAATTGGCGGCAGTAATCAGTTCGTTGGCTAAAGCAGTAGACCGGTTGTTAAGTATCGTGCTGTTGAATTTGGGTAAACCTATCCCGAACAGGACGGCAAGCACCGCGAGTGTCACCATTAGTTCAATCAGGTTTAGGCCTTGTTGTCTGGTTTTCATGAGCGCGATCCACAGCGTCGGGGTTGTTCGGCCGTGTGTGCAGCCGGCGAGTTATTGATTTTCTCAATACTTATTCTATTTGGCGGGGCTTGGCAGCCAAGTGCATTCCGACGAGTGGTCGGGACGGTGGGATAAGTGGTTGTTCAAAGCGGTCTGCCCAGTGTGGGGCCGGGCCTAAAGCCCATTCTGCGAGTCCATTGTCGCTGCCTTGGTCAGGTAGTAGCGGCTTTGGCTGCGATTTACGTAATAGTGGATTTGGTTCGCGGCGCCTTTTCAAATCAGAGCCGCTTCGACAGCAAGTTGGAGCCGGTATGGGACCCAACTCGCCGCGTGAACCACCCACATAAAGGGTTTACTGTGGGCGGTTCTTTAGGGTTTATTGCTGCATGCTGGTTTTATGCAGCATGAAACTCAGAGCCCGGCATCATCGCGCAGGGCGTCGGCCTTGTCGGTGCGTTCCCAGCTGAAGTCCGCCTCCTCACGGCCGAAGTGGCCGTAGGCGGCGGTGTTTTGATAGATTGGGCGTATCAGGTCCAGCATGCGGATAATGCCATAGGGGCGCAGGTCAAAATGCTTACGCACCAAGGCGGCGATCTTCTCGTCGCTGATCTTGCCGGTGCCGAAGGTCTCGACATTGATCGAGGTCGGTTCGGCCACGCCGATGGCATAGGAAATCTGAATCTCACAGCGATCGGCTAAGCCAGCGGCGACGATGTTTTTGGCGACATAGCGAGCGGCGTAGGCGGCAGAGCGATCGACCTTGGAGGGATCCTTGCCGGAAAAAGCTCCACCACCATGACGGGCCATACCGCCATAGGTGTCCACAATGATCTTGCGGCCGGTCAGGCCGCAGTCACCCACCGGACCGCCGATAATAAACTGGCCGGTGGGGTTGATGTGGTACTTAGTGTCCTTGTGCAGCCACTCGGCCGGTAACACTTTCTTGATGATCAGTTCCATTACCGCCTCGCGTAGACGGTCCTGCGACACATC
>Ga0209836_100187_pt1 | contig 9845 bp, 7 predicted proteins | sample ElbSprsedimmetaG_FD_184147 | JGI IMG/M metagenome (GOLD analysis project Ga0209836, IMG submission 184147) | Hot spring sediment bacterial and archeal communities from California, USA to study Microbial Dark Matter (Phase II) - Elbow Spring... ... | reverse complement strand
CTATAACGACGCGCGCTGACCGGCCAGCCTCGCTTGTAGAGCCGTTTACTTGACGCGCATCCCCGGCTTGGCGCCGCTATCCGGCGCCAGGATGAACAAGTTGCTACCGCCGGGGCCGGCGGCCAATATCATCCCCTCGGAAACCCCGAATTTCATCTTGCGCGGCTTGAGGTTCGCCACCATCACGGTATGACGGCCAATCAGCGTTTCTGGGGCATAGGCGGACTTGATGCCGGCGAACACAGTGCGGGTCTCGCCGCCGATATCCAAAGTCAGTCGCAGCAACTTGTCGGCGCCCTCGACATGCTCAGCGTTGACGATGCGGGCAATGCGCAGATCAACCTTCATGAAATCGTCAATAGTGATTTCTGGGGCGATCGGGTTGTCGGTCAGTGGGTTTTCGCCGGGGGTATTGTCGGTCATGGCAGTCTCCGTGCTCTGGGTCAAGGTTTTGTGCGCGGCGGCATCTTTTGCGGCATCGGCCATCATCGCTTCAAGCTGGCTATCCTCGATACGCGTCATCAGTGGCTTGAAGTGATTAATGCGCTGGCCAACAAGTGGCTTGTGCGGGCTGTTCCAGTGCAGTTCACCAGCATTGAGGAAGTCTTCTGCGCGCGCGGCGACTTCGGGCAGCACCGGTTTGAGATAGGTCATCAGTACGCGGAACAGGTTCAGGCCCAGGGTGCAGACCGCCTGTACCTCGGCGTCACGGCCTTCCTCCTTGACCATCACCCAGGGTTTTTTCTCGTCGATGTACTGGTTGGCCTGCTGGGCCAGCTCCATGATCTCGCGCATGGCGGCGGCAAATTGGCGCGACTCGTACTGCGCGGCGATTTGGTCGGCGGCGTCTACGAACCGTTGGTAAAGTGCCGGTTCGGCTAGGCTGTCGGAAAGCTGGCCGTCGAATCGCTTGCTGATAAAGCCGGCGCAGCGACTGGCGATATTGATCACCTTGCCGACTAGGTCGGCATTGACGCGGGCCTTGAAGTCCGCCAGATTCAGGTCAATATCATCCACCCCGTCGCTGAGCTTGGCGGCAAAGTAGTAGCGCAAAGCCTCGGGGTTAAGATGGTCCAGGTAGTTGCGGGCGCGGATAAAGGTGCCGCGCGACTTGCTCATTTTCTCGCCATTGAGCGTCAAAAAGCCATGGCAGTAGACGGCAGTCGGTGTCCGCAAACCTGCGCCCATCAGCATGGCTGGCCAGAACAGGGTATGGAAATAGGCAATATCCTTGCCAATGAAATGCACCAGTTCTACATCGGAATCCGCGCCCCAGTAATCGTCGAAGTCCAGCCCCTCCCGTTTGGCCAGAGCTAGGAAGCTGCCGATATAGCCAATCGGCGCGTCCAGCCAGACATAAAAATATTTGCCCGGCGCGTCTGGAATCTCGAAACCAAAATAAGGCGCATCGCGGGAGATGTCCCATTCCTGCAGGCCGGATTCAAACCACTCTTGCAGCTTGTGGCGCATGGATGGTTGCACACGGCCTTCGTTCATCCATTGCTTGAGTTGATCGGCGAACGCCGGTAGCTTGAAAAAATAATGTTCGGACTCACGCTCGATGGGCGTGGCACCGGAGAGTACCGAGCGCGGGTTCTTCAGCTCGGTGGGCGAATAGGTTGCGCCGCACTTCTCGCAGTTGTCGCCGTACTGGTCTTCCGCGCCGCACTTGGGGCAGTTGCCCTTGATGAAGCGATCCGGGAGGAACATGTCCTTTTCCGGGTCATAGGCTTGGGTGATGGTGCGAGTGCTGATATATCCGCCATCGCGTAAGCGGCGATAGATCAGCGCGGCCATCTCGCGGTTTTCATCAGAGTGAGTGCTGTGATACTGGTCGAAGCCGATATGAAAGCCGGCAAAGTCGGCCTTGTGCTCCTCATGCACCCGGGCGATCAGCGCCTCAGGCGTGATGCCTTCCTGCTGGGCGCGCAGCATGATCGGTGTGCCATGCGTGTCGTCGGCGCAGACATAACGGCAGTCGATCCCGCGTAGTTTTTGGAAGCGGACCCAAATATCGGTCTGAATGTATTCGACCATGTGACCCAGGTGGATCGGGCCGTTGGCATAGGGCAGGGCAGAAGTGACGAGCAGTCGGCGTGTCATAGCTTCGCTTCGATTTAGGCTGAATAATAAAGCGCGAGAGTTTAACATGGAGCATGGCTTCGAGCATTTGCCCCGGAGCATACTTCAGCGGGCCTTGGTAAATACCGACCATGGTGTTTGTTTGGGATTTCCGTCAGTCAAAGGGAGTAATGGATGAAACTAGCCGTGGTGGTGGGAGATCAGCCCGCGGATGTGATCAGGCTGATGCCGGCCTGGACCGATGCGCGCCGCGCGGTGCCTGGGTTGACGGTGACAGTGCTGGGTTCGCCGGTGGCCCTAGCCCTGGCCGCCCGCCATGATGCGGTGATGCGCGGCATTCGGGTCAATATGGTCGACTGGGCCGGCTCGGGCTGGTTGTGGCGCCAATACCAGGCGCGCCGAGCGCTAGATAGAGAGTTGGCGCAGATAGACGATGACGCCTTCGACTTTGTGGTTGACCCATTGGGGACATTTGCTAGCAGCGGCCTGGCGGCCCGATTGCCGGGCCTGCGCTGTGGCCTGAGTGGTGATGCGCTCGCTCATCCGAAACTGGAGAAGCGCTACCAGAGTCGTTTCCCAATTCCGGGCAATTTGCACCCGGTGCAGCGGCATCGGGTCATGTTCGCAGCGATCCTCGACTACTCGATCTTTGACCTTAAGCCAGACTACGGGCTGATTCCTCACCTGCCGGAGCAGGTTGACCAGCCGGAGCAGACGGTGGTAGTCGCTCTAGATACCGCGCAGATCCACTGGAACCAGCAGCAACTTGCATTGTTCAAGGAGGTATTTGCGCAAGCTGGCGTCAGGAAACAGGCTATTGCGCCGGAAGCCCCGGCAGCTGTCTCTAGCCATGCCCCGCGAGATGTGGTCGATGCCTGGTGGGAGGCGGTGGCCAATAGTGCCTATGTGATCGCGACCGATTGCCCTACGGCTCATCTGGCAGCGGCGCTTGGGCGCCCGGGCCTGATGCTTTGTCGCCCCGGGCAGGCGCCCACCACCGGGGCAATTTCCTGCCGCCATGCCCATCAGGCTATCATTAATCTGGACCAGCCGGAGATGATGCAAATGGAGGTGGTGGCTGCCGCTACGCTCAAGGCGCTGCAACGTCTCGATCGGCTTGATCCGGAACAGGTTTGACCTCATGCCGGTTTCCTTGTTGGAGAACGCGCCCCTCGCTGGGCTGAACAGCTTTCGGGTCGACGCCTGTGCCCGTTGCTTGGTGCGGATCGAGACTCCCACCGATATTCCCGCTGCGCTGGCGTTACAGCCGCACTGCGGAGCCGACAGACTGGTGTTGGGCGGTGGTAGCAATGTGTTATTTACTGCCGACTTTCCGGGGCTAGTCATGCAGGTCGCTATTCCCGGCATCCAGTGGTTGGGTGAGGATGAGCACTATCGCTATCTGAGCGTCGGCGCTGGCGTGAATTGGCACGCGCTGGTGCGCTGGAGCGTGGAGCGCGATTATGCGGGGCTGGAGAACCTGGCGCTGATCCCCGGCACTGTCGGCGCGGCTCCCGTTCAGAATATCGGCGCCTATGGCGTGGAACTAGCTGACGTCTGCCGGGCAGTGGAGGCCTATGACCTCGAACAGGGCAGAATGCATCGCTTTGCAGCGGCAGACTGTCGGTTTGGTTATCGGGACAGCCGTTTTAAGCAAGAGGCCTCGCGTTGGCTGATCACGGCGGTGGAGTTTGCCCTGCCGAAGGTATTCGAACCCAAGACGGATTACCCTGGCGTGGAAGCGGCGTTGGCGGCTCAGGGCGCAGCCGGTCCACTGACGCCCCGGCGTCTGGCTGATGCCATCGAGGCCGTACGCCGCAGCAAGCTGCCAAGCCTGGAGGCCGATCAGCCGGGCAGTGCTGGTAGCTTCTTCAAAAATCCGCTCGTTTGCACCGAGCTGGCCGAGGCACTGGCGAAGCGGTATCCAGCCTTGCCCCGCTATCCAGCGGGGGAGGGCCGGGTAAAGCTGTCCGCCGCTTGGCTGATCGAGCAGGCTGGCTGGAAAGGGGTGCGCCGGGGAGATGCGGGAGTATATGACCGACATGCGCTGGTGTTGGTCAATTACGGCCGGGCCAGCGGCGCCGATATTTGGGCCCTAGCAAAGGAGATCATTGCTTCGGTGCAGGAGAGATTTGGTATCACTCTGGAGCCCGAGCCGCTAATCCTGCCCCGTGATGCCGACAGCGGCGTTTGAAACTAATATTCACCTTAATAATCGTTCCTGTCGCTGAATGCCTTGAGGCGGTGGAAACCCCTTCTTATTTGGCGGATAATCTCGCTATCTTCTCAAAAGCCTGCAAAACCAATCACATGGCACAGTATATTTTCACGATGAATGGCGTGGGGAAGATCGTCCCCCCGAAAAGGTACATTCTTAAAGATATCTACCTGAACTTCTTCCCGGGCGCCAAAATTGGCGTGCTGGGCTATAACGGTGCTGGTAAGTCGACCCTGCTGCGCATTATGGCGGGTGTGGACAAGGATATTATCGGTGAAGCTCGTCCTCAGCCGGGGATCAAGATTGGTTATTTGCCCCAGGAGCCGCAGCTTGATCCCAAAAAGGATGTGCGCGGCAATGTCATGGATGGTCTCGGCGAGGTAGCGGCACTCCTTGAGCGATTCAATCAGATAAGCAATGAGTTTGCCAATCCGGATGCCGACTTCGATGCGCTAATGGCCGAGCAGGCTGAACTACAGGACAAAATTGACGCCGCCGGCGGCTGGGAGCTCGACCGTAAGCTGGAAGTCGCTGCCGATGCGCTGCGCTTGCCGCCTTGGGAGGCCGATGTAAGCAAGCTCTCCGGTGGTGAGCGTCGCCGGGTGGCTCTGTGCCGCCTGCTGTTGTCCAATCCGGATATGTTGATCCTCGATGAGCCCACCAACCACCTGGATGCCGAATCGGTGGCCTGGTTGGAGCGTTTCCTCAAGGAATTCAGCGGCACCGTGGTGGCGGTCACCCACGACCGCTACTTTCTCGACAATGTGGCCGGCTGGATTCTGGAGCTCGACCGCGGCCAGGCTATTCCCTTCGAGGGCAATTATTCGCAGTGGCTGGAGAGTAAGGAAAAGCGGCTTGCGCAGGAGGAGAAGACCGAATCGGCCCGTCGCAAGGCGATAGAGCAGGAATTGGAATGGGTGCGCCAGAATCCCAAGGGGCGTCAGGCCAAGTCCAAGGCACGCCTCAAGCGCTTTGAGGAATTGCAGTCCGTCGAATATCAGGCCCGTTCCGAGACCAATGAGATCTATATTCCACCGGGCCCCCGACTGGGCGACAAGGTGCTGGAAGTCGAGAACCTGAGCAAACGGTTTGGTGATCGGGTGCTGTATCAGGGTTTGTCGTTCTCGGTGCCTAAGGGCGGCATCGTCGGCATTATCGGTCCGAACGGAGTGGGCAAGTCCACCCTGTTCCGTATGATCATCGGCGAAGAAAAGCCCGATAGTGGTTCCATTACAGTGGGTGAGACGGTGAAACTAGCCTATGTCTCGCAGGACCGCAGCGATATGACTGATAATAAGACGGTCTGGGAAGAGGTTTCGGACGGCTACGACAACATCACTGTCGGCAAGTTCGAGATGCCCTCGCGTGCTTACCTTAGCCGCTTTAACTTTAAGGGCCAGGACCAGCAGAAATTCATGAAGGACCTCTCCGGTGGTGAGCGCAACCGCGTTCACCTGGCCAAACTCCTCAAAAAAGGCGGCAACCTATTGTTGCTTGATGAACCGACCAACGACCTAGACGTGGAAACCTTGCGCGCGCTGGAACAGGCACTCCTAGACTTCCCGGGCTCCGCGCTAGTAATTTCGCACGATCGCTGGTTCCTCGACCGGATTGCGACCCATATTCTTGCTTTCGAGGACGATGGTTCGGTGGTGTTTTTCGAGGGCAACTTCCAGGAATACGAGGAAGATCGTCGCAAGCGACTGGGCGCGGATGCCGATCAGCCCAAACGCATTAAGTACACCCGTTTGGCGTAATCCATCACATTGGCCAATGGTTGTTCACGAAAATACCTGCCTTGAAAGGCGGGTATTTTCTTGCCTATTGCTCTTATCGGTGCTCAGTCCACAAGAGGGCAGACCTTGGCAGCAGCCTTGAGAAATATCTCCACACCTGCGCCGGGCCGGGTGGCATTCTCACTCAAATAACGGCGAAAGGCTCGCGCGCCCGGCAGACCATTGAACAGCCCCAAGCAGTGTTTGGTCATGGCGTTAAGTGGCACGCCTTTTTTAAGCTGGCGCTCGATGTATTCTGCGTAGCCTTGCACGACCTCGGCACGACTAGCTACCGGATGCGTATCCATGAAGATAAGCCGGTCAGCCTCGGCTAGCATCCAGGGGTTCTGGTAGGCTTCGCGACCGATCATGACCCCATCGACTTTTTCCAGCTGTTCCAGTGCAGCTTCCAGACTCTTGATGCCGCCATTGATGGATATATGCAGCTGCGGAAACTGGGCCTTGAGCCGATGCACGTATTCATAGCGCAGCGGTGGAATATCGCGGTTTTCCTTGGGCGACAGTCCCTGTAACCAGGCCTTGCGGGCGTGGACGATAAAGGTGTCGCAGCCGAATTCGGCCACGGTGCCCACGAAATCCTCCAGCGGCTCGTAGCTGTCATCGCGGTCGATGCCAATGCGGCATTTGACCGTCACCGGCCGATCAGTGGATTCGCGCATGGCAGTGACGCATTCACCCACCAGTTCTGGCTCGGCCATTAGGCAGGCCCCGAATCGCCCGGACTGCACCCGGTCGCTGGGGCAACCGACATTCAGATTGATCTCGTCATAGCCCCAATCGGTGGCCAGGGCCGCGCAACGCGCCAGCTCTTCAGGGTCGCTGCCACCGAGTTGGATGGCAACCGGATGCTCCTCAGCGTTGAAGACCAGATGGCGTTCGACATCGCCATGGATCAGCGCCCCGGTGGTGACCATCTCTGTGTACAGCAGCGCATGGCGGCTGATCAGGCGGACGAGGTAGCGGTAATGACGGTCCGTCCAGTTCAGCATCGGGGCGATAGAGAGACGGCGGGAGTGCAGCAAAGCGTCCTTAAATGAGGTAGGCGCATTGGAATTTGACATGTTTGCGATTATCAAGTCGTGACCGGATAAAGTCTGTAATCGCTAGGGGCATGGAAAAATGGCAATTGTAGCCCGGATTTGGGGCAAGCAGGGTGAGGGCGACAAAAAAGCGGCCTGAACATGATTCAGACCGCTTTGTGAAATGCCCTCGAACTGAGGGTAACATTTTATAGGATTAGTTTGGCTTTAACGCTTAGCGATGATCCAAGGAATCAATGAACAGTTCCAGCCAGTATGGTTCCATTGGCACTTCCAGCGCTATACCGGTGGAGTGCTGCTTGCCATCGTCCACAGTTACCTCATGCACTAGTGCCTTACCCTGTTCGGTGTCGACAGTCAGCGCCATCAGGTTATCCTTGCTGGCCAGCCACTTTGCGATGGCCTTATCTTGCTTGGCAACTTTTTCAACCACCTCTGGTACCCATATTGCCAAGTGGAATAACACAGGACCCTGATAATCGGCTTCGGCTAGTGCTGCCAACGTGGGTTTCAGTAACTCCGCATTTTTTTCAGGTGAGTACTGACCGCCAAAGAGCAGCGCAATGGCTTGCTGCTCAAGCAGCGGTTCGATCTGAGCTTGAACATTTTCGGTACTGCCAATGGCAACTGTGCGAACAGCGCCATATTTCCGATTATGGGCGACGAACTCACCAGCCACCGCACCGCTGAGTGCGGCGCAGATAGAAGTATCATTCGTCACTATGCCCAAGGATTCGACATTGAAGTGTTCACCCAGTGCCAAACCGACAGCTTGTCCAGTATAAGCACGCAGACTGAAATGCTCGCCCAGCGTAAATGCAGCAGCTTGGGTTGTAGATACCGCTGCAGCCAGAGCCAAAACACCACTTGCGATAATCTTCTTCATAATTACCTCCTTACAGGATGTAATTGCGAAATCGCGGTAATCAATATATAGCGATTGGCACGATTTTCAAGATAAACCACGGTTGGAATTCTATGTGGTTTGTGATGTTTTTTGGGGGAACTTTTCTGTGAAGCAGACGTTAACCTGAATCCGTGAGCCTGAATTGAGCTCAGTAATTTTCCATGCACATCGACCTTATCCAGCCGCTGCCACAGCCAGGCGCGGCTAGGCACCTAGGCCAGCACCAGCGCCCGCTTAAAGAACCGGTCGTTGTGGAAAGGCTCGATCGCTTCGAAGTCACTTTTGCTTAGCGCCGGCAGTGCCATCATTGACTTCACCAGATCCGAGGTTTTCATGCCTTGAGACACCGGGATCCTGGCATCGATCAAGGGCTCCACCAGCGCTGCCTCAAAGCACTGACCGAGCAACGCCAGACCGGCATAGGAGGTTAAATCCAGACGCGACGATTGACGCACTGTAAAGCGGGGCATGGGCAAATAGGGTGAATAGGTAATAGTCGATATTCTAACGTATACCTGAATCCGTGGACTGAATTAAGCTCAGTCATTTTCCATGCGCATCGACCTTATCCAGCCGCTTTCACGGAGCGGGCTGCCGGGTTTTTCGGCGGCAAAGATTGGATTTGGTATCGATTTTGGTGCGCCGTGTGCCATTTTGCCAGTTCGGAGCGTATTTTCATGCTTTACGCGCAAGCGCGACCCTCCGAGCACTCGGTTGCGAAACTTGCGGCATGTAATAGTGACTTGGCGGCCTCATGAAGGCGGTATCTGCAACCGCTCCTGCAGGTGAATAAAGAGGCGCACATGGGCGACGACACCGCGACCAAAATCCAGGACCATGCGCCGGGCGTGTTCGATAACCCGCGCGGCGCGGTACATAATCTCCTGTAGCACAGTCTTGAGCCGCCGGCGCTTGGCCGGATGGCGCACCGGGGCGATAGTGCCCGTCAGGCCGAGCTGTCCGAGCAGGCGCAGACAGTTGTAGGCGAACATCGCCAGATGCAGGATCGCATCGTTGGTGTCAAACTTGCCCGAGGGCAAGCGCTCCAGATCCAGATCGGTCTTGATCTCGGAGTGAAACTGCTCGTGGGTGCCATGGTGCTGATACAGTTTGAGAATGTCTTGCGGTGCCACATCGGTCAGCGAGGTCCAGAAGCCCTCCAGCGTGATCTCGGGTTCCAGCAGCATCTGACCATGCTTGTCGATGGTGCGCTCGGTGATGCGGACCACGCGCCGGATCACTCCGGCCTGGGGGCGGTCGACGATCTCGTCCAGCCAGGCTTCGCGCTTGCCGTCACGCAGGCTTTGAAAGCTGCCCTGCTGCTCGGCACGTTGCACCCAGCCCACCTTGTCCTGCTGGCGGGGGTTCCACTTGACCAGATAATCGAAGGACCGACCCCGGGCAGCCTGTTCGGCCTTGAAGGCGGCAAGCTGCGCAAGCAGCTTGTTGCTGTCGAAGCCGCTGTCTGCCCGGACCAGCAGCGCCGCATCAGCAGTCGTCAGCCGCACGGCCCGAGGCAGGATGCGTTCCAAAAAATATGCCGTGTCACGGGCCGAGTGCTGAACGCCCGGGCGCAGTTCAAGGCCAATACACCAGCCCTCGTTGCCCAGGTAGGCCGCAATCGGCGTGTACCGGTCGACACCCTGATAAGTCCGGCCGATGTCCTCCTTGTGGCTGCCGCTTTGGTCCATAACAAAGGTATCGAAGTCGCAGCACACAAAGCCCTTGTCGGTCGAGATCGGCGCCTGGGTGCGTTCCAGCAGGCGCAGGCTCAACTCATCAGTAGCCTCCCGCAACTTGGC
>Ga0209836_100186_pt1 | contig 9866 bp, 12 predicted proteins | sample ElbSprsedimmetaG_FD_184147 | JGI IMG/M metagenome (GOLD analysis project Ga0209836, IMG submission 184147) | Hot spring sediment bacterial and archeal communities from California, USA to study Microbial Dark Matter (Phase II) - Elbow Spring... ... | reverse complement strand
CCGCGATCTTCGGTGAGACCTGGCAGGATTTCATCGCTAAGCATCCGGAGCGGAAGGTCATGACGGATCAGCTCCTTGCTGGTGGTTTTGGCCAGCTGCTCCATCCCAGATACATGGAGATTCGCGGCGCCCTCATCACCTTCTGGGAACTCCTCCTTAAGGGCGAAGGAACTCCCAAGGAGCTTTTGGACGCTCTAGCCTTGGAGATCGAAAGCATAATCAGGGAGGAGGGCTAGCGAGGAGGCAGGGGTAGGGGCGGGAGGATTGAATCCTTCCCGCCCCGCTCTTTTTATGAAACTACGCTCGTACTTTAGACGACGTTTTTGGAAAGAGACCTTAGAGGCTTACCTTTACCTTCTCCCTGCTCTTTTGGTCCTGGGCGTTTTCACGTTCTATCCTTTCGTCAACGCTTTCGTCTACAGCTTTTACAACATCAAAACACGCACCGTGCCCGGGCCCGCAATTTACGTCTTAGAAGAGGGAACCGAGGCCTGGATTAAGCTACTTTCCCGTGGGCGTATTCCTGATGAACTTATCCAGGTTTTGGAAGAGCGTGGCGCGTCAGCACAGGATCTTTGGGTCCGGCTTCGCCAAAAGACCCGGTGGATCATCAAGGACGAAGGAGCGCAAAAGGAATACATTGTGGTCAAGGAAGGAAGTTTTCTCCGCGTTCATCAGGCGGAAACCAAATGGGCTTTGGATTTCGTAGGATGGTCCAATTTTCTTCGGGTCTTCCGAGACCCAGACTTCTCGAAAGCCCTTACGAATACTTTCAAGTACGTAGGAATCAGCGTTTCGACTACCCTTATTCTGGCTCTTTTCCTCGCAACCCTTCTTAATCAAGGAGTTTTTGGGCGTGCTTTCTTCCGCCTTGCTAATTTCCTTCCTTATATCACGCCGGTTGTGGCCATCACGTTGGTTTGGCAATGGATCTATGATCGAGATTTTGGCCTTCTGAATTATCTCCTTTCCACAATGGCTGGATTGTTCGGGCTGAAGTTCAGTCTCCTCAATTGGCTGAATGATGCCAGGCTTGCGTTGCCAGCCCTGATCATCATGAACGTCTGGCGGTTTGTAGGATATCATGCCCTGATTCTTCTGGCGGGCATGCAAGGAATCGATCGGGAGTACTATGAGGCGGCGCGGGTTGATGGAGCCAGCGGCTTCCGAGTCTGGTGGCATATCACTTTGCCCCTTCTTACACCCCAGATTTTCTTTGTGTTCATCATCTCCATGATTGGCTCATTCAAAATCTTTGAGCAAGTACTCATCCTCTTCATGGGTCCTGGGCCGCAGAAGTCAGCTTTGACCATCGTGTACTATATTTTCACGAAAGCCTTCGAGTCCGGCCATTATGGTCTAGCCTCCGCAGCCTCAGTCGTTCTCTTCGCTATAATCTTTGTGCTCTCGCTTTTCCAATTCACCGTGGTGCAGCGCAGAGTCCACTACGAACGATGAAAGGAGGTATGAATGAAGCGGAAAATCTTACTTTTAACCGTCGTAGTGACACTTCTCGCTGTTTGGGTTGGGGCTCAGGAGACTTTCCCTGCACGCATCATCCGGTGGGTAGACGGAGACACTGCCCAAATACGGGTGTTAGGAACCCCGCCCAAAGGGATTGCCCGCTATGAAATTGTGAGGCTTTTGGGCATCGACGCCCCAGAGGTGGGCGAGCCTTTCTCCGAAGAAGCAACTACTTATTTTCGCACCCTGACCATGGGTAAGACGGTGTATGTAGAACTGAGCCCCTGGGAGTTCCGGGATATTTATAGCCGGCTTTTGGTCTACCTTTGGGTGGACACGCCTGAAGGCCGTCTTATGGTAAACGAAGCCCTCCTCAGAGCAGGACTAGCCCGGCTTCTTGTCTTTTTCCCTGACCGAGAAAAATACTACTGCCGGTTCCTTCGAGCCTTGACTTTGGCCCAGGTAGAGAAGAAAAATTTGTGGGGAAAATACCCTAAGCCTGTCTCCCTTAGAGAGTTTGAGAATAATCCTCTTCCTTACGTTCTCGAAGTTGTCACGGTGGTCTTCGAGGTCTCAAGGGTTGGGCAAAGGAGAGAAGGCTGGTCCCTATGGGCCGCCCAAAGTTACTACGGGTTCCGCGCTATCCTCCAGCCCGCTCCCTGTGCCAATGGTTGGCTGCAATCCCTTCTGAAGAGAAACCTTATCGGGAAGCGGATAGCGGTAACCGGAGAAATCCAATGGAATAGCCTTACTAACGGCCCTTGCATTGTTGTTCGCTTCCCTGAGCAAATTTCGCTTTTTGAGGAGGAGGAATGAGGCGTTTTCTTTTTAGCTTTTTAGTGTTGGTATTTTTCGGGTGCACTTCGGTAGCCTCAGCCCTTATTTATGGCCCGTGGACCGGTGCTCCTCAGACCACAAGCATCACGGTGAGCTGGGCCATGAAACCACCTCTGGCTTGCGAAGTCCGTTACGCTCCCTTTCCGTCTTTTCAGGCCACCGGGGAGCTTCTGTTTGCCAAAATCTATCAGCCGCAAACCTCATCAGGGAAGGAAATCGTTCATCTCAAAATTGAGAACCTTGAGCCGGACACTTGGTACGTATATAAGCTAGTCCTTTCCAATGGGGAAACTAGCCCCATTGGAACTTTCCGCACTGCCCCAGAATCTGGGGTGCCCGTAACTTTCGGGGTTATTTCCGACACTCAGTGGCAATGGGTCGAACCGAACCGGATTAAGATGGTGGCCGAGGCCATGGCCCAGGACCCTTGGGCTTTCCATTTCGTTTTGCACGGCGGGGATCTCGTGGAGAGCCCTATCCCAACTCACTGGGAGTTCTTCTTCCATTCCATGGCGCCCATCCTGCGCTGGGCCCCTCTCATCCCTGTCCTTGGGAATCACGAGCGGGATAGCCTTAGCTATTACCAGCATTTCAGCCTTCCCCCTGGCGGCGGCCGTTTGGGGAAGCGCTGGTGGGCGCTGCATTGGGGCGATGTTGCCATAGTGGGCCTGGACTCCAACGCCAAAAGACCCCAGGATTTGGTGGAACAATTGGAGTGGGCCAAGGCTCAACTTTCCGGTCCTGAACCTCATAAGATCGTGATCTTTCATCATCCAGTTTTTTCCTCCGACGCGGCCTACGGACCGGGCTCAGAAGGACTGCAAGCCCTATGGCATCCGGTTTTCGTTGACCGCGGGGTGGATTTAGTGCTCAGTGGTCACGCTCACAATTACGAGAGAATCGTGCGGGACGGTGTCACCTACTTGGTAGTGGGCGGCGGAGGGGCCAACCTCTATCGCCTTGGCACTCGGGTCCCGGGCTCGGTAGTGGGGGTAGAGAATCACCACTTCTATGTCGCCGTTCGAGCCGATTCCCAAGGGATTTCAGTACGAGTGGTAGGAGTAGCCCAAGTTCAGGGAGAGAAGGTGATTCCCGAGCGTCGGATCCTTGACGAGTTTTTCCTGCCGCGAAACTAACTGGTCGGAGCGACCGGATTTGAACCGGTGACCTCTGGCCCCCCATGCCAGCGCGCTGCCAGGCTGCGCTACGCTCCGGTCCCAAAATCCTACCCTTTCCCCTGCGTCTTGCCAACCAACAGGTTAAGGTTTGGTCGTGGAGATTTATACCCTGGGACACTCCAATCGCCCTTGGGCAGAATTCCTCGATCTCCTTCGCACCCACGGGATTGAAGTAGTAGCGGATCTCCGGGCATTCCCTTCCTCGCGCCACTATCCCCACTTTTCTCAGGAAAACCTAAAAGCCGCTTTGGAGAAAGAGGGGATCAGGTATGTATGGCTGGGAAAGGAGCTCGGCGGGTACCGCAAGAAAGGATTAGGAAAGGCTTCGCCCAACACAGCTTGGGAAAGCCTCGGCTTCCGCAACTTTGCGGATCACATGCTTAGCGAGGAATTTCTAAATGGGGTGGAAAAACTGCTTGAACTTGCACGCGAAAGGAGAACGGTAGTGTTATGTGCGGAGAGGTTTTGGTGGCGCTGCCATCGCCGCCTCCTTTCTGATTGGCTTTTGGCCCATGGCCACCGCGTTCTCCATATTTTGGACTTCGGCCAAGTATCAGAACACGAACTTCCACCGTTCGCCCGCATCGCGGCCGGCGGGGTAATCTACCCCCGGGAGGATTTATGGAGCCCTGGGTGCGCGAGGCTCTCCTCCAAGAAAAACTTTCGGGAGGAAAAGCCCGGTGCCTGACGTGCGCGCGGCGCTGCGTTCTTTCTCCAGGGCAACGCGGCTTTTGCGGCACAAGGGAAAACCGACAGGGCAAGATATTCACCCTCGTTTACGGTCTCCTTTCTGCCATCTCCCCAAACCCCATGGAGAAAAAGCCCTTTTACCATCTCTATCCCGGAGACATCGCCCTCACCTGCGGGACTTGGTCCTGCAATTTCACATGCCCTTGGTGCCAAAACTGGGAGATCTCCAAACGGCCTCCCGCTCCTGAACTCGGGTTTGGTTATGTCCCGCCGGAAGAGTTCGTACGCATGGCTAAGGAGGCAGGATGCCAGGGGGTGAGCCTTAGTTTCAATGAGCCCACACTGCTTTTGGAGTGGGCGGTGGAGCTCTTCCCTTTGGCTAGAAAAGCCGGACTCCACACAACCTTCGTGACCAACGGTTACATGAGTGCGGAGGCGTTGGAGGTTTTGGTGGCCGCCGGATTAGATGGAGCAAACGTGGACTGGAAGGGCGGTCCAGCTGCGGTGCACCAATTCTGCGGCGCGGATCCCACCGTAGTCCTCAAAAATTCTCGCTTTCTTAAGGATCATGGCGTGCATGTGGAGATCACAACTTTGGTTATCCCCGGTGTGAACGATGACGACGATACCTTACGCTTTTTGGCTGAACAAATAGCGCAAGAGCTCGGCTCGGCCACCCCATGGCACGTCACCCGTTACTTCCCTGCTTACCAATTCCATGTTCCTCCTACGCCCGTCTCGCTTCTGGAGAAGGCCAAAAGGATAGGGGAGGAGGCGGGGCTCCGGTTCGTGTACGTGGGAAATGTTCCCGGACACCCTGACCAGAATACCTATTGTGCAGGATGCAAGGCTCTCCTTATAGAGCGGGATGGCTTGAGCCTTGTGGCTTCCCACATCCAGGCGAACGTGTGCCCGCGATGCCGTGAGGGTTTACCCATTCACCTACGCCTACGTCCGAAAAATAAAAACTCCCTTCCTCACTCGGGAAGGGAGTTTTCGTTCTTTTCTCGCTAACTTCAGAAAAAAATGGCCCAGGCTAGGGCCGCAAGCCCCAGGATCACTCCGGTAAGTCCAAGAACCACTCCTAGCTGAGCTTTCTGGGCCACCTCCCCGCCCTGGCCGAGCGATTGCTGGATGGCATTAACCCGTGCCGAGAGGCTGGAGAGGTCGGAGCTTAACTTGCTAAGGTCCGAAGAAAGGCTACGGACCTGATTCTCTAAAGAGGTGAGCCTAGGAGTGAGATCAGCACTGGCAGAGATTTTAGCCTCGATGTTCTTTATAGCTCGATCCAGCCACACTGTTGCGTCATAGCGCAAAAGCGGCTGATCACCCATGAAGTGCCCGCTGGCAGTGGGAACCAGTATTCCCCGAGAAAGGAGATTTTGGACTGCGGAGTAGGCCGGGTGATTCCTGGGAACATCCACGAAGGAGCCTCCAACGATGCCGGAGTCAGCCAGCCCCGGAGTGAGTCCCCAAACCGAGACCGCCCCGATAGCCACCGCCAACAAAAGTAATTTGCGCATCATTCCATCGCCTCCTTGGGATGACTCTCTTGCTCCAAGGTTAGGGACCGACTTGGACCAGGGACAAGGAACCTCGACCGGTGGATTGGGGACGCGCGCGCCCTGGAACCGGGCCGCGTGACTGCTAGGGCCGTTGGGTAGCTTAGATTACCTTGCCAGGGGACATTGGCCCTAGCCCAAGCCCGCGGAGGGTTTTAGCCTTGACTTCGGTGATGGGAATGCGGTGGCTAGCGGCGATCATCGTTTTAGCGGTGTCTTTGACAGGGCCAGCAAAAGTTTTGGCCCATGGCCCGATCCTTATCCACTCGGTGGAAGACCTGTATGGCTTAGCCACCGGTTTTGGCACAGCGGCCTCTCCTTTTGTGATCGAGAATCTCCGAGTGGACGCAAATGGAGAACCTTTCGCTATTCTTATCGCAAACATCTCTTGTCCGCTAATTTTGCGCAATTTGGAAGTATACGGGGCTTCGGTCGCCGCTATCCGGGTTCAAAACGTCAAAAACCTCGTTATGGAGAATCTCGTAATCCGCGGTTCGCTCGCGGGAATCCTCGTAGGAGGAAGCCAAAACATCACCATCAAAAAAGTTCGTGTCGAAAATTGCGCTGATGGGATAAGGCTTGTGTTCTCTGGGGCCATAACCCTTACGGAAATCGTTGTGGAGAAAGCCGAGGTAGGAATTTGGTTCCAAGGGGTAACTACTTCTACCTTGCAGCAATCCACGATTCAGAAATGCGGGATTGGCTTAATCTTAGAGCTCGGAAGCACTGGAAACCTTGTAGCGGGAAATGCTTTCCTCGCTAACTACGTGCATGCCCAATCCTGCGGGTCAAACCAATTTGACGATGGCCAACGGGGGAATTTCTGGGAGGGCTTTAGTGCCAAGGATGTAAATTCCGATGGAATTTGGGATGAATCTTACCCTGTGGGGTTAGACGTCGATCGGTTCCCGTTGGTTTCCCGACCTTGAGCTATTTCTTGAACCAAAAGCCGAAGAAAGATCCAGACAAGAGCCAACGCTCCCACTAGAATCCAGAAACTAAGGGAAAAGCGCAGGATAGAGGCGGCAAAACCGAGGGCCACACCCGATCCAATCACTAGGCTGGACCATAAGTGAGCCCGGCCCATCTTTAAAAACCCCTTGCGCTGAAGGAAGAAAGCTAGGGAATCCCAGGAAAAAAGGGCCAACCCAAGGACACCAAGCCCAAGGGAAAGATTTCCCGAAAAAGAACATTGCGCAGAAAGGGCAAGAAGGCCGAAAAATCCCAGGGAAACAAAGATGCGCCGATTTAAGACAATCCCCATAAGCCAGAAAATCGGGGATAAAAGGGATAAAGCCCAGATTGGCTGGAATGGGTGTCCCAGGCCCATCCAGGCCAAAAGGATAGCTAACACTGCTCCGATTACCGCCATCCTTGCACACCTTGGGGTAACTTCCGCAAAAGCGGAGAAAGCGGTTTCCGCACGTCCCAAACCACCACTGTAACCCTGCTTCGCCGTAGCCTGCGCAAAAGCACCCACCGCTCCAAAGACAAAACTTGTCGAGCGATTTCCCCTTCCGGTGTTCTTATATGCTCCACGGAGGTCGGATCCGGAAGGATTGCGAGCACCCGATAACCGCGGGCCACAAGCCTCCTAAGCGTCTCTTCATCGCCAAAGATGAGGGGCGAGACGAAAAGGAGAAGGGAGCCGGAGGGTAAAAGTCTAGTGGGAAGTTGATGCAATTCCGCGAAGACCTCGGACTTACCCAAACTGGCCCGGGCTAATTCCCGCAAAATCCTCTCCCCATGCCTTTTCCCGTAGCCAGGGAAAAGCCAATCCAAAACAGCTCCATATTTGAGGAGGGCAACCCGATGCCCTTGGCGCAAGTAGTATTGGGACAAGGCGGCGGCTGCTCGCACCGCGCATTCAAAGAGTTCAGAATCATAGCCCCAATAGGCCCGCGCCCGTGCATCCAGAATGATTGCGACCTCTGTGGCCCTCTCCTCTTCGAACTCCACGATTGCTGGCTCCCCGTAGCGAGCAAATGCTTTCCAAGCCAACCGGCGAACCCGTTCCCCGGGCCGATACTCCCGGACCCCGTAAAACTCCAGGCCTACCCCGCTGCGCCTGGCCCGGGCGGTTCCCGGCATGGCCAAGGTGCGCCGACCCGAAACATCCAGCCGAGAAAGGTCTTCATACCGCGGGAGCACCAAAACTTCCGCGGGGCAAGGGAGCTCCAGCCGATGTACTGCTAAACCCAGGGGATCCCGGGCTTCCACCATAAGCGCCCGAAGTTGGTGCAATCCGCGCTTTGGCCTCGCCTGATAGGAGAAGACCAAAGTCCCACCAGGTCGCAAGATCCCGGTGGCCCAATGTTCCCCTCCGATCGGGGAAAACCTGGGTAGGGCCCGTCACAAACAAAAAGATCCAAGGAGTTTTTCCCGTGATTTACGAGCTCCAATGTGACTTGGACCGTGCCACCTTCATGCAACCTTTTTGGCCGAACCAAACGTCTGACCTGAAGGGAGCCGGCAGGATTTGAGGGAGCCAGGGAAAGGCCGAGAACAAAATGCCAAGCTAACGGAATGGCTAAAACCAGGAGTCCAGGGTGGCGAAGGGCCAGTCCCAAAACAAGGAAGACGAGAAAGGCGAGAAATTCCAGGCGGGCCTTGGGACCGATCATGTCGGTACTTTCGGCACAGGCGTGGATGCGAGAATCTCGGCGACGATATCCTCTGCCCGGACTTCCCGGGTCCAAAGCTCTGGGGAGAGGAGGAGGCGGTGGCTTAGGGCCGGGATGGCCACGGCCTTCACGTCATCGGGAACGACGTAGTCCCGGCCGTGGATGGCCGCCCAGGCCCGGCTCAGCCGCAGCAGCGCAAGCGTTCCCCGGGGACTAGCCCCTAAACTCAAAGCCTCATGCCGCCTGGTGCGGGCGACTATTTCGGCCATGTACCTAAGGAGGTCGGGATCAACGAAAACCTCCTCCAGCGCTGCCCGCATAGCCAGGACTCCTTCCAGAGAAGAAACGGTTTGGACCAAAACCTCCTCGCTTTTTCGGGCGATGCGGCGCCGAAGGATTTCTACCTCCTCCTCAATACTGGGGTAGCCGAAGCGCACGCGCACCAAAAACCTGTCCACTTGAGCCTCAGGAAGCGGGAAAGTCCCCTCGTACTCGATGGGATTTTGGGTGGCTAAAACCACAAAAGGCTGGGGAAGGGAATAAGTGGTTCCCTCCACGGTAACCTGATTTTCCTGCATGGCCTCAAGGAGGGCGGATTGGGTCCTTGGGGTAGCGCGATTAATCTCGTCAGCAAGAAGGATATTGGTGAAGATTGGGCCTGGTTGGAATACAAATTTCCCTTCCTCCCGCCGGAAAATATGAGTGCCCACAATATCCGAGGGCAAAAGGTCCGGAGTGAATTGAACTCGGCGAAAGGAAAGGCCGAGGGCTTTGGCCAAACAACGTGCCGCCAAGGTCTTAGCTAGTCCGGGATAGTCCTCGATGAGCACATGCCCACCGGCAAGGATCGCCGCAAAGATCAGAGTAAGTGGCCCGTGTTTGCCAACGATCACTTTTTCTACTTCCGAAAGGATAGCATCAGTTCGCATTTTCAATTCATCAATTGTCAATTTTCCCTCCCTGGGCATAACGACAAAGTTCATCCAAAGCCTCTTTCAGAGCGCGGCCAAAGTCTCCGCCTTCCTCACCGCGGAGGAACCGGCCAAGGGAGCAATTCCCCGGCCAGCGCCCATGCCAGAGATCTTGCCAGGCCTCTTCGGAGGAGATATGTTCTCGATCAGTCCTTAGGGCCACAAGGATGCGCGCCAACCGGTGGCGAAGCGCGCGGCGAGCCCACGGCGAATACTGGGCTCGCTGCAAAAGAATGGCAAGTTCCCGCACTGTGGACGGCCGCGGCTGCTCTTTCCTGGCTCTTGCCCCCTCCTTGGGCCATCTACTGAGCAATCGAAACGAAAGGAAAGAAAAGACGACGACCAAAAACGCCCAAATAATCGCTTGTGGGAAGGAATCGAGGATGAGGAAAAGCCGCATAGCTGGGTCAACTAGGAAGAACGTGCCGAAAGGATCTCCACCATCCGCAGCCAGGCCCGGATAACTGCATCGCTTACAGGTTTACCCATCTCAAGCTCAGCCACGGCTTGTTGAGCCACCTCCTGAATCGCCCTTTTTGT
>Ga0209836_100184_pt1 | contig 9884 bp, 7 predicted proteins | sample ElbSprsedimmetaG_FD_184147 | JGI IMG/M metagenome (GOLD analysis project Ga0209836, IMG submission 184147) | Hot spring sediment bacterial and archeal communities from California, USA to study Microbial Dark Matter (Phase II) - Elbow Spring... ... | reverse complement strand
ATATTAAGACATGCCCGCTCTAATCGCATAGCATACAATGTTGTGCCAAAACGACTCGTTTGTAAAACAGCCGAAGACTTCTAACGTGGATTTTAGAAAGAACATCGTATGTCCATCCGCAACATCCTGATTTATCCTGATGACCGTTTACGGACGGTTGCCAAACCGATCGAACAATTCGACGCCAATCTGGAACCCCTCGTCGCCGACATGTTCGAGACAATGTACGCGCACCGCGGCATCGGCCTGGCGGCAACCCAGATTGACGTCCACCAGCGGCTATTCGTAACCGACTGCTCCGAAGACAAATCCGACCCACGGGTCTTCGTTAACCCAGTAATCATCTCGGCCGAAGGCGAGGTCGCCTCCGAGGAAGGCTGCTTATCGATCCCGGATGTCACCGAGACAATAAAGCGCGCCGAAACGATCACGGTTCGCGCTCGGGACCAGTATGGCAAGGAATTCGAGCTGACTACCGACGGCCTAATGGCGATCTGCATCCAGCACGAGCTGGATCATCTCAACGGCAAGCTGTTTGTTGACTACTTGTCATCGCTCAAGCGCCAGCGCATTCGCAAGAAACTTGACAAGCGCCGCCGTCTAACCGGAGCCTCTGCATGAACACCCGCATTGTCTATGCCGGTACACCGGAATTCGCGGTGCCGCCGCTGCTGGCGCTGGTCGAAGCTGGCTACGAGGTGGTTGGCGTTTATACCCAGCCGGATCGACCGGCCGGACGTGGCAAGAAGCTGACCGCCAGCCCGGTCAAGCAGAAGGCGCTGGCACTAGGCCTTCCGGTATTCCAGCCCGAATCATTCAAAACTGCCGAGGCACAGGGCGAGCTGGCGGCATTACAGCCCGACCTAATGGTGGTGGCAGCCTATGGACTGCTGCTACCGCAGGCGGTACTCGACATCCCACGCCTAGGCTGCGTGAATATCCATGCCTCGCTACTGCCGCGCTGGCGCGGCGCCGCACCGATCCAACGAGCGATCGAGGCCGGCGATGCCGACACCGGTATCACAATTATGAGGATGGACGCGGGACTAGACACTGGCGAGATGTTGCTCAAGCGCATCACCCCAATTCACGAAGACGACACCGGTGGCAGCCTGCATGACAGGCTGATGGTCTTGGGCGCGGAAGCACTGATGGCTGCCATGCCGGGTCTGATCGATGGCAGCCTAATTGGTCAGCCGCAAAATGACGCCGAGGCCTGCTATGCCCCTAAGCTGCAAAAGGCCGAGGCCAAAATCGACTGGAACGAGGATGCCGAGCTGCTGGCACGCCGGGTACGCGCCTTCAACCCGTGGCCGGTGGCGCAAACCCAACTAGGAGACAACATCATTCGTATCTGGGATGCGGTTGCCCTGTCAGGCAACTCCAGCAAGCAACCGGGTGAAGTAATCCAGGCCACTGCCGATGGCATCTTGGTCGCCACCGGCAACGGCATGTTACTGGTCCGTAAACTACAGCGTCCAGGTGGCAAGCCGATGGCCGCCCGCGATTATCTCAACGCCAATGACCTGACCGGAGCCCGATTTGGCTAAGGCCCCCCACTATTTTAGCCGACCGCAGTCCGCCGCTGCCCAGGCACTGGCCAACGTGATCGCAGGCGGCATCTCCCTCACCGACGCGCTTCCCCAGGCGCAGGCCCAAGTCGAGCCGAACCGGCGGGCCCTGGTGCAGGCACTGTGCTTTGGCACCTTGCGCGAACAGGAGTCGCTGTCCTTTCTGCGCGACGGCTTGTTGAAAAAACCCATGCCACGCCGGGAGGCCGACATCGGCGCGTTATTGAACCTTGCCCTGTTCCAGATCCTGCGCTCGCCCACCGCTCCCCAAAAGGTCGTCAACGACTGCGTAGCCGCCACTCGCGAGCTGGGCAAGGGCTGGGCCGCCGGCCTAGTCAACGCGGTGCTGCGCCGCTTTTTGCGCGAACAGGAGCAGCAGCTCGCACGCCTGGATTCCGCACCGCGATGGGTACAACACAATCTACCTAAGTGGCTGTGCCAAACGCTGGAAAAGGACTGGGAAAAACACCCTGCTCAAAATAATACACAGGGCATCCTGTCACAGGTCAGTGCGGCCTGCCTAGCACACCCGCCGATGACATTGCGAGTCAACCTTGCTATCACCGACCGGGACAGTTGGCTTGAACAGATTGCGGCCAAGGGCATCACAGGCCGCCGCTGCCAGTTCAGCCCAGCCGGCGTCATCCTAGACAAAGCAGTGGACATTACCACCCTGCCCGGTTTCGAGCAGGGCGCCGTCTCCGTGCAGGATGAGGCCGCACAGCTGGTGACTGGCCTGATGGCGCTGGAGTCCGGACAACGCGTCCTCGACGCCTGTGCCGCACCGGGCGGCAAAACCCTAGCAATGCTTGAGCAAACCCCGGGACTACAGATGACTGCGGTTGACGTCGATGACGTCCGACTGCAAAGGGTGCGGGAGAACTTGGCTCGAGCAGGCCAGGAGGCTGAGTTAGTAGTCGCTGATGTCACCACCGCGCACTTGCTTTGGCGCGAACCGATATTCGACCGGATTCTTCTAGATGCGCCTTGCTCGGCCACTGGCGTGATCCGCCGCCACCCGGATATCAAATGCCTGCGCCGGGAGACCGACATCACCAACGTAAAGCAGATACAGGCCGCGATGCTCGACAGCCTTTGGAATACACTTAAACCCGGCGGCCGGCTGGTGTATGCAACCTGTTCGATCCTGCGCGACGAAAACGACCGCCAGGTCAAGGCATTCCTGGCCCGACAACCGCAAGCGAGACTGGTCCCGCTCGACGCGCCCTGGGGCCACGACACCGGCATGGGCCGCCAGATACTGCCTGGAGATAATGATATGGATGGCTTTTTCTACGCAATCCTGGAGAAACCATGCGCCAACTAGCCCTGGTCGCCGGACTGCTGTTGGCCTTGCTAGTCCTAGGCCTCTCCCCCGCTCAAGCCACCGGACAGGCCACCGTGCTCTATGTGCATTCCGAGGTACGCGAGGATGTCCTTTATGTCGACGTGGATCTGCAAATACGTCTGAGCGACACCCATGTCGAGGCACTGCAGAACGGCGTGCAGCTCTCGGTCAGCCTGCAAACCGTGATCTCTGAGCCCCGAGACTGGCTTTGGGCACACACAGTGGCGGAAGATCGCCGTCACTACCGCATCGAATATCATGCGCTTTCGGAAACCTATCTGATCCATGACGAACTATTGCGCGAGACGCTAACATTCAGCAATCTGACCAATGCCCTCGAATCTATCAGCCGGGTTCGAGCCTGGCCGGTCGCGCACATCGAACAACTTAAGCACCGCGATCGCCTGGTGGCTCGCACTCGCTTCACGCTGGATGTCAACCGGCTGCCGCTGCCGCTACGCCTCCAGGCCCTGACGGACGAAAACTGGATACTCACCAGCGAGTGGTTCCTGTGGGAGCCAAGCACCAAACCCCGCGCGGCAAAGCCTCAGCCAGAGGTGGCTGTCGGCGCAGTAAACGAAGCTGCTCCGGAAACGAGAAGGGCGCAGGCCACTAGAGTACAACCGGCTCCGTACAGCCGTCATGCGCTCGCTGAGCCTGAGGCAGCCTGATCCATGCTGGGCTGGTTGAGCAAGCTCTATCATCGCCTGATCCACAGGATGATTCCCTGGGTCAGTGCCGCAGTCGTGCTGCTGTTGCTGCTACTGCTATACCTGATCTCCGACTCACTGCGCAGCGCTGACCGCTTAGAATCACTTTACCTGTGGCTGCTGGGCGGCAGCGCCGCTGGCATCCTGTTCCTGCTGGTGGTGGTCATCGGTCATGTCATCCAATTAGTCCGCAACTACCGGCGTAGCGTCACCGGCGCCCGTCTGACCGCCCGTCTGGTACTGACCTTTATCGCCTTGTCAGCGATACCAGTGCTAATCGTGTTTTACTTCTCTCTAAACTTCGTCCAGCGCGGCATTGACAGCTGGTTCGACGTGCGGGTCGAGCAGGCAATGGGCGATGCGCTAGCGCTTTCCAGGCTATCCTTCGACGGCCAGATGCACGATGCCTTGGATCAGACCCGCCGGGCGGCCCGGTCACTGAGCGGTGTTAGCGGCGACTTACTCGCCGTGGAGCTGAACAACCTACGGCGGACCACCAATGCCCATGAGATGACCATCTTCGGCAGCCGCAACCTGATCCTGGCCTCTTCCAGCGATGATCCGCGTGCTATCCTGCCTAGTCGGCCGGACGAAAGCGCGCTGGCCCATGCGCGCTCGGGGAAAGACTTCATCGGCCTAGACCCGGGTCCAGACGGCCAACTACGTATTCGGGTTGTGGTACCGATCACCCCCGAGCTGATGACCGGTGAGACCCGGGTGCTCAACGCCCTGTTCACGCTGCCCGCCGAGGCCAACCGCCTCTCCAACAACGTCCAAAGCGCCTTCAACGAGTACCGCGAGCTCATCTACCTACATGAGTCGCTCAAACAGACTTTCTCACTGGCACTCACTCTAGCGCTGATCCTATCGTTGCTGACAGCGGTCTGGCTAGCCTTTGTCGCCGCCCGCAAACTGCTGGCTCCGATCCAGGAACTGGCCGAAGGCACCAAAGCAGTGGCCAAGGGCAATTACGAACACCGACTCAAGGTCGATCGCCGCGACGACCTCGGCCTGCTGGTGCAGTCCTTCAATGCCATGACCGCAAGGGTACGCCGGGCCCATGTCCAAATGCGCGAACTACAGGAACTCGCCGACCAGGAGCGTGATTACCTGGAAACCGTGCTCAACCATCTTTCCTCCGGCGTTCTAACACTTTCTCCCGACGCCACCATCAGCCGAGCCAACGGGGCTGCGGAAAAGCTGCTTTCGCTGCCGGCACAGCAGCAGATCGGGGCCAAGCTGGGGGAGCTATGTCAGCGCTATCCACACTTAGAGCCATTATGCGACGCCTTTGGTGCTGCACTGAGTCCCGATCATCTTCGGCCCGGTACCAATATCGAGGCACAGTTCCGGATCATGGGGGAAACCGGTCGCCGGGTCATCCTGAGTCGGGCGGCGGCACTGCCCGGAGACGACGGTAGTGCCGGCGGCTTCGTGATCGTACTGGAGGATGTGACCGCCCTGATCCAGGCCCAGCGCGACGCCGCCTGGTCGGAAGTGGCTCGCCGACTCGCCCATGAGATCAAGAATCCTCTGACCCCCATCCAACTATCGGCCGAGCGCCTGCGTCGACGTCTGATGGACCAGTTGCCGGAGGACTCGATCAAGATCCTGGACCGCGCCACCCAGACGATTGTCCAGCAGGTCGAGGCCATGAAGTACATGGTCAACGAGTTTGCCGACTATGCCCGGCCGCCACAGACCCACCTAGAGCGCATGGACCTCAATCGCCTCGTCACCGACGTCGTGGACCTGTATCGAGGTAGCCCGGTAAAGGTTAAGCTAATTCAGTCTCCGCAACCGCTGTGGATCTCGGGCGATGCAGGCCGCTTGCGGCAGCTATTACACAATCTGATTCGCAATGCCCAGCAGGCGTTAACGGAATGGGAGGATGCCCGAGGCCCGGCCGCCGAACCGCTGTGTGTGACCGTGGTGTCAAGGTGTCGCGAAGACAGTGGTTTACGACAGGTGGAGCTGCTGGTTGCCGACAATGGCCCAGGCTTCCCGGAGAGCATGCTGGACACCATTTTCGAACCCTATGTCACCACCCGGCCTAAAGGCACCGGGCTAGGGCTGGCGATCGTCAAGAAAATTGTCGAAGAGCATGGAGGGGTTGTCAGTGCCTATAATGTAGCCCCGACCTACCGTGCCACAGCTAACGATGCGGCCATCGCCGATAACCCGACCGGTGAAACCAACGCTCTCGGAGCGACAGAGCAAAATGTACCGGTGGCGAAGGCAACGAACCACGACGATCTCGCTCCTGGCGCACGCGTACTGGTCAGGCTGCCGCCGGCTTTGGGTGCGGAAGATCAATACGGAGTCAAGACAGACGCATGAGCATTGGACACATCCTGGTCGTTGATGATGAACCCGATATTCGCAAGCTGCTGACCGAGGTTCTGGAAGACGAGGGCTATACCGTCTCCAGCGCCAGCAACGCTGATGAAGCCGAGACTAGCATTGCTGCCCGCAAGCCCGACTTAGTACTGCTGGACATCTGGATGCCTGGGCGGGACGGGATTGCCCTGTTGCGTTCTTGGCACGACACCGGACAGCTAGTCTGGCCGGTGATCATGATGTCCGGCCATGGTACGGTGGAAACCGCTGTGGAAGCGACCCGGCTTGGTGCCTATGACTTCATCGAAAAGCCGGTCTCGCTGGACAAGCTACTTCTGACCATCGAGCACGCGCTGGAAAACCAGCGCCTGGCACGTGAAAACGAAACCCTACGACGCCGCGACATCAATGCCTACGAGCTGATAGGTGAGAGCGAATTCATGCAAAACCTGCGCGAGCAAGCCCGCAAGCTCGCCGGCCACGATGCCTGGGTGCTGATCATGGGCGAGCCGGGCACCGGCAAGCAGGCGCTGGCCCGCTACATCCACAATCTTAGTCCACGCCGGCACTTCCCATTTGTCGATAGTGGCATTAGTTCAATTGCCGGACGCGACAACGCCGCCGTCGAGCTGTTCGGCTCGGAAAACGACGGCAAGGTTCGCTATGGCCTGCTCGAACAAGCCAATGGCGGCACGTTGTTCATTTCAGAAGCCGCCGATATGGACAGCCATACCCAGATGCAGCTTATCTCGGCACTGGAAAACCAGTCCTTCCTGCGCGTAGGCGGCAACGAACCGGTGCATGTGGACGTGCGCGTGATCGCCGCCACCCGCAAGGATTTGGAGGCGGAAGTCAGAGCCGGTCGTTTTCGCGAGGACTTGTTCTACCATCTGTCGGTGGTACCGGTGCGCATCGAACCGCTACGCCAGCATCCGGATGACATCCCGCTGCTACTAGACTACTACCTGGACGCGGCGCACCGGGCCGAGGGCCTGCCGCGACGCCAACTGACCATCGGCGCACGCAACCTGCTTAAGCATCACGACTGGCCGGGCAACGTGCGTGAGCTCAAAAACCTAGTGCAGCGGTTACTGATCCTCGGCAGCGGCGAGACCATCGACGAGAAGGAAGTGCAGATCGCCCTGGGTTCGGCCAACAGCCTAGAGCAAGCGTCCAAAAGCGTCGAGGAAAACCTGCAAACCGAACTAGTGTCGCTGAATCTGGACTGTCCTCTGCGCCAAGCGCGCGATGAGTTCGAGCGCCGTTACCTGAAAGCGCAACTCAAACTTTGCAAGGGGAGCATGACCGAATTGGCCCGTCGTACCGGAATGGAACGCACTAACCTCTATCGAAAACTCAAGGCCTTAGGGATCAACAGCAGCGACAAAAGCAACAAATAAGCGACTGCGGTCCAAGCCCGGAGGAGAACTATGAAGATCATCGTGCTGGGATCGGGCCAGGTGGGCTCATCAGTGGCCGCTCACCTGGCCGGCGAGTCGCGCAACAGCGTGACGGTAGTGGATACCGATGCCACCGTGCTAGCAAAAATGCAGGAAAAGCTCGATATCCGCACCGTTTGCGGCGTGGCCTCGCACCCGAGCGTCCTCGAAGAAGCGGGTGCCGACGATGCCGACGTGCTGCTGGCAGTCACCAACAGCGACGAGTGCAATATGCTCGCCTGCCAGGTCGCCTGGACCTTGTTCCACACCCCCACCAAGATCGCCCGCGTGCGCAGCACTGACTACCAGTCCCACCCGGCGCTGTTCGACAACAACGCGATACCGGTGGACGTCGTCATCAGCCCCGAGCAGCTGATCAAGGACTATATTGCACAGCTGGTCGAATACCCGGATTCGCTGTATGTACGCGACTTTGCCGACGGCCGCGTGCGACTGGTCGGCGTGCAAGCCCTTGAGGGTGGTCTGCTGGTCGGGCACCCCATTCGCCACCTGCACGAACTGATCCCGGACATCGAAACTCGGGTTGCGGCCATCTTTCGGCACGACCGGCCGATCCACCCGGATGGCTCGACACTTATCCAGCATGGCGACGAGGTGTTCTTCCTGGCCGAGCGAGCCCATATCCGGCAGGTGATGAGCGCCTTGCGCCCCCTCGACCGACCCTACAAGCGCATTATGATCGCCGGCGCCGGCAATATCGGCAGTGCACTGGCTCGCGAGCTGGAGGCCAAGTACCAGGTCAAGGTCATCAGCCACAACGCCAAGCACGCCCGCGAGTTGGCCGCCGAACTAACCCGGACGGTGGTGCTACAAGGGGATGCCGCCGACGAGGAACTGCTGACCGAAGAAAACATCGAGGACATGGATCTGTTCCTCGCGCTGACCAACGACGACGAAGACAACATTCTGGCCTCGATGCTGGCTAAGCGCCTTGGCGCCCGCAAGGTCATGTGCATTGTCAATCGCAGCGCCTATGTCGATCTAATCGAAATGGGTACCATCGACATCGCGCTCTCCCCGCACCAGATCACCATCGGCGCGCTGTTAACCCACCTACGTCGCGGCGACGTGGTGTCAGTGCACTCGCTGCGCCGCGGTGCCGCCGAAGCCATCGAGATCATTGCCCGTGGCGACCAACACACCTCCAAGGTAGTCGGTCGCTCGATCGAGGCGATCAACCTGCCACCGGGCACCACCATCGGCGCCATCGTGCGCGGGGATCAGGTCATCATCGCCCACCACGATACCGTCATCGAGTCCAATGACCATGTGATCTTGTTTTTAACCGACAAACGGCGGGTACGGGATATCGAAGCGCTGTTCACGGTCGGCTTCTCTTTCTTTTAAGAGGCCAATATGCAACCGAAAGTCATACAACGGATCCTCGGCCTGCTGCTGATGGTGTTCAGCTTAACAATGCTGCCGCCGGTGATCGTTGGCCTGATCTACAACGAGGGCGTGGTCATCCACTTCCTGCAAGGCTTTGCGTTGGTTTTCTTCATCGGGCTGCTGATCTGGCTGCCCTCTCGCAATCACCGCAACGAGCTCAAGCTGCGCGATGGCTTTGTAGTGGTGGTGATGTTCTGGGTCACTCTAAGCTTCTCCGGCACCGTACCACTGTACCTCTCGCCCGAGCCGGCGATGTCGCTAACCGACGCGGTGTTCGAATCGGTCTCCGGCCTGACCACCACCGGCGCCACCGTCCTCACTGGTCTGGATGACCTGCCCAAATCAATCCTGTTCTACCGCCAGCAGCTGCAGTGGCTTGGTGGCATGGGCATCGTCGTCCTGGCGGTCGCCCTGCTACCGCTGCTCGGTGTCGGGGGCATGCAGTTATACAAGGCCGAGATATCTGGCCCGATCAAAGACAACCGTTTCACTGCCCGCATCTCCGAAACCGCCAAGGCCCTGTGGTACATCTACCTCGGCCTGACCATTATCGCCGCTCTGAGCTACAAGGTGCTGGGCATGGACTGGTTCGACGCCATCGGACATGCCTTCTCAACTGTCGCCATCGGGGGCTTCTCCACCCACGATGACGGCTTCGGCTATTACGATAGTCCAGCGCTGGAGGGCGCGGCCACGCTATTTATGGCTATTGCTGGTGTTTCTTTCGCGCTGCATTTTTTGGCTCTGCGCAGCGCCAGCCTGCGCACCTACCTCAAGAACTCCGAATTCCGACTGTATGCTGGCATCCTGATCACTTTACTTATCCTCTATACCCTGAGCCTGTGGCTGAGCGGCACCTACGACAGCCTGGCGGAGGCCTGGCGCTACGCCTCCTTTAACGCCGTCTCCTACGCCACCACCACCGGCTTTGCCACCGCCGACATTACAGCCTGGCCGTTCTTCCTGCCGGTACTCTTGGTAATGGCCGCCTTCGTCGGCGGCTGCGCTGGCTCCACTGCCGGCGGTATCAAAGTGCTACGCCTGTTGTTGCTGATCCGCCAAGGTC
>Ga0209836_100183_pt1 | contig 9888 bp, 8 predicted proteins | sample ElbSprsedimmetaG_FD_184147 | JGI IMG/M metagenome (GOLD analysis project Ga0209836, IMG submission 184147) | Hot spring sediment bacterial and archeal communities from California, USA to study Microbial Dark Matter (Phase II) - Elbow Spring... ... | reverse complement strand
GACCTTCCCGTGAGCACACCGGGTGGGACGCCCGGGCCCAGACCCCGATTTCCGAGAGGAGGTGAACGCCTGGTTCGGCGGGGTCCCTACCTGAAATGAAATTCAGGTAGGTTTTACGAACCAGGACACCTATGACGAACCCGAACGCGTACGCCGTAGAGCGCGCCCTCGCCTACGCGCGCTCCAAGGAGGGCCGCTTCCTCGAAGAGCTCTTCGCCTTTCTGCGCATCCCCTCTGTCAGCGCCTTGCCGGCGCACCGCGAGGACGTCCGCCGGGCGGGCGAGTTCCTCGCTGAACACCTCAAGGCCCTGGGATTCCCCACGGTGCGGATATACGAAACCGAGGGACATCCGATCGTCTACGCGGAGTACCCCGTAGACCCGTCCCTGCCCACGGTCCTCTTTTACGGCCACTATGACGTGCAACCGGTGGATCCCGAGGCGGAGTGGACGACGCCGCCCTTTGAACCGGAAATTCGCGACGGTGCCGTGTATGCCCGTGGGGCGAGCGACGACAAGGGCCAGGTGTGGCTCTTCCTCAAGACCGTGGAGAGCTTCCTTCGGGGAGCCGGCGGTCTGCCCGTAAATCTCAAGGTCCTCCTCGAAGGCGAAGAGGAAATCGGGAGCCCGAACCTCGTCCGCGCCCTGTCGCGGGAACGCGAGGCTTGGCGCGCCGACGTCGTCCTCGTCGCGGACACGGGAATGCCGGGACCCGGACGCCCGGCGATCACCGTCGGCCTCCGGGGGATCTGCGGTTTGGAAATCCGCGTGCGCGGCGCTCGGACCGACCTCCACTCGGGGGAGTTCGGCGGCATCGTCCGCAACCCGATCCAAGCGCTCGTGGAGCTCCTCGCCCGCTTCCACGACGCCGAAGGGCGCGTGGCCGTTCCGGGTTTTTACGACGAAGTACGGCCCCTCTCGCGCGAAGAGCGCGAGGCGATCCGCGCCCTCGCCCAAAACGAACACGAGCTCGCCCGCGCCTTGGGGGTCCCCGAACTCTACGGCGAAGCCGGGTTCTCCTACCTCGAACGCAACTGGGCGCGACCCACCCTCGAGTTCAACGGGATCGGCGGCGGCTTCCATGGAGAGGGAACGAAGACGGTGATCCCGCGGGAGGCCTTTGCCAAGATCACCTGCCGCCTCGTGCCCGACCAAGACCCCGAACGGATCCGAGAGCACATTCTCGCCTTTGTCGAGGAAAACGCCCCTCGGGGCGTCGTGACGACGGTAACCACCTTCGACTTTGGACCCCCCTACGTCGTAAACCCTGACTACCCGGCGATCGCCGCGGCGGCCCGCGCCCTCGAGGCGACGTTCGGAACTCCGCCGGTCTACGTGCGCATGGGGGGATCGATCCCGATCGCGGCACCCTTGGCGCAAAACCTAAATGCCCCCGTGGTCTTTATGGGCTTCGGGCTGCCGGACGACCGAATTCACGCCCCCGACGAGCACTTCCGCCTCGAGCAGTTTACGAAAGGGCTCGAGGCGATGGTCCGCACCCTCGCGGAATTGGGCGAAAGCCCTATCTCTTGACCTGAGAGCCGCCCCCGCACAGAGGTTTCCAACGGCGCGAGGGCGTCCCTACGCGAGGTCTGCCTCTTCGGCGGGGAGGTAGAGCGTAACCCGCGTTCCCGACCCCGGCCGCGAGGCGAGGCGTACGTACGCCCCCATGTGGCGGGCGAGGTCGCGGACGAGCGCAAGCCCGAGCCCGCTTCCCGGGACGCCCCCCGTGGCGCGGCCGCGCACGAAACGCCGAAAGATGCGGGGAAGCTCGTCGGCGGAGATTCCTGAACCTTCGTCCCAAACGTCGAGCTCCGCCCACACCCCCTCCGACGCGCCGGGCGCTTCCGGGGCCCAAACGACCCCCACATCGTCCGGCGCGTCGGCCGTCTGCGGACTTCCTCGGCGAAGGGCGACGCCCGGAGGGCGATCGGGGGCGTACTTTGCGGCGTTTTCCAAGAGGAGCACGAGGACCTCCTCGAGCTCCCACGCGGGAACCCGCACGAGGAGGCGGCGGGCGTCGGCGGCGACTTCGAGCTGCGTCGCGGGCGGCGCACCCGCGCGGCGGAGGATCCCCTCCCACGCCGCCTCGAGGTGGTCGGCGACGAAAAAGGGATCGGAAGCGGCGCTTTCGCTCGCCGCGCGGGCGAGGGACAAAAGGCGGTCTACGAGGGAGACGAGCCGCTCCACGTCTTCTCCGATTTCATCGGCGAGTTCGCGCAGGGCTTCCGCCGAAGGTCCGTCCTCCGGCTTTTGGAGGGCGCGGGAGAGAAGGTCCACATTTCCCCGGAGGGCCGTAAGCGGGGTGCGCAGGGCGTGGGATACGTCGCCGACGAACTGCCGCTCGCGCGCTAGAGCTTCCTCCGACTTCGCTTGAGCCTCCTGCACGCGGGAGAGAAGGCGGTTGGTGAGGACGACGAGGCGGCCGATCTCGTCCTCCGGGCCCGCGTAAGGAATGCGGCGGGAAAAATCCCCCGTCCGCGCGGCCTCCTCGAGGACGCGGGCGATGGCCTCCGCAGGGGCGAGAGCCCGTCGGGCAAAGGCGGTGGCTTGGGCGGCGACGCCTATGGCGAGGATGGCGCCGGCGAGGACGAGGAGGCGGCGGATCCCTGCGAGAGTTTCGAGCACCGGCGCCTGGGATGCCGCCACAAGGAGCGTGCCGGCAATCCGGTCGTTCACGCGCAAGGGTAGCGCAAAGACGCGGAAGCCCGCCTCGCCGATTCGTACCGTATAGTACTCTTCCGCGTCCGGAACTCCTTCCGGCGGCAGAGGAAGCACGGCGTCGCCAAGGTTGAGCGACCGGGCGACGACGCGGCCGTCGGGGCGCACGACCTCGATGAACGTGTTGGGAAAGGAAAAGACGTCAACGTCCGGAAGGAGGATCGCCTGGTAGGGCAAGGCGAGGGATTCGGTGACGCGGGTGCTTCGGGCGATCTCCACCGCCGTACGCGCGAGGGAAGCGTCGAGGCGCGACCACTCGCGGGCGGCGAAGCCCAAGTAGAGGACCGTGGCGACGGCCGCGTACAGGGAGAGGAGGACGGCGGTGAGGGTGAAGGCGAGGCGGCGGCGAAACGACGGGCGTAGCCCCAGGCGGGAGAGGAACACACGCACGGCCTACTCCCCCTTCGGAACACCCGAGGAAGAGGCGCCGCCCGCACCGGTTTCGGGGGCGCGGAGGACGTACCCTACCCCGCGTACGGTGTGGATGAGCCGCGGGGCACCCCCTTGCTCGGTCTTCTGCCGAAGTTGGGCGACGTATACCTCCACCACGTTTTCGTCGACCTCCGCGTCGTGCCCCCAGACGCGGGAGAGGATCTCCCCCTTGGCGAGGACGCGCCCCGGATGGCGGAGAAAGAGGAGGAGGAGTTCGAACTCGCGCGGGGTAAGTTCCAGGTGGCGCCCGTCGCGCCGCACGACGCGGCGCGCCACGTCTGCCTCGAGGTCGCCCACGCGGAGGATCTCCCCGTCTTCGCGCCTCGCCTTGCGCAGGTTGCTCCGTACGCGGGCGAGGAGCTCCTCGAGGTGAAAGGGTTTTACGACGTAGTCGTCCGCGCCGCGCATGAGGCCGTGCACGCGGTCGGGTACCGCGTCGCGGGCGGTGACGAGAAGAACGGGGACGTCGGGGTCGACGGCGCGAAACTCGGCGATGAGGGACACGCCGTCCGCGTCGGGAAGGACGACGTCCAAAAGAACGAGGCTCACCCCACCGCGGCGGAAGATCCGGAGCGCCGTCTCCGCGTCGGGCGCCGTCTCCACGGAAAATCCCTCATAGCGCAGGGCGCGGGCGAGCATGCGCAAGATGTGGGCGTCGTCGTCGACGACGAGGATCTTGGGCATTCCCATCCCCCCCCCGAAACGAGGGCCTTTCGTCTTGGAAACCACCCGACCGTAGCTTACCGCCCGGGCACAAAAGAAGAAACCCGCCCCCCGAAGAGAGGAGGCGGGGGCGTAGACGCCGAACTTTCGTCAATCGTAGCTCTTTTCCCCGATGGTCACCTCGACGGTTTGGAGTTTGCCGTCGCGGTAGATGAGGAGCCTCTTCGCCTCGCCGATCTTGCTCTCCTGGATGAGGTTGACGAGGTCTTGGGCGGACGTAACGTTCTTGCCGTCAAACGAGGTGATCACGTCGTAGGGGCGGAGTCCTGCCTTAGCCGCGGGGCTGTTGGAAAACACCTGCATCACGAGCGCGCCCTTGGCCCCTGGGATTCCGAGGTAGTCGGCGACGTCGGGCGTGAGGTCCTGCACGCTCACGCCAAGCCAAGGCCGACTCACCTTGCCCTTCGTGAGGAGGTCGTTGAGCACCTCCTTCACGGAGTTGATGGGGATGGCGAACCCTAGCCCCTGCCCTTGGGCGCTCACGGCCGTGTTGATCCCGATCACCTCACCCCGCAAGTTGAGGAGCGGTCCGCCGGAGTTTCCGGGGTTGATCGAAGCATCGGTCTGAAGCAGGTTCTTGAAGGGCTTCCCTTGAATCGTAAGCGGGCGTTCCTTCGCGCTGAGCACGCCGAAGGTCACCGTGTGGTCGAGGCCGTAGGGATTCCCGATGGCAACCACAAAGTCGCCCACCCACATCGCCTCCGAATCGCCCAAGGGGAGGTACGGGAACGGGCCGCCGTCTACCTTGAGGACGGCGAGGTCGAGCTCGGGGTCACGGCCAACCACGCTGGCGGGCAAAGGCTCCTTGCGGTCCACCAGGTAGACCTTGATCGCCGAGGCGTTTTCGATCACGTGGTTGTTCGTGAGGATCGTCCCCTTGTCGTCGATAAAGAACCCCGAGCCGATCCCTCCCCGACGTTCCTGCGGAACGTCAAAGGGAAAGGGAAGTGCAAAGGGAGAAGGCGGAGCGCTTCCTCCCGAGGCGATGCGTGTTTCGATGCGCACCACGGCCGGCCCGGCCTTCTTTACCATTTCGGCGACGACGCTGTGGCCGTCCTGCTCGAGGATCGCCTCCTTCCCGCCAACAGACGGCGCCGGAGAAGACGACGAAGGCGGGGCGCTTGTCCCCGCAAAGGGCCCCTTCCCGAACACGACGTCACACCCGCCCGCAAGGACGGCGACCAAAAGGACCAAGGCGGAGACGACGACGAGCGGCCGCAACCGACGAAGATTCGATGCGAGCATTTCCCGAACCACCTGCTTTCCCGCCGAGTTTGACGGAAGCTCGTCCGCTTCCGCGATTCGCCTTTAGTACACCGCACCATCCTGAAGGCTTCCTGAGAAAAATGTGAACGAAATGTGAACAAAGCGCCTCACCAGACGAAGGGAAGAAGGACGACGGCGAGGAGGAAAGAAAACTCCGCCGCCGTACGGCTGAGCCCCACGAGAACCCCGCCACCGATCGTCGCCCCAGCCCGGGAAAACCCGGGAAACAAGGCGAAACTCTGAAACACGCCTATCCACAAGGCTTCGCGGTACGTGAGGGCGTCGAGCGCCTTGCCCTCCGCAGTTCGGACACCCCCTCCCTCCCTACGGCGACCGAGTACTTCCGCCGCGAGCATGAAAAGGGAACCGAGGATGAGGCCGACGACGACGCTTCGGGGAGAAAAGAGGTGGGTCTTGATCGCGTCGTGAAACACGGCGCCGAAGACGAAGGCCGGGAGGATTCCCAAAAAGAGGTGGCCGAGGTCGAGCCGCCCCGAACCCACGTAGGGCGGGGTGAAGAGTTCGCCCAGGCGGCGGGCGTACAGCTTTACGACAGCGAGCACGGCCCCGAGCTGAATCGCGACCGTAAACGTGTCCGCAAGCGGTCCGACAAAGCCCAGGGTGTGCCCGGCGAGGATGAGGTGGGCCGTCGACGACACGGGCAAAAACTCGGTGAGCCCTTCCAGAATCCCTAGGAGAACGCTCGTCCACCAGATGTTCACGCACTTCCCTCCTTACGGTCGGCTGCGCCCGCCTTTCTCGTCCAAGAGGCGGGTGCTCGCTTCCATGCCTACGAGAAAGAACGACGGATCTTGCCGCACAAAAAATCGCGGCTCCCGCGGGAGCCGCGTCCGTCTTCCCGTTTCGTGCACCCGAATCCCCTTACCCCACCTCTTGGGGAGTGCGTCCTCGGGCGCTGGAAGTTTGCCGCCCCGGATCCGACCACGGCGGCCGGTGGTCCGGGTCTCCGGAGGCGCGAAGCGCCACCTCTTGCATCGACGCAAAGAGGCGGGAAAACACCGCGTCCCACGTGTGCGGTCGGACTGCCGTGTGCCCCGCACGTCCGAGGCGTCGGCGCAAGCCCTCGTCCCGGGCCAAAAGCTCGATCCCCCGGGCGAAGGATTCCGGATCGCGGGGCGTTACGAGCCAGCCTGTCTCTCCGTGGACGACGCGCTCGGCGACACCCCCGGCGGAAACGCCGAGGACGGGAAGCCCCACGGCCATCGCCTCTTGGACTACGTTTCCGTATGTCTCCGTGCTCGACGGAAAGACGAAGAGGTCCGCCCCTTGGTACGCTTCACGCAGGTCCGCACCGCGGAGGAACCCGGCAAAGCGCACGGGCACCCCCGCCTGCGCGACCTTCCGCTCGAACTCGCCGCGGTAAGGGCCGTCGCCGACCACGAGGAGGGCCAAGTCCCGGCGAACCGCGGGAGAGACGTAGGCGAAGGCGTCTACGAGGACGTCGAGGTCCTTTTCCACGGCGATCCGCCCGACGTAGAGGAGGAGGAGCGGGGCGTCGATCCCATATCGCGCCCGCAGGAGCCTGCGTGCGGCTTCCGGGTCTTGGGGTGGGTGGAAGAGGCGCGCATCCACCCCCCGAGGGAAGAGTTCGAGGCGGCGAATCCCCATCGCCTCTAAACGTTCCCACGTCTCGCGGCTCGGGACGTATACCCGCTCCATAGGCGCGTGGAACCAGACGTTCAACGATTCGTACGCCCCCTGCAAGGCTTCCAAGCGGTAGTAGGCGAGGTAGCGGTCGAGGTGCGTGTGGTAGGACGCCACCATCGGGACGCGAAAGCGGCGGCAGAGGTATCGACCGAAGAGGCCCATCGTCCCCGGTGTGGCGATGTGGCACAAGTCGGGGCGGAACTCGCGAAAGCTCCGCTGCGCGCGCAAGGGATTGGGGATTCCCAGGCGAATCGGCGGGTAGAGGAAGAAGGGCGCGCTCAAAAAGCGTTCGACGAAGTCGCGCGACTCATCGCCCTTCGGGGGATCGGGCGCGAAGACCTTGAGCGCCACACCGCGCTCGCGGAGCCATTCCGTCCAACGGCTGAGCGTCATGGAGACGCCGTTGACGTCCGGAGGGAACGTGTCCGTAAAGAGCACGAGGCGCATCGCATTCCCTCTTTCCCGCACGGATGTACTTTTACCGTATCACGTACGGGAAGAAAAAAGGGCTAAGACCTCGTAAAGATTCGGTTAACCTTGCGTAAACTTCGCGCGCCCGCGGCGCACAGCCTCGGCGATCGCCCGGACGGCCCCTTCGGGATCGCGGGCGCGGGCGACCGCGCGGATGAAGGCCACGCCGTCCGCCCCGGCCTGAACGGGCAGGTGGGCGTTGTTTGCGTCGATTCCCCCGATGGCCACGAGGGGGAGTTCGACCCCCGCACGCCGCATCTCGCCGAAGATTTTCAACCCCACGGGTCGCTTTTCCGCCTTGATCGGCGTGGGAAACACAGGACCCACCCCGAGGTAATCCGCGCCGGCCTCGCGGGCGCGGAGGGCGCATGCCACGCTCGCGCACGACGCCCCCACGAGGAGCTTGCCTCCCACCCGACGCCGCACCTCGGCAACAGAAAGGTCCTCCTCGCCGACGTGCACCCCGTCCGCCTCGACAGCAAGGGCGAGGTCCACGTCGTCGTCGATGAAGAAGAGGATCCCTAGGCGACGGGCGAGTCCGCGCAACTTCCGGGCGAGCCGCAGGCGGTTTTCACCTTCTAAGGCGCCGGGACCCTTTTCCCGGAACTGATACGCCGTCACGCCACCGCGTACGGCCGCCTCGAGGAGCGCTTCCGGCGGCCAGGAAGTGTCCTCTGTGCCAAAGAGGAAGTACACAGAAAGGGCGTCTCGGAGCTCCCCGCCCTTCATCGCCCACACGCCTCTTCCCAGCGTTCGACGGCGAGGTCCGCACCGTCGAAGCGGAGGCTTGCAAACGCCCAGTGGTTCGTGGGGCCGTGCCCCTTCCCCAGGGGAAAGGCGTGGCGAATCGCGGCATCGATGAACGCCTCACCGAGGGCCACGGCCTCGACGAGCTCCGCACCCTGGGCGAGGGCGGCGGTCACCGCCGCAGAAAACGTACACCCCGTCCCATGCGTGTGCGGGGTCAACCAGTAGTCCTTGCGAAACACGACGACCCCTTCTTCCGTGGCGAGGACGTCCTCGACGAACTTGCGCCCGCGGGCGTCGGGAGACACGGGGTTCCCCTCCTCGTCGACGGGGGCGTGCCCGCCCTTTACGAGCACGGCCTTGGGCCCGTATGCGAGGAGGCGGCAGGCCGCCTCCTTTTTTTCCGCCCGCGTCCGCGGCGACTCTCCGAGAAGCGCCTCGACTTCCGGCAAGTTGGGCGTGACGAGCAAAGCGAGGGGAAAGAGGTGCTCGCGCAAGGCCTTCTCTGCCTCCGGCGCGAGGAGAGATGCCCCGCTCTTCGCGCGCATCACGGGGTCGACGACGAGCTTGCGAATTTCGTGGGCACGCACGCGATCCGCGACAACCTCGACGATCTCCCGGGAAAAGAGCATCCCCATCTTCGCCGCGTCGACCCCGATATCTTCGACCACGGCGTCGATCTGCGCCGCCACCGCCTCCGGCGGAAGTGGATAGATCCCGCGCACTTCGCGCGTGTTTTGCGCCGTGACTGCTGTGATCGCGCTCATTCCGAAAACCTCGAGCGCGTGAAAGGTCTTGAGATCCGCCTGAATGCCCGCTCCGCCGCCGGAGTCCGACCCGGCGATCGTGAGCGCCCGGGGAACGGGAACTCCCCCCTGCACCGCACGTCCCTCCTCGAAATTCGGTCGTAGACTAGAGGCCCTCACACCTGGTTTCCGCGTGTAAGGGCCAACTCCCCCGACGGATCACGCCTCTCGGGCGGAGAGCTCCACCTTTCCGAACCGCAAGAGGTCGGCTCCCTCCACCTCCGCGAGCGCGTCCAAGAAGTGCGTCGCAAACGTCGCTGGCCTCTCCCCCGCGCCGAGGCGGATACGGGCCAACTCCCCAGCCACCTTCGCCGTGAGGGATGCCGCAAACGCGGCGATAAACGCGTCCTCTCCCACAGCGGCAAAGGAGGCGACCACGGCCCCCAGTAGGCACCCGCTTCCCGTAAAGCGCGTAAGGAGGGCGTCCCCACCGCCGACATACGCGGTTCGGCCGGACGCGTCGGCGAGCACATCCCACGCTCCCGTGGCCAGGACGACGCCCCCCGTCTCGCGGGCGAGGGTGAGGGCCGCCTGGGCGACGACCTCTCTCGGCGCCTCGCCAGCGTCCACCCCCTTTTGCGGAAGGGAGATCCCTGCGAGAAAGGCGATCTCCGCGGCGTTCCCCCGGACGACATCTGGGCGGAGTTCGCGCACGAGTTCTGCCGCCGTCCGGTTGCGGAACTCCGTAAAGCCCGCGCCTACAGGATCGAGGACTACAGGCCGTTGGGCGGCGCGGGCGGCGCGCCCGGCACGGAGCATGGAAGCCACGAGTTCGGACGATAGGGTCCCGAGGTTGAGGAGGAGGGAGTCGGCCTTCGCCGCTACCTCTTCCACCTCCTCAGATGCCTCGGCCATGATGGGCGAGGCGCCGAGGGCGAGAAGCCCATCCGCCGTTCGCCCCTTGACCACGTCGTTCGTCATCGCGTGGACGAGCGGGCGGCGCGCCCGCACAGCGGCGAGGAGGTTTGCGGCAGCCGCAAGCAGGGTATGGGCTTCGGATGACGCGGGGCTTTGGGGCCCCTCGGAACGAGTTTCTTCCATCCGGTTCGTACCTG
>Ga0209836_100182_pt1 | contig 9904 bp, 12 predicted proteins | sample ElbSprsedimmetaG_FD_184147 | JGI IMG/M metagenome (GOLD analysis project Ga0209836, IMG submission 184147) | Hot spring sediment bacterial and archeal communities from California, USA to study Microbial Dark Matter (Phase II) - Elbow Spring... ... | reverse complement strand
GCACGGAATCGGCCAAATTCGTCTCAAGACAAAGTGCGTTATTGCGTGAAAAAAAACCGCATTAATATGTATCTTTTAAGTTGAAAATACATCGCAGATCATCACGCTGCAGGCAGTTTTTGCTGTTTTCAAAGCCTTAGTTGACATTAATTTGTGTGCATTGTGATTCGATGAGCTTACCTGAAGAGCGGACCTCACCGGCTTCTTTGCGCAACTTATCGTCCCGTTTTGCAAGGCGCTGTTATTCACCGGAGGAATTGGTTATGGCGCGGTCTGCCACACGCTCACCTTCAATGGCTTGATTGTTTGCTGGACTCTTTCGGGGGGTCTTTGGCAATGTTACTGATCGTAGCGCGATTATCTCGCTAGCCTCAGCTATGAAAATGGCCGTTTCGTTTGCTTGCGCGAATCGGTGATTAGCCTATCAGCACTTTGGGCTTGTCTGTCATCGCCGCTATCGCCGACTAATAGTGATCAGATCTGGCTGTGGGGTTGTTTGTTATTGAGAACCGTTCTCGGCCTAAAATACGTTTACCGCTTAATGGTGGTAAACTGCTTGTCATAAAGTTTCGTATTGCATGAGCGTTATTGCTTAATCGACTGGCAAAAGGTTTTCATATCAGGTCATTATCAAGAGAACTTCATAGATTTTGAACGAAACATCAACATCAGCACAATCAGGTTCGGTTCCCGCGCAGGCCCGGATTATTGATTTGGCGGAGCACGGGATTACCGCAGATAAGATTGGTGAAAATGCCCGCTGGGTGTTAACCCGCCTTGAAGAGTCTGGCTTTGAGGCCTATGCCGTTGGTGGCTGTGTGCGGGATTTGCTGTTAGGTCGGAAACCTAAAGACTTCGATATCGTCACCAATGCCCGCCCGGAGGAGGTTAAGCGGCTATTTCGTTTTTCACGGATTATCGGTCGGCGCTTTCGGATTGTGCACGTCATCTTCCACGGTGAGGTGATTGAAGTCACAACGTTTCGTGGCGGCGATGCCGATCAGATTGCCCGCGGTTCTGAGGGGATGATAACCCGCGATAACGTTTTTGGGCGCATCGATGAAGATGTATTTCGGCGTGATTTTGGTTGTAATGCGCTCTACTACCACCCAGGGCGCGAGCAGATCGTCGATTTTGTGGATGGTGTTGCTGATATTAATGCCCGCCGCCTGCACATGATCGGCGATGTAACCACCCGTTTTGCCGAGGATCCAGTGCGGATGCTGCGTGCAGCCCGCTTTGCGGCCAAATTAGACTTCAAACCCACCGCCGAGGTTGAGCGGGGTGTTCGCCAGTGTCGGGATTTGTTAACCCAAGTTGCTCCAGCGCGCTTATACGATGAGACGATCAAGTTGTTGCAAGGTGGACAAGGCGTTGCCTCTTTGTTTTGGTTGCAGCGTTTGGATTTGCTCGAACCGCTATTCCCAGAGTTAGATCAGGCTTTAAAAAAGCAGCCTGAAGGGATAGAGCGGGCGTTAATCGACGGGGTATTGCAGGCAACCGATAATCGGGTCGCCAATAATCTTCCGGTTAATCCCGCGTTTTTATTAGCGGGTTTGTTCTGGCGAAGGCTTTGTGCCGCACGGGAGCACTGGCTAGTTCAGCGTGTGCCCCCCGATGATGCCTTGATTCTTGCCGCTGATGAAGTGCTGGCCCAAGCGGCTCGTAACGTGATGATTCCTCGCCGTCTGGCTGATATCATCCGCTCAATCTGGGCGCTGCAGTCAGAGTTAGAGCATCATTGTGGTCAGACGGGCCAACGTTGGCGAGTGGTTAATGCCGATAACCACACCTCGACCATGCCGCCTGAGAATCTCACCGAAGCTAAGTGGTTCCGCGCTGCAGTCGATTTTTTATGTCTGCGTGCACAGGCGGGCGAGTTGAGTGAGTCGGTCTGTTCGTTTTGGCGCCAATACGCACCAGAGCGCGGTGCACAGGATGAGCCGGTAGTCGCTGCGCTCACCGCTGAAGACTTTGGAAAAGGCAAGCCGCGCCGGCGTAATCGCCGAAGATCTCGTCGTCGGGGGTAGTGACATGAACGCAAGTGAGGCTGACAACCAAGCGGTTTCAACAGCGTTTATCGGATTGGGGAGTAATCTGGGCAATCCGGTAGCTCAGTTAGAGGCTGCGGTAAACGCGTTGGCGCAATTACCGGGGGTGGCACTGCGGGATGTGTCAGGATTGTATGCCAGCCCGCCGATGGGGCCACAAGATCAGCCCGATTACATCAATGCAGTCGCCTGTATTGCTACGACATTAACACCCGTTGGCCTGCTTTCCGGATTAAAAGCACTGGAACGGGCTTCCGGGCGTTTGGTTACCCGACACTGGGGTGAGCGCATCCTAGATCTGGATATACTGGCGTACGCCGAATGCGTGCTGGCAACCCCGGAGTTAACCATCCCACATCCAGGCATCAGCCAGCGTCGCTTCGTCGTCGAGCCTTGGCTGGAAATCGCCCCCGATGCTCGCCTGCCTGATGGCACAAAGCTGGCCGAGCTTGCCACTGGCCTGACCGACCATCCATTGCGTTTTGTCAAACAGCTAGATCTGTCGGATTTATCAGGCGAAACCCATAAAAGCGATCATGAAATTGTTAAGGCCGATCGCAGCAGCGGGGGATTGCTATGAGCATACCAGCTCTATTGCAGAAAAAACGCCAAGCCGAGCCGATTAGTATGCTCACCGTCTACGAAGCGGGTTTTGCGCGTTTGGCTTACCGTGCGGGTGTGGACGCCTTTTTGGTCGGTGACTCTTTAGGCATGGTGGTTCAGGGCGCTCGCGATACCTTAAGCGTTCGTGTTGATGATATTGCATATCATTGCCGCTGCGTTCGCCAAGGTGCGCCCGAAGCTTTTATTATTGCAGATGTGCCGTTTCTGGCTGATGCGGATCGCAGCACCGCACTACAAACCGCAGCCTCGCTCATGCAGCATGGCCAGGCCGATATGATTAAAATTGAAGGCGGTAGTGAGAAAGCAAATTTAATTGCCTCGCTAGCGGCTGCTGGTGTGCCGGTTTGTGGTCATGTTGGGCTGCTGCCGCAACGCGTGCGTTATGAGGGCGGTTATCGCGTCCAAGGGCGAGAGCAAAACGCATTTGAACAAGTAGTCGCCAACGCGCTAGCGTTGGAGCAAGCCGGTGCGAAGATGGTGGTGATTGAATGTGTGCCTGCTGCGTTGGGTCGAGCGGTCAGTCAGGCGCTGAGCGTGCCGGTCATTGGCATCGGGGCGGGGAGTGAGGTGGATGGTCAGGTGCTGGTAATGCATGATCTGCTCGGTATGACCGATAATCCACCGCGATTTGCCCGGGATTTTCTAGTTGGGCAGAGTTCGATTGAAAACGCTTTCCGCGCCTATGTCAGTGCGGTAAAAGAGCGTACCTTCCCCGCAGATCAGGAGATGTTTTCTTAAATGCAAATTCTAACGTCCCGATCGCAACTTAAAGCTTGGCGTGATGAGCATCGGCAGATTGTGCTTGTGCCGACCATGGGTAATCTCCATGCCGGGCATGCCGCACTGATCGAACATGCCAAGAGCAAACAATGCCCGGTGGTGGTCAGTATATTTGTAAACCCCACCCAGTTTGATGACCCAGATGATTTAGCCCGATATCCGCGTACTTTCGACCAAGATTGTGATTATCTACGCAGTTTAGGTGTGGACGCCGTCTTCGCCCCCGATACCGATTTACTGTATCCGGAAGGGACAGAAGACAGCTTACGCATTGATGTCGGCTCAATAGCGCATCGTTTTGAAGGGGCGATTCGACCGGGCCATTTTTCCGGTGTGGCCAGCGTGGTTGCGCGATTGTTCTTATTGGTAAAGCCGGACTATGCTGTGTTTGGCGAAAAAGACTATCAGCAATGCCGCGTGATTGAGCGGCTGGTGCAGGCGTTATCATTGCCGGTGGCGCTAGAATATGTAGAGACCGTTCGTGAGAAAAGTGGTTTGGCGCTGAGCTCACGAAACCGTTTTTTAAGTACCAAGGCACGCAATACCGCCCCAGTTTTATATCAAATATTAAAGCGGGCCGCTGCACAACTACGGCAGCAGCAGCCCGTCGAGGCCGTTCTAGCAGAAAGCCAACAGCGATTAGAGCAGGTTGGTTTTGATGTTGATTATTTCACTTATGTAGATGCAGATACGCTGGAGCCAAGCCACTTGCCGCTTGCTCATGGGCGAATACTGGCGGCTGCTCGATTAGGCTCGGTTCGTCTGCTGGATAATCACCCTGTTTAACTACTAAATAGGCACTTTTGAAGAACAACCCACCGACCCGGTCAGTACCGGGCTTTGAGTGTAAGCCATGAATCCGAATTACCTTGATTTTGAACAACCGATTGCCGAACTAGAAGCAAAGATCCGTGAGCTGGAGTTGATGCACAGCGACGAGTCTCTAGACTTGGGTGAAGACATAAAACGGCTACAGGAAAAATCCACGGAACTGACTCGGCAGATTTTCAGTAAGCTGGGTGCCTGGCAGATCACTCAGCTAGCTCGCCATCCGCAACGCCCCTATCTGACCGATTACCTGCCCCATCTGGTAACCGACTTTCAGGAAATGCATGGCGACCGTGCCTTCGGGGATGATGGGGCAATTATTGGTGGCTTGGGCCGGCTGGATGGTCAGACAGTGATGGTGATTGGTCAGCAAAAGGGTCGTGATACCAAAGAGAAAATTCGCCGTAACTTTGGTATGCCCCGGCCGGAGGGCTATCGGAAAGCCAAGCGATTGATGGAATTAGCGGCAAAATTCTCCGTACCGATACTCACCTTCATCGATACCCCGGGGGCTTATCCGGGCATTAACGCCGAAGAGCGTGGCCAGAGCGAAGCCATTGCTCGAAACTTGTATGTCATGGCAGAACTGCCGGTGCCCATCATTTGCACTGTCATCGGTGAGGGTGGTTCTGGCGGTGCTCTGGCTATTGGCGTGGGGGATCACCTGATGATGCTGCAATACAGCACCTACTCGGTCATCTCCCCGGAAGGCTGTGCCTCGATTCTGTATAAAAGCGCCGAAAAAGCCCCTGAAGCTGCAGAAAGTTTGGGCGTGACGGCTAACCGTCTTTTTGAATTGGGTCTAATTGATGAGATCGTCCCTGAGCCTTGCGGCGGTGCGCATCGTGATCCTGAGCAGATGGCCGCTGTGCTCAAAGCACGGCTCAAAGCAGCATTAGAAAGCAAGCAAGACCTGTCGCCGGAAAAACTGGTTGCCGAGCGCCAAGAGAAGTTCGCTCGATTTGGTCGCTACGAAATTCGGTGAGTGCATCGCTACCTGACCTGCCGCCTGATTCCTATCAACAGCTTCTCAAACACACAGCCGGGAGCAAACCGGCTGTGCTGTTGGCTGCATCAGGCGGTGGTGATTCAGCCGGAGCGGCACAAGCGTTAGCCCATTGGCGCGATTTGGGCTGGCTGGCTGATTTGCGAATGTATTGTTTAGATCATCAACTGCACCCGAAATCAGCGCATTGGTGTGAACTCGCTTGCCGTCAAGCCAATGATTTAAGCATTGCATGTCAAACTGAGCAATTGCCTGCGGGCTTGCAGGCACAGTCCGGTTCGTTGGAAGAAAATGCGCGCAATGCACGCTATAAGCACCTGTTTGCCGCCCTTAAGGCATTAAATGCGACTGCTGATGGCATTTGCTGGGTTTTGGTGACCGCGCATCACCGTGATGATCAGGCCGAAACGGTGCTGCTGAACTTATTGCGTGGTTCGGGCACTCGGGGTTTGCGGGCTATGTTGCCGGTTAGCCAACGTGCCGGCGCACTTCACTGGCGGCCTTTTTTAAACGTGCGCGGAGCTGAGCTTAAATCATGGGCACAGGGATGTGCGGTGGCTGATGATCCTAGCAACCGTGATATCCAATATCGGCGTAATTGGATTCGACAACGCATCTTGCCGGCCTTGACACAAGAGGTTGGATGCGCAGTGGAGATGCTGGCATTGACAGCACAGCGCGCGGCTGATGAACAGGCATTGCTTGTAGAGCTCGCCGCCTTGGATGCCACCGATTTAAACGAGCAGGCCGGGGCTGACTGCTGGCAAAACCCGCTTTGCTGGTCAGCACGGATGGCGGGCTTATCGCAGGCGCGCAGACTTAATCTGTTGCGCGCCTTCATCAGCGCCCATGGTGTGCCATTACCGCCTAGTACTAAGCTTGCCGACTTTTGTCAGCAGATGGCGACGGCGGCGACTGATCGCTTGCCGCGTTTGGTCTGGAATGGGGCAGAGCTGCGGTTTTATAACCAACGGGTGTATCTGATCACATCCTTGCCTGATACGCCCATGCCCAACTTAGTTTGGCCGCAGCAGGATGACTCTTTGCTGTACGGCCCGTGGCTTTTCCAGCGTCAGCCCGGTGGTTCGGTCAGCCCTCGCGGTAAGCCGTCGGCTGAGTGTGCAAGCGATGAGTTGCGGGTGTTAATCCGTGCTCAGCGCACATCGGGCTGGCAGATGCGGGGATTATCCAGTTATGATCGCTGGCCGTTGTTGAATCGGGACGGGCATAAACCGCTGCGTAAATTCTTGGCTGAGCAAAAAGTGCCGCCTTGGTGGCGGGATCGTGCTCAGCTATTGATTATTGATGACCAGCCCGCTGCTGTCTGGGTGGAGCACCATGCTTGGGTTAGCCCGGCATTTGCGATTCGCTCGGAAAATCAACAGGCCGGCTGGGTTATAAGCCGACAGACAAGCTCGGATGATGCGATTTCAAAGACGCTTGTTTAGAAGTCTTCCAGATTGGCATCCGGATCCCAACCGGCATCACGTGCGCGTTTAACGCCTTTTTCATATTCAGCGCTGTGTTTTGCACGTAAATCATCGGGCAGGCGACTGGGGATATTGCCGTGCTTGTCCCATTCGGCAGCGACCTGATTAACCAGCGTCTGCATCCGGTCCATTTTCCAGCCAGCACAGGTTTCATCGGGGTCAATTAAGCCAAATACCCTAGCATCCATAACGACCCGACCATAGTAGGTCATGCCACCGTCCTGATCGTTTTCAAGACCGACGTAGCTATCGGATTTGGTTTGTTGCACTAATTGCTCCTGTGTTTATTCGGATTCATCAAAGCGGTTTTCCACCAGTTCGACTAAGGTAGAGAGTGCTTGTTCACACTGCTCGCGTTCCGGGTGCTCACAGCAGATAGTGATGGTTTTTTCATAGGCCGCTGCGAGCATCATCAGGCCCATGATCGATTTGCCGTTAACAACCCGGTCGTTAAATTCGACTGAGATATTACCAGGGAACGGATCGGCTGTCGCTGCAAAACGGGCTGCAGCACGGGCGTGGAGTCCGCGACGGTTACAGAGGGTGACCGATTGACAATGCTTTTGGTTTTCTTCTTGCATCAACGACTGCCTTGGATAATGCCTTCACGCCCCCCGAGTGCTGCGCGCTGAGTGATGTCTTCCAACGGCAGCCGGGGGTAATTTAATGCGCGCACCAGCATGGGCAGGTTAACGCCAGATAATACTCGAACCTTGCGCCCTTCTAGCCGGTTGGCGATGTTTGAGGGGGTGGAGCCGTACATGTCCGTGAGCACCAAAACACCATCACCGTCATCGAGTTCACGCACGCGCCGACGCGCACGGTTGAGCAGGTTTATCGGGTCATCGTCCTGACGCACATCAATTTGTTCCACCCGGGTTGGGAGGCTGCCGAGCATATCAGTGGCAGTCTCAACCAGCTGTGTGCCAATATCGTTATGGCAGATTAGTAAAATGCCCACGCTCATTAGGTGCTCACTTCTGGTTCTAGTTCCGATTCAGAATGAATTGCTGCGCCATGATAACTAAAAATCGATCCAATCAGGGGAGCTTTTATTAAAAACACTAGCTAAGGTCACGATGACGCATTTTAAGGCTAGAAAATCGGGGTTTTAGATCATGATATAGCTGTTCGGTAAGGTAGACCGAGCGGTGCTTGCCGCCGGTGCAACCGACCGAGCAGGTAATGTAACTGCGATCGGTTGCCGTCATTAAATCCAGTTGATTGCGAATAAACGTGACTAACTGCCCGCGGGTGCGATGTGTAACTGGATGTTGCTCTAAGTAATCGATCACCGGCCGATCTAGCCCGGAAAGAGGGCGTAGGTTCTCGTTCCAGTGTGGGTTGGGTAGATAGCGGACATCGAATAATAAGTCCGTATCCAGTGGAATACCGTGCTTGAATCCAAACGACTGCAAAAGAATATTCGGGCCGGATAGACCGCCCTGATTGGTAACACGGGCGCGTATCAATTCGCGCAATTCATGAACTGTGGTGCGGGTGGTGTCGATTACGAGATCTGCTTGTTCCACCAATGGTTCGAGTAAAACCGCCTCGGCCTCGATAGCCTCAGATATATTGCGGGTAGAACCGGCTAAGGGGTGACGGCGACGGGTTTCGCTAAAGCGGGTAATCAGCCGCTGGTTTTCCGCTTTAAGGAATACGCTGCGAATGGCAATTTCACGCAGGTTCTCTTGTAAGCGGAGTAATTGCTCAGGCAACGCGCTTAACGTCGGCTGAGGCGCGCGGGCATCAATGGCAATGGCGACACCAGGGGCGTGGATTTCACCCTGTTCGATGAGCTTTAGTAAGTCGCCAATCAACGGGGTGGGGAGGTTATCAATACAATAGTAGCCATTGTCTTCTAGTGCTGCAAGGACAACCGATTTACCCGAACCCGACTGGCCGGTCACGATGATGATTTGTTCAGGTTGTGTCATGTTATTGACCGCGGTTGTTGTTCAGCCGAAGGACCAGTTGCTCTAGCAACAGACAATTGGTGAGTAAATCACCGTTTGCAGGTAAAGCATAGCCCGGTAAAGTTTGTTCAGCAAAATTAACGCTAAGAATTTGGCCGCGGTGGCGGCGTTGCGCGTCTACTGAGATAGGCTGTTTTTGCCAAAAAGTTTGATCCAGCCAGATGGTCAAATCGATTCTGATCTGATCCTGTTTGACCACCCGTTGTGGGTTGAACAGGCCGATATCGCGCTGAGCCATGATGGGTGCGCTTTCGGGTCGGCAGGCGATGATCTTTTTATTCTCTAAGCTTAAAAAAACCAGATCATCGGCAAATAGGGCATGTCCGCGGTCAATCAGCCCTAGTGATAAACTGCTCTTGCCGCTGCCTGGTGGGCCTGCAATTAACACGCCGCGCCCAAAAACCACAACAGCCGAGGCATGGCTGTCTGGCGTCAAGCTTAAGGTTTGCAATCTTAGGGGGTTTTTGCGGTTTGTTCGATGGGTTTTAGCCATTCCACCATCAGCGCCTGAACCCGTTCGGCGCTTTGTGCTTCCATGATTTGGGCACGATCATCCGGGTCACTAAGGTGTCGTGCGAGGTTGCTTAATATCTCCAAATGCTGATCGTGAAAATCTTCGGGGATGATCAGACCAATCACCAAATCCACCGGTTCGCCATCAGGCGCACTGAAGTCCACGCCTTCACGCAAACGAATAATAGCACCGCGTGGGGTGATGATATCGGATACCCGGCCATGCGGTATGGCGATGCCGTGACCAATTGCGGTGCAGCCTAGCCGCTCGCGGGCAATTAAGGCTTCGAACATGGTGGTGGCGCCTTGGCCACCGAGCTCATCGTCCGCAAGTAGGCCGGATAAAACTTCAAGCACGCGTTTGCGGCTCTGATACAACTCATCGATCCGAATGTGACGGACCGGGAACAGCTCAGCTACTTTCATGAACGACTCATCAGGTTTTGGACGTGGGGATCACCCGCGCTTGGTAACGAACATCCGCTGGAGTTATCTAGCAGATGCCAATAATGGTTCGGCATCATAGCGATTGTGCACAATACTGCAATGTTTGCGATACCCCCGAATACGATAATTACGTATCCGGTGTTCCGGCGGGGTTATTTTGCCAGATAAATAGTTTAAGGTAGTAGG
>Ga0209836_100181_pt1 | contig 9933 bp, 8 predicted proteins | sample ElbSprsedimmetaG_FD_184147 | JGI IMG/M metagenome (GOLD analysis project Ga0209836, IMG submission 184147) | Hot spring sediment bacterial and archeal communities from California, USA to study Microbial Dark Matter (Phase II) - Elbow Spring... ... | reverse complement strand
TTATCGGCGACCAACCAACCCCGGGCGCGAACCAGCCGCCCCTCAAGCGCATCCAAATCACCAAACCGCGCCGCATCCTCACGGTTGATCCGCAAGGCCACCCGGCCTTCTAAATTCACCCAGACGGCGTGGCGGCTGCGTCCTACACGCTCGACCCGTCCCCGCACAATGACCGCGCCTCGAGTATCGGCCGGGATCGCGCGAGAATCCAGCCCCGGCTCATATTCTGGCTGCGACCAGATACCGACTCGGGCCAGCCTAGCTGTCTGTTCGATCGGCGCCAGGCAATCAGCGAACTCGGTATTGGGGGCCACATGCACCTGCATAACCAGCCCCTGTTCGAGCAGCACACGCTGAACATTCGTACCGTCCGGAAGGAACAAGTAGGCAAGCAGACGTCCATGGCGGTCGCGACGCTCATTACCGTACTGGAGGATCACATGATTTTTCGACCTGGCTAGCAAGGCACGCAGCGCATCTCTGCTCTCGACAGCATAAGGCTCAGGCGGTTGTCCGTCACGCCCCAGTTCCGGCGCATCAATGCCCACCACTCGTATACGCTCGCCATTATCCAGCCGCACGGTATCCCCATCGTAAACATAACTGACCACTGCTCGCTCATCCTCGCGCTGAATCGGGCAGGGCTCGCCTTGGGCTACTCCGGGCGTCAGATCCCAGGAGAGGAACAAAAACAAAAGGGCACCTTTCGATGCCCTTTTGATTCGCTTGTACAGCATGGTAATCAGCCTTCTGCCACCCTTCCGCCTTACTTCTTGGCACCGTAACGGTTACGGAACTTGTCAACCTGCTTGGCCGTGCTGACCTCCACACGCTTGCCGGTGAAGAATGGGTGGCTCTTAGAGGAAATCTCTACCTTGACCAGCGGGTACTCGTTACCGTCTTCCCATGTGATGGTTTCCTTGGTTTTGATGGTGGACCGAGTCAGGATGGCGAAGTCGCTGGCCAGATCCTGAAACACTACCGGACGATATTCGGGATGAATGCCTTCTTTCATCGGTACTTACCTGATTCGCTTAAAATCTAATGCGGTGAAAGCGCCCTTGACCATTTGGTCTGGCGCAAAACGGCGTATTATGTATGAAGCCCTAACGACTTGCAATGGATGGGCAGTTAAAATAGCCATAAGCGCCAGCACTTAGCGCCCCGCCCTCGCCGCACACCAGACTTCGATATGCTTCGCGCCGGCTCGTAGCGCGGCTCGGGCCACTTCTCGGGCTGTGCTTCCGGTCGTCATGACATCGTCCACAATAACCACGTGTAGCGGCAATTGCGAGGAAAACGCGAAAGCACCGCGGGTATTACGCCGCCTGGCGGCCGCATCCAACCCACTTTGCTCAATGGTATAACGCAACCGTTCACCATGGCCATGCCCCACCGGTATCCCCAACAGCTTGCCAAGCCGGCCAGCCAGTTCGCCAGCTTGATTATAGCCCCGCTCACGCAGCCTCGACGGATGTAGTGGAACCGGCAGCAGCAGCTCGGGTAGGTCATCCCGGCTCACGTCGGCGATGACCGCATCCGCCATCACCCGCGCCAATGGCCGAACCGCAGCAAAATCGGCCGAGAATTTCAGCCTGTGAATTAGATGACGCACGCCGGATTCGAAACGCAATGGCGCTATAGTCCGGGCAAATGGCGGAGGGCGCTTTAGGCACTCCCCGCAAATGGCGGTCTGCAGGGGTGCGGCCGAGGACAGCGGTATGCCACAAATATGACAACTCAGCCCAACTGTCGGTAGGGCTTCGAAACAGGCTGCACATAGGCCAATCGACGGATCCGCCCGATGACCACAGAGCGCACATGGGGCACATAGCATGGTTTTGGTTATACTGGATAGTAATTCCATATTAAAAGTCATCCCTGAGCCGTCACACTTACCAGAAGCATGGCGGCAGTGTAATCCCGGAACCTAAACCATGTCCGAAACTGCTATTACCAAAGATAGCCCAAAAATTGTCACGGGTAATCAGGCACGTCGTGCGGCCAAGTGGTTTAACTATGGCTTTCTGGTCTCTAGGATCCAGCCACTGACAATCTTTTAAACAGGCATGTCGATGCTAATCTTCGCGCTGATTCGTCACCACCCGAACCCCAAGGTGGGTGATTACAACCAGCACAATGGCTTACCGACTTTAAGGCATGACCGGCACTCCGTTGATCTTTGCCAATTCCTCCAGGTTGACATCCGTTACGTCATCGGCGCCTGGATAATCGGCGCGCTGATCCTTGTCTCTTAGAGCTTTTATGAACTTTACTGAATCGACAAGAATACTTGGATAGACTGCGGGTCGAGCCCGATGAACCTTTCTTAAGATGAACAGAGACACTGATTATGTTGCGACATGACTGGACACAGACCGAGGTCTTGGCACTGTTTGAAAAACCGTTCAACGACCTAGTCTTCGAAGCACACACCATTCATAGAGCCAACTTCGACCCCAATGCTGTGCAAGTCAGTACTCTGCTATCGATCAAGACCGGCGCCTGCCCTGAGGACTGCGGCTATTGCTCACAAAGTGCCCGCTACAAAACCGGAGTAAAACGCGAACGGTTGATGCCGTTGGAAGAAGTGGTAGCTTCGGCCAAAGCGGCACGAGACAAGGGCGCCACCCGTTTCTGCATGGGGGCAGCCTGGCGCAATCCCACCGATAAGCAGCTTGATCGTGTCATTGAGATGATACGCGAGGTCAAGGCCCTCGGTATGGAGGCCTGCGTGACCCTTGGCATGCTGACCCGCCAACAGGCCCAAAGGCTCAAGGAAGCTGGCTTGGACTATTACAACCACAATATCGACACCTCACCTGAGTACTACGACAAAGTGGTCACCACCCACCGCTTCGAGGATCGCCTTAATACCTTGGAGCACATACGCGACTCTGGGATCAACGTGTGCTCGGGCGGCATTCTCGGCATGGGCGAGTCGCGCGAAGATCGGGCCTCCTTCCTGCGCAGTTTGGCGAACCTGCCTCGCCATCCCGAGTCAGTGCCGCTGAATATGCTGGTCAAGATCGGCGGCACGCCTCTTGAGGACGCACCAGCACTGGATCCGATCGAGTTCATACGAACCGTGGCAGTAGCCCGCATTATCATGCCCAAGTCGCATGTAAGACTCTCGGCCGGGCGCAGTGGCATGGACGATGCCACCCAGGCCTGGTGCTTCTTTGCCGGCGCCAATTCGATCTTTTATGGTGAACGGCTGCTGACCACCGACAACCCCGAAACCGATGCCGACGCCCAGCTATTCGACAAGCTCGGCCTGCACCCACTGATTCCGGAGGGCTGTAATGCAACCGACCGATCCTCAACCCTTAAGGCCGAGATGAGCGCTACCCAGCCTGCCTAAGGCGGCCCGAAATTAAAACCATCCACGCAAGGTTTGGTTTGATTAATCGTCCCACCGACGTAAACGTGGTCGCTTACAGCTGCATCCACTTAAGAGTTACCGGTAGGTAGTGAGCCACCCCCTCCAGCACACCGGCTGAATAGTTACCGTTCATGCCGAGAAAACCGCCCTGGGCGATGTAGAGGGTCTTTTCCAACCCAGCTGCCGCCACAAGTCGCCGTGCCTCTTCCTTGACTTCCGGATGGGCATTTTTTACCAGCACGGCATGGATGGGACTAACCAGCGCCATCAGATCATTGCCAGAATCGCCACAGAACAGCGTGTGTTCAATATCATAATGTTGTGCACTCATCAGGAACTCAATGGCATGCAGTTTGGTGGCCCGGGCGGGCAGAATATCAAGTAGGCCGGTATTGGCCTCCTCATCCACAGACCAGATCAGGCTCGCATTCACGCCATTGGCCCATAGCCTATTCTGTAACTCAGCCAGAAGAACTTCGCGATTTAAGGACAGATCTACGTAATAGCTAAGTTTAAAAGCGCCCTGCTTGGCGACCTCCTGCTTTTCTAGCGCCGTGATATCATCAAACAACGCAGCCAGATCACTGTGATAAAGGCCGTTCCAGTCCGGCGCGATCTCCGCCGTCCAAGCGTCCCAATGCTGCCAGTCGTTGTCATTCCTGGGCGAGTAAATGGTGGTCCCGACATCCCCGATAATGAACTCTGGCACCGGCAGTGACCAGTCGATGATCGCGTCCAGCGTCATTTGCAAGTCGCGACCCGTTACGAAGACCAGATGCACTTCAGGCCGAGAACAAAGGGCTCTCAGCCGCGGACGGGCCAACTCCGACTCTGGCTCAGCCCCGTTAGGAATCAGGGTCCGATCCAGATCGCAACAGAGCAGGATCGGGCGCTCCTCACATGGATCACTAGTACGAATTTTCATGCACTCTCTCCAGCCCAACTATGCTCTTCTGGTAACCGGCAGGCACCCAGAAAATCGTAGTATTCCATGGCCTCAAGGATACCAGCGGCATAGTAATGCTTCGTGAAGACCACCCGTTCCAGCGATACAAGATCTGGAAAAATAGCCTCGCCATTAGGCACCACGACCGCGCCAAGCGGATTACCACGCAGCATGCTCTCATCGGTGGCGACCGCCCCAGCCACCAAAATGCGTTCCAAAGGAATATCCCACTGAGCAGCAAAGAACCGCAACGCAAACCCTTTAGATGCGCGTACCGGCAAAACAACCAGATTATCGTCAGCATTGAGCTGTACATGAACGCTCAAATCGGCCTCGTGAAACCGCTTGACCAGCGCATCCACCCCCTCGAAGAGACTAGTGTCCACAATACGCGCACAACTGCTGTATATCCCCTGCATGGCTCGAGGTAACAAGGCCAGCCCCGGCGTGTTTTGGAGCACTGCATTGACCTGATCCGGTAACCAGCCATAAGCGATATGCTTACTCCAAGCTTGGTCCTGCGATAGTCGCGGGCCGTAGTGAATCTGAGTGCCACTACGAGAAAAAAGCACATCCGGCACGGGAATTCCCAGCTTCTTTAGGCGAGCTAGGGCCTCAATACGCGTCATGTCGGTGGAGATACCAAACCCAACACGGCGGCGGTTGGTGCGCAATATCTCAAGCAACTCGTCCAGTGCTGTCCGCTCAGGACTGCCCGACCGACAGGCCGGATCGCAGAGCGCACCCAGGTCGGCGATCAAAGCACGGTCGGTACGTTTGAGGGCATGATCCGGCACACTCGGCCTAGGCGCTACATAGACCTGATCGGCCAGCAGCGGCTTGATCTCATCCAGATAGCGACGCGCATGGGTTTCCCAGGAATAATGCTTGCGTACGCCTTCAATACCATTGCGGGACCAGGTCAGCCATTTTTCCCGGTTACGGATCGCGTCTAGCAATCGATCGCCCATTGCCGCAGCATCAAGCGGATCGATCAGCTCGCCATTATTACAGGTAGCAATGATGTCGCGTGGACCGCCGTCTTCAGTGGCTAAGATCGGGGCCCCGCAGGCGGCCGCCTCAATCAGCGTCAGCCCGAAAGGTTCGGTCAGTGCTGGGTTGATAAATACGCCGTGGCTCTGGGTTACCCAGCGGTAAAGGTCCGGCACATCATCGGGCCGGTGTTTGCGCGGATAAGCCACCTTGCCATACAGGTCATAGGCATCGATTAGCAGCAACAGGTCGGTCAACACCTTGCGGGGGCCGGCTTCCATATTGCGGATATCATCGCGGTTGCCCGCGACGATCACCAAATTGGCGGCTTCACGCAGATCGGCATTTTCGCCATAGGCCTTGACGAGGGTGGCAATATTCTTGCGCTCGTCCGGCCGCGAAAGGGCCAGTATAACCGGCTTGTCCGGCTCACGTAGGAACCGATTGAGCTCCTCAACAATCGGTGGGGGTGCCGCGTCGAGCTTCGGGGGGTAAAAACGGCTTAGATCGATACCCGGCGGGATGACGACCATTTTTTCCTCACGGGAGAAGTCATACAAGCCATACTGCTCCTCGACTTCGTGCCGGGTGCTGGCAATCACCCTCGCAGCACTGGCCAGCGTTTCCTCCTCGGCCATGATACGTCGGGAGATGGCATAGGTCTTTTCAATGTTTTGGGCCGTTTCGCCCTTGGCCAGCAAGCGACGGCGCTTAACTCGCCCCAACGAGTGTCCGGTAAAAATCAGCGGCACGCCCAGGTTGTGCGCCAAGCGTGCCCCAACATAACCGGCATCGGCATAATGGCTATGGACTAGCGCCGGGGACAGGCCAGTCTCATGGATGTAGTTCAACGCACCATCGACAAAGCAGTTAAGATGGTCCCAGAGCATTTCCTTGCGCAGGTACTCCCGAGGGCCGGCCTCAATCCGCACGATGCGTGCACCATGGCCAAGATCCTCTTCTGGCTCAGCATAATCCGGCGACACCGCCGGATCAATGACTCGCCGGGTCATTAAATCCACCCGCGCCACCTCGGGCATTTTCGCCAGTGCGCGAGCCAACTCGACTACATACAGTGTTTGGCCGCCGGTGTCGGAGTCCCTTCCCAGTTCCAGGTCATGCCCCCTGATCAGTCCATGGACACTAATCAGAACTAGATACAAACCCCGCTCTGATTTACTGCCCATCGTCATCATCTTCAATCAAACCCAGTTTCTCCAGATTGTCCGGGTTCTCCAGCAACTTGATGGCCAGGATATAACCTGTCGCACTCCAAACCTGATACAGGTTAGCACGACGGCCAATCAACCTGCCGTGTCGCCCATCGTAGTACTCAGCCCAAGCATCTTGCTTCACCCGCTTTTCCATCTCGGCTACTGCTCGCACCGCCAGATCGCGCCGATCCGCGCGCAATGCCGCAGCCACGAACGGCCAGATCAGTACCGGCCAGTGACCGCCATTGTGATAAGACCAGGGCGTGTTTTTAGGATCGGAGCCGGTCATTAGTCTCCATTCGTGATTTTTGATCGCCGGATAGACGATCTTGACCGGCATCAGCCCGATCAAATCATCCCAGCGCTGTTCGAAGGTTCGCATAACCTGGCTAACCTGGGTGAGATCCGCCAACCCAAACAGGACCGCCAGCAGGTTACCTTGACTGAAGAAGCGAAAATCGATTCGGCCTGGTCCGAGGTTACCAACGAAATAACCCGCCTTATCGGGAATCCAGTCCGCTACCCAAGCCGGGATACTTTCCGGGTAGATGTTAAATACATTGTCGATATCATGTCCGAACATCTCGGTATTGAACCGATAGATGCGATTGAGCGCATCCAGATCCAGCCAGTAATAACGTCGGATGTACTCTCGCAATACATGGCGACGTCGGCGCGCCAAGTCAAACAGCCAGCGATTGGCCTCGTCCGCTACCAACAGCTTGGCTGCCCCTAGAGTGACATCAAACAACGCTTGGATTTCCAGCGGGTGGCCGTTGACCCCCATCCGCCGATCAATCATAAAACTCCCATCTGGCACTAACAGGGTGGGGAAAACCTCGAAGCGACTTTGCAGGCAGAGACTAAGAATCATGCGTAAGCCGCGCTGCACCTCCGGAGTATAAGCAAAGGCTAGATCGCCGGTACTATTGACATAGGCCTTAAGCAAGATCGTCCACCACATCATCGAGTCCACCGGCGCGACCCGGCCAATCGCACGATCCCCGAAGTCGGCTAAGATTTCCTCCACACCATTATCGAGCGTCACAACCTTGAATGAGGCAGGAAGCACCCCTGGAACCAGTTGCTGACCTTCCAACTCTTCTTGCTGCCCACGCAACTGAAGGATGAGAGTCAGGAAGTCGCGCACCACCTCACTGCGACCGTCAAGCAGCAATACGAAAGCCGCTGACACGAAGTCGCGCACGAAGCAGTCAAAGTAATTCTCTGCCGGAGCGCGGGGGTCGAGGCTGGCGATGGTACCGACGGGACGACCATCGTAATAGAGTAGCGCCTGTTCCAATAGGCGATAAGCATCTTCCAGTGTGGCGCTGTCGGCAATAGCAGAATTACTCCGATCCACGGATCTTGAACATTTGACTTGAATCCAGACTTAACTCTAGCACAAAGAACGCCAGTCAGATGGCAGGCTGGTCAACCTCGCAGTGCACGGGTGGGGGAGGTTTGCACGATTTTGGCCACGAGGCGCGGCACGAACAATACAATCAGTGCCAATCCGCCAATCAAGCCATAGACCGGCAGGCGCCAGTCGAAGCGCAGCGGCAAGTCGAACACCTGCACAGCCAGTATCGCTCCTAAGGCACTTGCCGTAAAAATAGCGAAACCAGCGGCCAACATCCCCACCAGTAGGTACTCAACCCACAACGCTTGGGCAAGCTGCCGACGGCTAGCTCCCAGCACTCTTAGTACGGCTGCTTCGCGCAATCGTTCACCCCGAGTGGCCTGAAAGGCCGCGTAGAGCACAATCAACCCGGCAGCAATCGTGAACAAGAATACGTATTCAACAGCGGTACTGGCGCGATCGATAACATTCCGGATCTCGGTAAGAATCGCGTTCAAATCGAATACAGTCAGAGTCGGGAACTGCGCCAATAGCTCGCGCTGCACGTCGATCAGCTCCGGCGGCTGGTAGAAGCTGGTGATGTACTGGGCCTGAAATGCATCCAGCAGCCCCGGTGACGCCATCACAAAGAAATTCGGCCGCATACTATCCCACTGCACACTGCGCTCGCTGGTGATCTCGGCAGTGACCGGTTCGCCATCAATCTCGAAAGTCAAGCGGTCACCCAGGCCAAAGCCGAGTCTCTCCCCGATACCCACCTCCACCGAGAAGCCCGGAGCACCCCCCTCACGGAACCACTGCCCCGCCACGATCCGATTATCCGCAGGTACCGCCTGCGCCCAGGAGAGGTTGAATTCACGCTCGGCTAGTCGTCGGGCCTGCGGATCTGCGTAATCCTCGCCGGAAACAGCCTGATCGTTGATCCGTATCAGGCGAGCACGCAGCATGGGATAAAAGCCGGCATCTACAAGCCCCTTCGCTGCGAGAAACTGCCGTAATGGCTCGACCTCGTCCGGCTGAATATTGATCACGAAGTAGTTTGGCGCATCCTCCGGCAAGGTGGTCTGCCAGGCTTCCAATAAATCGACCCGCACCACACCAAGGAGCAATAATGCGGTCAGCCCCAGCCCCAGTGCCGTCAATTGGGCACTACCTGCACCACGATAGCGCGCCAGCCTGGCCACTCCCAGTCGGGCAGTGCCAGAACTGGGTAGGCGGCGCAAAACCGTCAGCACCGCAAAGCTAATGCCGAACATCAATCCCAATGCCGCAAGCGCCCCAGAAAACACCCAGGCTGCCAGAACGGCATCACGCGCCTGGATCAACACCAACAAGCCAATAGCCAATAGGCCCAGCGCAAGCAACAGGCTGGCAGCCGGCGGGGGCGCAGTGAGGTCGCGCTTAAGCACTCGCAAAGCTGGGGTATCTTTAAGACGCACTAAAGCCGGCAGGGCGAAACCAAACAGCGCAATCAATGCCATGCCGATGCCGATCACCACCGGCAGCCAGCCGGCAGGTGGCAGGTTGACGGACAAAAAGCCCGCCATCAGAGCACTAAGTCCGAACTGAGTCAGGTAGCCGATGGCTAGCCCGGGCACAGCAGCGAGCAATGCCAGCGCGGTCAGGCGCAACAGGTAGATGGCGGCGATCTGGCGCGACGTAGCACCAAAGGCCCGCATCAAGGCCGCTGTATCCTGCTGAACCTGATTGTAATGCCGCGCAGCAAGCAGCAAGGCTGCTCCGGCGAGCAGCACAGCAACCACGGCCGACAGCCCAAGGAATTGGGAAGCACGGGTGAAGGCTGCTTCGAACTCAGGCTGCGCTTCGAAGGGCCGCTCTAGCCGCTGACTGGGCGACAGCTCTAAGGCAAAACGCGCCAGCTGTGCTTCCACATCACCCTCCGGCACCGCAAGCAAAAGCGCATGACGCACCCGACTAAGCGGCGTCACCAGACCCGTCGCCGGTATATCGTCCAAATGCATCATCAACCGGGGAGCCGGCTGCTGGAACACACTGCCCACATCCGGCTCCC
>Ga0209836_100180_pt1 | contig 9936 bp, 13 predicted proteins | sample ElbSprsedimmetaG_FD_184147 | JGI IMG/M metagenome (GOLD analysis project Ga0209836, IMG submission 184147) | Hot spring sediment bacterial and archeal communities from California, USA to study Microbial Dark Matter (Phase II) - Elbow Spring... ... | reverse complement strand
TTTCCCCGAAGTTCAGATTTAACCCTCCTCACCGTTGCCAAAAGCCTGGAAGCTGCCTCTTTCACATCTTCAGCTGCCAGAACCGCACTTATCACCGCCACACCGTCGGCTCCGGCCCTTATGACTTCTTCTACATTTTCCTGCTTTATCCCCCCTATAGCCACCAGGGGGAGGGGGACCGCTCTTCTTATAGCCCTCAACCCCTCCAGACCTATGGGTTCCCCGGCGTCCTTCTTGGTAAGGGTGGGGAAAATGCTGCCCACCCCCAGATAATCGGCTCCGTCCCTCCAGGCTTCTGAAGCCTCCTCCACAGTCCCCGCCGATACACCCAGGATTTTATGTTTGCCTAGGATCTTTCTGGCCAGGGAAGGGGGGATATCTTCCTGCCCCACATGGGCTCCATCCGCCTCCACCGCCAGGGCCACATCTATCCTGTCGTTGACTATGAAGAGGGCCCCGGCCTCCCAGGTGAGCTCCCTTATCTTCTGGCCCACCTCCACCAATCTCCTTCCGGGCCAATCCTTCTCCCGGAGCTGGATCACGGTGGCCCCTCCCTGGAGGGCCTGACGCACCAGCTCTAAAGTCTCCCTCCCTCTGCCCCACTGGGTGGTTATTATAACATAGAGATCCCAAAGGTCCATAAGAATATCCCCTCAAAAATCAGAGCCGCCCAGACGGCGGCCCCCTGGATCATAAGGCCCGCTTCCCCTTTTCCCAAGAGGGCAGAAGGGCCTTTACCCTCTCCTTGAGTTCGTCCAGGTCAAAGGGTTTACAGATAATGTCGCTGGCCCCCAGTCTCCTAAGTTCCTGCACGTCATCCTCCTCCACATAAGCGGACATGACCATGACCGATGTCTCAGGAGCCTCCCTCTTTATGCGGGGCAAAGCCTCCAGCCCGTCCATCAAGGGCGTCCTCAGGTCCATCAGCACCACATGGGGATGCCAGCAGAGAACCTCGTTCAGCGCCTCTTTGCCGTTGGCCGCCACCCTGACCTTGTAGCCCTCCTCCTGGAAGACCATCTGGAGGAGGATCCTGACCCCTTGCTGATCGTCCACCACCAATATTTTAGCCAAGGCCCCTTCTCTCTTGTCCGTATCCCATTTGCTGGGATAAATCCTTCGACACTCAGGGGACTTTTTCCTGCAAAGCATGGCAAATATAGGCAAAATTACCTTATTATTTTTATAAAATGGGCAAAAATGCCTAGATGGCTCTGATGGTGTTGATAGAGGTCTTCGGGATGCCACTGGACGCCCAGGACAGGCAGCTCTTCCCCTTCAAAGGCCTCTATTAAGCCATCGGGGCCTACGGCGCTGATCTTTAGTCCTGGGGCCAATTTACCTATTCCCTGATGGTGGCGGCTGTTCACCCACGCCTCCCTTCCCAGGAGGGGATATAAAAAGCTATCCCTTTCTATGCGGATGGGGTGTCCCCGCCCCTCTCTTCCCCCATCGTGCATCTCCCCTGGGACCTCCTGCTCCAGATCCCCTCCCAGGGCCACGTTGATGACCTGCATACCCCGGCAGATGCCCAGAACGGGCTTCCGGGCCTCTAAAGCAGCCTTCACCAGGGCCAGCTCGAACAAGTCCCTTTTTACCTGCACCCGCCTCAACTCCCCCTTAACCGGAGCATTATAAAAAGAGGGGTGAACGTCTCCCCCGCCCGTTAACATAAAACCCTCCAGGGCGTCCACATAGAGTTGTACCCAAGCAGGATCCATCGGAGGCAGGATAAAAGGAAGACCCCCTGCTGAAGATAAGGCCTCCAGGTAGGCCCCCCTTAAGGAAGCCCGTCCCTCGGAATCAAAGCCACAGGTGACCCCTATCCTCTTGATGAGCCCCACCTCCTCAGATTTCCCGCAAGCCCAGGCTGATCTCGATGGCCCGATTCACCTTGGCCATGGTCTCTTCATCCAGCACCGCTATTTTCTGCTTTAAACGGCTCTTGTCTATGGTGCGGATCTGCTCCAGCAGGATCACCGAATCCTTTTCCAGCCCCGTCTTGGCAGCGCTTATCTCCACATGGGTGGGAAGTTTGGCCTTGTTTATCTGGGAGGTGATGGCGGCCACGATGGTGGTGGGACTGTACTGGTTGCCTATGTCGTTTTGAACTATGAGGACAGGCCTTATACCCCCCTGCTCAGAGCCCACCACAGGATTCAGTTGAGTATAAAAGATGTCTCCCCTTCTCACCAACATGGCTAACTTAACTCCGCCAATTTCTTTTCGTAATACAGCTGGGCTTCGTTTTCCGCTTCCAGCCCTTCTAAAGCTAAGGATAAATTTATGGGCGCCATCTCCTGGTAGCCCCTTTTCATCTGCTCCCTGAGATGCCGCTGCTTGCATTCGTCGACGTAGCGCTGCATGGCCTCCATTATGAACTGGGTCCTGTTGACCCTCTCGAGGGCCGCCAGCCCATCCACTTCTTCCAAAAGGCTCGCGGGCAAAGTCAACATGATCCGCCGGAAGTTGTCGGACAAAAGGGGCACCCCCTGTTAAAAATTTTCGGGAGCCGCACTGGACCATAATTTATATTTCACCCTTGTACACCCTGGCTACCCTGGACGATATGGAGGTCAAAACTTCGTAGACCATGGTTCCCCTCCAGCACGCCACCTCTTCGGCGGAGATGAACTCCTTCCCCTGCCCCCCCACCAGCACCACCTCTTCCCCCAGCTGGATTTCCGGGAGGGCAGTCACGTCCACCATGCAATGATCCATGCAGACCCGACCCACAACGGGTACCCTCTGGCCCCTTATGAGAACCTGGGCCTTGTTGGAAAGGTTCCAGGCATACCCATCGGCATATCCCACCGGCAACACTGCCACCCTGGTGGGGGAGCTGGTCTTGAAAGTGCAGCCATAGCTTACGCAGGAACCGGCCGGCAACTCCTTCAGGGATATGATCTGGGTCTTTAAAGTCAAAACAGGTTTTAAATCCAGATCTAGAGAAGCCAGGTCCGGGGAAGGATAATAACCGTAGAGGAGTATCCCCGTCCTCACCAGGTTGAAATGGCTCTGGGGTAGCCTCAAGAGGCCAGCGCTGTTGGCCGCGTGGATCCAGAGAGGGGAGAGATTAGCCCTCCTCATGAGCCCCAAGGCCTGCTGGAAAGCCTCTATCTGCTTGTGGGTATAAGAGAGATGGGGACCATCGGCCCAGGCCAAGTGGGTGAACACCCCTTCCAGGCGGAGATAGGGAAGATCCTTCAGCACCGTCCATAACTCCTCCATCTGGCAAGGGAGAAAGCCCAGTCTGCCCATGCCGGTATCTATCTTCAAGTGGATGGCCAGGGGAGTCCCCCTCCTGGCCCCCACCCTGTTTAAATCCTCTAATTGCTCCCAGCAAAACACGGTCTGAGAAAAATTTCCTCGCACCAGCTCTTCCGCATCGGAAGGGGGGGTATAGCCCAGAATGAGTATAGGGGCCGTGATGCTCCTCTGCCTCAATTCCAGGCCCTCTTCCAGGGAAGCCACGCCCAGCCAGCGGGCCCCCCCTTTTATCGCCGCTGCCGCCACAGCAGGGGCCCCATGGCCATAAGCGTTGGCCTTTACCACCGCCATGATTTCTGTCCCGGGAGAGAGCCTCTTTTTTATGGTCTTCAGGTTATGGACCAAAGCCTCAAGATCCACTTCTGCCCAGAGCGGTCGGGGCAACAGCCCCACCTCCAAGACTTTTAAAGGCTCGGGGAAGGAAATGAAGTATATCCCCTGCTATGAGGGCCTCCTGGCCCAGCTCCTCCGCGGCCAGGTCCCCCGCTGCTCCATGGAGATAGGCGCCTATGGCAGCGGCCTTGTCCAAGGACATTCCCTGGGCTATGAGCCCGGCTATGATGCCGGTGAGAACATCTCCCGAACCTCCGGTAGCCATGCCCGGATTGCCGGTGGGATTTATATAGGCTCTACCGTCGGGGCAGGCTACGACAGTACGCGCCCCCTTCAGGAGCAATACGCAGCGCCATTCCTGGGCATAACGCCGGGCTATATTAAGCCTGTCTTCCTGAATCTTGGCTGCGGAGCACCCTATGAGCCTGCCCATCTCTCCAGGGTGGGGGGTCAGCACCATGGGCCCATGGGGTTGGGACAAGATGCCGGTGTCTGTAGCTAAGGCATTCAGGGCATCGGCATCTACCACCAGGGGTATGGATGCCCTGGGCAGGAGACTTTTTACCAGTTCCACCGTCTCCGGATCCCGCCCCAGTCCTGGACCTATGGCCAGCACGCTGAAATTTTCTAATCGTTCCAAGAGGGGATCCAGGGCGCTCCGGCCTAAAGATCCGCCGGCTGTCTCCGGCAACCCCCAGGTCATGATCTCTGGAGCTCCTGCAGCCACCACCGGCTGACAGCCCCGGGGCACAGCCGCGGTTACCAGCCCGGCCCCAGCCCTCAGGGCAGCCCTGGCTGTCAAGGTTATGGCCCCTGTAAATCCCGGGGAACCGCCTAGGGCCAGAACATGGCCATAGGTGCCCTTGTGGCTGGAGGGATCCCTCGGGGGTAAATGCTGGCGGCAAAAGACAGGGGTCAGAAGAGATAGAGTTAATCCCTGTTCTTCCACCAGCTTGTAGGGTATACCTATATCAGCTATTTCCAAAGCCCCAGCATAGCTGGCCCCGGGCTCCACCACCAGCCCCAGCTTGGGCAAAGCAAAGGTCACAGTCCAGCGAGCCCTTACACAGGGCCCCCACACTTTGCCCGTATCCGCCTCCAGGCCCGAAGGCAGGTCCACGGCCACCACCGGCTTGTCTGAACCGTTTATCCGCTGGATCACCTCTGCCGCCAGCCCCAGGGCTGCCCCCTTGAACCCGGTCCCGAAAATGGCGTCCACCACCAGGTCAGCGTAGAGGAGGGAGATATCCACCCGCTGCAGATGGTTCTCCTCGGTAAGGGGATAAAGGCGTCCCCCCATCTTCTGATAGATTTTTAGATTTATCTGAGGGTCTCCCTTCAAGTCCTGGGGGGAACCCAGGAGGAAGACCTTGACTTCGCTCCCCTGATTCAACAGGTGGCGGGCCACCACTATACCGTCGCCGCCGTTGTTCCCCTTCCCGCAGAATACCGCCACCCGCCGTCCTGCCAAGAAATTGTGGAAATACCTCTTTATAGACTCGAAAACCCTAAGCCCGGCATTTTCCATCAGAACTATACTGGGTATACCGAACTGGCTCTCCGCCAGCCGGTCCAGCCGGCCCATCTCCTCTGCAGTTACCACATACATTTTCCTCACCCCTTAAAGACCCTCTGCCCAAGCCCAAGCCACGGCTACGGCATAGCTGCGGCAGTGACTCAAGCTGACGATAACCCGCTCCACCCCCAGCCTTTCAGCCCTGATCTGGGCCCGGCCCTGTAGGCGCACCTGGGGCTGCCCCTGACCATCGCCCAAAATCTCGATTTCCTGAAAGGAACAGGAATAAAGGCCTAGACCCAGGGACTTCATCACCGCCTCTTTAGCGGCGAAGCGGGCTGCCAGGGAGGCCCCAGGCCGCTTCTTTTTACGGCAGTAATCTATTTCCTCCAGGGTGAAAATCCTGTGCAGGAGCCGGGGGTGCCTCTTCAGGGCCCTCTCCACCCGGGCTATCTCTATGATGTCTATCCCTATCCCCTTCATACCCATCTCCCTTGAACTTATTCGGCAATCCCAGGAAAAAACCTCCCTGTTGTTACTGGAAATATTTACTAAGAAGTGTACACTAGATATATCCCGGCCACGATCAGGAAGCTGCCCGTCACCTGTCCCCAGCTCAGCTTTTCTCCCAGCAGGAGGACTGCCAGGAGCAAACCCATGAGGGGATAGGTGGCTGAAAGGGGGATAACTGCGGTTAAAGGTCCAGCTTTTAGAGCATTATAGTAGGCCCACTGGCCGATTATGGCCCCTAGAATCCCCTCACCGGCCAATAATAGCCAAGTGCGGGGTTCTATGCTCTTCAACTGGCTCAAGTGACCGGTACAGGCCCCCCATCCCAGCAATATAAAAAAGACTATGATGCTGCGGATCAAGAGGGCGCTCAAAGGCGCACTTTTGGCCAACCCCAGCTTGGCGGCCAGGGGAGCTATCCCCCAGCAAAATACAGCCAATAAAATCCAAAAAAACCAGCTCATCCTAAACCTCCCCATCCAGCTTTACGCTCCTCTTCAGGGCTTCGATCTCCTTTTCCTCCAATTCCCTTCCCTCTCCCAAGGGAAGTCCTTCCAGCTTCAAGGGCCCCAGGCCTGTTCTTTTTAAATATAGCACCTCGTGCCCCAGGGCCGCCATCATCCTCTTCACCTGATGATATTTGCCTTCATAGAGGGTCAATTCCACCAAGGATCTCTCTCCAGCCTCCAGAATCTCCATCTTTCCGGGCAATGTCCGGTAACCGTCTTCGAGGAGGACCCCCTCTTCTATCTTCTTCCGGCTAACTTCCTCCACCCGTCCCCTCACCAAAACCTGATAGGTTTTGGGGATCCTGTATTTGGGGCTCAAAAGCCTGTGGGCCAGCACCCCGTCGGTGGTCAGCAGGAGCAGGCCTTCCGCGTTCCTATCCAAGCGGCCTACGGGGAAAAGATCTCTTCTGCGCCACTGGGGAGGCAAAAGCTCCAGGACCACAGGGTGGAACCTGTCTTCGGTGGCAGAGACAAATCCCTGGGGCTTATTGAGCAGGATATATAGATGGGGCCTGTAATCCAGCCTTTCCCCGTCCACCTCCACCCTATCCCTTTCCGGATCTATATGAAAACCGGGGTCGGTGACCGGTTCTCCCCCCACCTTTACCCTGCCTTCCTTAATCATTTTTTTCACTTCCTTGCGGGTTCCCCAACCCAGGCGGGCCAAAAACCAGTCCAAACGCTTCTCAGCCATTTCCTGTCCCTTCCCCTCTTAAGGCTATGGAGAGCCTTTTTGTGAGCATGGTGGCGTAGCTGCCCGGCGGCAATTTAAAAGAGAGGAGCGCCTTTTCCCTCTGGCTGTAGATCTCGTCTGCTCCCAGTAAGGTGAAGCTCAGATCCCTAGGAATCACCACTGCTTTCCTGGGGGTCGATTTAAAAAAGGCCTGCCTTATCTTACGGAGATTAAAGGAGCTCCTCTTTAAACCCCTCTCTTCTAAGATCGTCCGGAACAATCTCTCCGTCAATGCGTCGGGAAATTTCATACGGCTGGCGGCTAAGGGTAGTTCCAGCGGAAGCAGATATTCCCGTACCTCTGACTTAAGGAGGCGGTAGAACAAGTAGGGCCCCACTTTTCCGGGGACGGGGATCAGGTCCAGTCCCAAACTCTGGAGGAGACGGGACAGCAGCTGGTTGAAAAGATAGGCCTGGTAGGCGGAAAAAAACAGCGACAGCTCATCTTTGGGGATAAGGCGCAGGGCTTCTATATAGGCCTTGGGATTTTTAGATAACAGGCTGAAAATCTTCTTTTCCATGGTGGTCTTGGCCCGGCTTAAACATAGGGACCAGTTGCCCCAGTTCTGCCGGAAAAAGAGCTTGCGCTCCTTAGCTTCCCTCTTCTCTTCGGGATAAATGCCAGTAAGATAGATCTGCAGAGCGCCGTTGTACTGGCGTTTCAGCAACCTCTCTGCCATGAACCCCATTTCCCGATCATAGGAGCCGAAGCGCTGGTCGTCGAAATAGTTGGGAAAACCTGAGTCTAAAACTTCAGGGATCTGCTCCTGGATTTTTTCCCCTTCCCCCGGAAGGAGGGCCCGCAACACTATGCTGAATTCATTGCCTTCCAGAAGATCCGGCCCCATAGGCCGATCCATGAAGCCCATGGAGGTGAGGGAATACCCTTTTTTCCTGAGGGAAAGATCCTTTTCCCCCTTAAAGGTTACGTATTGAAAAGTGTGGGCATGGCGATCCTTTAAGCCCCCATAGGAAAAGAGCCGGTAAGGGACTCCCTGGGCCCGGGCGATGCGCAGCAGGGCGTCCACCGTGTTCCAGCCCTTTTTCTCTAAAAGATAAACCCTGTAGGGGCCCCTTTCCACCAGGGGAAGCCGGGCCATTTCCTTAACCACAAAGTCCTCCGGTAGAACCTTGATTTTCATCGCCACCGCTCCAATTGCCATCCCGCCTTTTATGTTTTAGACTTATATAAAAACAAGGAGCTGTTCCGGTGAGGATATCCATCAGCTGTCTAGGAGACATGTGTCCCCTGCCCCTCTTGAAGGTGCTGGAAAGGCTTCCTGATCTCGAGATAGGAGATGAAATAGTCCTCAAAACCGATCACAGCTGCACCTGGGTGAGCCTAAAAAATAGGCTCAAGCCGTCCAAATACAAACTCCAGTTAAAGGAAGTAGATTTCGGCATGTGGGAGATAACCATAACTAGGATCCGCTAACAGAACCCCCTCTGCGGGGAGCGGAGGAACTTTATAAAGGCCTGGGCCAGACGTCCTTGAACCCTGCATTTATAATATACCAGATGGATGGTTTGCTCCATAGGCAATTCTTCTATCTCCAGCCCCAGCAGGGTTCCCAGATGCAGCTCTGCTTTCAAGGCTAACCGGGGAAGTACGGAAATGCCCCTACCTGCTACCACCGCGGCTTTTATGGCGTCCAGGCTGTGTAACTCTGCCACCACATTGCACTGATCCAGCTTCAACCCAGCCCTCTTTAGATGCTTCTCCATGGTTTCCCGGTTGCCCGACCCCTTCTCCCTTACAATCAAAGGGGCCTCCATAAATTCCTTCAGGGAGATTTTGTTTTTCTCCCTCCAAGGAGAAGTGTTGGAAGTTACGACCAACAGTTTATCCCTTGTTATCTCATGGCAGGAAAATATTCTGGGCACAAACACCCCTTCTATCAGGGCTAAATCTATAAAACCCTCTTTTAGATCCTTCAGCACCTTCTCCTTGTTAGCTACTTTCAGTTTAATATCAGCTTTAGGAAATTTTTCTTTAAGGGCAAATATACTGCAGGGTACTGCCTACTCCCCTACCCCCGACGTGGCCCCCACTATTATCCGCCCTTTTAAAGCATTGCTGTAGAGGCCCATCTTTCCTTCCAATTCTTCCCAAGTATTGACTATCCGCTGGGCATAAGCTTTAAATGTCTCTCCCGCCTCGGTTAAGGTCACCCCCTTATTGCTGCGCTGGAAGAGCTGCAGGCAAAAGCTCTCCATAGGGGGGATAACATGGCCCAATCCCTGGATCCCTGCGCTGTACCCCAAGAGCCTGAAAGGGGTAAGCGTTATTAGGGAAGAAAAGCAACGCTTTTAAATCTCCTGCTCAGAGACCCGTGGCCCTATACCACGGGGGCTGTGCTGCTGGCCCTTCTGAATATCGCCATATTCGCCGCCTTCGGCTCCCCCTGGGGAGTGACCACCCCCTTTGCCCATTGGGGGGCCTGGTTGGGTAAATACCTGGGGCTGCGTCCGGAGACCTGGGCCTTTTATCAATCTCCCGGCATGGCCAAGGCCCTGGCAGGGGGGTTCCTGCAGGATGGGGGATCTATCCAAAACCTGGGCATAATCCTGGGAGCCCTTCTGGCCACCCTCTTGGCTTCCCAATTCCCGCTTCAAACCCATAAAAAAACTATAAGCAGGTGATCGGAGCGGTAGCCGGTGGCCTCCTCATGGGCTACGGAGCTAGGCTGGCCATGGGGTGCAACATCGGAGCCCTTTTCAGCGGCACGGCTTCGTTGTCGCTTCACGGCTGGGTATTCTGGCTCTTTCTCATCGTGGGTGCCTATGTGGGCTCTCAGATACTGGTAAGATATCTTAAGTTAGTGAAGGGAGGATTGAGATTTGTAGCCTACCTACGAGGGGTTGAAACTTTCTTCTCCCCGGCCGGTTTTTTCGTATAGCAGGGTCTGCGGATTTTGCAGACAGAAATACCAGTTCGATCGTAAAGAAGTTGAAGAGCTGATGAGCATTATAAGGGGAAAAGAGCAATAAAAAAGTGGAAATGTCGTCGACCCTCAGTGATGTAAAAATCCTTGGGGATCGACGACATTTTTTATTATTGAAACC
>Ga0209836_100179_pt1 | contig 9996 bp, 13 predicted proteins | sample ElbSprsedimmetaG_FD_184147 | JGI IMG/M metagenome (GOLD analysis project Ga0209836, IMG submission 184147) | Hot spring sediment bacterial and archeal communities from California, USA to study Microbial Dark Matter (Phase II) - Elbow Spring... ... | reverse complement strand
GTCGAAGTCCATGCCGGCGAAATCGTCGGCTTGCTCGGCCCCAACGGAGCCGGCAAAACCACCAGCTTCTATATGATCGTCGGCCTGATACCGGCAGATGGCGGCCAAGTATTCCTCAACGGCCGGGACATCACTCACCTTGCTGTGGACCGACGCGCACGCGCAGGACTTGGCTATCTTCCCCAAGAGCCCTCCGTTTTTCGCAAGCTCAGCGTAGCCGATAATATCTTGGCCATTCTGGAATTGCGGGAAGACCTGACTCGCCAAGGGCGCCTGCAAGAACTGGATCAATTACTGGAAGAGCTGCATATTCAGCATATCCGCAACAGCAAGGGACAAGCCCTCTCGGGTGGCGAGCGTCGTCGGGTGGAAATCGCCCGGGCGCTCGCCGCCAAGCCCGACTTCATGCTGTTGGACGAGCCCTTTGCCGGCGTCGATCCAATTTCAATCATCGATATCCAGCGCATCATCGCCCACCTTCGCGACCGAGGGATCGGCGTGCTGATCACCGATCACAATGTTCGTGAGACGCTTGGCATCTGCTCCCGGGCCTATATCGTTTCCGAAGGCCGTGTCATTGCTAACGGCAGCGCTCAGGAAATCCTGGCTGACGAACAGGTCCGTCGTGTGTATCTAGGCGAGCATTTCTCGCTTTAGCACAGCTCTTCATCATATCTATTCCATATCAACGGGCCTGCGCCGCGGAGGTTCCATTGGGTCTTTCAGTGACAGTTCAGTTAAACTAATCTCATGCTCAAGCAAAATGGACGCCCATGAAAGCAGGCCTGGAGTTAAAACTCGGTCAGCACCTGGCGATGACACCACAATTGCAGCAGTCGATCCGTCTGCTACAGTTGTCGTCGCTTGAACTTCAGGCTGAGATCCAGCAGGCGCTCGAGAGCAATCCGCTGCTTGAGCTCGACGAGTCGACCGCTCCCTTAGATGAGCCAGTGGATGTCGAGCAGGACATTAGCCGCGAGGAGCGGCTGGCCGAGCAGGCACAGCCTGAAACAGATTTATTCGAATCCGTCGAGCAGCCCTCGCCCTCCGATGACGACTTCCTAGTCGACAGCAGCTGGGATGACTATTACGAGCTAGATGCTGCCGCCTCACTCAGTGTCGCCGATCCGGCTCAATCCGACCGCGACCCTTATGCGACTTACGGTACCGGCGAGGACAATCTACAGGATTACCTGCTGAGCCAGATCTTGGTGACTCATTTGAGTGAACAGGATCGCGCGATTGCCACCGCCATTATCGAGTCGCTGGACGAAGCCGGCTACTTAAGCGACAGTCTTGAAGCAATCTATGAGATGCTCAAGGAGGACTGGCCAGAGATTGAAATGGCAGAAGTTGAGGCGGTACTGCATCTTGTACAGCAGCTCGATCCGGTCGGCGTAGCCGCCCGCAGCCTTGGCGAATGCCTCGCTTTGCAACTGCAGCAACTGCCCGAGGATCATTCCCTGCGCGATCTGGCCATTAAAGTTTGCAACGAGCATCTGGAGGCTATCGGCCGACGTGATTATGCTGTCGTGCAGCGTGCATTAAAGATCGATCAAGCCACCCTGACCGAAATCATACTGCTAATCCAGCAGCTCAATCCCCGGCCAGGAGCGGCATTTGCTCAGAATCGCATCGACTACATTATCCCCGATGTGATCGTGCGGCGAGACAAGGGCGGTTGGCGTGTGGACCTGAATCCTGAAATAGTCCCGCGATTGCGAATTAACAGTCTATACGCCAATATGATTGAGCGTGGTAGTCATGGCGCCAACGCCAGTTACTTACGTAGTCACTTGCAGGAAGCCCGCTGGTTTATAAAAAGCTTGCAAAGCAGGCACAAAACTCTGTTGAATGTTGCCCGTGCGATCATACGGCATCAACATGACTTCTTGGAGCGCGGCGAGATCGGAATGAAGCCACTGGTATTGCGTGAAATCGCTGAAGAACTGGGATTGCACGAGTCGACGGTCTCGCGCGTGATTACCCAGAAGTATATGCATACGCCGCGCGGGGTCTTGGAGTTCAAATACTTCTTTTCCAGCCATGTTGGCACAACCGATGGCCAGGCATGCTCAGCGACGGCCATTCGTGCCATGATCAAGGAACTGGTTTCCAATGAAAACCCGCGAAAACCCTTGAGCGACAGTCGCATTAGCACTCTCCTCAAAGCAAAGGGGATTCAAGTGGCACGTCGCACTGTCGCAAAATACCGCGAGGCAATGGGAATCGCCTCTTCCACTGAACGAAAACGGCTGATCTAAAATCCAATAGGAGCAGTAACAATGCAAATAAGCATTACTGGTCATCACGTAGACCTAACGGACGCACTGCGCAACTATGTCAATGAAAAACTGGCACGCCTGGAAAGGCATTTTGACAAGGTAATAGATGTGCATGTGATCCTGACCGTCGAGAAACTGAACCAGAAAGCGGAAGCTACCATACATTTAAGCGGTAACGATATTCACGCCGAGGCGGTGACCGAGGACATGTATGCTTCCATTGACAGCCTGGTTGACAAACTGGATCGCCAGATCGTCAAGCACAAGGAAAAGATAACCAACCACCGTTGAGCCTCAAACTCGGCCGCTCTTATCGGGCGGCTTTTTATCAGTGAAATCATGATCAATCCTGATGAATTGCTGCCCGTTAGCCACATACGGCTAGACGAGCTCTATCAAAGTCAGAAACGGGTTCTCGAGGCCCTAGCAAACCTGCTGGCCGATGATGAACTCGGTGGGGAGGAATCCACACGAATCTTTGAAACCCTCATCGCTCGCGAACGACTGGGTAGCACCGCCATCGGACATGGGATCGCCATCCCGCATGGCCGGATTTCTGGCCTGAGCGCACCGCGCGCGGCGATGATCCGCTTGCGTGAGGGTATCGATTTCAATGCTCCCGATCACGCACCGGTTGACCTGGTCTTCGCGCTGATCGCCCCTGAAGATGACGATAATGTACATCTTAAGATCCTCGCGAGCCTGGCACGAATGCTCTCCGAGCCGAGGAACCGGGAAGCCCTGCGCAACGCGCAGTCACCGGAACGAGCGCAGGCCGTGATTGTCGAACAGATGACTACCGTCAATCCAGAGCAAAGCGCCTAACGTGGACGGCATCGCCACAACACCGGAAAGCTTGCTCGAGCAAGCGATACTCGAAATTCTCGATGCGCTGCCGGCGAGCTTCAGTCAAGGCCAAAAAAACGAGTCCTCGCCCTTTACCCCTGATAATCTCGATGGCGCCAGCAGCGCTGAGCAGGCGATTGAAACGACACTAGTTAACAAGTTCTCAGTTATTGAGGGCGCCCCGATTGTTACGCTGTTCAATCCGCTACGTCCGTCGATCGTCAGCGTTATCGACCCACCGATGCGCGATGATCTAGCTAGGCTGGAGCCAGATCTACAGCGGCGGATTTTTTCAGAGCAAAAGTGCCCTCGCCCTTGGTTGCTGGTCTTGAGCGAGTGCGATGAGCAACAAGCCCGCATTTGGCGCAACGCACTGGCACTGCCAAACGACATCCGACTCATCGCCAGCACACTGGAGACAGACACGGCGATCGGTGTGATGAGCCGGATGCTAGAGAACCGCGCTAATCCAAGCCGTACCCTTCATGGTGTCTTCATGGAAGTCAGTGGCACCGGAGTACTGCTTACCGGCGAGCCTGGCGTAGGTAAGAGTGAACTGGCGCTGGAACTGATTGCCCGCGGTCATCGACTAATTGCCGACGATGCGCCGATTTTTCGGCGACATAGTTTTGATACGGTGGAAGGCCATTGCCCAGAGGCCATTCGTGATCTATTGGAAGTCAGGGGCATCGGGCTGATCAATGTCCGGGAGTTGTACGGTGATGCCGCCGTCAAGCGGCGAAAATTCCTGAGACTAGTCGTGCATCTTGTGCCCGAGTCAAAACTCAAGCTGGATGCCCGAACTCGACTCGAGGGTTTTCACAATCATGTACGCATCTGCGGTCTAGATATTGCCCAGACCATTCTACCGGTAGCACCCGGCCGAAACCTGGCGGTGATGGTCGAAGCAGTCGTGCGCCAACACAATCTGATTCGCAATGGCTATTCGCTGGAGGCGGATCTGCGTGCTCGTGGTCTGAGCTCGCCAACAATTGATAGCAAGAAGGCTGGGGGGAGTAGCGCATGAAATTAATACTAATCAGTGGCTACTCTGGTTCCGGAAAATCCATCGCACTTGCAGCACTGGAGGACGGCGGTTTTTACTGCGTCGATAATCTACCCGCAAGGCTTTTAGGCGAGCTCGTAAAAGTATACAAGCATGGCCTGGATACCAGCAGCCGGGGGTTGGCTATTGGTATTGACGCCCGGGCTCCCGAGGCGGATCTGCGCGCTTTACCCACCCAAATCGCCGAACTTAAGCGTACTCACCCCGATATCCGTATTACCCTAGTCTTCCTTGAGGCGACCGAGAATCACCTCATCGCCCGATTTAGCGAAACCCGACGGCGCCATCCCCTCTCCGTATCTGGGCGAAGCTTGGCGAGTGCCGTGGAGCGCGAGATTCAACTGCTTGCCGCCGTCCGCGAAGCAGCGGATCTGATTATCGATACCAGCTCCACCACCGTCCACCAGCTACGGGAAACGATACAGAGACGGCTTCTGGAACAGCATTTCACTGGACCGTCGGTCCTAATCCAATCCTTTGGCTTTAAGCGTGGCATCCCGCTGGACACTGACTTTCTTTTCGATGTTCGCCATCTACCGAACCCTCACTGGGATACCTCCTTGCGGGGTTACAGCGGTCTAGACGGCCCGGTTATCCGATTTTTGGAACAACATCCGGCCGTCGATGAGACCTTAAATGACATTTTTACCTATCTGCGTGTTACCCTTAAGCGATTCGCGCACTCGGACCGCAGTTACATCACCATTTCCATCGGCTGCACCGGCGGCAAGCACCGCTCGGTCTACCTGGTGGAAAGACTTACGACAATGCTGGCTCCGACTGTGCCGGGCTTAACTCAACGTCACCGGGATTTGCAATGAGCGTTGGCCTGCTGCTAATCTGCCACAACCAGATTGGTCATGAATTATTAGAAACGGCGATCGACATGCTCGATCGTTGTCCTTTAAACGTACTGTATCTGCCGGTTTACCAGGATGATGATCCGATTGACCTACTGAACCGGGCCCGACGCAAGATCGGTGCCTTGGACTCCGGCGATGGTGTCTTGATCATGACGGACATGTACGGCTCCACCCCGTCAAATATTGCTCATCGTCTGGCTGACAATAAGCGTGTCAAGGTGGTCTCCGGCGTAAATCTGCCCATGGTTGTACGGGCACTAAACTACCCTTCGCTGCCCTTGTCTGAGATGGTCGAGCGCGTCATCAGCGGTGGCCGAGAGGGCATCATAGAAGGCTCACGCACGCAGACGGAAGCTTCCGATGCGGATAGCCATTCGGGGATAGCGCGCTGATGCAGCACAAGTCCGTCCAGATCATCAATAAGCGCGGGTTGCATGCCCGGGCTGCTGCGAAGTTTGCAACTACCGCCAGCCAATTTGCGTCCAGTATCCAGGTTCAACTAGGCAACTTCCAGGTCAATGGTAAATCCATTATGGGTCTGATGATGCTGGCGGCCACCCAAGGAACCGAGCTTCATATCAGCGCTACGGGCGACGATGCCGAGGCGGCCTTGGATGCCTTAGAGAAACTGGTGTTAGGAGGCTTTGGCGAAGATGAATGAACCTCGATCATTACGGTTCGCCTAGATTCGCCTACACCTGAATCAATCGGTATAATTAGTTACTTTTGAACGAAACAAACGCATGACACGTCCCTCCTCGTTTTCCTACGACGACCTCATCGCTTGCGCCAAGGGCGAGATGTTCGGCCCTGGCAATGCTCAGCTGCCTCTGCCCCCGATGCTGATGTTCGATCGCATTATCAAAATCAGCGAGACCGGTGGCACCTTCGGCAAGGGTGAAATTATTGCCGAATTGGATATCCGTCCGGACCTGTGGTTCTTTGCCTGCCATTTTGAAGGTGACCCGGTTATGCCCGGTTGCCTAGGACTGGATGCCATGTGGCAGCTAGTGGGCTTCTTCCTCGGCTGGAAAGGTGGCAAGGGCCATGGCCGTGCATTGGGGGTCAGCGAGGTCAAGTTCACCGGCCAGGTGTTGCCGACCGCCAAAAAGGTCACTTATCACATCAATATGAAGCGTATCATCATGCGCAAACTGACCATGGGTATCGCGGATGCGACCATGGAAGCAGATGGTCAAGTTATATACCACGCCAGTGACCTGCGGGTTGGCCTGTTTACATCGACTGAAAATCTTTCGAGGTAATGCTAATGCGACGAGTCGTCATTACCGGCATGGGTATCATATCCAGCCTGGGAAACAATCGTCAGGAAGTACTGGAATCACTGAAACAGGGCCGCTCCGGTATCGTGTTCAATCCCGAGCAGGCTGAGCACGGCCTCCGGTCGCAGGTCGCCGGCACACTGAAAATTGATCCGGCCGAACATATCGACCGTAAACTGATGCGCTTTATGGGTGCGGCGGCAGCCTACAGCTATCTTTCCATGGTCGAAGCGATCGAACATGCCGGCTTGGAAAGGAAAGAGTACTCCAGCGAACGCGTCGGCCTCATCGTGGGCTCCGGCGGTTCTTCCTGCGAGAACATTATCGCGACCGCCCAGATCGCCGAGGAAAAGGGTGTCAAACGCGTTGGGCCGTACATGGTCACCCGCACAATGAGCTCAACCACCTCAGCTTGCCTAGCCACCCCGTTTGGCATCAAGGGCGTGAACTACTCGATCAGCTCCGCCTGTGCCACCAGCGCCCATTGTATCGGCAATGCTTATGAGCTAATCCAAATGGGCAAGCAGGACATGATATTCGCTGGTGGTGGCGAGGAACTGCACTGGAGCCAGAGCGCGATGTTCGACGCGATGGGGGCCCTCTCCAGCAAGTACAACGACAGCCCGGAAACAGCATCCCGCCCGTATGATGTGACCCGCGACGGTTTTGTCATCTCCGGCGGCGGCGGCATAGTCGTCGTTGAGGAACTGGAGCATGCTAAGGCGCGTGGCGCGAATATTCTTGCGGAAATCGTCGGCTATGGAGCCACTTCCGATGGCTACGATATGGTCCAGCCCTCTGGTGAAGGAGCCGTGCGCTGCATGAGAATGGCCCTCAAAGACCTGGATGAGCCGGTGGACTACATCAATGCCCACGGTACCAGCACTCCCGCAGGCGATATATGCGAACTGAAAGCGATAAAGGAAGTTTTTGGTGACAATATGCCAAAAGTAACCTCCACCAAATCGCTTTCCGGCCACTCACTGGGCGCCGCTGGCGTTCACGAGGTCGTGTACTCGCTGCTGATGATGGAAAACCGCTTCATCGCCGCTTCCGCCAACATCACTGAATTGGACCCGGAGGCGGCAGGCGCCAATATCGTGACCGAGAACATTGAAAACGCCAAAATTGACATCGTACTGTCCAACAGCTTCGGTTTTGGCGGTACCAATGCCAGCTTGGTCTTCAAGCGTTATGTGGACTGAATCGGATTACATAACTTAATAAGGGGGCTACCACAGCCCCTTTTTATTGCTCTGCGAAAACGAGATGCCCCATTCTCGTTTTAGAATGGATCACGTTTCAAACTCACAGATTAGACCATGACATCGAACCTACCTATCGACATTCAGAAGGAAATCGAGCAACTCAAGAGCGAATTTAACTTTTTCTCCGACTGGACCGAGCGCTACCAATATCTGATTGAAATGGCTGACCGCATGCCACCCTTTCCGCCCGAACTACAGACCGAGGACTACAAGTTTCATGGCTGCCAGTCGCAAGTCTGGCTGCATCATGAGTATCGCGATGGCCGCATCTGGCTTCAGGGTTGCAGTGATTCTAAGATTGTCCATGGCTTGATTGCCGTGCTGCTACGCGTCTATTCTGGCCGCACACCGGATGAGATCCTTGCCAGCTCGACAGATTTTCTCAAGGAACTTGGGCTCGCCGAACACCTCTCACCCAACCGCAGTACTGGGCTGTTCAATATGGTTGAGGCCATCCATGCGATCGCAGCACAGTATCGCGCTGCCTAATCGGAACGGTGATGTACCAACCGCCTAGATCGGTGGCGGCACGAACACTCCGCTGTCAACCCACACTGCGCAGGCAATCCAAAGGAATAAAAAAAGACCGCTGGATGGCGGTCTTTTCGTAGTGTGGCGTCCCCACGGGGATTCGAACCCCGGTTACCGCCGTGAAAGGGCGATGTCCTAGGCCTCTAGACGATGGGGACGCAAGTTGATTTAACTACTACTACCAAGGCAAACAATCTAGTTAATTAGAAAATGCCGCAGACGCGGCACCTTCGGAATGGTGGCGTCCCCACGGGGATTCGAACCCCGGTTACCGCCGTGAAAGGGCGATGTCCTAGGCCTCTAGACGATGGGGACATTAAATGAATGGCGCGCCCGGAAGGATTCGAACCTCCGACCTTCTGGTTCGTAGCCAGATACTCTATCCAACTGAGCTACGGGCGCGTGGCTCCCCGAGCAGGACTCGAACCTGCGACCCAATGATTAACAGTCATTTGCTCTACCAACTGAGCTATCGGGGAGTGGTTGTTCGTCTCTCGACGTGAGGCGAATAATAAAGATCATCTCCTAGTTCGTCAAGCGCTTTTGCAACTTTTTCCCAATATAGTGAAAACCCGGCCGCATGTGGCGGCGGTCAACTCAGCAGTATCTTTCTAGAATCAAAGACTTGCGTACGACTGGCACCTATCTCGTTCTCGATCAAGGCAATCAGGGCCGCCTCCCGCAACAGGTTGGACAACGAAGCGCGCTGCCGCTGCTCCAAGGGTGGCAAGTGTGACAACAGGCTCTGGATCCTGACAAGCCGAAGATAGTCGCTGCCGGGCAGCCAAGGAGCCAGTTCCGGCAGAGCCTGGGCCAGCCGAACCTGTGCCCCGTCACGGCGACGGGCCATGAGCCATTGACCCGACACCTGAGTTGCGAGGGCACGGGGCCAACCTGCCTCCGTGGTTTCCACCAGCATCTGATGCTGCATCTTATTGTCCTGTCCCTGAGCGGCCCGAGCAGAGAAAGCAGCCAATGTTGCAAGCAAAGGAGTGGACACCGGCCAATCGGATCGATCCGGATACCACAATGACATGGCACGAATCTCATCACGCGAAGGCGCCTCGTCCCGGGCAGCCGAACTCAAGCGGCGGCTCATGCTTCGCCCACCGGCCACACCCGGCAAAGACTAACCCCAGGCAGGTTTTTGACTGCCTCCACCACGGCAGCAACCAACTGCCCACGCTTTTTATAAATGGTCATAAGGTCCCCTGTAAGTCTGGATCAATCTTTACTAGCATTGTGCGCCCGTCACCGAGCTGGACAAACAGACCCGCGGCTGCAAAACGCAGGTTACATCGTTTTGCCACAACCACGATTCCAATACCTTCCTACCATTTATAGACCGTCTCGCATTTACACACCGCATCGTCCAGTTCCTGGTATAGGCGCACCAAGGTAACTTCTTCGGCAGCCGGATCTTTGCAGACCTTGACCCTGTTCGATCAGGCGCTCGCGCCACTGTTCGCACAGGTGGTGCACCCGCATCGCATGCTTTGAGGCCGAATCGAGGCGCTCCAGCGCCTTGTGGATGCTTGCGGCGTCCTCGTCACGCATCAACTTACCGATGTATTGCAACTGACGACGGCGGCCGCCATGCGCTTTAATCCGCTGCGCTAGCCGGACCGCCTCGGCAAGCTGATCACTTATCGGCACCTCTGTCAGTTTTGAGCGCAATCAACCGCTCGCCCAGATCCTGCAGGGCACGGGCCTCGCGCTTGAGCTGAGATTTGCTGGGGCTAAGATCCAGTGCATCGCCGTATTGCAGTTCCTTGTCCATTTATTCCACCGTGACAGATTTAGCCAGGTTGCGCGGCTGATCCACGTCGGTCCCCTTGAGTACCGCCACGTGGT
>Ga0209836_100176_pt1 | contig 10080 bp, 8 predicted proteins | sample ElbSprsedimmetaG_FD_184147 | JGI IMG/M metagenome (GOLD analysis project Ga0209836, IMG submission 184147) | Hot spring sediment bacterial and archeal communities from California, USA to study Microbial Dark Matter (Phase II) - Elbow Spring... ... | reverse complement strand
GCGCTCTGCGCAGAGGCGGAAAAGGACTACGAAGGGTACTGGGCACGCCTAGCGCGAGAAGAAATCACTTGGCATACCCCGTTCACCCAGATACTGGACGAGTCTAATGCTCCACACTACCGCTGGTTTGCCGATGGCATGTTAAATGTCTCGGTCAACTGCATCGACCGTCATCTCCACAGTAAAGGCGACAAGGTGGCCTTCATCGTCGAACATGACGATGGTGAAACCAGAACTATCACTTATCGACAGCTTTCCGAACAGGTCAACCGCCTGGCCAATGGCCTCAAGGAACTGGGCATTGAAACCGGCGACCGCGTGGTCATCTATATGCCAATGCTTCCTGAGGCCGTCATTGCGATGCTGGCTTGCGCCCGCATCGGCGCAATCCATTCAGTGGTTTTCGGTGGTTTTTCTGCCGAAGCCCTGCGCGACCGGGTGCTAGATACCGGAGCCAAACTGATTATCACCGCCGATGGCGGTATGCGCGGCGGCCGGATGGTGCCACTCAAGGCCTCCGTCGACAAGGCCATGCAACATGGCTGCCCGGACGTGAAAAACGTGCTGGTCTTCAAACGCACCGGTAGTGAAGTCACCATGCACGCCGGCCGTGACATCTGGTGGCACGAGTTGGTCGAAAAACAGTCGGCTGACTGTGAACCCGTCTATGTCAATGCCGAGCACCCGCTGTTCCTGCTTTATACCTCTGGCTCCACCGGCAAGCCCAAGGGCATCCAGCACGCCAGTGGCGGCTACCTGCTCAATGCCATTCTAACCAACAAGTGGGTGTTCGATACCCGTGACGACGACGTGTTCTGGTGCACCGCCGATGTCGGCTGGATCACCGGCCACACCTATGTCGCTTATGGCCCTCTGGCCATTGGGGCCACCCAGGTGATTTTTGAAGGTGTGCCCTCCTATCCAGACGGCGGACGCTTTTGGCAAATGGTAGAACACCACAAGGTGTCGATTTTCTACACGGCGCCCACGGCGATCCGAGCCCTCATGAAACTTGGCGACGAGATCCCGGCCAAATATGACCTGTCCTCGCTACGCCTGTTGGGCACCGTCGGCGAGCCAATCAACCCTGAGGCCTGGATGTGGTACTACAAAGTGATCGGAGGCGAGCGCTGCCCGATTGTCGATACCTGGTGGCAGACCGAAACCGGTGCCCACATGATCGCCCCCATTCCAGGCGCCATCCCGACCAAACCCGGCTCCTGCACCCTGCCCTTCCCAGGCATCCAGGCGGACGTGGTTAACGATCATGGCGAGCCGGTAGACCCCCAGCATGGTGGCAATCTGGTCATCAAGAAACCCTGGCCATCTATGCTGCGAACTATCTGGGGTGATGACGACCGCTTCAAGCGCAGCTACTTCCCGGAGAACCTGGGCGGCTACTACCTGACCGGCGACAGTGCCCGTCGTGATGAGGATGGCTACTTTTGGATCATGGGCCGCATTGACGATGTGTTGAATGTTTCTGGTCACCGCCTGGGCACCATGGAGATCGAGTCGGCACTGGTGGCACACGAACAGGTTGCCGAGGCCGCCGTGGTCGGCCGCCCCCACGATGTCAAGGGCGAGGCCATCGTCGCCTATGTGGTCTGCAAGGGCAATCGTCCCACGGGTGAGGACGCGGAAGCTATGACCAAGGAACTGCGTAACTGGGTGGCCGAGCAGATTGGACCGATCGCCAAGCCGGATGAGATCCGTTACGGCGACAACTTGCCCAAGACTCGCTCCGGCAAGATCATGCGTCGTCTGCTGCGTAGCCTGGCCAAGGGCGAGCCGTTGAAAGGCGATGTCTCCACCTTGGAAAACCCGGCCATTCTAGACCAGCTGGCTGGCAAGAGCTGAGCATATTTCCCAAGCATTTAAGGGAAACGTTGATGTACTGATTCCTAATCATCGAGTGCTGGTCTTGCAAAAACCCGGTGAATACGCCGGGTTTTTTTGCGCCCAACAAAATGGTTTGTACTTTGGGATAGTCTCTAATCCCATGAGCACTCGGTGAGCATGATCTCGCAGGAGGAAGTCACTTATTTTTAACGACCAGGTGCCTGAAAAAAGTACCCGCTCATTGATAATCTCTAGGTTTCTGAAAGCACTGCTGACATACCTAACGCCTTCCCTGCGACAGATTGGACGCTCATTGTCCAGGCAAAAATGGCAAAATCGTGGGACTTGCTGCCGGCATACAATCTTGAAATCTTTGTGAAATTCCCATCTGAGTGTCTTGCCGTCCCGGTAGCCACCCTCCTCTATTCCAGAAAATGACATGACGAGTAACTCATGAGATTACTCCGCACCGGCCTGCGCGCCAAGCTATTCTTGGCGATGCTGATCACCTCCGCTGTGCTGATCGGGGCCATCATGTTTAGTGCCCATTACAGCTTTCATCAAGGCCTGATTCGTTATCTCAATGAGACCGAAAGCGAACAAGCTCAGGCCCTCGCCCAATCCCTGGCGCAGTACTACGCCAACCACGGTAGCTGGGAGGCGTTACGGGAGGATCCGAAAAACTGGAACCGGCTGTTGCGCGGCATGCGGTTACACCAAGCCTTTGGCGAGGATCCCGCTCAAGCTTCCAAAGGACAGGCAAAAGGCCGCATCGCCCTGCTCGATGCCAATAAGAATCAGTTGGTTGGGCCATCGCTACCACTGCACGAAGCCCGTCACTATCCTATCGAGACCGATGCAATAATCGTTGGTTGGCTTCTTATCGCTCCTTCTACGAAGGTTACCGACGCACTCGCCCTGCAGTTCAAGCGCGAGCAGGGGCGCATGTTCAGCCTGATCAGCCTTATTGCTCTATTACTCGCCGGCCTTGAATCCTGGCTGCTGGCGCGCTGGCTACTAGGACCCATACAGGAATTGACTCGCGTTACCCGCGCGTTGACCGCGGGCCAGTTCACTACCCGGGTCCAGGTCGAAACCGGCGACGAACTTCAGAGGCTGGCCCGAGACCTTAACCGATTGGCTGAAACCCTGGAGCAGACCGAAGCGGCACGCCGGCAATGGGTTGCCGACATCTCCCACGAGCTACGTACACCGCTGGCAGTGATGCGAGGCGAAATCGAGGCGATCGAGGACGGCATTCGTCCCTTGGATACCAAGGCGCTGGCCTCGCTACAATCAGAAGTAGCCTTGCTAAGTAAGCTAGTCGATGATCTTTACCAACTGGCCCTATCCGATGTTGGCGCACTCGCTTATCAGAAGACCGAGATCGATCTCATTAGCTTATTGCACGAGGTTTGCGAGAGTTACCGTGCGCGATTACAGGAAGCGCAGTTGCAGCTAACCGTCCAACTTCCCAAGGCACCCGTGATCGTATTTGCTGATCCGGCGAGACTGACACAGATGTTCAACAACCTGTTCGAAAATAGCCTGCGCTACACTGATCCTGGTGGACAGCTAAGACTCACCGGCGTAGTGCGAACCAATGAAGTGATACTGACATTGGAAGACAGTGCTCCCGGCGTATCTCCCGAATCTTTACCTCGACTGTTCGACCGACTACATCGCGAGGAGAACTCTCGCAGCCGTCAGTATGGCGGGGCCGGCCTTGGTCTGGCGATCTGCCGGAGTATCGCCGAGGGGCATGGTGGCACAATCCAAGCACAAGCTTCCGAGTTAGGCGGCCTACAGATTCAATTGACACTTCCGAGGGAAACGGATCGATGAAGGAGCAAGCCCAGATACTGCTGGTCGAAGACGAACCCAAAATCGCCAGCTTACTGAGTGACTACCTCGAGCAGGCGGGCTACGATACCCAACACCTAGATCGAGGCGACGAGGTGATCGACGTCATCAAGGCCGACCCACCCGATCTGATCCTGCTGGATATCATGCTTCCCGGAGTGGACGGTCTAACCCTCTGTCGCGAAATCCGCGCCTTTTCCGCCGTGCCAATCATTATGCTGACGGCTCGTGTGGAAGAACTGGACCGGCTGCTTGGGCTAGAACTGGGCGCAGACGACTACATCTGCAAGCCGTTCAGTCCCCGGGAGGTGATGGCTCGCATCAAGGCACTGCTGAGACGGGTACAACTCAGCCAGGCCAGCACAGCTACACCAATCAAAGGCCTAGTCCTGGAACCAGACAATTACCGAGCCCTGCTAGATGGTCGGGACCTGGGACTGACTGTGGTCGAATTTCGATTACTAAGTCAATTGTACAGTCAGCCTGGCAGAGTGTTCAGCCGAGAACAGCTACTAAACCAGCTTTATGATGACCACCGCGTGGTCACTGACCGTACCGTGGACAGCCATATCAAGAATTTACGCCGCAAGATCCAGCAAATTGCACCGGGTCGCAATCTAATTCGCTCCATCTATGGTGTTGGCTACCGGCTAGAGGACGAGCCTTCCTGACACACCACTCGGCAACCAGGAACTGTGGTAAGGTATTTTCTTAATGCTTTCACGTGCCTGTCACGTATTAGGTTTTATGACAAGCATTTTTCGAGTAGCCCGCCATGGGTTAAGGGAGTGAACAGCAATGGATATTGACATGGGCTGTGCCAGACACATCGGGGGACGACAAGAACAGCAGGACGAAGTCGCCTGCTTTGCTGATCCGGATACCGGGACCTATTTCCTGGTATTGGCCGATGGCATGGGCGGCTCTCAAGGAGGTGCTCTGGCAGCGCAAACCGTTATCGAGACAGCAAAACGTTACTGGGAAACCTGCCGTGGCATGCCGGGTGATCCGGATGAATTTCTCGAGGAATTCTGTCAACAAGCGCACCGCAGCATTCGCTTTATGTCGGAAGAATCCGGCACGACAGGCCACTCCACTCTGGTTGCCCTGCTTATCTGCGAGGATCAGGCAAACTGGATCCATGTGGGAGATAGCCGCCTATACCACTTCAAAAGCCCAACTATCTGGCAGCGCACCAAGGATCACTCCGTCGTTCAGGCGCTAGTCGATGCCGGCCAGATCACGGAAGAGCAAATGAGCCGCCATCCTGATCAGAACAAGCTACTCAATGGCCTCGGTGGCAAGGATGCCCCTGAGACTACCCACGGCAGTGCTACCATTGCCCCAGGCCACCATTTCCTACTTTGTTCGGACGGTTTCTGGAGCACTATCACCCCGGTCGAGATGGGCTGCCTGCTGCGCGCGCCTAATCTTTCAGTCGCCACCACCTTCTGGGTGGACCGAGCGGCAAGACGTGCCGGAAAAGATGGCGACAACGTCTCCCTAGCCGTGCTACGCGTCAAGGAGGATCTCTGTCAGACTACGCTATCATCTGAGGATAACAGCTCAACGCTAAACCTTTGTTCATGAACAGAGACACCGATCTCGCCATGAAAGCCATCAAGCGCAAGCTTCTTCTGCTATTGCCGATCACGCTGCTGGCCAGTGCCTGTGCCAATAACCCGCTCAAAAAGCCGATCGGCGAACAGGAGACTGAGCGGACTTCCACCTCGGAATCCACTGCCAGCACGGATCTGAGTAATATCTTACAGCTGTTACAAGATGGTCATTTCCAACAGGCGCGCAGCGAACTGCAAGCCTATCTGCGGTATAACCCACGAAGTCCGACTGCTCGCAGCCTGCTGCAACAACTAGATGCTGACCCTGTGGAATTCCTCGGCCGTTCGCATCGCAGCTATACCGTAAAGCCCGGCGACTCGCTCAGCCAAATCGCCAGCCAGCATCTGGGCGATGCAACCCTGTTCTTGATCCTTGCCCGCTACAACAACATCGAGCGCCCGAGGACCCTGTTTGTCGGCCAACAGCTGAAGATCCCCATTGCATTTCGTAGCGTACCGCAGAATGATGAAGCCACCATTGAAAAGCCCTCTATCGAACCCACGCCAACTTCGCAGGTCAGCTCGGCCTCCGTATATCGCCAGCGCATCGAACGCCATGTGGCAGCTGGAGAGTGGGAAGAAGCGCTGGCTGCCGTTCAGTCCGCACAGGACCACCGCCCAACAGATGGCAGCTGGGATCACTGGCTCAATCCCCTATCCAACCAGGTCAATGCGCAGCTCTGGCAACAGCGCGCGCTGGCACAACTAGAAAATAACCAACACGAGGAGGCCTTCGCTTCATTTGAGCGGGCTCTGAGCTTTTTACCGGACTTGCAGCCAGCCAAGCAGCACCACGCCACCTTACGAAGCCAGTTGGTCAACCAATACCACGAGGCCGCCATCGTCCACTATCGAAACCAGCAGCTGGATGAGGCCATTGCTCTGTGGGAAAAGGTACTGACACTAGACCCCGATCATGAACTTGCCAAGGGCTTTCGCCTGCGGGCCCAAGATCTGCAGCGCCGCCTGAAAGAACTGGAGTCCTCACGGAGCAACGCGTCTTAACAGCGTCTCCCTGGTAAGACGAACGCACAACTCGCGTTATCCGTACTAACGACTGGAGGGTTCGGCATTATCGGCCGATTGGGGCCCCCCGTCATTCTGTATGAGGATCCGGGTCCTGGAATTCTGTTGCCGATCGCCTTCCTCCTGACTCCCTGGGGTGTGAGCCATATATAAGCGTGCCTGCAGCGAATCGGCCATGGTGTTGAAGGCCGCGAACAACCGCTCGAAATCATCGCGGCGATGCAGCCGGATGCGACTTTCCAGATCCCCGCGCGCGACTTGCACCATCGCGCGACGCAGCATCTCGATCGGCATCTGCAACCGGCGAGACAGCACATACATACCCACCAGCACGGTGAGCAGCGTCGCACCGATCAGCGATAGCAACGCGTTTAGGGTGGTCTGGTTGGCTGCTGTCAGCGAATCAGTGAACAACCCGAGCTGCAAACGGCCGATATCATGCTGCTGATAACGGATCGGTGTCTCGAACACGAAAATCCGCTCGCCCGTTTTGCTCTGGATGCTGAACACCTCGACATCCGACCGTCGGGCAATAAGGCGGCGGTTCGATGGCGATTGATAAGCATGGCCCAATTGCGAGGCATCGCTACTGAATATGGATATGATATTGCCTCGGTGATCGCTGACACTCAGCAAGGCGATATTTTGGTTGCTCGCCATGTCTTGTATCATTTGGCTAATGGCGATTGAGTCGTTGAGCAACACATCCTCGGCGCTTTTCACCGCGATGATCTGCGATAACGTCAACCCATAGTCAAAAGCCAGATTGGTCATCACCTCATTCTGCTTCTGCTGCACCAGCACCAGCCCGACTAGCATAGTCAAGCCAACTGTTAGAGCCATCACCACCGGCCAACGCACCCGCAGTGGGATGGTGCGACGCCCAGCCCAGGACCGCTCCCGCTCGGCAAGCTCGTCGTCGATCTGCTGAAGATCTTCCAGCAATTCGGCACCGCTTTGGTAACGGGCATCGGGATCGCGGGCCAGCAGGGTAGTAACTACGCTGATCAGTGCCTCAGGGGTATCGGGATTCCGCGGTTGCAGCGCCGGCACATCCTCAGTCACAATCCTGCGCAGTAGTTCGGACTCGTCGTTGGTCTTGAAGGGTGTGTGACCCGCCAGCAACCAGTAAAGCACCACGCCTAGGGAATATAGGTCGCTGCGGGCATCAGCTGGTTTACCGCGAATCTGTTCTGGCGACATGTAGTGCGGGGTGCCGGCCACATACCCCTGTTCATCCGGTTGCCAGGTGGGATGCGACCTGAGTTTGGCGATGCCAAAATCCATCAGCTTGATATTGCCCGAGTCGCTGGTGACGATGATGTTATCCGGCTTGATATCCCGGTGCACCACCCCTTGCCGGTGGGCATAATCAAGGGCATCAGCCAGTTGAATGGCTATCTTGAGGATCATCCGCACCGGTAGTGGCGAGTTCTTTCGGACAAACTCGTCCAAGGTATCGCCCTGTAGCAACTCCATGGCGATAAACGGGATCGTACCAGCTTGACCGATATCGAAGATCGTGATGATGCTAGGATGGGCCAGCGTACCGGCAACGCGGGCCTCCGACAGGAATCGCTGGCAATATTCGGGACGCTGGGCATACTCGGGTCGGGGCGTCTTGATCGCCAGTTCGCGCTTGATATGGGGGTCGTAGCCACGGTAGACGATGGACATCGCACCGCGTCCAAGCTCTCCTTGCAAGCGATAGCGTCCAAGGGATGTCATCGTCGTCACATCCATCAATCGTGACTTCTTTAGCCCGGCTCGTCCGGTGTTCAATTTTTGATCAACGGTTTAGCCACCAGACCAGTCCCAGTGCCACTACAATCAGGATCACTCCAACCACAACCAGTCCACCAATGCGTTTTACCGGAGCGATCGGCGGTTTTCCCACGGGCTGGACCTCGCGGGTGCGAAAGAGAAACTCTACGCCACCAAAACGGACCCGATCACCATCCTTCAACAAAGCCTCGTGAATCTTCTCTCCATTCACAAAGGTGCCGTTAGTCGAGAGCATATTCATCACACGCCACTGGCCGTTTTCATTGATAAGCCAAGCATGCATGGAGGATACGCTGGACTCGGTGAGTACGAGGTCATTGTCACCCCGGCGCCCCACCGAAGTACGGCTCTTGTTGAGTACGAAACGCTGGCCCTCGAAAGGAGCATTGGTTCCAATCAGCACCGGCTTGTCAATAGAGGCGGCGGCCGCCTCTTCATCGACCAGATGTGCCACATCCGGCAGGTCGCTGGCTCGAAAAAGCATCGTACCTTGCGGACCGGCACGCTGCTGATTGGTATGGTGATTCTTGTCGTTCACGGTTGTGCTCCTGATCCTTGTTGCGCGTCTTTTTTCAGTGCTTCATGTGTAATATGCCCACATGCCTATATTAGGACAATCCCGGACGGGTTCCCATTAAATGCAATTAAATTGCCCCACTATGATCCTGCTCAAGACAGGTTTCACATTGATTACACATTGCATGCAAAGTTGCCTCACAATGTGCTTGTACATTAGCAACGTACCCACTCACATCAAGAGGAACCAATCCATGAAAATCACAACCCTGGCAATCTTTGCAAATTTCGCCCTGCTGGCAACCAGTAGCTTGGCAATGGCCGCCCCAGTAGCTGGTGAGGGTCCGAAGCGAGAGATGAGCCAACACTATTCGATGCAGTACCAGCATGAGCGACGCCAGCAGCAACGCGTCCAAGTCGAAGAGCAACAAAGCGAAAGCAAGACGACACGAAAGCAGCAACGCGCCCAGGCCTATGAGCAACACAGCGAAGGCAAGATGGTACGCAAGCAGTATTGCACCCAGGCCGACGAGCAACATAACGAAGGCAAGGTGGCACACCAACAGCAGCGCAAGCAGTCGAAGAAACAAAAACACGCGCAGCAAATGGCGTATCAGCATCAAAGCGCCGGCAACCGCCCAGCACGGTGATTGATAACAAGACCCAGTCGCAAGGCTGGGTTTTTTGCATGTATAGAATCCCTCGGCCTAAGCCAATCCAAGCAGTCGGCCAGTTCCACTTTTAGTCTTCCTTGCTAGACCTTATGATCGGCGATCCCCTCGCCGAAGACCTGCCAGAACCCTCCTTCCACATCCGAGCCAATCAGATCTAACCCCTTTATACCTCCCAGCCAAGCCGACGGCAGGGGCACGTCCATCACACTCACTCCCTCCAGCGCGAGAACTGGCCTGCCTACTTGGTAGCTCAAGCGCAGCTCGAAAGCCAAGCGCACTTTCTGACCACCAAATACTGGAAGGTCCGGTGGCAGATCCATCAGCCACGTTACCGACAACCATCATCCGATATTAGCCGCTTATCAAGCGATCATAGATCATGTAGCCGGCAATATAGGTACCCAGCGTCGAGCCGAAACCGGCAAGGAAAAATACCAGCAAGGTGCGCGATACGCGGTTTTTCCACCAGCCACGCCAATGGGTCACGTCATGACGAAGGGTATTAAAATCAGTAACCCGCGGCTTTCGAAAGTAAAGCTCGACCGCACCGGCCACCATACTGGCACCGATCATCGGATTGAGCGAGGTCCAAGGCGCGGCCAGAAAGGCGGCCAGCACTGTGACCGGATGGCCCCGCGCGATGATCACACCCACTGCGGACAAGATGCCATTAATGAGAATCCAATCCCACAGCATCAACTTGCCTAATTCGGGACTCTGGGAAAACCCGATAGCAAAGCCGGTCAGAATCATCG
>Ga0209836_100175_pt1 | contig 10095 bp, 9 predicted proteins | sample ElbSprsedimmetaG_FD_184147 | JGI IMG/M metagenome (GOLD analysis project Ga0209836, IMG submission 184147) | Hot spring sediment bacterial and archeal communities from California, USA to study Microbial Dark Matter (Phase II) - Elbow Spring... ... | reverse complement strand
GGATGGAGTCCATGATGTTTTCCCGCACCAATCGCTCAGAGACGACGATGGCATCCTCGTAGTTGAACCCCTCAAACGGAAGGAAGGCCACAAGGAGGTTGGTCCCGAGGGCCAGTTCGCCGCCCTCAGAAAACAGGGAATCCGCAAGGACATCGCCTTTTTTAACCTTGTCGCCCTTGCGTACAAGCGGGCGCTGATGGATCACGGTGTCCTGATTTGAGCGCTCAAAAATCCTCAGCCGATAAGTTTTTTGGCCTTTCTTCCCCTTGACCACGATCTTTTGGGCATCCACGTACACCACGGTTCCATTCTCTTCGGCGACGACCACGGCTCCGGAATCGCGGGCAGCTTTGGCCTCAAGGCCGGTTCCCACGAGGGGCGCCTGAGGACGCAGAAGGGCCACGGCCTGGCGTTGCATGTTCGCGCCCATGAGGGCACGGTTGGCGTCATCGTGCTCGAGGAAGGGAATGAGAGCTGCGGAAACGCCGAGAATCATATTTGGCGAAACTTCCACGAGGTCGACCTCTTTGGGGGAGACATAGCGGAATTCCTCGCTACCTATGCGGACAAGGACCTTTTCCCCAACAATTCGGCCCTGTTCGTCCACCTCTACGGTGGCTGGAGCGATTTTGTAGTGCTCCTCCTCGTCAGCCATGAGATATTTGATTTCGCCGGTGATCCGGCCGTTTTTGACCATGGCGTACGGGGCCTCCAGGAATCCATACTCATTGACTCGCGCGTACACAGCCATGGAGGTGATGAGGCCAACGTTTTGTCCCTCAGGGGTCTCGATTGGGCAAATACGAGCGTAGTGGGAGGGATGGACATCGCGGATCTCCACCTTCGCCCTTTTTGCCGCGGGAGCAACATTTCCCAATGCGGAAAGCCGGCGTTTATGGGTGAGCTCAGCAAGGGGGTTAGTTTGTTCGAGGAATTGGGAGAGCCGGCCAGTATAAAAGAGGCTGTTTACGGCAGCCTGAATGGTGCGGGTAGAGACAATGCGGCGGATGAGGTCCTTCTCCTCAAGCTCGATATGGATGAGCTTATCCTCGGCCACGCGGGCCATGCGGATGAGGCCCTCGCGGAGCGCAGCCTGGGCCTGCTCGCCCGCGAGCCGTACACGCTTGTTGGCCAGGTGGTCTGGCTCGTCGAGGAGGGATGGATCCTCAGGAGCTCGCAAAAGCAGATCCAAAGCGGAAAAGATATCTTCCGGAGCGAGAAAAGTCTCTTCCCGGTTGAGTCCGAGTTTGTGGTTGATCTTGAACCGCCCTACCGGGGTGAGGTGGTAGGTATCCGGTCGGAAATAGAACCGCTGGATGTATTCCTCAGCCTGGGAAAGGGGCACCCGTTCGGCCGAGCGAAACTTGGAGTAGATGAGGCGGATGGCCTCTTCCCGCGAGGCCACCTTCTCCTCCTGGAAGGAGCGGGCGATGGCGGGATGGGCCACCCGCACCTGGGCCCGGCCCAACCGGTTCAAAACCTTAACGCGCTGAGGGGTGAGCTCCTCGCCCACCGACCAGACCTCGTCCCCGGCGGGGATGGCCTCGGCAAGAATAACGGCCTTCCACCGATCAAAGAGATCGTCCAAACCATCCACCGGCACGACCAGGGAGTAGCGGGCAATAATGTCCGGGGCATCCAACCCAAGGGCCCGGAGGTAGGTGGTGATGGGCACAGTGGCCCGCCGATCCAACCGGGCCTTGAGCGTCCAGCGGCGCACATCAAGCTCTATCTCCAACCACGCGCCCTGCTCGGGCAGGAAATGGGCCCGGTAGAGGTACGGCTCATCCTGGGTGATGTACAGGCCGGGCGAGCGCACAAGCTCGCTCACGATCACGTTTTCTGTGCCGTTTATGATGAAGGTGCCCCGCGGGGTCATGAGAGGAATGTCCACGAGATACAATTCGGCCTCCTGGCGGAGCTTGCCCTCGGCGTATAGGCGGCTTGTGGCTTTCAACGGGGCAGCATAAGTCAGATCCCGATCCCGGCACTCCCACTCGTCGTACCGCGGCTCACCGAGGTAGGGATCCACCAGCTCCAGGTAGAGATCCTCGCGACCGGGTGCGCGGATAGGGCTCACCTCAGCGAAAACCTGAGGTATACCCTCCCGCAGGAACCGCTCGTAGGACTGGAGCTGGTGAGCGATGAAGTCCTGCGGTTCCAGGCGAGGCTGAACCCGGCTATAAAACCGCCGCGTATTCATCACTTGAGCTGGACCTCCGCACCCGCCGCCTCGAGCTTCTTCTTGAGCTCCTCGGCCTCCTCTTTGGAGACCCCGGACTTCACCACCGCCGGCACGTTATCCACGAGGTCTTTGCATTCCTTGAGGCCTTTGCCGGTAATGTCCTTCACCACTTTGATGAGCTGGATCTTCTGCTGGCCAGCGGTGGTGATGACCACATCGAAGGTGGTTTTCTCCGGGGCGGCCGGAGCCCCGGCGGCCGCAGGTTGCGGAGCCGTAGCCACTGCCACCGGAGCAGCTACCTGGGCGGAAACCCCGAACCGCTCCTCCAAGGCCTTCACCAGCTCCGCCAGCTCCTTAACCGTCATCCCCTCGATTGCCTGGATGATCTCTTCTTTCGTCATTGTTCACCCCTCTCTTTTGTTTTCTGGACTTCGCTCAAAGCCACCACTAGCTTCCGGAGGATTCCGGAGAGCACGAAAACCAGCCCGCGCACAGGGCCGGTCATGGCTCCGGCAAGCCGGGCCAGAAGCTCCTCCCGGGAGGGAAGGGTAGCGTACCACCGCACCTGATCAGCGGTCACAAGCTCACCGGAGAACACGCCGCCTCGGACCTGGAAGAAACTTGGGTACTTTTGGGCGACCTCCAGAGCCACCTTGAACGGGACGGTGGGGTCGTCCCGGCCGATGATGACCAGGTTGGGTCCGCGTAAAAACTCTCCAAGCCCGGAGACCCCAGCCTTTTCCGCGGCCAGCCGAGCCAGGGTGTTCTTCACCCCCCTTATCTCCACCCCGCGTTTGCGCACCTCCCGGCGCAGGGCGGTCATCTCCGCGGCAGGGATTCCCTGAAAAGCCACAACCACCACTGCCGGGGATTGCGCGAATTTCTTCTGTAACTCTTCCACAGCCGCGATCTTTTCGGGCTTCGGCATTTTCGCCTCCTCAGTGGATCTGCGTGGCGGCCGCAAGGAGCTCGCGCTCGTCCACCCGGATCCCCGGCCCCATGGTGGCGGATATGGAAACGCTTTGAATGTACCGGCCCCGCAGACCCTCCGGCCTCCTCTCCAAAATAGCCTTGGTGAGCGCCAAAAGATTCTCATAGAGCTGGTCTTCGGTAAACGAGGTTTTGCCGAAAACGGCGTGGACGATGCCATACCGGTCCGCCCTGAACTCAATCATTCCAGCTTTGAGCTCCTTGACCACCTGGGCCACATCCTGGGTGACTGTACCTGTTTTGGGCGAGGGCATGAGGCCTCGGGGGCCCAAGATCTTCCCGAGTTTGCCCACAATGGGCATCATGTCTGGAGTGGCCACCACCCGATCGAACTTCCACCACCCCTCTTTGATCTTTTCCGCAAGGTCCTCGCCACCCACGTAATCCGCGCCCGCAGCCTCGGCCTCCCGAATTTTCTCGCCTTTGGCGAACACCAAAACCCGCACAGTTTTTCCTGTGCCATGAGGGAGAACGCAGGTGCCGCGGATCTGGTGCTGGCTGGGGTTTATTCCCATTTTGAACGCGGCCTCCGCGGTCTCCGGAAACTTTGCAGTGGCCGTGCGTTTGAGAAGGACGATAGCCTCCTGTACCGGGTAGACTCGCTCCCTTTCCACCAGGGCCACGGTCTGAAGATAGCGTTTGCTGTGGTTCATGGCACCACCTCGATTCCCATGTTCCGGGCGGTTCCCAGGACCATCCTGATCGCGGCTTCAAGGCCATCGGTATTGAGATCCGGCATTTTCTTTTCGGCGATGCGGCGGATCTGCTCCATGGTGACCTTGCCCACCTTGACCCGATTGGGCTCAGCTGAGCCCTTTTCAATGCCGGCCGCGCGTTTCAACAGCACAGAGACCGGCGGCCGCTTAAGGACAAAGTCGAAAGAGCGGTCGTCGTAGACGGTGATCTCCACGGGGATGAGGGTCCCGGGTTCCTCGTTCTTTGTAGCCTCGTTGAAGCGCTTGCAGAACTCCATGATGTTGACCTTATGGGCACCCAGGGCCGGTCCCACCGGCGGGGCAGGGTTGGCCTGCCCAGCCGGGATCTGCAGCTTGATCTTAGCCACCACCTGTTTCGGCATCTTTTCCCCCTCAGATCTTCTCGATCCCGCTGAGACTTATGCGGACCGGGGTTTCCCGGCCGAAGATGCGAACCATCACCACGGCCTCCTCGGCCTCCCTATCGATCTCCTTGATCTCGCCGGTGAAGTCCGCAAATGGCCCTTCTACGATCTGCACCACCTCGCCCACCTCAAATCCTACTTCCACCTTGGGTTTGGTTTCGGGAGTGGGAGCAACTGCTCCGCCTGTGAGGCGGCCGAGCACTGTGGCCCCAGGACCATCGATGGGCACAGGGGCTGAGCGGCTGCCCACAAATCGCGCTGTCCGCTCCAGTCCCCGCACCAGCTCTCGCATTTGCTCCTCATCTAGCCCCATCTTCGCAAAAACATAGCCCGGAATGAGCCGACGCTTCTCAATCCGTTGGATTGTGACCACCCGTTTATCCTTGTACTCCCGAACCTTCACAAGGCCGGAGGCCCCAGCATAGATTTTGTGTTCCTGCTCGATTTCCGCCCCGGCCGGGAGTTTTGCGCCCACCCGGACCCGCGGCGGAAGAAGGGCCTCGGGCACAATGAACTCCTCCTCTTTTCCAGACTCGTACCGGATGGTCACCTTCTTCACCTTCTCTCGGGCCACGATTCCGCCCTGCTGGTCGAAGGAAAAGCGGTCGTCAGCGTCCACGGTTATGGGAAGACCAGGTCGCACGCGACTTCCCACACGCACATTCCGGCGGAGGATTTTGTCTTGCGGGACAAGATAAACTTTTTCCGTGTGATTTGGGGTCTCCACGATAATCCGCCAATATGGCTCGAGAGCTAGGACCTCCGCGGCCTCGGGAAGATGGCGTGGGGGCTTGCGAGCCAGAAGCTCGCCGCGCTGGATCCGCGTGTTGTTGGTCACAAGGAGATCGTATTCATAAGGCATGCGGTAATCGGTGGTCCGCCCCCGCACCGAGCGGGAAGTCACCACCTCTTCCACAGGGACGAAGAACAACTCCTCCCGTTCGCCGACCCTTACCGGCTCAAAATACTTCTCCCAGCCGAGCCGGCGCACCCTCTCCTCCAATTCCTCCTTCAGGCGCAGCTCCGAGCCGGTATGGGTTTGAATGGCGTACCATCGCTTGCGCTGCATCGCTAGATCACTTGGTGACCAGGAGCCGGAGGAGGTGCTGGAGCACCACGTCCACCAGGCCGAGGTAAATTCCCAGGGCCAAAGTGAGGATGATGACGAGGACGGTAAAAGTCACGATTTCCCGGCGCGATGGCCAGCTTACCCGGCTCACCTCGGCCCGCACAGACGCGAAATACTCCCGCACCTTCTTCAGCACCGACATCCTTCCTCCTTGGCAGGCCCGGGAGGACTCGAACCCCCAACCTGCGGATTTGGAGTCCGCCGCTCTGCCACTTGAGCTACGGGCCTGTCCCAAACCCGAGCCTGAGCTCGGGCCTTACACCTCCTTATGTTCTGTGTGCTTCCGGCACCACTTGCAGTACTTGCGAAACGCCAGTTTTCCCCGGAACTTCTGGCGATTCTTGCGAGTGTAGTAATTGTACCGGCCGCACTGGGAACAGGCCAAAGGCACGATAAGCACCTTCTCTTTTTTGGCCATTTTACTTGAGGATCTTCGTGACTACGCCGGCCCCCACGGTTTTCCCACCCTCGCGAATGGCGAACCGCTGGCCTTCCTCCAAAGCCACGTGCTTGAGAAGCTTGCAGCGGAGGTTGTTGACGTTATCGCCGGGCATGACCATCTCCACGCCTTCGGGGAGGATGATTTCGCCGGTGACGTCGGTGGTGCGGAAGTAGAATTGGGGCTTGTAGCCGGTGAAGAATGGGGTATGCCGGCCGCCCTCCTCCTTAGAGAGGACATAAACCTGGGCCAGGAACTCTGTGTGCGGGGTAATCGTCGCGGGAGCGGCGAGGACCTGACCGCGCTCCACTTCGTCTTTTTCGATACCACGGAGGAGAACGCCGATGTTGTCACCGGCTACGGCCTCGTCGAGAATCTTATTAAACATCTCGATGGAAGTGGCCACCGTCTTTTCGATTTCGTCGGTGAGGCCTACGATTTCCACCTCATCACCTGGCCGCAGCCTCCCTCTCTCCACCCGGCCAGTTACCACGGTGCCGCGGCCCTTAATGGAGAAAATGTCCTCGATAGGCATGAGGAAGGGCTTGTCTTCTTCGCGCTTGGGAAGCGGGATATAGTTATCAAGGGCATCGAGGAGCTCGAGGATCGGCTTTACCGCTGGGTCATCGATGGAATTGGCCTGGAGGGCCTTAAGAGCGGAGCCGCGGATCACCGGGACCTCGTCGCCGGGGAACTCGTACCTCGTGAGAAGATCCCGGATCTCCATCTCCACAAGATCCAAAAGCTCGGGATCGTCCACGAGGTCCACCTTGTTTAGGAAGACCACGAGGGCCGGGACGTTTACCTGGCGGGCCAAAAGGACGTGCTCGCGGGTCTGAGGCATGGGCCCATCCACTGCGGAGACCACGAGGATGGCCCCATCCATCTGGGCCGCGCCGATGATCATGTTCTTAATGTAGTCGTGGTGCCCAGGGCAGTCGATGTGGGCGTAGTGCCGCTTTTCCGTCTCGTATTCCACGTGGGCCACGTTTACCGTAAGGATTTTTGTCTCATCGCGGCGGAAGAGCTTAGCGTCGGCTTTGGCCACCTCTTCATACAAGCGGAACCGAGCCAGGCCTTTCCAGGCCAAAACCTTGGTGATGGCCGAGGTCAAGGTCGTCTTACCATGGTCGATATGACCGATGGTCCCCACGTTGATATGCGGTTTAGTTCGGACAAACTGCTCTTTCGTGGCCATTCCCAACCTCCTTGGTCTAAGCCTTAGGGAGCCCGCGGCCGGAATCGAACCGGCGACCTTCCCATTACCAGCGGGACGCTCTACCGACTGAGCTACACGGGCCCAATACTTAAGTCTACCCGACCAGTTCAGGCTAACGCAAGTGGTGGAGGGGGAGGGATTCGAACCCCCGAAGGCCGAAGGCCGCCAGGTTTACAGCCTGGTGCGTTTGGCCGCTTCGCTACCCCTCCTAAACCCCGTCCTTGCGGGGCTTGAGCCAGTGGCCCGACTCGAACGGGCAACCTTCCGCTTACAAGGCGGATGCTCTACCCCTTGAGCTACACTGGCTACGCACCCATTCTAGCTTTGCGCCGCGTTTCCCTCAACCACCACATAAACCCAAATTTGGCGCCGCCGCGGCCCGTCAAACTCGCAAAAATAAAGGCCCTGCCAGGTCCCCAGAGCTAGCCTTCCGTCCTCAACCGGCAAAACTAGGGACGGGCCAAGAATCGCGGCCCGCACATGAGCCGGAGAATTGCCTTCCGCGTGGGCAAAGGAAACTTTTGGGATCATTTGGGAGAAAGCCTGCTGAAAATCCTTGCGCACGTCGGGATCGGCGCTCTCGTTCACGGTGAGGGCCGCGGTGGTATGGGGGCAAACGAGGAGGATAACCCCGTCCCTCAGGCCTAAATCCCGAATGGCTGCATTTACCTCAGCGGTGATGTCCTGGACCTCCTCAACTGCCCTAGTTTGGAGGGAGATCTCCTTTTTGCGCAGGCTCATTTCAAGGCCGCCGCGAGTTTCTCCCCAAGCTTGCCCGGGTCCTGCACCCCTTGAACGTGGAAAATCACCTCTCCCTCCTGCCCGCGGAGGACTGCGACCAAAGTGAGGTTCTCTTCAGCGAGAACCTTTAGGGCCTGAAAAATTTCCTCTTTGCGGTGAGGGCGGAGCCGAATGCGTATTCCAGATTCGCCCAGGGCGGCTAGGTAAGACAAAGCCCGAAGGAGTCCATCCTTGGAGAGGGTTCCCACGAGCCGGCGCTCACCATCCACTACAGGCAGCACAAGATAATGGGTAAGGAGGGCGACCGCACGCTCAAGGGGATCTTCCGGGGTCAACACATCCTGAGGGGGAACGAGGAGCTTTTCCACCGGGAGATCCGGGGAGGGCGCGGAAGACAGGGCTTTGCGGGTGAGAAAACCCTTGAGCCTTTGGGTTTCGTCCACCACGAAGATCACCGCTAGCCCCTTTTCTTCCGCGCGTTTGAGGGCTTCCCCCACTGGGGTGGACTCCACCACCGCCGGCGCGCTGGGATCCATCCACTCCCTAACCACCATTAGCGGCGGCGCGTAGCTGCGCCAATACTCGCTCCTGCAGGGAACCAGGTACGTAGTCGTAGCGGAGGAACTCCATCTGGAACGTGGCTCGGCCCTGAGTCATGGATTTGAGATCCAGGGCATAGGAGAGGATTTCCGCTAGCGGTACCTCTGCGCGAATTATGGTGCGGCCGCCCTCGGATTCCATGCCCAGGATCCGGCCGCGTCGGCCGTTGAGATCAGAAATGATGTCCCCGGTGAAGGCCTCCGGTGTAGTCACCGTGAGAAGCATGATCGGTTCGAGTAGCACAGGGTCAGCTTTTTCTGCGGCAAGCTTGAACGCCTGTCGGGCAGCAATCCGGAAGGAAAGCTCGGAAGAGTCGACTTCGTGGTACATCCCGTAGAACACAGCTGCTTTAATGTCCACCATGGGAAAGCCGGCGAGGAAACCCTCCTCCATGGCATCCCGCACGCCCTTTTCCACGCCGGGGATAAACTCCTGGGGGATGACCCCGCCTTTCGTCTCGTCTACGAACTCGAACCCTGCCCCGCGCAGCAAGGGCTCAATGCGCAGGTGCACCTCTCCGAATTGCCCATGGCCGCCGGTCTGCTTTTTGTGCCGGTAGCTTGCAATTGCCGTCTTTCGAATCGTCTCCCGATAAGGCACCTTGGGCATGCGATAGGTAACCTCCACGCCGTAGCGGTTTTTGAGTTTTTCCGCAAGGACGCTGAGGTGAACATCGCCCATTCCCGAAACGATCCCCTCTTTTGTCACCGGATCCCGAGCGTAGGTTAGGGTGGCTTTGGTACTCACGAACTCCCGCAAAACCGTGCTCATCTTCTCCTCGTCGGCCTGGGATTTGGGAGCCACCGCCCGGATGAACACGGGCTTGGGGAAGGGAATAGGCGGAAGGGGCTCCGCTTCGGGATTGGTGCTGAGCGTAGCTCCAAGTGGGATCCCCTCAATTTTCCCAAGGGCGACGATTTCCCCAGCACTAGCTTTCCCAGTCTTTTCCATCTTCGTTCCGGAAAAGCCGTGGATGTCGCGGAGCTGAACCTTGCTCTTCGTGGAAAGTTCGTACAGGACGTCGCCCTCCTTGATTTCCCCAGAAAGGATCCGCACATAGGTCAGTCGGCCAAGGTATGGATCGAGGACAAGGTTGAAGCAGCGCAGTTTCACCTCCGACCCGGACGGTAGTTCTGGAGCTAAAGTGGCCGCCCAATCCAAAAGCTCCGGTACCCCGACCCCGGTGAGCGCCGACCCAAAGAGGACTGGTACCAAATCGCCAGCCAAAACCCCGGATTGCAAGGCTTTGACAATTTCTTCCTTCCCCACCTCCTCCTCGGCAAGGAATTTTTCCAAAATCACATCGTCGTAGGAGGCTACCTCTTCGATGAGGTTAGCCCGTAAATTTTGGCCTACTGCCGGAAGATCCTTGGCCGCGGCAAGAAGATCTGCAAGCTCCTTAAATTTCCCATCTTCACGTACTGGAAAATAAAGGGGAACAAATTTCCCAGGGAGCGAAGCTTGTATTTCCTCCAGGGCTTTTAGTGGGTCAGCTAAGGCTTTATCCACCATGTTCACGAACACTAACGCCGGTCGGCGGTAGACGCTACGCACAATTTCCCAGGCCTGCTCTGTGACAACCTCCACAGGTTTTTCCGCGTTCACCACCAAAACCGCCAGGTCTGCGACATCCAGCCCTTTATGGATTTCTTCTACGAATTCCCCCAATCCT
>Ga0209836_100174_pt1 | contig 10151 bp, 6 predicted proteins | sample ElbSprsedimmetaG_FD_184147 | JGI IMG/M metagenome (GOLD analysis project Ga0209836, IMG submission 184147) | Hot spring sediment bacterial and archeal communities from California, USA to study Microbial Dark Matter (Phase II) - Elbow Spring... ... | reverse complement strand
CCACAGCATTTGGCCATACCGCCGATTACGATGCCAGTATCGCGCAGTATTTAACCCTTCAGCAATCGTCCAACAGCGATAGCGCATTCCCCGAGCGGTTCGCCCTCCCATTAAAAAAAGTGATGGATCTGCGCTACGGTGAAAATCCACATCAAAAAGCAGCATTTTATATTGAGGACAACGCTCCGACTGGCAGTATTGCCACCGCTTTAATCCGCCAGGGTAAACCCCTTTCCTATAACAACTTAGCTGACAGTGATGCGGCCATGGGCTGCGTTGCACAGTTTGAGCAACCTGCCTGCGTGATTGTTAAACATGCCAATCCTTGTGGTGTAGCGATTAGCGATGATATTTCCAGTGCCTATGATCGCGCTTTTGCAACGGACCCCACCTCGGCTTTTGGCGGCATTATTGCTTTTAACCGCCCATTAGATGCTCACACCGCCCGCGGTATTATTGAACGGCAATTCGTGGAGGTAATCATCGCCCCAGAAATTACCGAAGAGGCTGCCGTCGAATTACAAGCCAAGCCGAACGTCCGTGCATTAGAAGTACCGGGGCTGGATCAGGCACGCCCCAGCGGGGTGGATGTAAAACGCATCAGTGGTGGCTTACTGGTGCAGGATGCTGATGCTGGCATGATTAGCGAAGAGGATCTTAAAGTAGTCTCTCAACGCGCACCCTCCGATATGGAAATGGCGGATCTACTATTTGCCTGGCGGGTGGCTAAATATGTGAAATCAAACGCAATTGTTTATGCAAGCAGCAATCAGACCATCGGGGTGGGCGCCGGGCAGATGAGCCGGGTTTATTCTGCAAAAATCGCTGGAATTAAAGCCCATGATGCCGGCCTGCCCGTACCCGGTGCAGTGATGGCCTCCGATGCCTTCTTCCCCTTCCGAGACGGCATTGATGCAGCAGCAAAAGCCGGTATAACCGCGGTTATCCAGCCAGGCGGCTCCATGCGTGATCAGGAAGTGATTAATGCCGCCGACGAACATAATATCGCCATGGTATTTACCGGTATGCGCCACTTCCGTCACTGAGATTAATCACGCTAGTAGGTGATTCTGCTCGCGTGATGCTCACCTTTGCCCGACTGTCAGCACCAAGAGCTCTTAATATCAGGGCGATCTGGGTCGGGTTTTTAAGCGAAGGGATTAAAGACAGACTCTTTTCTTTTTTTACGATGCCGCTTTAATTCAAATTCCAGCACAGACAGTGCTTCTTTAGGGTCAAACTTTGACTTCTCACGCCGTTCAAGCTCATTTTTGGCTTGTTTAATTAAAAGCCGCAGCGCTGATTCGTCTAATAATTCAAGATCAAACTGATCCTTCATCCATTCAAACTCGCATCTAATACCGGTTGAAAACGATGCTGGTGGCGCACAAAACGTTCGGTACGCACACGTAAATCATGGAAATAGGTTGTAACTGCCAAGGTTTTACCCACCTCAACCAGCGTAAAACCATGGCCTTGTTCTTTGTTGTATGCGCCGGTATCCAGCCATAACTGATTGCCCGCTCGAATCGGACGCTCAACGATGGTGTGCCCGGAAAAGACCCAATCAATCCCAGCTACAGCATGCTCTTTATCCGGATTTTTCTGGATTTGACGGATAATTTCTCGACCAGTCAGCAAACAATCAAACAGGCTATCATCAGGAACACGTTGCCAATAGGCCAGTTTTTTTACCCGTTCAAGCCGGGCTAGGTTCTGATCCCAATTTCGCATCGGTAACTGAGCATGCACTACACCAATGGCATCCGGCCCATTACCAACCTGAATCAATAAAGGCAGTTGGCTGATGAGATTAAACACCTCGGTTATCAAGTCAGCCCATTTGTCTTCATTGAGTTCTTCGTAGTAATCCAGCAGCCATTGCGCACCGTACAGCTCTAGCTGGTTTTGCTGGGCATCGCTGAGCTTACGCTCTATCAACGGTTGGCGCAGCTCTGCGAGCATACGCTCATGATTTCCGGCCACAGAGAAAAACCACGGCTCTTCAAGCAAACGCAGCGTGCCCAGCGAGTCATCACCGCGATTAATCAAATCACCTACACAAATCACCCGATCCTGCACCGGAGAAAAATCATGCTTTTGTAGAATTTTTTCCAGAAGAGGACGGCTGCCATGCAGGTCGCCGATAATAAAATCGCGCCCGGATCGATTTTCTAGTAATTGCTTAAACAAGGTCATTTTAACCTGCCATTATAAAAAGCATGATTTATTATCAAGAGGAATATAAAAAACACCCCTTAAATACCGTCGTAATTATACCGACGGCATTTTAGATTAAGCGATGGATAATGCTTGATACCACCTTAATTTAATCACTAACCACGATCACAACTGCACGGCTAAAAAAGCAAGGGCGCATCATCGTAATTTGAGCAGTAATAATTGAAATCCAAGAGTATGGTGTGAGGCCAAAAAAACGAGTTTTAATACTGACGGGACTTAAAATCCGTTGGTATGACAACATGGCAGTCACAGCGCAGGGACAAGCTGAGTGGATAACACCAAATGCCAGCAAGAACCACCAGCAAACGGAGCTGTATTATGGGAAAACAATGCGTTAAGGTCAACTACTGGCTAGATTTCATTCACGCTGCTGGTATTCTGCCGATAATATTCACACCCAAACCAATTTAAGGAAAACAATCTCGTGCCTGATTCAGAACTAGCCGAACGTGATCAAGCCCTGTTTGATCGCCTAGTAGATACCTTTAGTCTAAAGCCGGATACCCAGGCTGCGCTGGCCCATGTAATCAGCTGCAGCCCATTTGCGGCCAACAGCTTAGAGCGTAACCCGGATCTGTTAACGGTATTTTTAAAAACCCAGCACGATCCCACCCCATTTACCGAATTAGAACAACGTTTTACTCAATTATTCGGCAACGATCCCAACGCACTGGAGCCGCCAGAATTTGCCCGACGGTTACGCCTGTTACGCCGCCAAGAAATGCTGATTATTGCTTGGCGGGATCTAACCGGGATTGACGATACCAACACCACGCTCAAGGCACTATCCCACTTTGCTGATTTTGCTATCGCTCAAGCACTGGATTATCACCAAAACCGGTTATTAAAACGCTTTGGCCAGCCGCGTCTGGCTGAAAACAATCAACCGGTCTATCCGGTTGTCATTGGCATGGGCAAGCTTGGTGGAAATGAGCTTAATTACTCCTCCGATATTGATTTAATTTTTGCCTACGAATCGGAAGGGGAAACCGATGGTCGCCGCAGCATCAGCAATGCAGAATTCTTTATTCGGCTAGGTCAGCAGTTAATCCGGGCACTTAATGAAGTGACTGCGGAGGGGTTTGTATTTCGGGTCGACATGCGCCTGCGGCCGTATGGTGATGAAGGCCCACTGGCATTGGGCTTTGATGCGATTGAGATTTACTACACCACTCAGGGGCGGGAGTGGGAACGCTATGCCTGGATCAAGGCTCGGGTGGTTGCCGGTGATAAAAACACCGGACAGACGCTGATGCAATTACTTCGGCCATTTGTTTACCGACGCTATCTGGATTTTGGGGCTTTTGCCCAGCTTCGGGAAATTAAACGCATGATCGAGCGCGAAATGAGCAGCGCGGCCATGCAAAATAATATCAAGCTTGGGCCGGGCGGCATTCGCGAAATTGAGTTTATCGGACAATTATTCCAATTGCTGCGCGGTGGCCGTGAACCTCAGCTACAAGCCCGCAGCCTTTTGCATGTGCTCGACTGCCTGCAGGAAATGGGCGAATTAGAAGCCGATGTCGTCGCTGATCTAAAGTCGGCCTATGATTTTTTGCGCCGGACTGAAAACCGCCTGCAGATGCAATATGACCAGCAAACCCAGACACTGCCGGACAACGAGCAGGATCGGGCAAGACTGGCTGCAGCGATGAACTATGAAAACTGGCCTGAATTTTTGGATGCACTTAATCAACACCGTGATCGAGTTCACCACCATTTCACGCAGGTTCTGCGCTTACCGAATGATGAGCACGATAACGATGACCCGGTCGCCGATGTATGGAAGGCCACTTTACCGCAAGCAGAGCGGGTGCGCGTTTTGGGCGAATTAGGCTTTGCGCAACCCGAACAGGTCGATACGGTCATTCAGGCCTGGCGGGCCGAGCAAAGCCCGAATCTGAACAATACCGTTGCGCGTCGTCTTGATGATTTGATGCCTGATCTACTGCGGGATATTGCCGAGTATCGCGATGATTCGGCAACATTAGACCGCATGCTCGATCTACTAGCCGCCATCATGCGGCGCAGTGTCTACGTGGCCTTGCTCATCGAGCAGCCCCAAGCACGTCGCCAATTAGTGCGTTTATTCCATGCCAGCCCTTGGATTGCCGCCTTACTCACTCAACATCCCATTCTACTCGATGAATTAATTGATCCCGAAACGCTCTATTCCCCCCCTAATAAACAGGCGCTGGCACGTGAGCTCGATGAACTGATGAAAAAGTGCCCCAATGACGAAGAGCAGGCACTCGATGAACTACGCCGTTTTAAACAGCTGGCTACCTTACGGGTCGCTGCTGCTGACATTGTCGGTGCCCTGCCGGTGATGCGAGTTTCCGATCAGCTAACTTGGATCGCTGAGGTGATTCTGGATGTCGTGGTAAAACGTGCCCATGAACAGATCAGCAAACGCCACGGCCTACCCAGTGCCGTTGATGAACACGGTAATACCTACACCCCCGGTTTTGCGGTAATCGGTTATGGGAAACTCGGTGGAATTGAATTAGGTTATGGCTCGGACTTGGATCTGGTCTTTCTGCACAACTCTACCGGTGATCAGGCCATGACCACCGGCAAACGCGTGATTGATAACAGCTTATTCTTTGCCCGGGTCGCCCAGAAAGTTATTCACATGCTGAGTATCCGCACCCCGGCTGGGGTGCTCTACGAGGTTGATACCCGTTTACGACCGGATGGCGTAGGCGGTTTGCTGGTATCGAGTATACGCGCCTATGAGCACTATCAGAAAGAAAATGCTTGGACTTGGGAAATCCAAGCGCTGTGTCGGGCTCGTTTTATTACGGGTGATGATGATGTCGCAAAACGTTTTGCTCAGATTCGCCAGCAAGTATTATCCACCCCGCGTGATCAGGTCAAAACCCTAAAAGAAGTGGTCAGTATGCGCGGCAAGATGCGGGAAAACACCGATAAAACCCCATCAGGATTTTTCCATTTAAAGCAAGATGTCGGTGGCATTACCGACATCGAGTTTCTGGTGCAATACCTGCTTTTAACCAACGCCCACGATTGTCAACAGATTCTCGACTACACCGATAATATCCGTCAGTTAGAATCCATGCTCGATTGCGGCATTATCTCTGAGGCCGATTGCCATAAGCTTACCCAAGCCTATCGCAATCTGCGGGACGCCGGACACCGACGAACCTTAAAAGGCCGTGATTCAGTAGTTGAGGATACCGTATTCCAAGATCAGCGCGATCAGGTCTGTGAAATCTGGCAGCGACTACTTAACACCCCCCCGCCAATGCAGGCCTCTGATGCCCCTTAACCGATTTAGGCGGCTGGCTGGGCTTGGTTTAACTCTACCCAAGCCGGGGCATGATCAGAGGGCCGTGGCCATTGCCTGGGCTCGATATCAATGCCCGCTGCGGTGGCTTTTTTAGCCAAAGTTTGGCTGAGCAAAATCAGATCAATCCGTAAACCATGGTTACGCCTGAACGCGGCTGCGCGATAATCCCACCATGAGAAAGATTGTTCGGGTTGTTCAAATAACCGAAATGAATCGACCAAACCCAATGCAATTATCTTTTCCAGTGCGTTACGCTCGGGTTCTGAACAAAGCACCTTGCCCGCCCATGCTTGTGGATCATGAACATCCCGATCCTCCGGGGCTATATTAAAATCACCCAGTACAACTAATTGCTCATGCGCAGCTATCTCGCTGGCAAGCCAATCATGTAACGCATTAAGCCAAGCGAGTTTATATTCAAACTTCTCTGAGCCGACCGCCTCACCGTTCACAACGTATAGATTAATTGCCCGCAGCGAACCGAAGCTGGCCGCCAATACACGCCGTTGAGGATCATCAAAACCGGGAATATCGGTAATAACATCCGTTGGCTCAGACCAGTTTTGCGGATAAATCCAGGCAACACCATTGTAAGTTTTCTGACCATTAGCGAGAATTCGGTAGCCCGCCTGTTCAATCTTCTCAATATCCACCGCTTCATTTACCTGCTTTAACTCCTGCAGGCCTAATAACGTCGCTGGCCGCTTAGATAGCCAATCTAACACCTGCGGCAGACGTACTTTTAATGAATTTACGTTCCAGGAGGCTACTTCGAACATCATTACCGTCTCTTTAACCAAAATACCGACACCACAGGGGTATCGGTACCTTGAGCTGTTTTAAGCGCGTTTTATAGAGGATTCAACGCAACGAAACACTTAAGATTAAACATCAATATTACTGGCCGATAACGCAAATTTTTCGATGAATTCACGCCGGGGTTCGACTAAATCACCCATCAGGACGGTAAATAGGCTATCGGCGGCAATCGCATCCTCAATCCGCACCTGCAACAAGCGACGGGTGTTCGGGTCCATGGTAGTTTCCCAAAGCTGATCTGGGTTCATTTCGCCCAAACCCTTATAGCGCTGGATGGCCAGACCGCGTTTACCCTCTTCCATCAACCAGTCAATGGCCTGTTCAAAGCGCTTGATCGGTTGCTCACGCTCGCCACGAATAACCCTAGGCTGCTCACCGAGCAAACCATCAATCTTTTCGCCCAAAGCAGAGATAGTGGCGTATTCATTCCCACCGAAAAATGTCTTAGGAATATTGGTTTCATGTGAAACACCGTGTTGTTCACGCTCGATTATTATGCCGAGCACATCGCCCGTTTTATCCTGCCCTAATCTTGCGTTGTAAACCACACCGGTATCCGCAAGTTCATTGAGTATCGCATTAAAATGATCCAACCAGCTGCCAATTTCCGCTTCATCATCCATCATGGCAATACTAAGGGCACGGATCTGCATTAACGCGCGCAGGGCTGTTAAATCAAAACGATTGGACATACGCTCGACCATGGCCTGTACGGCCAGGTATTCACGAGCCAAACTTTCTAGTTGTGGGCCTTGAATCGCAGGACCCTGTTGATCCACTTGTAAACGGGCACTATCAACCGCTTGCTGTAACAAATACTGATTCAGTGCCAGATCATCCTTAAGATACTGCTCTTGCTTGCCTTTTTTTACTTTATATAGCGGCGGTTGAGCTATATATATATGGCCACGCTCTATCAGCTCAGCCATCTGTCGATAGAAAAATGTCAACAGCAAGGTGCGGATATGCGAGCCATCCACATCTGCATCCGTCATAATAATAATGCGATGATAGCGCAGTTTATCGGGGTTAAAATCTTCGCGGCCAATACCACAACCCAAGGCAGTAATAAGGGTTCCTACCTCAACGGAAGCCAGCATCTTGTCAAAACGGGCTTTCTCTACGTTGAGGATTTTCCCCTTAAGCGGCAAGATAGCCTGGGTGCGTCGATCACGCCCCTGCTTGGCTGAACCGCCTGCCGAATCACCCTCCACTAAGTATAATTCGGATAGTGCCGGGTCTTTTTCTTGACAGTCTGCTAGTTTCCCCGGCAGCCCGGCAACGTCTAACGCCCCTTTGCGGCGCGTCATCTCGCGAGCGCGTTTGGCAGCCTCACGGGCCCGAGCCGCTTCAATAATCTTATTGGTAATTATCTGCGCTTCACTGGGGTGCTCATCCAAAAACTCTGCTAAACGCTGGCTAGTTAGAGATTCGACCGCCGTTTTAACTTCAGAGGAAACCAATTTTTCTTTGGTCTGAGAGGAAAACTTTGGATCCGGCACTTTTACCGAAATCACCGCAACCAAACCTTCGCGCCAGTCCTCCCCGGTGGTTTTGACCTTTGCTTTTTCCAGAATACCGTTGCGGACCATGTAATCATTAAGACTACGGGTCAATGCTGTTCTAAAACCCGTTAAATGCGTACCGCCATCGCGCTGAGGGATGTTGTTGGTATAACAAAATAGATTTTCTTGATAGGAATCGTTCCATTGCAAGGCCAGCTCAATGCTGACCTCATCACGTTCACCTACAAAATACAAAACGTGCTTGTGGATCGGGTTTTTGTCTTTATTTAAATGCTCGACAAATGCGCGGATTCCGCCTTCATAATAAAATTCATCTTCCCGGCCAGTGCTTTCTTCCTTCAAGCTAATCCGAACACCGGAGTTAAGGAAAGACAACTCCCGTAGCCTTTTGGCCAGAATATCGTAGTGGAACTGAACATCAGCAAAGATTTCACGACTCGGTAAAAAGCGAATTCGGGTACCGGAACGGTCGGTTGAACCCACATTTTTCAGGGGATACTGCGGTTCCCCCATGTGATATTCCTGCACCCATTGCAAGCCTTGACGCCAGATGGTTAATTCTAATTTTTCAGAAAGGGCATTGACTACCGAAATGCCAACGCCATGCAAACCACCAGATACTTTGTAGCTGTTTTGATCGAATTTACCGCCCGCGTGGAGCACGGTCATAATCACTTCAGCAGCAGAACGGCCTTCTTCTTCGTGTATGTCGGTGGGAATACCACGCCCATTATCTGTTACTGATACTGTCCCATCTGCATGGATAACCACCGAAATCTGGCTACAATAACCGGCTAAAGATTCATCAACGGCGTTATCAACAACTTCAAACACCATATGGTGCAGCCCCGTGCCATCATCGGTATCCCCGATATACATGCCCGGGCGCTTGCGCACCGCATCAAGCCCTTTTAAGACCTTAATGCTGCTCGAATCATAGTTGCTTTCGCTATTCATAAAACCCTGGTATTTTCCGATTTTGCTCATCAGCCATACAGGTAAGTGGCGATCATATGTTTTCGGGAGCCGCCCTTAGAATGAGGCCGCCAGAAAACTTATCATACCATTAATCGATTAATCTGCCTTGATCGAGCTTGAATACTCTTACCCGGCCAAGATAAGAAATCAGGCCTTCAGCGGTTAAACATGTAATAAAACATTGATAGCGGCTGTTATCCAACCACTCAAATACACGCTGACGATGATGCGCATCTAACTCTGAAGCCGGATCATCCATCAACAAAATGGGTTGATAAGCGCGGTGTTTTTCCCATAAACGTGCTGCGGTTAGGTAGAGCACATGCGCTAACACCTTAATCTGACCGCGCGATCCCACATGTCTGATTGCTTGCCCATTAACTGTGATTTGTAAATCGGCGCGATGTGGGCCATAAAGGCTGGTTTGCTTTTCGTATTCTTTATCTTGATTTTCAGCAATAACTTCGGCCAATGTTTGCTGGGAGTGATAGCCGGGACGTTGCTTTATCTCGACATGCCATTCGGGCATGATCGTTTTCAATACATCTGTTAAAGATTGGTTAAAAAGCTTGATACTTTCATTACGTTTTTTTTCTAACTCATCTGCTTTTTTAATAAATAAATTCTGCCATTCACCAAGTTGGGCATTCTGCTTTAACAGACTGTTTCTCTGCTTAAGTACTCTAGAAAATTGATTGGTTATTTGAATATAATCATCAAATAAGTGAAAGCCAATTTGGTCAATAAAACGTCTACGATTGTCTGGTGAGCCAATAATCAGTTCATCTGATTTCGGATGAATGGCAATAACAGGTAATAATCTTGAAATTTCACTGATGCGGGTCGCCGTTTCACCATTAATCTTTAATCGTAATTCATCACGGCTACGTTGCATACCTAATTGATGAAATACACCATAATGTAGCAACTTAGATCTTATAAGCGTATGATTTTCTTCAAATTTAATCAGACTAGATGCTGGGGTTCCCCGAAAAGAACGCCCGCTGGCTAAAAAATAGATAGCTTCCAGCAGGCTGGTTTTCCCCGCAGCGTTATCCCCTACTATTAGGTTAATACCTTCTTCTGGATGGATTTTTAGTGCTTGAATATTACGGAAATATTCAATGTAAAGCTCTCTAATCAAAATATAATCAAATCTTCATTGGCATGAGTACATAACGACAGGTGATTTCAGAATCAACTTCTGGATAAATAAGTGCACTGGATTCAGGGTCTTTAAACTTAGTAACTATAAACTCCTGATTCAATAC
>Ga0209836_100173_pt1 | contig 10270 bp, 8 predicted proteins | sample ElbSprsedimmetaG_FD_184147 | JGI IMG/M metagenome (GOLD analysis project Ga0209836, IMG submission 184147) | Hot spring sediment bacterial and archeal communities from California, USA to study Microbial Dark Matter (Phase II) - Elbow Spring... ... | reverse complement strand
GCGGTTGTATATCCCCATTCCCGGTTCACCTTTAGGTCTTCTCCGCGCTCCCTGGCCGAAGATTGCGCCGGAGGAGCGGGCGAGCCTTATTCGGCAGGCTGCGGCCCATCTTCTGGCCATGGCGGGGTTCCCCCCAAATCGGTCGTGGACCGTGTGCTTCCGGGTGGAGGAGAATGAAGAAACAACACGAATGCAACTACACCTGGGCTCCTTGAGCTTTGGGAAAGACCCGGTAAAATAACCTTTTTGGTTCCGTGCAGGCGTCCTTCCCGCAAGATGAGAGCTGAAGGAGGTGGGTGATGCCCATCTATCGCTTTCGTTGCGATCGGTGTGGCACGGAGTTTCGGGAGTTGGTCCCCTACGGGGACCCCCGCGTTCGTTGTCCTGGCTGCGGGGCCGATGAAGTAACGCGCCTCCTCTCTCGTTTCGGGGTGATCTATAAAGGGAGCGGGTTTTACACCACCGACTACCGCCATAAAAAGGGCGGGAGCCAAGGTTCGGATGATAAGGAGTGATGAGCGGTGCCCATTTCTGGTGATGACATCGCCAAAATTCGGATCGGTTTAGCTTCTCCGGAGGAGATCCTCTCCTGGTCGAAGGGGGAGGTGACGAAGTCCGAGACCATAAACTACCGCACGCACAAGCCTGAGCGCGGCGGGCTTTATGCCGAAGAGATCTTCGGTCCGGAGAACGACTACGAATGCGCCTGTGGGAAATACCGAGGGAAAAGGTATGAGGGCATAACCTGCGATAAATGCGGGGTTTTGGTGACCGATTCCTCTGTGCGCCGGGTGAACATGGGCCACATTCGGCTGGCTAGCCCGGTGGTGCACTTTTGGTACCTGAAAGGCGTGGCTAGCCCCCTTTCCCGGCTTTTGGGGATAAAGCGCCGGGATCTCCGCCGCATCGCTTACTATGAGACCGAAACCGCCCGGGAGGAGCTGTACATCGTCACCCAATCCGCCTCTCCCAAGGTCAAACCCGGCGAGACTTTGTATGGCACGGAGCTACGCATCCTCCAAAGCGCCTTCACTTTCCAAGCGGAGCGCGCGTTTTTGGTTACGGAAAGCCCCCGGATTGTTGCCGAAGAAGCGGGCCGGGTCAGGTTTGAAGAAAGAAAGCTCCAAAATGGGGAGGCATTTCGCGTCCTTGGGGTTGGCCACCACGAATATCCGGTGACCATGGATGCTGAGCTTTTCGTGGAGGATGGGGATGAGGTAGCGGAAGGGGAGCTCCTTTGTGAGCGGCCAGCGAAGGAGATCTGTTCCCAAACGATGTTTGACATGCTCCGGGCCCGCTACGAAGGGGTGGACGGCCACCTTGTGGTGGAGGTGGTGGATAACCTCGCCCATCTTGTGGTGCGAGTTTCCGAGAACGTTCCCCTCAAAGTGGGGCAAATGCTCTCCACTTTGGAGGTGCGGGCCTATGAGCGGGTCTATCCTGGAGGGTTTGAGGCGGCTACCGGCGCGGAAGGCATTAAGAAACTTCTGGGGGCATTGGACCTTGAGGCCTTGGCCGAGGAGCTCTGGGAGGAGCTCGACCGCACCGTAAGCCAAACGGATCGTCGGCGGATCCTTCATCGTCTGGAGGTGGTGGAGCAGCTTCGGCGCTCGGGTAACCGTCCACAGGACATGGTCCTCGAGGTCATCCCTGTCCTTCCTCCGGCTCTCCGGCCCATGATCCAACTCGAGGGCGGCAAATTTGCCACCACCGATCTCAACGACCTTTACCGGCGGATCATCAACCGCAACAACCGCCTGAAAAAGCTCATGGAAATGGGGGCTCCGGAGATCATTCTCCGCAACGAGCGGAGGATGCTGCAGGAAGCGGTGGATGCCCTAATCCACAACGAGAAGAAGGACAACCCCATAAAGGGTCGGGATGGCCGGCCCCTGAAGAGCCTTTCCGAGCGGATTCAGGGGAAGCAAGGGCGGCTCCGCCGGCACCTTTTGGGCCGGCGCGTGGACTACTCCGGCCGAGCGGTCATCGTGGTTAACCCCAAGTTGAAACTTCACCAGTGCGGCATCCCCAAGAAGATGGCCCTCGAGCTTTTCAAACCCTTTATCCTCGCTAAGGTTGAGGGCCTTCCTTACGCCGACTACGACGAGGTCAAAAACCGGGCTCTAGCCGGACAGCTTCCGGAGGTCTGGGACGCCCTGGAGAAATTGGTCAAAGAGTATCCGGTTCTCCTGAACCGCGCGCCCACCCTACACCGTCTTTCCATTCAAGCTTTCGAACCGGTCCTCGTAGATGGGGACGCCATCCAAATTCATCCTCATGTTTGTCCGCCCTACAACGCCGACTTCGACGGCGATCAAATGGCTGTGCATCTGCCCCTCTCAAAAGAAGCGGTGTGGGAAGCGAAGGAGACCATGCTCTCCGCCAAGAACATCGTTTCTCCGGCGCATGGTCGCCCCTTGGCCATCCCCACTCAGGACCAGGTCTACGGCTTCTATTACCTTACCGTTTTGAACCCCAACGGAAAGGGCAAGGGCAAAGTTTTTCGGTCCCTTGAGGAAGCCCTCAAGGCTTGGGAGCTTGGATATCTTGACCTTCATGCTCCAGTGAAGATCAGGCTCGATGGAAAGGTGGTGGAGACCACCCTTGGTCGGGCCCTTATAAACCAAGTGCTTCCCCAGGATCTTCGCGATTACAACCTTGTTTGGGATTCCCGCCGGACCCGCCGGAAGATTGAGGAGTGTTACCTGCGCTACGGCTGGGAGAAGACCGCGGAAGTACTGGACCAGCTCAAGGAACTAGGGTTCAGGTTCGCTACCCTCTCTGGCCTCACCATTTCCATCCCCGACTGCGAGATCCCTCCGGAGAAATGGGAGATAGTCCAGGAGGCCCAGGAGAAGGTGGATCGCATTCAGCACATGTATCTTCGGGGTTTGTGCACCGCAGAGCAGCGGTACCAGGCGGTGACCAAGGTGTGGCGGGAGGCGGTGGATCGGGTGGAAAAAGCCACCATGCAGAATCTTTCGCGTAACCCGTTCAACCCGGTGTACGGGATCGTGGCTTCCGGGGCCCGCGGCTCCTCGGGGCAGGTGAAGCAGCTTGCGGGCATGCGCGGCCCCATGGCCGACCCGCAGGGCCGGGTCATCGAATGGCCGGTGATCTCCAACTTCCGCGAAGGCCTCTCCATTTTTGAGTACTTCATCTCCACCCATGGAGCGCGTAAGGGAACCGCGGACACCGCCCTGCGCACCGCCACCGCTGGCTACCTCACCCGGAGGCTCGTGGATGCTTGTGTGGACGTGATCGTCAAGGAATACGACTGTGGGACTAAACAGGGGATCGAGATCGATCCCCTGTACTTTGCCCCGAAGGGCGAGATTATGGAGGACATTCCCGAGCGCCTTTATGGGCGAGTTACCGCTGAACCCATCTATCATCCGCTCACCGGTGAGGTTTTGGTTCCGGCGGGGACGCTTGTGGATCGGGTCACCGCGGAAAAAGTGGGCCGACTTGAGGTGGAACTGGACCTCACGCAACCAGGGGTGGAGGAGCGGGCCCATTTGGCGAAAGCCGTGTGGGAGGTGTTGCATCCCCAAACCGGCCATGTCCTCGTGCGGGAGAACGGGGCTCTCACCGCGGAGCTTGTGCAAGAGCTTCGAGCGGCAGGGGTGGAGCGAATCCGGGTGCGGCCGAGGTTCATTGTGCGCTCGCCGGTGACCTGCCAAACAGCTGGCGGAGTATGCCAGCTTTGTTACGGCATGGATTTCGCCTTCCATCGCCTCGTGGATAAGGGTACAGCTGTGGGGATCATTGCCGCCCAGTCCATTGGCGAGCCGGGAACCCAGCTCACCATGAGGACTTTCCACACTGGCGGCGTGGCCGAGGTGGACATCACCCAGGGTCTTCCCCGGGCCGAGGAGCTCTTCGAGGCCCGGAAAACCACGAAGGCCCCGCATGCGGCGGTGGCCCCCATCTCCGGCCGGGTTTTTAAAGTGGAGACGACTCGGACCGGGCATGACCTCGTGGAGATCGAGTCCGACCCACGCACGGTGAGCATCCCCGCAGCCCTCCTCCAGGTGGCAGAAGGAGAGGAAATCGATGACTCCAAACTCTTCTCCCTGAAAAGCCCTCTGGACGGTCGGGCCTTCTTCCTCAGCGAGAACGGTCAGAAATATCTGGCGATCCTCGACGAGGAAATCGATCGAGTCTATACCCTGCCCCCAGGGGTAACCCCCAAGGTCAAGCACAGGGAGCAAGTGGAGGAAGGTCAAAGCCTAACGGAAGAGTTTCACCAAGAGGCGGTGGTGGCGGAGGCCCCCGGCCAGATAAAAATCGTGGAGGATAAGAAACATCGGTACCTTCTCCTCCATGGCCGCGATGGTCGCACCTATTCCTATGAGGTCCCCTATGGAGCCCAGATCCTGGTGAAAGACGGCGAGCAAGTGAAAAAAGGCCAGAAGCTCACCACTAAATCTCGCCCGCTCGCCTTAGCCGCGGAAACCTCAGGAACTGTGCTTCTTTCCCCTGGGTCCATTGCGGTTGTGCACAAATCCAGTCGGGGGTTGATCCTGCCTATCCCTCCTGGCCTGGAGGTGCGGGTCGAGCACGGTGCACCGGTGCGCGCTGGCCAAGAGATCCTTCGCCTAGGACTTCCCGCCCTTTCCGAGTCGGTGGTGGTGGAAGAGATTCGGGGCGAGGGGGATCTCTGTCAGGTGCGATTCCGGTTCCGGGCGCGAGTGGAGTGTACCGAGGCCGCCATCGTCCGGGAAGGTGACAAGGTCGAGCGCGGAGACCCCGTATCCAAGGGAGTGGTGCCTCCTCAGTACCTCATGGAGGTGGCCGGAGTGCGCAAGGCCTTCGATTACCTCCTTTCCGAGCTTCAGCGCGTCTATAAGGCCCAAGGTGTGGACATCAACGACAAACACTTCGAGGTGGTTCTCCGCCAGATCCTCAACAACGTGCGCATCATCGACTCCGGGGAGTCCGATTTTCTCCTCAACGATATCGTTCCTTTGGAGATCTTCCAGGGGGAGGTAGAACGTCTCACCAGGGAAAACGAAAAAATCCGGGCAGCTCGGGAGGAACTGGTGGGCGCCAGGCTCCTTGCCCCGATTGTCCGTAGCGGCGCGACGGTGGCGGACTCCGGGGAGACCATCACCCGGGAGCTTTTGGAGCGGCTGGTGACGCTGGGCGTGCGGCAAGTGCGGGTGGAATTGCACGGAGAGCCGCGCACTGTGCGCATCGCCGAATATCGGCTCCCCCAAGGTGAGCGCGAGCTTTTGCGGATCTCCCGGGTGGCGTTGGTGCGCAAATCCTGGCTTGCCGCGGCCTCGTTCGAGCGAACGACCAAGGTTTTGGCGGACGCGGCCTTGCGGGGGGAGGAGGATCCCCTTGATAGCCTCAAGGCCTGCCTCATGGTGGGGAAGAAGATCCCGGTGGGCACAGGCTTTCCGCGCGAGGAGCTCGTTGAGGCCAAGCCCGAAAAGAAATAGAATTGAGGTGATCGTTTATGCCCACATTCAATCAACTGGTGAAATACGGAAGGAAACCGAACCGGTGGAAGAGCAAGTCTGTGGCTCTGGAGGGATGCCCCCAGAAGCGCGGGGTGTGTCTGCGGGTGTTTACCCGCACCCCGAAAAAGCCGAACTCCGCCCTGCGGAAGGTGGCGCGGGTCCGGCTTTCCAACGGCCGGGAAGTAACGGCCTACATTCCCGGGGAGGGGCACAACCTCCAGGAGCACTCCATTGTTCTTGTCCGCGGCGGTCGGGTTAAGGACCTGCCGGGCGTGAAGTACCACATCGTGCGCGGGGCCCTTGATGCTGCGGGGGTGGAGGGCCGCCGTCAAAGCCGCTCCCGCTACGGCGTGCGCAAACCCAAGGAGGAGTGAAATGACTACCTACGACATCGTCATCCCCGGACGGGACGTTCCTCCGGATGTCCGCTACGGCTCGAAACTTGTGGAGAAGTTCGTCAACTACATCATGTGGGACGGGAAGAAGTCCCTGGCCCGGCGCATCGTTTACGAAGCCTTCGGCATCATCGAGAAACGTGGGGAAGGCCCGGCCTTGGAGACGTTCCTGAAGGCTGTGCAGAACTGCATGCCGAAGCTTGAGGTTCGCTCCCGCCGCGTGGGTGGGGCTACCTATCAGGTGCCCTTCGACGTTCCGCCTCACCGTCAAACGATGTTGGCCCTGCGGTGGATTAGGGATGCTGCAAGGGAGAGACCGGAGAAAACCATGGCCGAGCGCCTGGCTGCAGAGATCATCGCCGCGGCCAAAGGCGAGGGCGGGGCCGTCGCTCGCAAACGCGAAGCCCACCGCATGGCTGAGGCCAACCGCGCGTTCGCCCACTACCGCTGGTGACCAACCCTTCCCCCCATGGCCGACCCCTACGACATACGAAGGGTCCGCAATATCGGGATCATCGCCCATATCGACGCCGGAAAAACTACCCTTACTGAGCGCATCCTCTTTTACACCGGAAAAATCCACAAAATGGGGGAAGTCCATGAGGGCACCACCGCGATGGACTGGATGGACCAGGAGCGAGAAAAGGGCATCACCATCACCGCTGCCGCCACCACTGCCTTTTGGCGCGGCCACCAAATCAACATCGTGGATACCCCAGGTCATGTGGACTTTACCGTGGAGGTGGAGCGTTCCCTCCGCGTTCTGGATGGAGCCATCGTCATTTTCTCAGGGGTGGAGGGCGTAGAATCCCAATCGGAAACGGTCTGGCGCCAGGCTGACCGCTATCGTGTTCCGCGCTTAGCGTTTATCAACAAACTCGATCGGCCCGAGGCCGATTTTTCCCGAGCCTTTGCGGATATCGGTGAGAAATTGGGGGCGGTGGCTGTGCCCCTTGTCTACCCTTGGCGGGATGCGGATGGAAACCTTCTAGGAATGATCGACCTCCTCCGCTTTCGGGCCATCCGCTGGGATCCTGAGAGCCTCGGCCGAAATTTTTCGTGCCTTCCTGTCCCCAAAACCGTGGAGAAACAGGCGCGGGCTTGGCGGGAGAAACTTTGGGAGCTCCTGAGCGAGGCCTCCGATGAGATCGCCGAGCTTTACCTTTCTGGAAAGGAAATCCCAAAGGAGCTGGCCCTGCGGGTCCTGCGGGAAGTCACTTTGAACCGCCTTTGGGTTCCGGTCCTCGGTGGATCGGCCTACGAAAAAGTTGGGGTCCAGCCAGTTTTGGACGCCGTAGTGGACTTCCTCCCCTCTCCCTTGGACATCCCTCCGGCCGGGGGCACTTCTTTGGATGGGAAAACTGAGGAAGTTCGCAAACCTCTTGGTGAAGAGCCCTTTTCCGCTTTGGTCTTCAAAGTGTTCACCGATCCCTATGCGGACCGCCTTTTGTACACCCGTATTTACTCCGGAACCCTCACAGGGGGCCAAACTGTCCTGAACGCTACCCAGGGGACGCGGGCCCGCGTTCTGCGCCTCTTCCGCCTTCATGCCAACAAACGCGAGCAGATGGAAGTGGCTTACGCGGGAGACATTGTGGGCCTCATCCTCTCCGCCCCGGCTTACACCGGCAATACTCTCTGCGACCCCGATCATCCCATCCTTTTTGAGCCCATTTCCTTCCCAGAACCGGTGGTGTTCATGGCGGTAGAACCTCGTTCGGATAAGGAAGAGCCGGCCCTGCGGGAGGCCTTGGCCAAACTAGCCCAGGAGGACCCCACTTTTTCCGTCCAGGACGACGAAACCACTGGTCAGATTCTGGTAGGTGGGATGGGCGAGCTCCACCTGGAGGTGCTTTTGCGGCAAGTCCGCGAGGAATTCAAAGTTCCCCATCGGGTGGGGAAGCCCATCGTGGTCTATAAGGAGACCTTAGCCCGTCCAGTGGAGCTTGTGGAGGAGTTCCGGAAGCTCGTGGGAGGGAAGCCGCAGTATGCTTGGATTCACATGCGGTTTGAGCCCCTTCCCCGCGGCGCTGGGTTCGAATTTATCTCCGAGGTTCCGGAGGAAGTCCTTCCCAAGACCTATGTGGAGGCGGTGCGGCGGGGGGTGGAAGGGGCGTTAGCCGCTAGTCCCGTAGGGGGCTTTCCTGTGACGGACGTGCGCGCCGTGCTCCTTTCCGGGAAATTTCACCTCGTGGAATCCACGGAAGTGGCGTTTGAAGCGGCGGGAACGCAGGCTCTTAGGCGTGCGTTGGAGGAGGGAGGGGTTCTTCTCCTGGAGCCGGTGGCTGAGGGCGATATAATCACGCCCAGCGAGTACCTGGGCGAGGTCGTTTCGGATCTGGGCCGCCGACGGGGCGAGATCCGAGCCATCCAAACCCGGGGAACGGTGGACATCATCCGGTGCACCCTCCCCGTGGTGGAGACCTTCGGGTACGCAACGCAGTTGCGCTCCCTTACCCAGGGGCGTGCTGTTCATACCCTAAGGGTGGCCCGCTATGAGGTGGTCCCGGAAGACCTGGCCCGGGAAGTCCTGAGGAGCCGAGGTTATGGCTAGGGAAAAGATCAGAATTCGCATAAAAGGCTACGACCACGAACTCGTGGACGAGGCGGTGCGGAAGATTGTGGAGGCCGTAAAGCCCACCCGGGCGAAGATAAGCGGCCCTATCCCGCTTCCCACCGAGCGCCACCTTTATACTGTCCTCCGCTCGCCCCACGTGGACAAAAAATCCATGGAGCACTTCGAGCTCACGATTCATAAGCGTCTTTTGGACATCAAGGAACCCACGGCCGCCACAATTAATGCCCTCATGGATGTGGAGCTTCCCGCGGGAATTGACGTGGAGATCAAGCTGTGAGGGATGCCATGTCCTGGGTAATGCTCGGTCGAAAAGTAGGGATGACCCAGTGGTTTGATGGGGAGGGCCGGGCCTTGGCGGCCACAGTGGTCCAGGTGGAGCCCGCGGTGGTCGTGCAGATAAAAACGCCGGAGAAGGATGGCTACCCTGCTCTTCAGCTCGGCGCAGGCCAAATCAAGGAGAAAAAGGTAAAAAAGCCGCTCCTTGGGCACTTCCGCAAGGCTGGCGTCTCTCCTCGGCGCTTCCTTTTCGAGGTGAAAGTGGACGAGCCTCAAAAATACCAGGTGGGCCAGGAGTTCGGGGTGGAGGTTTTCCAGGAGGGCGAGCTTGTGGACGTGGCTGGTATTTCTAAGGGCCGAGGTTTTGCGGGGACCATTAGGCGCTGGGGATTCCACACTCGGCCCGGATCCCACGGCCACAAATGGATTCGCCGGCCGGGAACTGCTGGGCCCATGGGCCTGCGCAAAGTGGTAAAAGGAAAACGCTATCCCGGCCACTACGGCGCAGAACGTGTGACCGTTCGGAACCTTCAAGTCCTTGCTGTGGATAAAGAACACAACCTTCTCGTCCTGAAGGGGTCCGTACCTGGCCCGCGTTCCGGGGTCCTGGAGATAAGGAAACACCATGCCCAAGGCTAAACTCTTCCGATTCGACGCACCTCAAGCGGAGCCGGTGGAGGTGGAGCTTCCGCCGGAGATTTTTGGGGCGGAGGTCTCCCTAGACCTTCTTTGGCGGGCGGTTCGCACCCGCCTATTCAACCTCCGGCAGGGAACGGCTTCCACAAAAGATCGGGGCGAGGTTTCCGGAGGCAGCCGAAAACCTTGGCCCCAGAAGCACACGGGCCGCGCTCGCCATGGCTCCATCCGTTCGCCCCTCTGGCGCCACGGCGGCGTGACCTTTGGCCCAAAGCCCAGGGATTGGGATCTAGAGCTTCCCAAGAAAATGCGGCGAAAGGCCCTGATTTCCGCGCTTTCCGCCCGGGCTCAAGAGGAAAAGATTGTGCTCATCGATCGCCTGGGCTTCGCCCGGCCGAAAACGAAAGAAGCCCTCTCCCTTCTTTCCCGGCTGGGCCTTCCGGAGAAGACTTTGGTTGTGGTGGCGCCTGAGGAGTACCAGGTTCCTGTGTACAAGTCGTTTTCCAATATCCCCAGGGTGGAGTGCCACCGCGCGGATTTGCTCACGGCTTACGAGGTTTTGGAGCACGAAGGGGTCCTCCTTACCCAAAGGGCCCTCGATGCGCTCCTAAGGAGGTTGAGCCATGCCCCGGTTGGCTCCTGAGGATATCATCATTCGCCCGATTCTCTCGGAGAAGACCTGGCGGGAGATGGAGTCCGGAAAATACGCGTTTGAGGTCCACCCTGATGCCACCAAACCGGAGATCCGTGAGGCGGTGGAGGAGCTTTTCAAGGTGAAGGTGGAGAAAGTTTGGACGATGTACCGGCCGGGGAAGCCGCGCCGCACAAGGCTTGACCGCCGCCACGGCCGGACCAAGCGGGAAAAGCGAGCGGTGGTAAAGCTCGCTCCCGGCCACAAAATCGAGATTGCGGGG
>Ga0209836_100172_pt1 | contig 10307 bp, 7 predicted proteins | sample ElbSprsedimmetaG_FD_184147 | JGI IMG/M metagenome (GOLD analysis project Ga0209836, IMG submission 184147) | Hot spring sediment bacterial and archeal communities from California, USA to study Microbial Dark Matter (Phase II) - Elbow Spring... ... | reverse complement strand
CGGACGATCCGGGTTACCAGCGCTTCTTCAGTTATATCTCGCTGTTCACCTTCTCCATGCTGATGCTGGTCATGTCCAACAACTTCGTACAGCTGTTCTTCGGCTGGGAAGCGGTTGGATTAGTCTCCTATCTGCTGATCGGATTCTGGTACAAGCGCGAGTCCGCGATCTTTGCTAACCTCAAAGCCTTCTTGGTTAACCGGGTAGGTGATTTCGGTTTCCTGCTCGGCATCGCGGCGGTGCTGATGTATGCCGGCACTCTGGACTACGCTGAGTTCTTCGCCAAGCTGGACGAACTCTCCGACGTGCAAGTCTCCTATATCCCAGGCATGGAATGGTCACTGCTGACCGTGATCGGCATCCTGCTGTTTATCGGTGCGATGGGTAAATCCGCCCAGGTACCGCTGCATGTCTGGTTGCCGGATTCCATGGAGGGCCCGACCCCTATTTCGGCGCTGATCCACGCTGCGACAATGGTTACCGCCGGCATCTTTATGGTCGCACGTCTGTCACCGATGTATGAGCTGACTGCCACCGCATTGTCGTTTATCCTGATCATTGGCGCGATCACGGCGTTCTTTATGGGTCTGCTGGGTTTGGTCCAGAACGACATCAAGCGAGTAATCGCCTACTCCACGTTGTCCCAGCTCGGCTATATGACGGTAGCTTTGGGTGTGTCAGCTTATGCGGCGGCGGTATTCCACCTGATGACCCATGCCTTCTTCAAGGCACTGCTGTTCCTGGCGGCAGGCTCAGTGATCATCGCTATGCACCATGAGCAGGACATGCGTAAGATGGGGGGGCTTTGGAAATACACTCCGATAACGTTCGCGACCTTCCTGATCGGTGCGTTGGCGCTGATTGGCTTTCCAGGGTTTGCGGGTTTCTTCTCCAAAGATGCGATTATCGCCGCAGTAGGCTATTCAGATTTGCCGGGTGCGACCTTCGCTTACTGGCTGGTGCTGGCCGGGGTGTTCGTGACGGCCTTCTACACTTTCCGGATGTTGTTTATGGTGTTCTTCGGCAAGGAGCGTTTCGATACCTCCGGCGGACACCATGGCCATGATAATCACAACCATCACGGCGGTCTGCCGCACGAATCGCCTAAGGTGGTCACCGTGCCGTTGATCTTGCTGGCGATCCCGTCGGTGGTGATTGGTTATCTGGCGATTGAGCCGATGCTGTTTGGCAGCTTCTTCGATGGCGTGATCACCGTGGCGCCGCAAAATGATGTGCTCGCGCAGCTTGAGCAGGTGTTCGACTCAAGCTTCGCATTTATGATGCATGGTTTTGTGACCCCGGTATTCTGGCTAGCCATGGCGGGTGTGGGTCTGGCGGCCGTGATGTACTTGTTCAAGCCGCAGCTCGCGGATGTTGTGGCACGGGTGTTTGTGCTGCCCAAGCGGGTACTGGAAGGGGCCTATGGGTTTGATGACTTCAACAACGTCGTATTTGCTCGTGGCAGCCGTAAGCTGGGTACTGGGTTGTGGAAAATCGGTGATGTACGCGTCATCGATGGCTGGCTGGTGAACGGCACTGCCAACGTGATTGGACGTCTTGCATGCTACTGGCGAGGTATCCAGACCGGCTTCCTTTATCATTATGCATTCGTGATGATCGTCGGCCTGCTTGGCCTGATGACCTGGATTATCTTCCTGCGTTGATGCACCACCAATAAGATTTAGGAAACGCTCTCGATGTTCTCATCCTGGCCTCTTTTGAGCCTGGTCGTCTGGCTGCCCATTGCGGCCGGCGTTCTTGTCATGCTGATGGGCAATCGGCCCCAGGCGGTGCGCTGGTTCACGCTGATTGTCAGCGTGCTGGTGTTCCTCATCAGTCTCCCGCTGTTCTTCGCCTTCGACAGGACGACGCCGTCGTTCCAGTTCGTGGAGTTCATGCCGTGGATCAGCACCTTCAATATCAACTACCATCTCGGTGTTGACGGCATTTCAATGCCGCTGGTCGTGCTGACCACCTTTACGACGATTCTCGTCGTAGCTGCCGCTTGGGAAGTGGTCAAGGAAAAGCCGCACCAATATATGGCGGCGTTCCTGATCATGGAAGGGATGATGAACGGCACCTTCGCGGCGCTGGATTCCATCCTGTTCTACTTCTTCTTCGAAGGCATGCTGATCCCGATGTACATCGTGATCGGGATTTGGGGTGGTCCGCGTCGGGTCTATGCGACCATTAAGTTTTTCCTGTACACCTTCCTTGGATCGGTGTTCATGTTGATCGCCCTGATCTATATGTATTTTCAGGGCGGGAGCTTCAGCATCCCGGACCTGCATCAGCTGCCGCTGGGTATGACTGAGCAGGTGTTGATTTTCCTTGCGTTTCTGATCGCATTCGCGGTCAAGATTCCGATGTGGCCGGTGCACACCTGGTTGCCGGATGCCCACGTGGAAGCGCCCACCGGTGGTTCAGTGATTCTGGCAGCGATTATGCTGAAGATCGGAGGTTATGGCTTCCTGCGCTTCTCGCTGCCGATTACCCCTGATGCCTCGATGGCGCTCGATTGGCTGATCATCATCATGTCGCTGGTGGCCATCATCTATATTGGCTTCGTGGCGCTGATCCAAGCCGATATGAAGAAACTGGTGGCCTATTCGTCCATTTCGCATATGGGCTTCGTGACCCTGGGCACCTTTATTATTTTCATGATTGCGGCCAACCCGGCGAACGAGGGCGGAATTGGTGTGGTGATGGCGCTGGAAGGCGCAATGGTGCAGATGATCTCCCATGGCCTTATTTCAGCGGCCATGTTTCTGTCGATTGGCGTGCTGTATGACCGCCTGCATACCCGTGAGATTTCAGCCTATGGCGGCGTTGTCAATACCATGCCCTGGTTTGGCGCTTTGTTTGTGTTGTTCGCCATGGCTAATGCCGGCCTGCCTGGCACCTCGGGGTTTGTGGGGGAGTTCATGGTTATCTTGGCGACGTTTAAGGCCAATTTCTGGTTAGCCTTCCTCGCTGCACTGACCTTGATTATTGGCGCGGCTTACACACTGTGGATGGTGAAGCGGGTCATTTTCGGTGAGGTCCGAAATGACGGTGTGGCTAAACTCCAGGACGTGAATTCGCGCGAAGCCTGGATCCTCGGCGTTTTGGCCGCGTTGATCATCCTTTTAGGTGTGTGGCCGAACCCTCTGGTCGAGGTGATGCATCCCTCCATTGAAAACCTCGCGCTACAAGCGCTGACGTCCAAGCTCTGACGGTACTAACATGACTTTCGCCAGTCTCAACATCATGCCTGTTCTGCCCGAGATCGTGCTGGCCGTTATGGCCTGTGTGATCTTGCTGATCGACCCGTTCATGCCTAAGTCCGGCAGGACTGTCAGCTACTTGCTGTCACTGGCCACGCTAGTAGTGCTGTTTGTGCTGACACTGATTGGCATGGACGACAGCGTCCGCCTGAGCTTTAGCGACATGGTGGTCAACGATCCGATGTCGGATCTGATGAAGCTCGTTATCTACGTGATTGCCTTTGCCGTATTCATACTGGCCCGGGGGTATCTGCGTGATCGGGGTATTGACAAAGGCGAGTACTACACGCTCGGCCTCTTTGGTGTGCTGGGCATGATGATCATGATTTCCGCCAACCATTTGCTGTTGGTCTACCTGGGCCTGGAGCTGATGTCGCTAGCGATGTATGCGATGGTGGCCTTTAAGCGCGATGACAGCCGTGCATCGGAGGCGGCGATGAAGTACTTCGTGCTGGGTGCGCTGGCATCCGGCCTGCTGTTGTACGGCATGTCCATGCTATACGGCGCTACCGGTACACTGTACATCACCGAGATCGGGGCAGCTGCTGCACAGGATAGTAGTAATCTCGTGCTTAAGCTTGGTCTGGTGTTCATCTTAGTTGGCTTGGTATTTAAGCTGGGTGCTGCACCTTTCCACATGTGGTTGCCGGATGTGTACGACGGTGCTCCCACGGCGGTCACCTTGTATCTGGCTGCCGCGCCAAAGGTTGCCGGTCTGGCGGTGTTGATTCGTATGTTGGTCGAGGGCCTGGGCCCGATGTTCTCCGACTGGCAGCCAATGCTGGTGGTGGTGGCCGTGTTGTCATTGTTGGTCGGCAACCTGATCGCGATTGCACAGACGAGTTTCAAGCGGATGCTGACATATTCAACGATCAGTCATGTCGGCTTCATCCTAATGGGTCTGCTTGCTGGCACGCATGAAGGTTATGGAGCTGCGTTGTTTTACACCGTGGCCTACGCGATTATGACGCTCGGTGGCTTTGGCATGATCGTACTGCTTGCGCGCCAAGGCTTCGAGGCAGATCAGCTGGATGACCTTAAGGGCCTGAACGACCGCAGCCCCGTAATGGCGTTCGTATTCCTTATCCTAATGTTTTCAATGGCAGGTATTCCGTTTACCCTCGGATTTTGGGCGAAACTTGCCGTGCTGCAGGCTGTCGTACAGATTGATATGACATGGCTGGCAGTCTTTGCAGTGGTCATGTCTGTGATCGGCGCTTTCTATTACCTGCGCGCTGTCAAGCTGGCATACTTCGACAAGCCTGAAGGCGAACAGCGAATCGCTGCGGGTGGAGAAGTGCGGGTAGTTCTGGGCATTAGTGGGCTTTTCGTAGCCGCCATGGGCTTATATCCAAGTTGGTTTATCGCCATGTCGAATGGCGTTTTTATCGTGCAGTGAGTAGCGAGTGGTCAATCCAGTTGTCATCAATGTGTACTTACTGGTGGTGTTCCTGTTGGCAACACTGCCGTTCCTTAACCAGCGCTTGTTCGGGGTGTTCCCGGTAGCGGCATTCAGTAAGTGGAAGCCGTTTTATGTGCGCATGGCTGAATGGTTGGTCTTGTTTTTCGTAGCATTGGGGATAGGGCTGTTCTTGGAGGACAACATGGGTAGCCTGTACCCTAAGGATTGGGAGTTCTATGTAATTTTCTTCTTTGTATTTGTGGTGTTTGCGGTGCCTGGTTATATCTGGCAGTACCAGCTTAAGAAGCTTTTTTTAGGCAAGTAACTGCATGATTGACCTTAGAGTGTTTGAGAAAACCGCGTTTGCGGTCTTGAAGCGTGTGGACAGGGCAACAGGTCGATGGACAGAACGACTTGAGTAAATGCCCATCGACAAATCAGCTTAGTCTGATTTGATCCATTTAATTGGGGGTGAGCATTGTCGCTTGGCTGGGATTGAAATACATCCCTGGCCTGCGGTCGGGAGTGAGCGGGTCGCGGCTGCACTGTGGCGAGAGGTTACCCCCTCCGATACCAGATCTAAGTTTAATCCGTGTGCAGGCCTTCCTCTCTATAGCCTCTGTTTAAAGTTGCCGGTCCCGGCATAGACGGGGTAGGGACATACTTGCTAAAATTCGTCCCATTCACGTCATTGATCTGCGCCATCCGGGTGCATTAACACGCCGATTAGCTTTGGCCCCCATAGCTCAGTTGGATAGAGCGTCCCCCTCCTAAGGGGAAGGTCGCACGTTCAAATCGTGCTGGGGGCGCCATCATAATCCCGATAGTTACCGAGCTGGTTGGTGTCGGCGGGTTTCAAATCGCGCCTTTTTGCCGTTGCATGGACGGCTTAGGTCGGCGTTTCGCCGTAGTCCCGGCGGGTTTCCAACCGACGGATCCGCTCGTCGATCGGCGGATGAGTGTCGAATAAGCTGTGGTTAACCTTAAAGAGGAAAGCGTGACTGTATTCGGCTGCCTCGGGGTGGTTCATCAGAGTCGACTTGCCGCCGTCGCGAATAACACGCAGGGCCCCTGCGAGACCTTGGGGGTGGCGGGTGAACTGCACGGCGGTGGCATCCGCGAGATATTCGCGCTGTCGGGACATCATCGATTGTAGGATTCGGCCCGAGAGCACCGATAGCAAGCCAATAACGGCAATGCCTGCAGAGATAAAAAGTAAGACAATTTTGACGAAAACATGGCTACGTCGGAAGACAGCCTGTCGGAATATCATCCGTGCAACAAATAACAGGGAGGTGAACCCTAGCACAAAAGCCGCGAGGCGGATATTGAGCTTGATATCTTCATTGACTATATGCCCTAGCTCATGGGCGATCACGCCAGCCAGTTGCTCGCGGTTAAAATTATCGAGCGCCCCCTGGGTCACTGCAACCACGGCATGTTCCCGGTCCCGACCGGCAGCAAATGCGTTAATCGTGTTCTCGGGGATCACGTACAGTGCCGGCGGCGACATCCCGGCGGCTAAGGAAAGTTCTGCGACGATATTGAGCGCCCGCTGCTCCTGGATACTGAGATGAGGATCACCTTCGCTAATGAGCCGGCCACCAAAATGGCGAGCGACGTCATGCCCATTGCTGTTTCGGAAAAATCCGACAAGGGTGGAAAAGCCCATAATGACCATGGCTACGATAGCGATGGTGATGGTTAGCGTCAGGCCTTCGTCGTCACTCAGGGTTAGCAAAATCAATTTCCAAATGCCGGCGAGTAGGCCGACATCAGGCGGGACATCGTCGATGAAAAACAGGCTCGATATGAACAAGCCGGTTAGCACGGCGGTCAATACAAACAGGATCAGATAGGCAATCCATATCCGGCGGCTTATCCGCCGAGCCATATCTTGGTGTTCCCTAAAATCCATATGATTGTCCCAGCTCAGAATTTGACCTGAGGTACCTCGTTCAAGGCTTCTCGACTTTCCGCGAACTCCAGCAAGGCAGCATCCTGCCCATGCCCAAACAACGAGGCCACGACGACTACCGGGAAACTACGACGATATTCGTTGTATTTCTGGACCAGGTCGTTGTAGCCCTGGCGGGCGTAGGCGATTCGGTTTTCGGTGGTCACTAGCTCCTCAGTGAGCTGCTTCATGTTCGCGGAAGCCTTCAGGTCCGGATAGGCCTCAACCCGGATGTTGAAACGCGCCATGGCGCCTCGTAGGGCGCTTTCAGCTGCCATCAACTGTTTCATGGCATCGGCGCTGCCTGGTGCTTTTTCTGCTGCGCTCAGGGCTTGGGACATCCCCGAGCGAGCCTGGGTCACCGCCAGCAAGGTTTCTCGCTCATGTTGCATGTACTTGCGAGCGACCTCTACCAGATTGGGGATCAGGTCTAGGCGCCGCTTGAGTTGCACATCGATCTGTGCAAAGGCGTTCTCATACTGCGTCTTGTAGGACACGAGTTTGTTGTAGATGATCACCAGCCACACGATCAGTGCCAGGCCAATCGCGATCCAAACGTATTCCATTGTCGTCTCCGTTTGTATTGCGCTTATATTTATTGCGTCGGTCTCCCCCAATACCCTGAGGCACCCGGTTCTCTTCGATTCGCTGCTTGATCATGGCCCGATGACCAACGGATCGCAAGTGGATCCTGGTCAATACGCATAAACTTGCTATCAAGCACGGATCGCGTGCTTTGACAGCAAATGCAAAAGTAGGAAGTTGGCGATAAGAAGCGATGTATTCACGAATGCGAGCTAGGGATGCGTCACTGCGGATGATGTATTCGTAGCCATTATGTTGCCAGGCAAATTCTGAAAGCTCAGATTGCCGTAGTCTGCGCGTCACCGCCGTCTTAAATGCCCGGATTATTTCACCCATTGTAGGGGCGCGATTTATCGCGTTTGGGTTGTCCGCACCTGAATCATGGGGCGCCATGAATAGCGCCCCTACAGGGTTGATCCACAGGATGACATGGACATGATTAGGCATCACGACAAATGCATCCACATCAATGCCGAAGCATCGACCCGGCAGCGCCGTCCATTCCTCGCTGACGATCCGTCCTGCGTCATTCAATTGCATCGCCCCTCGGCGATCTCGCCGAACAGGCACGCCCTGTCCTGTGTGCATATCGTCACAAAATACGCTCCGGCCTGCGCGTAATCATAATCTTTCAGACGCAGGCTGCGGCGATGATGGCGGTTGGTCTCATCGGTCATGCGGTACCCTCCTTCATTAGCACAAAATGCTCCACCAGCTTAACTTTATGCCAGATGACCACGCAGTATGCCGGTGGCCCACTGGCGGAAGCGGGTGGCGCGGCCGGAGTTGACCCGATAACCAACCGGGATAATGCCGTCCAGTTTGTCGCGCTCGCGCGCCCAGGCTAACAGCTCGGGGTTGATGGAAATGCGGGGGTATGCTTAATAACCTTGTAAGTCTTTAGATAAGAACAGTTCAACTTCATCCATCGTGATCACTGGCTCTATGGCTTCGAGTTTTTCACGATCAATAATTTTGGTGACATCAATCGCATTCTGTAGGGCTTCGTTATTAATCCAATTAGTATTCCAAAGTGGAACAGTTTCATCCGCAACCAATTTGCAGATTGGTTCTTCATAGATAAAGTCTGCGGAGATCGGCAGCGTAATTCGCTGAAGCCATATCTGTAAATAACCAGTATTAGGAATCTTCTCAAACTTAGCTTTGATTTTGTTGGCAACAGCTATTTTTTCATCTTCCGATACCAGCAAACTGATCAGTTTACTAAGAATGGCGGCACAGATGGCGTAAGTGCGAGGATTGCGATAGATGATATCCACAACAATGGCAATCAATGGCATGGGTTGTTCGATCAACTCATCCTGATCGGAAATACGTTTGTAGAAATCGTTTAATGCAACCACAAGGCTACCGGCATTAGGGAACTGCACTGCATGATCGTGAATGATAATCAAATGCTTTTGCAGGCTCTTTTCAGAATGTTTCCTACTTATCCAGGCAAGTTTGTCGGCCTTGATAGAGGCTTTTATCACATCGCTGTTTGCTTTGGTTTTTGCTGGATTGAGTTTTAGACCCAACCCGATCATGATCTCAGTCAGTAACTTGACGATGCGTTCGCCATCCTGCGGATTGTTGACGAATATGCGGTAGTCATCGCGATAGCGTAGAATACGGTAATCATCGATATTCGTACCTTGAATTTTTTCTGATAACTCAAGGTCAGCCAAACCTAGTACGATTTCCTCAATAAAATCCATCAGCACGGAGCCTTGCGGAATGCCGTTAGTTTGACCGTAGCTCATGTCCTGAATATGAGCATCCACGATATTGCCTAGCAGTCTCTTATCGTTTCGCTTCTGCTTTGCTTCGGGCTTTGAGTGCAATGCCCAAGCGATGGAGTGCGTGTAGATGGCGCCGTAGCAATCAGTAATGTCTGTTTCGAGCAGGTAGTCATAATTCAATGACAACTCGATGGATCGCTGCTCTACTTCGTGCCACCAATGCGAGACCTGTTCAGCCTTGTCCTTTTCATCCGAAAGTGAAACCACCGGATAACTCAAGCATTGAATCTTTTCATTGGCCGAAAACTCCTTGAAACGGTTCAGAATAAGCTCCCAGTTATCATGCTCGGTCAAACGGTGAACAAGCGAAACATACAATGCTGGATGGATGAGTTGGAAAGGGCGCCAAGCGTACTTGCCATCCTTGTTATTGAGAATAGTGTAATTTACATCGTCATAATTTCGAGGGTTATTTTCTTTTTTATTGATCATATCTGATAGTTTCGTGCTTTCGAGCACCTTGTGTACGCCTTCGATCAACGCATCGAAGCGAATATAGGGAGGCAGATCGAGGCTGCAATAACTCTCTGGCTTCAGCAGAAACGTCAGCGCTTCAGCAGCGCTCAGCTCAAGAATGGATTTCCGGGTTGGCAGTACAACAGATTTATTTGGCTTTTCAGTAGTCATTGCGCGTCCTCTATGAGCTTGTTCAGCATCCTTGATACGCAGCTCGCCGGAGATCAGCTTGGGCAGCAGGGTGTCGCGGAGTTGGGCGAGGGTGCGGGATTCGAGTGCTTTATGAATCGATTGCTCAACAAGCAGTGCCATAACAACGCCGAGTTTCTGGCGGATTCAACTTGTAAGTGCAATTCAACCGGTCGGCGTGAAGGGCAAGCTGCGTTAGCAGCTATGCCTTTCGCTCCGTCAAGAATGAGAAGCACTGCTGAGAACCTACACACAGCTTACCCAAAATTTACGCCCTCTTGAAAGCCGAACTTAACCAGTCAGAGATTGCCACCCTCGTCGGCGTCCATCAGTCAACAATCCGCCGGGAGAGACGGCGTCACCGTAGACTCAGGGGTTACCGGCCCAAACAAGCCCATCAACTAGCACGGCATCGCCGCCAGACAAAGATCAGGCCGCGCATTTGTGACAAGGACTGGCGTTTGGTGGAGCGTCTATTGCGCGAGGACTAGCTTGCGTCGGCAGACTTCCAGCAGGCGGCTGTCAGTCGGGTAAGCAATGGCCTTTTCCTGCACCGTGGTGTCGACAATCACACGATCAAGATCCCGTGGCCGAATGGCCTTGAGCTTCTTGGCTGCCGAGATGGTCTGCGCCAGCAGCTCCTCAACCCC
>Ga0209836_100171_pt1 | contig 10355 bp, 13 predicted proteins | sample ElbSprsedimmetaG_FD_184147 | JGI IMG/M metagenome (GOLD analysis project Ga0209836, IMG submission 184147) | Hot spring sediment bacterial and archeal communities from California, USA to study Microbial Dark Matter (Phase II) - Elbow Spring... ... | reverse complement strand
GTGTGCAAGTGTCCCAAATCAAAGCAGGCCCAAAGCTCCGGAAATTCGGAAAGAAGGGCCAGGTGTTCCTCGGCGGTTTGCACTAGCCCCCGGTCCCGCCCATTGCCGAGGTTCTCCAAAGCTATTTTCACCCCAAGCTTTTCGGCCCGGGGAAGGAGGAGGCTTAGTGCAAACCGCAAAAGATCGCGGCTGCGCTCCAGCCACGAGGGGAAGGGAAGATATTCCTCTGGAACCCGGCCGGGATGGATGACCATTACATCCGCACTGAGTTCCGCCCCAAGCTCTAGGGCGTCAAGGACTTCCCCAAGGGAAGCCGCGGCCACTGAGCGCACCGGCCAAGTTAGATTCACCCCATGGATGGGCATATGCAGGGAGAGATTAAGGCCGTTGGTCTTGAGGTCCCGGAGCTTTCGGCGCTCAGAGGGAGAAAGCTCGTCCGGATGAGCAATTCCTGGGTCAGCGCGAAGCTCCACACCGCCGAGTCCCAGTTCCTGAGCCAATTCCACCCAAGACCAAAGGTCCATTTTCGGCCGATGAAAAGTGGCCAGGCCCAATTGAGCGCGGTCCATATCAGTCCATACGAAGGCCACCGTTAATGGAAAAGGTAGCCCCGGTTATGTACGCGGCCTCCTCGGAGCAAAGGAAACCGATTAGTGCTGCCACCTCCGCGGGATCGGCTACCCGGCCCAATGGTATCTGCCGGAGGATCTCGGCTCCTTTTGTTTGCAATTGTTCTTTATTGATGTCGGTATTCACAAACCCGGGACAAACGGCGTTCACAGTGATCCCAAAAGGGGCAAGGGCCAAGGCGAAGGACTTGGTGAGCCCCAAAAGGCCGGCCTTGGCCGCGGAATAGTGGACTCCATGGGGAGAGCCCGTGAGGGCTCGAAGAGAGGAAACGTTCACGATCCGGCCAAAGCCGGCCTTTTTCATGTGCGGCACCACAGCCTGAATGAAAAGAAACGGAGCCGTAAGGGAAACGCGGATCATCCTCTCCCAATCCTCAAGGGATAGTTTCTCGGGCTCAATTCTTTGCACATAGCCGGCGTTGTTCACTAAAACCACCGGCTCCCCGAAGTCTTCAGCGACCCAATCCACGACTTCTTTAATTCGGGAAAGCTTGGCTAAATCGAGTTTGATGGGAAGGGCCCGGCGCCCTAATCCCCCTACCTTTTCGGCCAAAGCCCTAGCCTTTTCCGCTTGGACACGATAAGTGAAAGCCACGTCATAGCCCATTTGGGCTAAGCGCAGGACAGTGGCTGCGCCGATTCCGCGGGAGCCGCCGGTGACGATCGCTACGCGGTTCATGTGCCAAAGAGGCGGTCGCCGGCGTCGCCTAGACCGGGCCGGATGTAGCCGTGGCTGTCAAGCTCCCGATCCAGGGCGGCAGCGTAGACCAAAACATCAGGATGGGCTTGAGCCATGGCTCGTACGCCCTCCGGCGCGGCCACAAGACATAGAAACCGAATGTCTTTCCCACCCCGTTCCTTAACCAACCTCACAGCATACACCGCAGAACCGCCGGTGGCAAGCATGGGATCCACCACGATCACCAAGGCTTCCCCGAGATTTAGCGGGAGTTTCACGAAGTATTGGATGGGTTTCAAGGTAGCCGGGTCGCGCCAGAGACCGATGTGACCGACCCGAGCGCTGGGAATGAGGGAAAGAACCCCATCGAGCATTACGATTCCTGCCCGGAGGATAGGGACGAGGACCACCGGCCGGGCCAATTCCACTCCTTGGGTGCGCTCAAACGGGGTCTCCACCTCCACCGGCCGCACCGGAAAATCCCGGGTTATCTCGTAGACCATGAGAGCGGTGAGCTCCTCCAGGATCTCCCGAAACTGCAGGCGATCGGTGCGCTTATCCCGAAGTTTTGTGAGCTTGGCCTGGATCAGAGGGTGGTTCACCAAAACCAAATTCTCCATGATCACAAAGATTATCCAAGGGAAGTGGCTCTGCCAAGCTAAATGAGCGAGGGCAACCGCCGATTCTTGCCATGAAGGTTGTCGAGGTAGGTCTGCCAAAGCTTCAAGGTTTTATAAAGGGAGGCCACGAGCCAATCCCGGACGGGATCATGGGGGCCGAGCATGGCGTGGACGTGGGCGTGAACGCCATCCTTGGCGGGTTTCCTCTTCAGCCACCGAGATAAAGCATCGAGGAGGAGCAAAAGTTGACCAAGGCGTTCGGGAGCAAGTTGTGGCATTTCCACCAGGGCTTCGCGGCAGACCTGGACAGTTGGAATTTCTCCGGCTCTGATGCCCTCGGCCAGGCGGCGGATATTCACAAAAACGTTGTAGCAGCAAGCATGGCGGAGGAGCTTAGGAAGAGGGCCATCCTCGCCATCCACCAGGGCCTGGGTGAGGGGAAATTTCGCTTGATCGGCCCAAGTTTCCAAAACCGCGTCGGTTGCAACCCAGCCGTGGCCCATGGCCAAAAGGGCCTCACCCACTGCCCGCGCTGCCTCCACCTTGGCCGGGGTAGGTTTTTCAAGCCATGTTCCCACCTCGCCCCCATCCTTTTCCTCCGCCCAGGCCAAGAACTCCTGGCCAGCGGATTGCAGGCGCTGATAGACAAAAAGCGGGATATCACCGCAACCACCCAGCCTTGGTCCTGGACGAGCGGAGCCGATCATGGTCAGCACTTGTTCCAGTCCATCGAAGAATCGGTGAGCACAGGGCTCAAAGCCCCAGCGGGGCAAAAGGTCCCGGATCAATACGGCCCAGCGGGGGAGCTTCCCGCTCTCAGCAAATTCATTCAAAAACAAAATCTCTTCGTCGAAGGTCTCCCGTCCATCGATCCCCGGGAGCTCCCACCACTCTAGGACCCTTTTTTCTGAGATTTTCACGCCCGCCCTCCACCTGTGAATTGAAGTGTCATTCTCGCAACACTGGAAGCCTGTCCTAAGTTTGTCATTCTACTGCCCTAGGCTTTGCCGACAAAATCCTGCAAAGTCCGAACCATCCTAGCACCATGGCCCAATGATGGAACCAGAAGTGGGGGGACAGTGTAACTTAAACGGAGGTGGTCAAGATGAGGAGCGCAATGGTCCTGATAGGTTTAGGGATATTAGCGGTTGGAGCGATGGCTCAGTCTCAGCCTTCGCCCTTAGGTCTTGAGCCCCAACCTGTGCCGGGGCTCTCTGTGGCCATTTGGATGGAAAAGGCCCAGTACTATGTGGGCGAGAGCGCCCGGTTTTTCGTGTATCTCTCCCAGCCTGCTTACATTTACGTATTCGACATCGAACCCACTGGGCACATCCGCCTCATTTTCCCCAACTACTATTCACAGAACGCTTGGAAACCCGCAGGCACCCACGTTTTTCCTGATGGGAACTACGTATTCCGCGTGCAACCACCGAGCGGGACGGAGACCCTGCAGGTTGTAGCTTGCCTTAAGCCCCTTTCTGTCCCGTTAGGCACCGCAAATGATCCATATCCTCTTCTTGGTCCTGATCCGCAATCTGGGCGGGCTCAGGTTTTGGGCCTGATTCCGGAGGATGGCTCGGCGTGCTGTGTTACTGCCTGGACGACTTTTCAAATCCTGCCGGCGCCCACGGGCTACCCTTGCCCTCCGTGCTGGATCGGGCCCTGCCCCCCTTGTTACGGGATCTGGCCGGGCATGTGCTGGTACTACGATCCAAACACCAATTCCTGGCAAGTGGTGATCGGCGAATGCCCAAAGCCTGGGTGGTGTTGGTGTCTGGGTGCCGACGGGCAGTGGCACTTCCGGATCAATATCTGCTTTGGGAATTGTCCTTGAAGGCTGCGGTGGGCTTCCTAGCCTTGACAAGCGCGTTTCAGGGCTAATAGGGAAGCCCACCACCCTCCCAAATACTTTTCTTCCTCGGCTACTACGATCTTTCCGACGCTGCGAGCCAGATAAATGGTCAAAAGCCAGCGGGCTGGCTCTGCTTCGACTTTCTGGAAGAGGAGCCCGGGGGTGCGCACCGCTTGGGGAGAAAAGGGCTCGATTCGCTCAACTTGTTCGAGGTACGGGCCATGAACCCGGTGGAGCTCAACTTTTCCGGGCAGAGAGCTAGTGGCCTGCAGGAGGGCCTCCAGAAGTTCGGGCAGGGCATCGGCCCCAAAATCCGGGCCGATTGTCCAAAAAAGCCACCAGGCTGGGCCTTCCCGCGATGGGGTAATCCGAAGAAACACCGGCGGACGATACGACGGAAGCACCCGGACTTTCTGCCAGCGTCGCCGCCCCTCCCTAATCCAAAGGCTCATCTCCCAATCATCCTCTTTCTTACCCCGTCTCCCAACCGCTCTCGATGGTGCGAAACCTTGGCCTCCGATATGATTGGCTTGCATTGCTCCCAAACTTGACGTTTTCGACTAGAAACGGAGATAATCAAGGGGCATCTCAGGGGGTGGCCGATGGTAGGTCGATTTAAAGAGAGCCTGGTTGCTCTTATTCTTTTGGCTAGCTTCCTTGGCGTTGCTGCGGAAAGATCTTTCCTTTTCTACACCGAATACCCCACTGTCCTCATTTCCCCTGATCGGGAGCTTTCCCTAGAGATGGTGTTACAAAACATTGGTCCCAGTCCGGAGACCGTCTTTCTCAAGGTCGATGGGCCTTCAGGGTGGAACACCTGGTTTGAGACAAGCTCCTATCCCATCCTACGGATCGGCGCAGTCTATCTTCTTCCTGACCCCGAGAAGAAGATCACGATTAAGTTCAGAGCTAAACCCCCTAGCGGGGCTAAGGCGGGCACTTACACGTTCACCCTCACCGCTTCCACAGCGGACAACAAGCTTTCCCAAACCGCGAGCGTGCAAATATTGCTCCAAGCTGCCCAAGTTCCCGAGGCTCCAAAGGAGACAGGACTCGCTTTGTCTGTGAGCTATCCTTCTGTGGAGAACCCGGCAGGCAAAGATTTCACCTACGATATCACCATCCGCAACGAGGCCGGTTCGGAACGGGTGGTGAACCTGCGGGCCCAGGTTCCGTCGTTTTGGCGGGCGTACTTCACCCCGCGCTGGCAGACCGATACCCGCATTACCTCCCTCAAAATCGCTGCGAACTCCAGCGATACTGTGCGGTTTGTGGTAACCCCTCCCGTGGGGGTGGACCAGGGTGAGTATCCTTTGGTTTTCCTAGCCCAGGCTGACGGGGATACGGCGACCTTGAATTTGAAGGCTGTAGTTACTGGAACCTATGACTTACGGCTGGCCACGGAGGCGGAGGTCACCGGGCAGGGCGATACCCGCAACATTCGCGCCGTCGAGGGCAAAGAGCGGGTTTTCACCCTTTATCTTTGGAACGCTGGTACTGCCCCAATTACTGGCCTTTCGTTTTACGCCATCAAGCCCTCGGGCTGGGAGGTGACTTTTGAGCCCGAAAAGTTGGAGGAGCTTCACCCCCTGAGCCTGACCATGAAGCCGGAAAAGGTCACGGTTAAGATCAAGCCGGCAGCGCGGGCCATCCCTGGCGACTATAACGTGACCCTCACCGCCGCTGCCACCCAGGATCGCAAACAAATGGATTTGCGGGTTACTGTCGGGGCTAGCATGGGCTGGGGTTGGGTTGGGGTGGGCGTGGTTGTCGTGGTGGTGGCTGGCCTGACCGGGGTCTTCGTGCGCCTTGGCCGGCGCTGAGCCCATGATCGTCGAGGCGAAAGGCCTGCGTAAACGCTATAAAGACATCTGGGCATTGGATGGGCTGGATTTAACCGCCCAAGAGGGTGAAATTTATGGCCTCCTTGGCCCAAACGGCTCAGGAAAAACTACAACAATCTTAATTCTTCTTGGCCTCACCGAGCCCACAGAAGGCACGGTCCGAGTCTGTGGGCATAATCCTGTGCGTGAGCCCCTTGCGGTGAAACGGGTTGTTGGCTACCTCCCCGAGAAAGTGGGCTTCTACGAGGAACTCTCGGCCTGGGAAAATTTGCGCCTTATCACCCGTTTAAACGGTATCCCTGAGCTGGAGGCCAAAAAGCGCATCGCTGAGGCCCTGGAGCAAGTGGGGCTCAAAGAGGTGGCCAAGCGACCAGTGGCTACCTTTTCTCATGGCATGCGCCAAAGGCTGGGAATTGCTGATGTCCTTGTCAAAAAACCGAAATTGGCCATTCTGGATGAGCCCACCTCCGGGATCGATCCGGAGGGCGCAGTGCAAGTCCTTGAGCTCATCAAGCGGCTGAGGGATGAAGCAGGGATGACTGTGATCATTTCTTCCCATCTTCTTTATCAGGTTCAGCGGATTTGTGACCGGGTGGGGATTTTGCAGAAGGGGCGGATGGTGGCGGAAGGGACGGTGGCGGAGCTCACTGGCGGAGAGGGAGGGCTTTTGGCCACCATTGCTGGATCCACTCCGGAGCTTCGGGCCCGGTTGGAGGGCGAGGAATGGACCGTGAGCATGGAGGATTTGGGTGAGGGCCGACTTCAAGTGCTCTTGGAAGAGGATGGGCGGGAAAATCTTTGCCAAATAGTGGTTGAGGAAGGGGCTACGCTTTTGGAGCTCCGCCCGCGATCGCAGACCCTCGAAGAGATCTACCTCCGGTACTTCCAGGAGTAAACCATGGCCACGATCTTCTGGAAGGAACTGGCGGATCATCTGGAGAGCAAGCGGTTTTTCATCCTGAGCCTGATCATCCTCGTTGTGGCTGGGACTTCCGTGTACCTAGGAATTCAGGCCTTTCGGGAAAATCCTGGGAACGCCGGGGAATACGTTTATCTTGCGCTCTTCACTACAGCCCAAAGCGGTCTTCCTTCGTTTCTGTCCTTTTTGGCTTTTTTCGGCCCCCTTTTGGCTGTGCTTCTTGGTTTTGACGCGATAAATTCGGAATTCGCTAAAGGCACAGTGAGCCGCATCCTTTCCCAGCCCATTTATCGCGATTCCTGGATCAACGGAAAATTCCTGGCTGGAATAGCCACGCTTGGCCTCATGGTCGTAAGCATCGTTCTCCTCATTTTTGGTCTCGGTCTTTTCGCTCTGGGCTTTCCTCCGGACCTCGGGGAATTTGGGCGGCTCGTGGTTTTTGTTGTCGTAGCCATCGTTTACCTTGGGTTCTGGCTAGCGCTAGGGCTGCTTTATTCCGTGCTCTTTCGCCAGACGGCGAGTTCCGCGTTGGCGGCCGTGGCCACATGGCTTTTCTTCACCCTTTTCCTCTACATGATTGCTGGAGTTGTTGCCGATCAACTCGCACCGATCCGTCCCGATTCCACGGCCTCCGATCTTTTGCGCAATCAAAATATCCGGGATTTTGTGCTGCGCTTCTCGCCGGTGGCCCTGTTCGAAGAGGCTACCCTTCCCATCCTCGTTCCAACTTACCGTGGGCTTAGCCTCCTGGCCATGCTCACGCGGACTGATGTTCCCACTAGTCCCCTTTCCCTTGGCCAAAGCCTTCTTGTGGGTTGGCCGGAGCTCGTAGGCCTTGTAGCCCTGACTTCGGTGTGTTTTGCCGTGGCCTATCTTGTGTTCATGCGAAGGGAGATCCGGATTAGCTGAGATGAGCCGTAATCTCCGCCGGGGGCCGCTCGTTCACTACCGTGCCCTCCAGAGCAAGAAACCGAAACTAGCCGGGACTTCTGGATCCAGAAGGGCCCGAAACGCGTGATAAACCGCGGAAGAGTCACCGTTAGGGGCGCATTGGCCGGGAAAATCCACCTTCACCGAAACCCGTACCTGAACCCTCTTATCCAGACAATCGGTGAACTCATAAATGCCAGGAGGCACCCGGGGATGGCATTACGCATGCGTTCCTCCGCGTATTTTGCAGGGCACAAAAAGCCCCCCTATGCCCATCCTTTCCGTATCTTTCCGCCAGGGCCTAGTCCGCCTAATTCCTGTTTTCACCGCGGCCTTCTGGGCCCAAAGATCGCCCCCTCGCCCAAGGAGTGCGGACGTTGGCCAAAAAGATGTTCCAAAGGTCAATATCCTATTGACCGACCCGCCGGAAGCTTCGCTGGCGGAATTCTCAGCCCTCTCTGAAAAATTTCCCGGGCCTCGGGAGGCCTCCGGGAGCCATGCCACCCACGTTTGCATGGTGAGCGCGGTAGGCCACAAACGCCCTAACTTCTGCGCCTAGAAAAACGGAGGCCGCAAAAGTTAAAGTTGTGCCGGGAAAATGCGCGCCTCCACGGTAAGGATCGTTTAGAATGACCACCTCCCCGGGTTTCCAGTTCCTTACGGCTAGAAGGGCAGCCTGTACGGAGAAAGGCGTGGCACCCAGGTGCACAGGGATGTTTCCCGCCTTGTGCCACGAGGTTTCCCTCTTGGTCGAACACCGTGGAGGAGTAATCGCGCCGCTCTTTTTGTTCGGGGGAAACACGGTGCGGATTAGAGCTGCAGACATCTCCGGGGCCACGCCGCTTAGATCATAGGATTCCACATGTTTTCGATGAAACTTCTGGATGATGGAAGGAAGAGCTTCGGCCTGGAGGGCGCCGGAGGAAATAGGGATGGTGATTGCAAAGCCCTGCCCGCGATAGCGCAGACCCAAAGCATAGTAAAATTTCCAATTTTGGTGGTCCAGCACCGCCAAAAGTCAGGCGCGCTAAACTCCGGACTCGTGGCCGTGCACCTTGGGCCTTCACCGTGGGCAGCCGCCCGGGCCTTCCGGCAATTTCTTTTTCCGCGGTGTAGCTGATCTCTCCGTTTCGCACAAGGGTTACATCCGTACTGGTTTCGCCTATGTCGAAAGTGAAGAGGTTCGTGGAACCCGCTTTTCTGTGAGGAATTTTGCGCCACCGACCTCACCAGCTGGTCCTGAAAGCAAAGGCTCGGAAGCCTTACGGCTAGATTCCAGAGGACTAGCTCCCCCACCATTCGACTGCATCACCAGGAAGGGCGGCAGTGATCACTGTGGCGGAACTGCGTTCGAATCCGCGGAGTCCTGGAAGTACTCCGCGGAAGGAGTCATCGGTGCACTCAACCCTTCCTCTTTCGGAGTCGCCCCGTACACGCTGCTCATAAGCAGGGTTCAAAGAAGGAAAAAAGAGAATCACGGCCACAGAATCAACCCTTCCTCGGAGTTTTTCTGCGACAACCCCCAGGGCCTTTTCATCCAAAAGCCGAACGATTTCCCCTGGATCCAGGCGTCTAAGACCTCAAGCCGCCATTACCGCGGAACTATTAGAGCCGGCCTGCGAAAATTTTATCTCCCTCAGGTGGCATAGCCCTTGAGGAACACCGAAAGAAAGTTCCACCCACGTTGATTCCCAAAAAGGCCATGACCCAGGATGGTATCTACGAAGTGAGGAAAAGCTGTCCTTTAGCTTTAGCAGCACTGGTGAACGCGGACAATGCCCAAACTCGCCCTACAGATGTGCGGGAAGAGCTGGTTGTGGCCATTCAAGGCCTGCGTAACAACGATCTTCGTAACCTTTCTAGCAAGATTGAAGCGACCCGCAATGATTTGGGAACCACTCAAACCGGCGTGAAAAACTTGCCCGCGACCATTCAAAACTTGCAAGGGAAACTAGGTCAGCTTGAGCAAAGCATTTCTGGGCTCACAAGGCGTGTGGATGGAGCGGAAGCAACGGTCCAGAACCTCGCCCAAGCTCTTGCGGATTTGAAGGTTGCCACTGAGGAAATTCGTCAAACCGTGGCCATGCAGAACTCCCTGGACCTTGAGCCGAGGTCAGGAAAACTCAGGATTGCAGTGGTTATGTCGAGGCTTAATTTTGCGCGTGTTTTTGCTGGAAGTAGCCGCAGAGCCCAACGCCCTCCAGGTTCAAGTGAATATGTCCATGCTGGACAAAATGATCGCCTCTCCCGGTTTTGCTGATCTCCGCGGGGATCTCCAGCGTCTTAAGGATCAGGCTAAGCCCTTGGCCGATCAGGTAGATGCGTTAGCAAAACAGGCTCAGGTCACAATCCTTGATTACACCACGTTCTTTAACCAGCTTCCGGAGCCACAATCAGCGTTCCAGCAGGTGGACCAGCTCCTTACCCAAGTGGCAGCGACAGAGATCTTGGAGATCTCCCAACAGGTGGCCTAGGAGCAAAGCTACGATATCGTCCTCCGCACCAAGGATCGATCTCGCTTCGGAGGTGGAAAAGCACTTTCTAGGCTTTTTCGGGGTTAGCGGAGGCGGAGGCCAAGATAATAAGGCCAGATTACTAAGGCCAAAATGGCCTGCCACCAAAGAAGCTTAGCATAGGCCAGGGTGAAAAGCCATCCAGCAAACCAGAACATCCCCGCAAAACTTGAAGAGTGTACTCGCCAACGGTGCTCATAAGCCATGTCGCCTCCTTAGCTTCATTCTATGTGCTAGGCGGTTTTTTGGCGAATTTTCCAGCGGCGAACCCGTAACTTCCGTCCTTCTTGGGCCACCACCTCCACCTGTTCACCGCGAGCAATAGAGGAGTCCTCAGCTTCGGCCCACCAGCGCTCGCCACGGACCAAG
>Ga0209836_100170_pt1 | contig 10370 bp, 10 predicted proteins | sample ElbSprsedimmetaG_FD_184147 | JGI IMG/M metagenome (GOLD analysis project Ga0209836, IMG submission 184147) | Hot spring sediment bacterial and archeal communities from California, USA to study Microbial Dark Matter (Phase II) - Elbow Spring... ... | reverse complement strand
GTGGGCCACTGGCTGGATGCATAACCGGGCGCGGATGATCGTTGCCTCACTGCTGACCAAGAATCTGCTGCTCGACTGGCGCGCGGGTGCGGCCTGGTTCTGGGACACCCTCGTGGATGCTGATCTGGCCAACAATATCGCCGGCTGGCAGTGGACCGCCGGCTGCGGCGCCGATGCCGCGCCCTACTTTCGGATATTCAATCCGATATTGCAGGCCGAAAAGTTCGATCCGAAAGGGGCCTATATCCGACACTGGCTGCCGGAGCTGGCCAAACTGCAAGACAAGGCGCTTTATGCACCCTGGGAAGCCGACCCAGCGCGATTGCAGGCGGCCGGCATTCTTCTTGGGAAGGACTATCCGAAACCGATTGTGGACCTAAAAACCAGCCGCGAGCGAGCTTTGGCCGCCTTCAGCGAGGTCAGGCCCTATGAACGCTAACGACCTACCAAAGCGACCCGGTGACCTTCCTTGCCGGCATGCGTTACGCATGGGATAGCCACATAGCGGTTTCGAGCACGACCTTTTTGATTAACGCAAAAGACCCAAGGTGGTGAAGCCGATCCGGAATATCCAACAGTCTTGAAAACGGCCGACAGTCAGTGAGAACGCCTCGCCGAACCCTCCTTGAGTTCCCGGAAGCGCTGAAGATCCACCTCAAACTGGACTTGAGTTTGCTCGTAGTCCTGCTCAGTCTGCTGAATCGCGCTACGGTAAGCCTCAATAGATTTTGCTATTGATTCCATCTCACTGACGATCTTGGCCGACGCCTCGCTGCCGGCAGCGGCAACCTCCACCTTCAGCTCATTATAAAGGGCCTGTTCCCGCTCCAGTGCCCGACGCAACGCCGCCAGTTTGCTCTCGATATCTCCCAGCCGAATATCACGAGCCCGCACTAGTGCCTCCTCGTCGGAGTATAGCTGCAGCAACATTTGGTCGCGCTGTTGCTGGCGAGCTTGCTCCTCGCGCCGCGCCTCTTCCTGGCGGGCTGCCTCGCGCTCGGCTGCCAATTCTTCCTCGGTCTTGGTTGGTTCGACACGGCGAATCACCTGCGCGGTATCCGCATCCAGAACCTCGTAGCCCAAATGAACCTGCGAAGGCGGCACCGTGTTGCTGATGATAGTGCGGCCGTTCTCATCAACCCAGCGGTACATATTGGCCTGCGCGGAAAAACCTAGACCAGACAGCAGCACGAAAGACGTGATTGCAACAAAAGCCGACCACCACATGCCTATTCTACCTTTGGTCAAGTCGGACCACCCCCTGCGCATCACATGCGTCCCTCGTTGATTTCGTGCGCTTTTTTAGTTTACATTTTTTAGTTCAAATTCTCCAAAGTACAAATAAAAACACAATAACTTGGAACACCATCGCTAAATTCCGGCTTCTGACGCGCAATCAGGCCCAACGCATGTTGTCCAAGGTGGCCAAGATTGTGGTTTATCTTCATGTTCCAGTACGGCATGCCGGCCTTTATAGCCAGATACTCAGTCTGGTGAAGGTAATCACTGAATAGCCTTAGAAGAAATACGCCTCCACTATAAACTGCTCGCCATTCTCAGGCGCCTTGGCTTGGCAAGCAATGGGGCATGCACATCCGCCTGGAAGCGAAGCTGGCCTAGGCTCCGGCGGCTAGATCGAACCAGCCCAGCACCAGCATTATCGACGCCAACCATTGCTTCATGAAGACTCCCTTCATGCTCACAATGTGCCGTAGGAATGCAGACCGGAAAGGAAGATATTGACGCCCAGGAAGGCGAACGTTGTGATCAGCAAGCCAATGATAGCCCACCAGGCCATCAGCACGCCGCTCCAGCCCTTGGTCAGACGCAAGTGTAGCCAGGCCGCGTAATTTAACCAGACGATCAGTGCCCAAGTTTCCTTGGGATCCCAGCTCCAGTAACCGCCCCAAGCCTCGGCGGCCCACATTGCGCCGAGAATAGTAGCAATCGTAAAAAAGGCCCAACCAATGGCGATGGCCTTATACATGATGTCGTCCATCACCGCCAGCGACGGGAGACGATCATTAGGGCCATCACCGCCCATCTTCACCTTGATCAGATAAGCCACACCAATCATTGACGCGATGGCGAAACCGCCGTAACCCACGAAATTAGTCGGCACGTGGATCTTCATCCACCAACTCTGCAGTGCCGGCACCAGCGGCTCGATCACATGTGCATCGTGGCTGAACGTATACCACAGCAGGAAGAGCACAGAGGCACTGATCACCAACAGCACAAGGCCACCGAGACTACGGTTCTCGTAGCGCTTCTCGTAAAACAGGTACATCAACGCGGTGACCACCGCGAACAACACAAACACCTCGTACAGGTTACTGACAGGAATATAGCCATAATCAAAGCTGATCAGATAGGTCTCGCGCCAGCGAGCCAACAGCCCCACCATGCCCATGGTCGTCGCGATCCACGTCAACGCGGAAGCGACCTTATTGATGTACTCCGACCGTCGCAACAAGCCGGCAAAATACACGGCCGTCGCCGTAATGTACAACGCGATCATCCACATGATCGCGGACTGGCTGGACAAGAAATATTTAAGCAGAAAATCACTTTCCTGAACCGCCGCGAGACCGGCGCGACCAAGTTCTGTCTCGCCGGGTGGCAGGTGAGCGGCATAACGCCACAGGGCGATCAGCGCCAGCGCACCGACTACAATCGTGAAGATGCGCGAGGGCTTCCAGAACCAGCCCAATAGGCCGATCGAAACCGCGGTACCGAATAGGATGCCAACTTCATAGACATTCATGAACTCGGCGTAGTACTGCCAAGCGATTGTTGCACCGACCAACATCAGCACCAAATAGGCGATATCCAGCGCTTTAAATGGCAGTTTTTTCAGCTCGTTGAAATGATCAACCATATGTTCCTGAGGGACAGACATGGCGCAAACTCCTGAAAAGCGTTACGTTGTTCTGGGACACGTTACCACCATGGTGGCCGTGTTCTAGCGGGCAAATGACGATGTCGCACTGCCCGCCCTGCTTATTCGAGCCTTCAGCTCATTTTTTGTTCTGTTTCTAACAATCCGCTGGTTCGGCGAAGCGCCTTCTTAAGGGCGACGAACTCGCGATCAAAATCCATGTTATTACGGCCATCCATACCGGCGAGCAGCACACGCGAGCCTTGCTCCTCGCGGCGCAGCCACACCCATTGCCTGCGATAATGGATGTAGAACAGCATAAAAATACCAATCGTCATCATAATACTGCCGAAATAGACCACCGGCTTGCCGGGCGATTTGGCGATTTGCAAGCCGCTTGCTTGAATGTGCTCGAAATCCGTCAGTTGCAGATAGATCGGAGAGCGATACAAGGGGATCACGCTGATAGCAATCAATGCTTCCTCTAAGAAACGCAAATCATCCTCTACCTGCTCCTCGAAGCCCTGCTCCATCAGCACCTCATCAAAGATTCGGCTAATCACAGTCTGCAATACCCGTAAAGATGCCTGGACCACCTGTTCCTGCTGTGCCAACGACATATTGGCATGTTGGGAGAAGGACTCACGGATATCCGCCTCGACGGCAGCGAAGCCATCGTTGACAAAGGTACGAACCAGTTTGACAATCGACTCACGTGCGGTATCACTGACCTGGTCAGCAGAAATGGGGTTACCCTGGCCAACTTGCATCGCGGCGAGCAGCTCGCCCGCCACTCGCTTTACGACCTGCTCGTCGTGCAGCTTGGCCATCAGGCTCATGAAAGTGTCGATCTTGCCGTTACGATCAGCCGGAATAAAGAGGAACTGCTGCGGACCACCAATTTGGGTACGGATGCCTGACAGGAAATAGTGATAACCATTCATTAACACCGGCAACATATAGTTCTCGTACTCGATGGCCTGACCGGTTTCGTCACGCAGGTTAAACACGATCGAGGGGCCGAAATCTCTCTGCTCGATTTCGCCATTCTCGCCTTCCACCTGGTTAATATTTAAAGGTTGGAAGTCCAAGAACTCCAATTGAAACTGCTCGCCTTGGAAGACAAATGGCACAGTCTGGAACACGGCCGATTGAATCTCTTCAACAGATCCAACCTGACCATCAAGGTGCCAAGCCTTCAAATTGAGCTTGGAGCCGCCATCGGAGTAGCTAGACTGATAGATTCCATAACCGCGATAAAACAAGGGATAGTTCACACCGATGGTGTAGTCGAAGGATTCGCCAGTATCGTGATCAATAATGGTCAAATCCGACTCATAGGCCTTCGGCGCACCCGTGTCATAGTATTCAATACGGAACTGATTAACCCTGATATCAAACGGTAACTCCTGCACTACGTAGCCATCCCGCAGATTCAAGAATACCACATCGGCCTGCAGGCCCTCGGGAATATTCACATTGCCACGGAACGAGCTATTCTCTACACCAACTCGGCTTTCTGGCCCGATCTGGCTAACTGGCAGATCACGGGTCTCAATCACCAAATCGCCGAACAAGTGTTTTAGATGCAAACGCACCTTGCTATCCATTAGACCGCCGATCAGGATGACCACCAGTCCTACATGGGTCAGGATATAACCCCAACGGTTCAAGCCACCCTTTTTGGCAGCCACCAGCAGATGATCACCTTCCTGCTTTACCTGTGAACGGTAGCCAATCTGCGACAGCGTAGCCTGCACCTGCCCCACCAGATCTTCCGGTGTCTTAGCGCTAGTCCACTCAGCGCTGTGCTTAAAGCCCCTGAGTGATTTTTCCTGCACTCCGGTACGGAAGTTCCTAATATCGCGCAACATGGTCGGCGCATTGCGCCAGACGCAGATGGTGGTCGACAACACCAGGAAGACCAGGATGACTATAAACCAGCCAGCTGAGTAAACATCATAGAGGCGTAGAGCATCGAAGACCTCAAACCAGAACGGCCCAAACTTCATCAAATAGGTGTTGTAGGGCAGGTTCTGCTCCAGTATCGTACCGATCACTGAGGCTAGGCCTAGCACCACCAACAGCGTAATCGCCAAGGTCATCGATCCGAGCCAGTTCAAGAGCTGACGCGATAAGCTACGCTTCTTACGCTTGGCGACAGAGGTCATAGACACGGTGGTTTCAGACATAAATCAACAAAACTCGCTAGACGAGACAATTGGAGGCATGCCGGCCCTCGAGGTTCCCGACATAACAGCAAGTTTTCGAAGAAGCAATCAAGTCGGGAGTACGATTTGGGTGGCCGCCATCTCGACTTGATTGTTACTCATATTATCGACCAGCTCATACATAAACTTGTTCAGTGCGAAAGTGCGGTCGTTAACCCGAGCGTAGTGGTGTGGGTAACTGCAACGCTGCGATGTGCTTCGCTCGCTAGATACTTGCGGGTCTGACTAGCGTGGTAAGTGACCAAGTGATATCAAGTGATATATATCCTTAATAGGAAGGCCCTGGGTCTGTGACCTTACGACCTGGTTGGCGCGATTATCATTTATTCCTTGACAAACAGTATGGGCATTGTAGTTAGCAAGACTGGCTAGAATGCATTTAGCTGTAGCCGACGCAGGCAAAAAAGGCGCTCTCAGCCGCACGCCTTGCAAAACCCGAGTCTCCAACATGGATAGCACTCCTGGAGTTCTTATCGGGCCTTATAACTCAAGGCCGTTTTTTATACTAATGTTGCGGCCCTGGATTCTAGCCCGAATAGGGCATAAATTGCACATTCCGGGCGACTCGCTCACAATAACTGAATTACGAATTCCATCTAACTGAGTCTGCCGTCTTGAATTGGTTCCAACGTGTCACCTTCCTCAAGAGCGCTCACAGTCTAACTGACCTGACCGAAGACATCGGTCAGGAAATCGCCTTTGTCGGCCGCTCCAATGCCGGAAAATCATCTGCCTTGAACACGATCGTCGGCAAGAGCGGGCTTGCACGGGCCTCCAAGACACCGGGACGGACACAGCTGATTAACTTCTTTTCGGTCAGTGACCACCAGCGCCTGGTGGACCTGCCCGGCTATGGTTATGCCAAGGTCCCTCAAGCGATGCGCGAGCATTGGCATCAGACCCTGGGCAAGTATCTAGAAACCCGTCAGTCGCTAGTAGGGCTGTGCGTCATTATGGACATCCGCCACCCCCTCAAAGCGCAGGATTGGCAGATGCTGAACTGGGCTCAGCACCGAAACCTGGCCATACACTGCCTGCTGACCAAGGCCGACAAACTCTCAAGAGGGGCTGCCCAGCGAGCAGTGATGGAGGTGCGCGGCGCTTTGACTCGCGAAGGTATCAATGCCAGCGTCCAAGCCTTCTCAGCAACTGCCCGTATCGGCGTAGACGAGGCCCGTACACTGTTCAGCCAATGGCTTGCAAAACCGGATAAATCAGAACCGACTTAATTTCATTCAATATGAATGGAACCCCATGCAATCGTACTGAACGAACCGGTAATTTTTTAAACATGCACGGGCTGTCTAGCTAGTACACAATCGCACCAGCACTGATCACGATCAAGATCACAGAGCGGGAAACTCCAAAGTGCCATGGCTGAATTGGCTCACTAGCCGGGCACTCACACCATCGCGGAGTATATGGAATATGACGATAGGCTGGCGCAGATTCGCGCCCTGAGTATCGACCTGGCCCAAAGCTTTTATATTGGCCGGCCGAGCCACTGGTAACTAGGCCACTGGTCAGCCAGTGACCATCCACAACAGGACGGCCAGTAGCCCCTAGCGCAACGTAAACACAATGGGTAGTTGATATCGTCGGGTCTCGCCGGTCATGGTCGGATAGAAGGGCGGCGCTTCTAAGCACTCCAACGCCTCCATGGCCGCACGGTCCAGAATGGCTCGCCCCGATCCTTCAATGATCCGAGCCTCCAATAACTTGCCATCACGTCGCAATACGAACTCCACGTGCACCACTCCCTGGTAACCCCGTCGCTGAGCCATGCGCGGGTAGTGCTTACAACGCTCAAGCGCTTTCCTTAACGCCTCATTATAAAGCGCTTCATCAACCGGATCGGATTGAGCGACAGGCGGCACTCTCTCCAGCTCGGCCTCTGCTCCGGCTAGTTCGACGAATTGCTCAGCCAGCGGCAACGCCTGGTCGGCTAACGTTATCGACGAATCCATCACCGCTTCCGATATCATGGCCTTGGGCTCGGGCTTGGGCTCAGGTTCGGGCTCGGGCTCAGGCTCGGGCTCAGGTTCGGGCTCAGGTTCGGGTTCAGGTTCGGGTTCAGGTTCGGGTTCAGGTTCGGGTTCAGGTTCGGGTTCAGGTTCGGGTTCAGGTTCGGGTTCAGGTTCGGGTTCAGGTTCGGGTTCAGGTTCGGGTTTAGGTTCGGGTTTAGGCATTTCCTCTGGCGGCACTGGTCGGCTATCGGCCACCGATGTCGGTGAGGGCGGCACCGATTCGTACACTGGCTCGGGAGGCGGCGAGAACGCAGCAAGGCTAAGGGGCAATGCGCCACCTGGCTCTTCATCAAGCGCCAAAGGCTCATGCGTAGACAGCAGGTACCAAGCGGCACCGACTAACGCCACATGAACCGTCAGGGACATCGCTAGCGCTGAACGATAAAATCGTCGACGCATCGATATCAGATCTCTTATTCGTCGAGGGACGGGGAACGGGTTTGCAAAATACTCAGCCGCGTCATCGCATCACCGACTCCGTATCAATAGAAAGATTGTCTAGCTGATATTTGTGCAACAAGTCCAGCACACTAACGAAGTGTTGGAAGGCCGCCGCCTGATCGACCTTTAACCGGATTGCGGTCGCCTGCTCGATCTCGGCCAGGGCCGCATCCAGCTGGGGCAACGATAACGCTTCGTCGTCCAGATGGACTGTGCCATCCGCTGTAATACTAATGATCCGGGCTGGCTCATCAGACTGGCTGTCGGCATGACTGGCCTCCGGCAGCGTCAGCGGAATCTTGCCCGAAACAACAAAGCTGGCGGTAGTCAGGACAATCGCAAGCAGGACCAGCATGACGTCCACAAAGGGAATCACGTTCATCTGATCAAATTTGCGCATACTCAGTCCTCAACTCGCACCGGCTGCCGAAGCACTTCATAAGCACGCCATTGTTCGATCAGTACCTCAGCCCGTCGTGCCAAGCCGTTATGAATCATGGTGGCCGGAATCGCCACCAGCAAACCGGCCGCTGTAACCTTTAATGCCAACGCCAATCCCATCATAATTGTGGTCACGGCAATGTCACCGCTCTGCCCCAGATCATAAAAGGTGATCAAGATGCCGATTACCGTACCCAGCAAGCCGACATAGGGTGCGGTCGCGCCCACCGTGTAGATAGTGGTCATGCGCTCAGTCAACGCCACGGTCAGACTATGGACATTGTCGAATTCACGCACATCGACCGATCTAAAATAACGCCAACGTTCAATGGCAGCGGCCAACATGAGCACGCTCATCAACCCCAAAGTTCCGAAGGCTAATGGGTCGATCCAAGTCTTGAGTAGTTCCATGGTAACTATTTGAAAATGAGAATGGTTATATTATTACAAGATAATCCTATAAATGCCACCATCCTGCAAGCTAGCCAACAAGGCATTTTATGCTGGCACGAATGGCCGGTCTGAATGCATCATTAGATGGCCACAGCACAATCAATCGCACCGCTTTAATACACCATGAGCGACACGACGCCCCATCTTGGTGTATCAAAACGAGCCAAGCCTCTCACGTCAACGCCGCATACCTCATTGCGATGCGTCGTAGCTAAGTGGCCTGATTTCTGTTTTACTCATCGGCATTATTCAGTCCATGGCCGATTTTAATTCCAGCAGTTCTCTTTCGGAGGTTTCCATGTCCTTAGCAAAGGTAATGAAAATGATCGAGGAAAACGGTGTCAAATTCGTCGACTACCGTTTCACCGATATTCACGGCAAACAGCAGCACGTCACCTATCCTGCTCACGCCATCGATGAGGATACGCTGGAAGCCGGCAGCATGTTTGACGGTTCAGCTATCGCTGGCTGGAAGGGCATCAATGCCTCCGACATGCTTCTGATGCCGGACACTGAGTCGGCCCAGATGGATCCGTTTTCCGAGGAGCCAACCCTGATCTTGGTTTGCGATGTCATCGAGCCGGACACAATGCAGGGCTATTCGCGTGATCCGCGCTCGATTGCTAAACGCGCCGAAGCGTTTTTAGTTAGCACTGGTTTAGCAGATAAGGCTTTCCTAGGTCCGGAAAACGAGTTCTTTATTTTTGAAGACGTTCGTTGGGGTGCCGACATGTCCGGCTGCTTTGTAAAAGTGGACTCCGAGGAGGCCCACTGGAATACCGAGCGCGTCTACGAAGATGGCAATATGGGCCACCGTCCGCGCGTCAAGGGCGGCTACTTTCCAGTTCCGCCTGTGGATTCCCTACATGATATCCGGCAGGCGATGTGCCAAGTGCTTGAAGAAATGGGCATCAAGGTCGAGGTACATCACCACGAAGTAGCCACTGCTGGCCAGTGCGAAATCGGTGTTGCATTCAACACATTGGTAAAGAAGGCCGACGAGGTACAAACTCTCAAGTACGTCGTCCACAACGTGGCTCACACTTACGGCAAGACCGCCACCTTCATGCCCAAGCCGATTGTCGGCGACAACGGTTCCGGCATGCACGTGCACATCTCGCTAAGTAAGGATGGCAAGAACCTGTTCTCCGGTGACGGCTATGCCGGCCTGTCCGAGACCGCACTCTATTTCATTGGTGGTCTGCTTAAGCACACCCATGCACTGAATGCCTTCACCAACCCGTCGACCAACAGTTACAAACGTCTAGTGCCGCATTTCGAGGCGCCGGTGAAGCTGGCTTACTCAGCGCGTAACCGCTCAGCTGCAATCCGGATCCCGTTCGTGACTAACCCGAAGGCTCGCCGCGTGGAGGTACGCTACCCCGACTCTACCGCAAACCCATACCTGGCTTTCGCAGCCCTGCTGATGGCCGGTCTGGATGGCATCCAGAACAAAATCGACCCGGGCGAAGCGGCCTCCAAAAACCTGTATGACCTGCCGCCGGAAGAAGAGAAGAACATCCCGGAAGTAGCTTTCTCACTGGAGCAAGCCCTTATGGCACTGGATACCGACCGCGAGTTTTTGAAAAAAGGCGATGTGTTCTCGGATGAGTTTATCGACGCCTACATTGAACTGAAAATGGCCGATGTGCAGCGCTTACGCATGACCACTCACCCGGTGGAATTCGATATGTACTACAGCCTGTAATCAGGCAGATGGATAATAATTTTGTTCAACGCGCCCGCCGTGCAGCCCAAACAAAACACCCCGCCTAGCGAAGTGTTTTTAGATTCCAACTGTCGGCGGCTCGACCTTGCTGATCAACCGTGCTATCTATGTTAATCGCTGACTATTGTGGCCGACTACCAGAAAAAGCCCTGGGGGGCCAATAGAGC
>Ga0209836_100169_pt1 | contig 10396 bp, 7 predicted proteins | sample ElbSprsedimmetaG_FD_184147 | JGI IMG/M metagenome (GOLD analysis project Ga0209836, IMG submission 184147) | Hot spring sediment bacterial and archeal communities from California, USA to study Microbial Dark Matter (Phase II) - Elbow Spring... ... | reverse complement strand
GCGCTTGCATATTGGAAGCAAAGCGAATGCCGTCATGGGTTCGTGCATAATAAAGCGGCTTAATGCCGAGGCGATCTCGGGCCAGCATCAGGCGCTGGGTCTTCATTTCCCAGATTCCAAAGGCGAATATGCCAGTTAACCGTTCAACGCATCGCTCGCCCCACTGGGCATAGGCTTTGAGAACCACCTCGGTATCGCCGGTGGACATGAAACGGTGGCCAAGTTCCTCCAGCTCGCGCCGCAGCTGCAGGTAGTTGTAAATAGTGCCATTAAAAACCAGCGCCAGGCCCAGCTCCTGGTCGACCATCGGCTGGTTGCTATGAAAGCTCAGATCGAGGATCGACAGGCGGCGGTGGCCCATGGCAAGCGGCCCGTCTGAAAAGCTGCCCTCATGATCCGGGCCACGTCGCTCCAGCCTATCTAACATGCTCCGAATTTGATCAAGTTCCGGTTTGCCGCCTTGAAACAGCCTCAGTCCACAGATACCGCACATTCTTATAATCCTGCTATCCGAATCGGTTCATTGATGCTATAAGTGTATCAGTCGGCTTAGCTTTCGTTGTGCGGTCGACCATCGTCAATGTCTGAGTATTGTGCTATAAATTATTGCCTCTACTCACTAAAACGGGAGGAACGCATGGCTTTTACGCTGCCCGATCTGCCATATAGTTATGACGCGTTGGAGAGATCCTTCGACGCGCGCACGATGGAAATCCACCACACCAAACACCACGGTACCTATATCAATAATTGCAACGCCGCAATTGCAGGTACCGAATGGGACGAAAAATCGGTGGAAGAGCTGATGGCCAACATTTCCAAGCTGCCGGTCGTGGTCCGCAACAATGGTGGTGGCCACTATAACCACGCACTTTTCTGGACCGTGCTGTCCCCCAATGGCGGCGGCAAGCCACAGGGTGAGCTTTTAAGCGATATTGAAAGCAGTTTTGGCTCCTTCGATGCCTTCAAGGAAAAATTCTCCACGACTGCAGCAACCCATTTCGGTTCTGGCTGGGCTTGGCTAATAGTTGATCCGCAGGGCAAGCTGCAGATTTGCTCCACCCCAAACCAAGACAACCCGCTAATGGACATCGCCGAGGTCAAAGGCACCCCAATACTGGGTCTGGATGTTTGGGAGCATGCCTACTATCTTCGCTACCAGAACCGTCGCCCTGAGTACATCGCCGCCTTCTGGGATGTAGTTAACTGGGAGGAAGTAGCCCGTCGTTATGCGGCTGCGAAATAAAAATCGCAATTAGTGCAGCGCAATAATAAAGCTCCCGAAATGGGAGCTTTATTACATCTACAAACAATTGTTCCTCTATCAAGCAAGGTCGTTGCGATCAACGGATCGTGGTGGCTTTTTCATTAGAGGCTTTTTATGTGATTAATCCCTGCTGTCGACCATTTTTAATTTAGACACTGAATTTAAACCGCATTGCGCATTTACTGGACAAAATATTGGGTGTCTGATGCGCAAGCTAAAGCAGGCCAATATCGTTGGCCCTAAAGAGATTTCGCCCACTGTTGTCACGATAAATTCAATTGTGTGCTTCAAATAGGTCTTGGCTTGGCCACTGCCACTGGAGATCGAGAAGATACTGTTAGTCCTCTGGCGAACTGCATCGATAATGTGCCCGCTGGATGAGGATCCTGCAGCGCTTTAGCACCAATCTTCGCAGTTGAGTAGTATCTTGGGGGCTAGGCAGGCGCTTTTTCACAGCACCCACCTATAGGCAATCGGCACGTTACTCGCCTTAGGAAACTAACCCCTAGCCGTTTTAGCATTGAACGGCGCCCGGATGCCAAATCGTGAGAGAACTAAGTTCCCACGGAATGAACCTTAGCCCTTACCCCAAGAATCGCGCAACGTGACGGTAAGGTTATAAACAGGCTTGCCCGGTTTATGGTCGACAATGTCGGCCACGAAATAACCATGGCGCTCGAATTGATAGCGTGACTCGGGAGCGGCTTCGGCTAGGGCCGGCTCCATGTAGCAAGTCCGGATTTGTTTGCTGTTCGGGTTGATATCCTCGAGGAAATTGCGCTTTAGATCCTCGGGATCACCCTCGCGGCGTGCGCCAGGGACTGGAACATTGAATAGTCTGTCGTAGATGCGCACCGTGCCTTTCACGGCATGCTTGGTGCTCAGCCAATGGATATTGCCCTTGACTTTGCGTGAGTCCGCTCCCGGGGTACCAGACTTGGTATTCGGGTCGTATTCGGCATAAACAGTGGTGATATTGCCGTGCTCGTCCTTGTCAAAGCCGGTGCACTTGATAATGTAACCGTAGCGCAGGCGCACCTCACCGCCCGGGCGTAGGCGGAAGAACTTCTTAGGCGGTTCTTCCATAAAGTCGTCGCGCTCGATCCACAGTTCACGGGTCAGCGGCAACACGCGTTGGCCCAGCTCTGGCTTCAGTGGGTGGTTGGGAGCAAAACAGTCCTCAGATTGACCCTCGGGGTAGTTGGTAAGTATTAGCTTAATCGGGTTCATCACCGCAATGCGGCGTTCAGCCCGTTCGTTTAGGTCTTCGCGCATGCAATCTTCAAGTACGGTCATGTCGATCAGGCTGTCTGCGCGCGATACGCCAATACGGTCAGTAAACAGCTTGAAGCCGCTAGGCGTAAAGCCGCGCCGCCGCGCGCCTTTGAGCGTCGGCATGCGCGGATCGTCCCAGCCATCGACATAACCTTCCTGCACCAGCTGAATCAGCTTGCGCTTAGAAAGCACGGTATAACTCAGATTCAGGCGAGCAAATTCGGTCTGGCGCGGTAGATTCTCTTTGTCGAAGTAGCCAAGCTCCGCCAAGCGTTCGATGAACCAGTTGTACAGAGGGCGATGGTCCTCAAACTCCAGCGTGCACAGCGAGTGGGTGATGCCCTCGATGGCATCCGATACGCAGTGCGCGTAGTCGTACATCGGGTAAATACACCAGGCATTCCCCGTGCGGTGGTGCGGCGCATGGCGAATCCGGTAAATGGCCGGATCACGCATATTCATATTCGGCGAGGCCATATCGATCTTGGCACGTAAAACATGACTGCCTTCGGGGAATTCGCCGGCCTTCATGCGTCGGAACAGGTCGAGGTTTTCCTCGACACTGCGGTCACGATAAGGGCTGTTCTTGCCGGGCTGGGTCAGCGTGCCGCGGTTCTCACGAATCTGCTCCGGCGTTTGTGAGTCCACATAGGCCAGGCCCGCCTGGATCAGCGCCTCGGCATAGTCATACAGCTTTTGAAAATAATCGGAGGTGAAATTGGTCGGCTTGGGCCAGTCAAAGCCCAACCAGGCCACGTCCTGCTCGATAGCGTTAACATACTCGGCGTCTTCCTTAACCGGGTTAGTGTCATCGAAACGCAGATGGCAGATGCCACCATAATCTTGCGCCAGACCGAAGTTCAGGAAGATGCTCTTGGCATGCCCGAAATGCAGATAGCCATTAGGCTCCGGCGGAAAACGGGTTTTAACCCGACCCTGCCACTTGCCGGCGGCGCGGTCGGCTTCGACGAGGTTGCGAATAAAATTAGTAGCAGGAGCGTTTTCCGTGGCACTCATGAATTTATCAACACTGTGTGAGTAAAGACCAGCATTGTACGTGATCTAGGCATGTTTTGGGCAAATTAGGCCTGTTCAGCCGGCGTCTCATCATCGGTTTTATTGGCGGCTAGATCCCGCTGCTCGGAAGGCGACGGCCAGGCCTTGATGACGGCGGCAACCAAGGTCGCCAACGGGATTGCGAAAAACACGCCCCAGATACCCCAAAGTCCACCAAATACGATTACCGCTGCGATGATCGCCACCGGATGCAGGTTGACCACTTCGGAAAACAGCAGTGGAACAAGGACGTTGCCATCCAGGAACTGAATGACCAGATAAGCGATCAGCACGTACCAGAATTGCGGCACGATGCCGAACTGAAAATAAGCGACCGCTACCACCGGAATGGTCACCACCGCTGCGCCGATATAGGGAATGATCACCGAGATACCGACCAGGAATGAGAGCAGCATGGCGTACTGCAGCCCCAGCAGGCTGAAGGTGATGTAACTTACCACCCAGACAATCAGGATCTCCACAAACTTGCCGCGCACGTAGGAACCGATGCCGGCATTCACATCCTCCCAAACCAAGTTGACCAGCGGACGATGACGTGGCAGGAAGGAGAGTACCCAGCCGATGATTGCCTCCTTGTCCTTGAGCATGAAAAAAACAAGCAGTGGTACGAGGATCAGGTAGACCAAGAAAGTGACAAGGTGCACAGCTGAGGTTAGCGACAGCATCACCACGCGCTGGCCCATGGCAGCGCTCTCGGTACGTATCATTGCCATGACTTCACGGATCTGCTCCTCAGAAACCAACTGCGGATAACGTTCTGGTAACTGCAGCAGCAACTCCTGCCCCTTGCTGATCATGGCCGGAACTTCGTGGAATAACTGGGTCAACTGCTGAACTAGCAGTGGCACTAGCAGAAAGATAGCTGTAATAAATAAGGACAGGAAGATCGTGAATACTAACAAGACTGCTGGCAGGCGCGGCACGCGCCAACTTTGCAACTTGCGGACTGCCCCCTCCAGCAAATAGGCGATGATAACGCTGGCGATCAGCGGTGCCAGCAGCTTTCCGGCGAAAATGATAACCAGCGAACCGAGAATCAGCAAAAGGGCAAGAATCACCACTTGCGGATCGGAAAAGTGCCGGTCAAACCAGTCTTTGAGATAGGCAATCATGAGGTTGAATTCAGATCTTTATGTTTTTTCGAAAATGTACCAAACTTGACCCGCTGGATGTGGCGAAATTTTTCATCCATTCAGCTACCAGCCAGAGCGCCGTGCTGCGCAAATAGATTTAGCAGACGCTCCGCATTGGCGACAATCCCGCGCTCAGCGCTAGGTAGACAATACAAAAAAAAGCGGTAACTACAGGCATCAACATCTACATTCCGACCAAGGCACACAAATATTGAGCGCACATCCATCCGTTGGGTACCGAAGTATTAGGCTAGCTCGTAGCTCGGGCGCTTAGGATCTAGCTTTTTTCGCATTCTGGAAGCCAAGCTGGGTGTTAAGAAAATGCCGACGCAGTGCGGGTGGAAGAACAAGAAGCCGCAGAAAAAACTGTTCGCCAATTCTTCTGATGACCAACGAGCCCACTGCAGACCTGCTGACCCGCCATATGGAAGCTGCGCGAAAAGAACACCTGGATGCTTCGCTCGATGCTTTAAGTGAACTACGGCCTTTGAGAAACGGACCGCCGAAGGACGATCAGATTAAACTTTGATATAGCCTAGCGACTTGGCGGGCCTTTTCGTTTTCATCCCAGCCCGCCGCATAGTTGACTGCCCGCTGAGACAACTCCGCTCGGCGCTCGGGCTCATCCAGCAGCGCGCACACTTTATCGGCGAAGTCATCCAGATCCTCCCTCGCCACCAGGCAGCCCTCACCGTCGACCAGCACGTCCCGGGTGCCCATCACGGCTGTGGAGACCACTGGCGTACCCAGTGCCATCGCCTCAATCAATACCAGCCCCTGTGTCTCGGTGCGCGAGGCAAAGACAAACACATCCGCCGCCCTGTAGGCCGCTTGTAGCTGGCCGTCACGACGCATATAGCCAACAAACATAATCGCTTCCTCCACGCCTAGCTTTCGGGCTTGCCGGGCCAATGCCTTGCGCGCAGGTCCCTCACCGGCGATCACGAGGCATGTCGCTGGATGACGAGCAAGCACCCGGGGCAGCATATTGATCAGAAAGCCAATATTTTTTTCGTGCGCCGCCCTGCCCACATATAAAAGCAATGGCCGTTTTGGATCGATGCGGTAATGAGAGCGAAAATCCTTTCCTGAAGGCGTCACAAACGCTTCCAAGTCCAGGCCGGTGGCAATGACATGCATCGGCGTAGTGACCCCGTATTCGGTCAGCACCGCTTGCATGGGCGAAGAGGGCACAACCAGGGCGGCTACCTGATTGCACTGTCCCACCGAGAACCGGCGTGCAACCCATTTTAGAAACCTACGGGGTAGCCAGCGGATGTAGTTATATAGGTATTCTTCAAAGAAGGTGTGATAGCTTTCTACGGCTGGAATTGCCAGTCGCTTGGCCAGCGCAATACCCGCGTAATGAGCCACAAACGGCGTGTGGATATGGATCAGGTCGAACTGCTCGGCAGCCAAATCATCAGCCATTGCTAAGATCTTGCGGTAATGCATCATACGATCCTCGGGGTCAGCAATCACACCTCGCGAGGGGATGCGGATGATATCCGGGTCATCCTCGTTATCTACTGGATAGGCGGGGCAAATCAAGGTCACTGCATGCCCCTGTCGACTGAGGGCCCGGCGAAAGCTCTGGATGGAGGTGGATACGCCATTGATCCTCGGAAAATACACATCCGAGATCATTAGAATTTTCATGCAGACAGGAGCTATAACAGAGCACGGCCAACACATTAAATCTCAGCCGTGACAAGCAAATGACGCAGCTTTAGTGTGTGCCCCGTGGCTGTGCATAATAGAGCCTATCCCAGTGATGCCGCAGGCCCATATCCACTCTTTACGAAGCCATCCGTAAAATCGAACCGTGTAAAAAGACACAGACAACGTAGCCGTGCAGCAACTGAAAATTCACTTTGCTCTGAACTGGACTTTCGCTACTGTGCTCACGCTGATAGGCATTCAGAACACTGCTTACGTACGCGATTCCTATGGCTTAGCACCGAAATTCTGATATTCGTATTGCTATGTGTCACGGTTACCAGCGGCTTCTGTGCCGGACTGCTGGTAGTTCACCACAAAAACTTCCGGAACCAAGTTGTCACCGCCGGCAGCAGACTCTCGTTTCGGTCAAGTCATCACTGCATTGCAGCTGATTACGCTCGGCGAGGCCGTCGGTGACGTCATTGACTGTGATAGCATTCCGACCTTTGATTAATTTTTAGAGTGAAATTCTATGACCTTTGCCTGTGTGTTTCCGGGGCAGGGCTCCCAGTCGGTTGGGATGATGTCCGACTGGGCAGCGAGTAACGAGACTGTCCGTCAGACTTTCGCCGAAGCAAGTGAGGCCTTGGGCTATGACTTGTGGCACATTATTTCCGAAGGCCCGGCCGAAGAACTCAACCGCACCGAGATTACTCAGCCGGCGATGCTGGCAGCCGGCATCGCGGCTTGGCGGGCCTACCAGAAAGCTGGTGGCGCCATGCCAGTCGCCATGGCTGGCCATAGCTTGGGCGAATATACCGCGCTGGTCGCGGCCAAAAGCCTGGAGTTCGGCGCGGCTCTGAAGCTTGTCGCTGAGCGCGGCCGGCTGATGCAGGCGGCGGTACCGGCAAGCGAGGGCGCGATGGCAGCCATCCTCGGCCTTGATGACGAACAGGTGATCGCGGTCTGCCAGCAAGCAGCCGCTTCCGAAGTTTGCGAGGCCGTGAATTTCAATTCACCAGGACAAGTTGTTATCGCGGGCAATAAGGCGGCGGTTGAGCGTGCTATAGCACTGGCTTCGGAGCAGGGCGCTAAGCGGGTCGTGCTGCTGCCGGTAAGCGTGCCTTCCCACTCCTCTTTGATGAAAGCCGCCGCCGAGCAGCTACGCCAGGTACTGAGCACGGTTGAAATCAAGACGCCATCCGTTCCGGTACTGCACAATATCGATGCGCAAAGCCGCGACTCGGCGGAGGCGATCCGTGAGGCGCTGGTGCAGCAGCTTTATAAGCCGGTGCGCTGGGTGGCCTGCGTGCAAGCACTCAAGGCACGCGGTGCCAAAATGCTAATCGAGATGGGCCCAGGTAAGGTACTGACTGGGCTGACCCGCCGCATCGATAAGTCCCTGAGCGCCCAGCCGCTGTTTGACGCCAGCGGCCTCGCTAAGATTCTGAATTTGAGTTAACGGGAGTCAACGATAATGAACTATGAAGGACAAATTGCACTGGTCACCGGTGCCACCCGTGGTATTGGTGCCGCTATTGCCCAGACACTGGGCGCTGGCGGCGCTACCGTAATCGGCACGGCCACCAGCGACAGCGGTGCAGAGAAAATTAGCGCAGCACTTGCCAATGCCAATATCAAAGGTTGTGGCCTGAAGCTGGATGTTACCGACCAGGCGGCCGTGGAGGCCGTATTGGCGTATATTGAGAAGGAATACGGTACCATCAGCATCCTAGTTAACAATGCCGGCATCACCCGCGACACGTTGTTGCTGCGCATGAAGGAAGAGGACTGGCAAGCCATCCTTGACACTAACCTGACCTCCGTGTTCCGTTTGTCGCAGGCAGTGCTCAAGGGTATGATGAAGGCACGCAGCGGCCGCATTATCTCTATCGCCTCGGTAGTCGGCGCCATGGGTAACGCTGGTCAGACCAACTATGCCGCCGCTAAGGCCGGCCTAATCGGTTTCTCTAAGTCGCTGGCACGGGAGGTCGGTCCACGCGGCATTACCGTTAATGTGGTGGCTCCGGGCTTTATCGACACTGATATGACCAAGGATCTACCCGAGGCGTACAAGGAAAAGTTACTGGCCAATATTCCGTTGGCTCGTCTCGGCCAGCCCGAAGAAGTCGCGGCCGCTGTCGCCTTCCTAGCCTCGAAAGAGGCCGGCTATATCACCGGTGAGACCCTGCATGTCAACGGTGGCATGTATATGAACTGAGCCTAGTCCATGCAAGCCATGAAATTAGTTTAATTATCAATGGACTAGTCTGTATTTTTTGGGGTAATTGCAAGTTTTTTGATCTGTGATCGCTACCATTATTGCCCCTATTTTTCCAGTGACTCATTTGGTGTTGGGAGAAAATATATTGGCGATCACAGGCCCTTTTAACTAGAATGAGACAAGAGTTCGGCGCATAGGCCGAACATGGTGTTTCATCAATGATGAGGTTCTAATCGCATGAGCACTGTCGAAGAACGTGTGAAGAAAATTGTCGTTGAGCAACTGGGCGTCAAGGAAGAAGAAGTCACCAATGATGCTTCTTTCGTAGACGATCTGGGTGCCGACTCCCTGGATACCGTCGAGCTGGTAATGGCCCTAGAAGAGGAATTTGAATGCGAAATTCCTGATGAAGAAGCCGAAAAAATTACCACCGTTCAGCAAGCGATTGATTACATCAACACCCACCTCGACGCTTGATGCGGGCTTAAGACAGTGCGCCGCGGCTCTTCCGGAGTCGCGGCTTTGTATTGCCTGTCTCCCTGACAAAACCTCCACCTTGCAGATATTTAGCACACAGCTGAGTCAATTCGTTTTAGAACGGCTGAGCTGTGCGGCAATCTCCTTGATACCACAGGCACCTAGAACTGGAATTCACTATGAGTAAGCGTCGCGTCGTCGTCACAGGCCTTGGCCTTGTAACGCCTTTGGGAAACACAGTCTCCCAAAGTTGGCAAGGCATCCTTGCCGGCCGCTCCGGCGCCGCACCCATTGAGGCCTTTGATGTCTCGGCAATGCCCGTGCGGTTCGCCGCCACGGTCAAGAATTTCAATGCCTCCGAATACATGCCGGCCAAGGATGCACGCAAAATCGAACCGTTCATTCACTATGCCCTGGCGGCCTCTCAGGAGGCGATTGCCGACTCGGGTCTGATGGACAGCAACCCAAACCTGGAGCGCGTAGGTACCTTTATCGGTTCCGGCATCGGTGGCCTAGGCGGCATCGAACGCAATACCTTACTACTGGAAAACAGCGGCCCGCGCAAGGTTTCGCCATTCTTCGTGCCCGGCGCGATCATTAATATGGCTTCAGGCCAGATTTCGATCCGCTACGGTTTCAAGGGGCCGAACCTAGCTACCGTCACCGCCTGCACCTCAGGCACCCACAGCTTGGGACAAGCGGCACGGCTGATTGCCTATGGCGATGCCGACGTGATGATTGCCGGTGGTGCTGAGAGTGCCGTCACGCCGCTTGGCGTGGCCGGCTTTGCCGCCTCCCGTGCGCTGTCGACCCGCAATGACGATCCGGAAAAAGCCAGCCGACCCTGGGATCGCGACCGCGACGGCTTTGTACTGGGCGAAGGAGCCGGCGTCATGGTGTTGGAAGAATACGAGCATGCTCGTGCCCGTGGTGCGACCATCTATGCGGAATTGAGCGGCTTTGGCATGAGTTCCGATGCTTATCACATCACCTTGCCGTCCAAAGGCGGCGAGGGCGCTGCTCGCTGTATGATCGCCGCTATCAAAGATGCTGGCATTAATCCGGAACAGATTGACTATATCAACGCGCATGCCACTTCCACGCCGGCCGGCGATGTCGAGGAGGTGATGGCAATACGCACCGCACTGGGTGCTCATGCCGAGAAGATTCCGATCAGCTCCACTAAATCCATGACCGGCCACCTTCTAGGTGCCGCCGGTGGCGTCGAGGCAGTCTTCTCGGTACTGGCGATACGCGACAATGTGCTGCCGCCAACCATTA
>Ga0209836_100168_pt1 | contig 10490 bp, 9 predicted proteins | sample ElbSprsedimmetaG_FD_184147 | JGI IMG/M metagenome (GOLD analysis project Ga0209836, IMG submission 184147) | Hot spring sediment bacterial and archeal communities from California, USA to study Microbial Dark Matter (Phase II) - Elbow Spring... ... | reverse complement strand
GGCGGACAAGCGGATATTGTCCTTTGGGCGATGGATTTTTCCTTTAGCCGGGAGAACCGCCTCACCCGGCAGCGCGCTATCGAACACCTCCTGCACAAAGGGAGGAGGCTTGAAGGAAAGCTTTTCGCCTTTCGGGTGCTCAGGAAGGATGATCCCACCCCACGGCTTCTCGTGGTGGTGGGGAAAAAGGTGGGGAAGGCGGTGGTGCGGAACCGGGTGAAGCGGGGGATCCGCGAGGGATTCCGGCTGAATAAGGAGCTTTTTGCGTACCTGGATGTGGCAGTAATTGCCCGGCCCGAGGCCGGCCAGCTTCGGCCGGGAGAAATCGCCCGGAAATGGGTACGGGAGTTTCAGGAGGTGTACGATGGCGCGGGAAACGCTTCTCACCCGTGAGGGCTACGAGCGCAAGAAAGCCGAGCTTGAGGCCAAGGAGCGCCGACTTTACCAGGAGATTCCGGCCCTTTTGGCCCAAGCCAAGGAGCACTCTGGCGGAGATTTCCGGGAAAACAAGGAGTACCTGTACTTGGTGGAGGAACGGGAGATCCTGGAGCGGGAGGTGCGGGCCCTGCGCGAGCTTTTAGCCAATGCCCGTGTAATCTCCGAGGATGAAATCCGCACAGACGAAGTGGGGATCGGCTCGCGGGTGATCCTCAAGGACGTGGAGACTGGCCAGGAGTGGACGGTGACGTTAGTGCCGCCAGCGGAGGTAGATCTCCTGGAGGGCCGGATCGGCATCGATTCCCCGGTGGGCCGGGCTCTCCTCACCCACGGAAAAGGGAAACAGGTAGTGGTCCAGGCGCCCGCGGGGAGGATCCGCTACGAGATCCTGGGAATCGAGAGGGGCTGATGCCCGAGCTTGAGCTCATCGCCGCTCGCCGGGAAAAGCTCGCCCGCCTGCGGGAAAAGGGGATCAGCCCCTACCCTTATTCCTTTTCCCGCACCCACACTGTTGAGGATCTGCGCAAGCTGTTTGGGAACCTTCCGCCCGGCCAGCACACGGGAATGGAGGTAGCGGTGGCCGGGAGACTCATGGGCCTTCGGCGCATGGGCCGGGCTTCCTTCGCGGACCTTTACGATCGCACCGGCCGCATCCAAATCTTCGCCACCCCCCAAACCCTCGGCCCTGAAGCCTACGAGTTTTGGCTGGAAGTTTTGGACCTTGGGGATCTCCTGGGGATAAAGGGCGAGGTTTTTACCACGAAAACAGGGGAGCTAAGCGTAGCAGCCCAGGAGATCGCGATGCTGGCCAAGGCCCTGCGGCCCCTTCCGGAAAAGTGGCACGGTCTCCGGGACGTAGAAACCCGCTATCGCGAGCGGGCCCTGGATTTCGTGGCCAATCCCAAGACCCGGGAAATCCTCATCAAGCGCGCCAAAATCCTCAGGACCATCCGCAATTACTTGGACGAGCGGGGGTACATCGAGGTGGAAACCCCGATCCTTCAGCCCATCCCAGGCGGGGCCTCAGCAAGGCCGTTCATCACCCACCACAACGAACTCGACCGGGATCTTTATCTGCGCATCGCGCCCGAGCTTTATCTCAAGCGCCTCCTTGTAGGCGGGCTAGAGAAGGTGTACGAAATAGGCCGAAATTTCCGAAATGAGGGCATTTCTTCCGAGCACAACCCGGAGTTCACCGCCCTTGAGGCCTACGAGGCCTATACCGACTACCAGGGGATGATGGAGCTAGCTGAGGGGCTCATCGAGGCGTGTGTCCTTGCCGTAGTTGGCACGACCCGCCTAGAATATCAAGGCCGGTGGATCGATTTCACCCGGCCGTGGCGGCGGGTTCCACTTTTGGAGCTTGTGGCAGAAACGAGTGGCTGCGATGTGGAAAAGCCGCTGCCTGAGCTCCTTAGGGAGCTGGAGCGCCGGGGAATCCCGATCCCCGAGCACCTCAAGGCGGGGCCGAAGGGAAAGATGATCGAGCACTTGCTGGAGGCGTACGCGGAGAAAGCCCTCTGGGACCCCACTTTTGTTTTGGACTACCCCTTGGATATTTCGCCCCTTGCCAAGCGCAAGCGGGATCGGCCGGATCTCACCGAACGTTTCGAGCTTTTTATCGCGGGAAGAGAAGTAGCCAACGCCTTCTCCGAGCTCAACGATCCCGAGGAGCAGCGGGAGCGGTTCCTGGCCCAGGAGAAACTGCGGGCCCAAGGCGACGAGGAAGCGCAGAGGATCGACGAGGATTTCATAAGGGATCTGGAGCTGGGGATGCCACCCGCAGGAGGAATTGGGATTGGCATTGATCGCCTCACCATGATCCTCACCGATTCGCCCTCCATCCGGGAGGTGTTGGCTTTTCCGCTCCTGCGATGAGCGTGGTCGACGGCCTACGAATCTGGTGGGGACGGGCGCTAGCGCACTTAGATACGACTGTTGAACGCCTTCTGGCTTGGGATGAAAGAGTTCTCCAGCGCATAAGCGCTGCTTCCTTCCCCCAGCCGTTGGAGCTTCTTCTCCTTGTCGCCACTTACGTGGGCTACGGCTACGTTTGGGCTGCGCTCGCCTTGGCCCTTATCGTCTTCGGAGCCCCTGTAGATCAGCGGAACGTCCTCGTGGGCCTTGGGGTGACGATCGTGGTGGTGCTCTTTTGCCAAGGGGTAAAGGTTCTCGTGGCCCGGCCTCGCCCGAAATTCGTGCGCCGCGGGTTCCACCACCAGTTCCTTACGACCTCCTCCTTCCCTTCCAACCACACCGCCATGGCCTTCGCCATGGCCTATCTTGTGACCCAGCTTTATCCAGCCTGGTACAACGTGGCGCTTTTGTACCTCCTAGCTTTCCTCATTGGCTTTTCCCGGGTGCACCTGCGGGAGCATTACCCCCTGGATGTTCTGGGCGGAGCGGCCCTGGGCACGTATCTCGCCCATGGGCTTCTTCCGTGGCTCATGCGGTGCGTAGGATAAAAGCGAGGTGATGAGGGGTGCTACGTTTTGCGGAGCGGACCAAAGGAGCGAGGCGCTCAGCCATTCGGGAGCTTCTGAAGTACACCGAACAGCCAGAGGTGATCTCTTTCGCCGGCGGCTTGCCAGACCCCGCTACCTTCCCCTTGGATTTTCTAGCCAAAGTGGCCCAGGAGGAGATTCTCCATAACGCCGTGAAATCCCTGCAGTACACGACCACGGAGGGAAAGCGGCCGCTGCGGGAGGCCCTCGCCCGCTGGCTTGGGGAAGAGGGAATCCACACCACCATGGACCGGATCGTCATCACTAACGGTTCCCAACAGGGGTTAGACCTTCTGGGCCGAGCCTTCCTCGACGAGGGAGACGCGGTGTTCGTGAGCTTGCCCACCTATCTTGGAGCCCTTCAGGCCTTTCAGGGCTATCGGCCGACCATTGTGGGGGTCCCCCTCGAGAACGACGGGATGGATTTGGAATCCCTAAGAAAAGCCATCCGCAAGGCCAGGCAATCGGGACATGAACCCAAGCTGATCTACGTTGTGCCTGACTTTCAAAACCCCACTGGTATAACTTGGAGCAAGGAGAAGCGGGTAGAGCTCCTGAAAATTGCGAAAAAAGAGGACCTCCTCATCGTGGAGGATATCCCCTATCGGTGGCTTCGGTATAAAGGGGAGCACATCCCCACCATCGCCTCTCTAGATGAAGAGGGCCGCGTTATTGTTCTCCTCACTTTTTCCAAGATCCTTGCCGCTGGGCTACGGGTGGGGGCCCTTGTAGGGCCCGAGGAAGTGGTGAACATGGTGGTGACCCTGAAGCAGGGAGCAGATCTATGTGGTCCATCCTTGACCCAGCGACTGGTCGTCCGCTTCCTTACGGAGTATGACGTGCATGCCCACATCGCCCGCCTTTGCCAGCACTACAAAGCGAAGCTAGAGACCATGCTTCAAGCCCTTTCCCAGCACATGCCGGAGGAGGCGGAGTGGACCAAGCCCGAGGGCGGCCTTTTCGTATGGGTCAAGCTCCCCGAACGCGTGGATACGGCAAAAATGCTGGAACGGGCTTTGGCCCACAAAGTGGCGTATGTGCCAGGGCAACCTTTCTTTGCTGACGGCTCTGGCCAAAACACCATGCGCCTCTCCTTTGCCCTGGCCACCCTGGAGGAACTAGAAGAAGGAATTCGGCGATTGGGCGCGGTGGGCAAAGAAGAAATCACAGCCCTTTCGCTGATCCGTGGCAGTTAACTAAATAATTGCTTTCTCCGTCTCCCGGTCGAAAAGGTGCATGTGCTCCAGCAGGGCCACGAAGGTTAGGTCCTGGCCGGGAGAAATGGGGAGCCGAGGGTCGAGCTTGGCCACAATCTCATCGCCAGCAACATCGGCATAAACGATGAGCTCATCGCCTAAGGCCTCCCGGACTTTCACCCGGCCCTGGAACGTGCGCCCTTCCGGAGGCTCGCGAACCGTGTCTACAGTGCGGAGGTCCTCGGGCCGAACCCCGAAAACCACCTCTTTGCCCACGTAAGACCGCACTTCCGGGGTCACCCTCTCCGGCGGGACCCAAAGTTTAAACCCCCGGCCCTGGAGCCAAACTTGGCCATTTTCCTCAATTACGCGAGCGGGAATGAAGTTCATGGGTGGGGCGCCGATGAACCCGGCCACGAACATGTTAGCCGGCTGGTCGTAAATTACCCGCGGATTATCGTATTGAAGAACTTGCCCATCCTTCATCACCGCAATTCGGTGCCCCAGGGTCATAGCCTCCACCTGATCGTGGGTCACGTAAATGGAGGTAGTCTTAAGGCGCTGGTGGAGCTCCTGAAGCTCGGCGCGCATGCGCACCCGAAGCTTTGCATCCAGGTTAGAAAGGGGCTCATCGAAAAGGAAGACCTTGGGGTTGCGCACGATGGCCCTTCCCAAGGCCACGCGCTGGCGCTGCCCACCGGAAAGCTCGCGGGGCTTGGCCCGGAGTTTGTCGGCAATACCTAACATCTCCGCCACTTCCCGCACCCGCCGGTCAATTTCCTTTTTCGGAACCTTCCGAAGCTTTAGACCGAAGGCCATGTTGTTGTACACGTCCATGTGGGGATAAAGGGCGTAGTTCTGGAAGACCATGGCGATATCGCGGTCCTTGGGAGGAACGTCGTTGACAAGTCGCCCGCCGATGTAGATCTCGCCCTCCGTGACTTCCTCCAAGCCCGCGATCATCCTAAGGGTCGTGGTTTTCCCGCACCCTGATGGTCCCACTAGCACTACAAATTCGCCGTCTTTTATCTCCAGGGAAACTTTATTCACAGCCACCAAGTTCCCGAATTTTTTCGTTACTTCCTTGAGCAAGACTTCCGCCATCCCCGCCTCCTCTTAAGCCTAGGATACTGGCTGCGTCCAAGGGTTGCAACTCACCCCCGCTGATCGGGGTGAAAAAAGTTAAAACGTCGCCATCGGAGAGTTTCGTCCTCAAACCCTCCCGATGGTTCACATTCTCCCCGTTCACGAAAACATGGAGGTGATCGCGCAGGACCCCTTCGGAAAAGAGGAGCTTCCCAAGACGTGGTTCGAGCTCGGCAAGCCTGCGTAAAACATCCTCGCAGGAGGCTCCTTTTGGCACTTCCACGGTGACTGTCGCGCTGCCCATGGCCTCCTACCTTCATTTCTCCCCGCGAATTTTAGCGCGAATCTCCTTGAGCCTCTCCCGGATCTTCCCTTCCCAGCCGCGTTCTGTGGGCTGATAGTACTCCCGGCCCTGGAGGTTCGGGGGAAGGCCGGGCATGGCCGCAATTCCCTCGGGAAGATCGTGGGCATATTGGTAGCCCTTCCCGTATCCGAGCTTTTCCATGGTTTCCGTCACGGGGTTACGCAGGTGAAGGGGAACGGGTTCGTTTTCGGTTTCCAAAACGTCGCGCCTGGCGGCCTCATGGGCACGATAGAGGGCATTGGATTTGGGGGCCAAAGCCAGATACACCGCGGCCTGGGCCAATGCGAGCTCCGCCTCCGGAAGCCCCACGTACTCCACGGCCCGGGCTGCGGCCACGGCCTGCACTAAGGCCCACGGATCGGAAAGACCAATATCCTCCGAGGCCATGCGAATAAGCCTTCGGGCGATATAGCGGGGATCCTCGCCGGCCTCGAGCATCCGCACCAGCCAATAGAGGGCGGCATCCACGTCGGAATTGCGCACAGATTTATGGAGCGCGGAAATGAGGTTGTAGTGCTCTTCTCCCGCCTGGTCATAATGGAGGGCTTTTCGGCCCAACGCTTGCCGAAGTCGAGAAAGGTCGATTTCGCCTTCGCCCAGGGCCTCGACGGCGGTTTCCAAAGCGGTGAGAAGCCTGCGGGCATCGCCGTCGGCCCGGCGGAGGAGGAAATCCTCAGCTTCGGGAGTGAGGCGTACCCGGCCGCCATAGCCCCGGGGGTCTTCCAAAGCCCGCCGTAAAAGGACCCGCAGGGCCTCTAGGGAAAGCGGTTCGAACACGAAAAGCTGGGCCCGGGAAAGAAGGGCCGACCGCAGCACAAACGAGGGGTTTTCTGTAGTGGCCCCGATGAAATAAATCGAGCCCTCCTCCAAAAAGGGAAGGAGCACATCCTGCTGGGCCCGGTTCCAGCGGTGGATCTCATCGAGGAAAAGAAGATCCTTGGTCCCGGTACGCTTCCAAAGCTCGCGAGAAGCCTCCAAAACTTCCCGAACCTCCGAGACGGAGGCCAGGGCTGCGGATTTCTGGATGAATTTGGCCCCGAATTTTTGGGCGATGATCCTTCCCACCGTGGTTTTTCCCGTTCCCGGCGGGCCCCAAAAGATGAGGGGAACGGAGAGGCCGCGCTCGATGAGGGCCCGCAGGGGGCCATGCTCGCCCAAAATGTGCTCCTGGCCCACCACTTCCCCAAGGTCTTGGGGCCGGAGCCTTTCCGCAAGCGGAGCCCTCCCCTCCCAAAGGCCGCCCATAGGATCCCCTTGCCATTCTACTCGAACCTTGACAGGTTGCGGAAGCGGCCGCTAAGATTCTTTTGGGGCCGTTAGCTCAACAGGTAGAGCAGCGGACTCTTAATCCGCGGGTTGGGGGTTCGAGTCCTCCACGGCCCATTTCCTTTCTCTGGGTCGTTAGCTCAGTCGGTAGAGCACCGGCCTTTTAAGCCGGGGGCCGCAGGTTCGATTCCTGCACGACCCACAAGTCCCCGTCGTCTAGGCCGGCCCAGGACACCGGGCTTTCAATCCGGAAACGGGGGTTCGAATCCCCCCGGGGACAGAGGGGCGAGTAGCTCAGGGGCAGAGCATCCGGCTTACATCCGGAAGGCCAGAGGTTCGAATCCTCTCTCGCCCAGAGCTTGGCCCGCGCCCAAGGCCGCGGGTAAAATCCCAAAGCCGGGGACGTGGTGTAGCCCGGACTAACACACCGGATTGTCACTCCGGAGATCGCGGGTTCAAATCCCGTCGTCCCCGCACGAGGCGAGGTAGCTCAGGTGGTAGAGCACCCGGCTGAAAACCGGGGTGTCCCCAGTTCGACTCTGGGCCTCGCCACTGTTTTGTCATGGGGCAGCTCCTGGAAGAACTGTGGGCGCGAGTGCGGGCGGATTTGGCTGAGGAGATTCCACCGACAAGCTTTGCCGCTTGGTTTTCGGCGGCACGCGCTCGCACCGATGGGGACGAGCTAGTCCTGGAAGTCCCCTCCACCTTCGCTAAGGCCGCAATCGAACAGAAATATCGGGACCTTTTGGATCGCCTTTTCTCCGAAGCCTTGGGCAAAGAGGTGATCTGGCGAATCGAGGTGGTTCCTCCATCCGAGGGACCTGGCCTTCCCCTGGAATTCCAACCCCAACGCTATTTGGGCTCACTCCCCCTAAACCCCGAGTACACCTTTGAGAGCTTCGTACGGGGGAAGAACTCTGAACTTGCGTTTGCCGCTGCCCAAGCCGTGGCTCAATCCCCGGCCCGTGCCTATAACCCCCTCTTCATCTACGGAAAAGTGGGGTTAGGGAAGACCCACCTCCTCCAAGCCATCGGCAATCATGTCCTCAAGGCCCACAAAAATTTGACCGTGGCTTACACCACCTCCGAGCGGTTCACCATCGAGCTCATCCAGGCCATCGGCTCAAACACTACTGACCAATTCCGCTCCCGCTACCGCACTGTGGACGTTCTCCTCATCGACGATGTCCACTTTCTGCGCAATAAGGAAGGAACCCAAGAGGAGCTTTTCCACACCTTCAACGAGCTTTATGGAAACAGCAAACAGATTGTGCTCTCTTCGGATCGGCCGCCGGAGGAACTCCAGGGCCTGCAGGACCGGCTCATCTCCCGCTTCCGCTGGGGCCTTGTGGTGGATATTCAGCCTCCGGACCTGGAGACGCGCATGGCTATCTTGCGGGAGAAGGCTCGCCGCCGCGGGGTCACTGTTCCCGACCCCATTTTGGAGATGATCGCTTCCCGCATCACCACCAACGTCCGCGACCTCGAGGGCGCCCTCATCCGCGTCATCGCCTATTTGGAACTAAGCCAGGGCCCACTTACGCCCGACGTTTTGGAGTCCCTCCTGCCTAAGGAGGAACGGGTCCCAAAGCTCACGATCCAGGCCATAAAGGAAGAGGTGGCTGCGTACTATCACATTTCCCTCGAGGAGCTAGATGGTCCTTCCCGCAAAAAGGAGGTGGCCTTCGCTAGGCAGATCGCCATTTACCTGGCGCGGGAGCTCACGGATAGCTCATTTCCTGCTCTGGGCCGGGCCTTCGGCGGCCGGGATCACACCACCACCATGCACGCCCACCAAAAAGTTCAAGAACTGTTGCGGGACGCCCCGCTCCTTCGGACCGAGGTGGATGAGCTTCGAAGCCGCATCCTTTCCAAATACGCCCGGTGAATCCACAGCACCCTGTGGATAACCCTGGGGATAATCCCCGGCTTCCCTGTGGACAAGTGCACCACCCCTGTGGAAAACCCCGGTGGACAAGTGCCAGTCTTATTTGTCTCCACATTTTGTCCCCGGCCTTTCCCCAGGTTATCCACAGACTTATCCACAGGCCTCCAACCCCAAGGGATTAAAGGCCCCGAAGGTTATCCACAGGAGAGGTGTAGCCCCTACACCTACTACTAGGGAAAATCAGTTATGACAAATAGCCCTAGTTGGCTTGAGAGTCTAGCCAAAAGCTGGGGGAAGGGCTGGGAAGAGCAGGAAGCGGTTTGGAAGTGGCGCGACGTGGTGGGGGAAGCTTTGAGCCGGCTCGCCCGCCCCCTCTACGTGGAAAGAGGAGTTCTTCACCTCGCTGTACCAAGCCCAGTAGTGGCTAATGAGCTGCGGCTTTGGGAGAACGAGATCATTTCACGCCTAGAAAAAGTTGCCCCAAAAAGCGGGGTCAAAGGGCTGCGGTTCCGGATCGTGTCCGAAGGCAAAGCTACTGAACAATTCCCGGCCGAACCCGATGCCGAAGATTTGGACCGCGCCGAAAAACTTGCCCCGGAAAACCTCCCGGCCTCCTTGCGCCCCAAAATTCTCCAACTTTTGGCGCAAGTTATGGCTCAAGAGGAGAGCATCATCGCCCAAGGCGGCCGAAGGTGTCGGCGATGTGGGGTGGCTTTTTTGGGCGAGGGCGAGGAGTGCCCTCTCTGCCGCCTTCTTCCTTGACCTTGTCTTTCCTCCTTTTGCCGGATATGTTCGTGTTCGTTTTTGGAGGTGGGCGATGGCCAAGGTGATCCTTCCAGGCGGTGAGGTGCGGGAGGCTCAAAGGCTAAGTTTCCTTGAGCTATTGGGGCCTAGGGCGGGATTCGCCGCTGCCGCCCTGGTTGATGGAAAACTTTGGGACCTGCGCGAGACGGTGCCGCCCACAGGCGAGGCCCGCATCCTCACGGTCAACGATCCTGAGGCTCTAGAAGTCCTGCGTCACACTGCCGCCCATATCCTCGCCCACGCCGTGACCCGCCTTTTCCCCGGAACGAAATTGGCCATAGGGCCAGCCATCGCCGACGGTTTTTATTACGATTTTCGGTTCGAGAAACCTATCTCCCACGAAGATCTCCCAAGGATTGAAGAAGAGATGCAAAAAATTGTGGCTGAAGATCTTCCCCTTGAACGGGTATGGGTTCCGCGCAAGGAGGCTGAGCGATTTCTTCGGGAGCAGGGCGAGATCTACAAACTCGAGCTTCTCGCGGAAATCCCAGGGGAGAAGATCTCTTTTTATCGGCAAGGAGAATTCATGGATCTTTGCCGGGGGCCGCATCTTCCCTCCACTGGTCTAGTGAAGCATTTCAAACTTTTGGATTTGGCTGGTGCTTACTGGCGGGGCGATCCCAACCGCGACATGCTCACCCGCATTTACGGTACCGGTTTTGCCACCGAAGAGGAGCTAGAGAAATTCCTGCGCTGGCGGGAGGAGGCCCGCCGCCGCGATCACCGCGTCCTTGGCCCTCAACTCGATCTTTTTTCCATCCAAAACGATATGATCGGTGCTGGTCTTGTCCTTTGGCACCCAAAAGGTGCCCGCCTTCGCCGCCTGATCGAGGATTTCTGGGTGGCCGAGCACTTCAAAGCTGGCTACCAGCTCGTCTACACCCCGCACATCGGACGGGCCAGGCTTTGGCAAACCTCTGGACACCTCGATTTCTACCGGGAAA
>Ga0209836_100167_pt1 | contig 10523 bp, 7 predicted proteins | sample ElbSprsedimmetaG_FD_184147 | JGI IMG/M metagenome (GOLD analysis project Ga0209836, IMG submission 184147) | Hot spring sediment bacterial and archeal communities from California, USA to study Microbial Dark Matter (Phase II) - Elbow Spring... ... | reverse complement strand
GCGACGCATTCGTATCGAAACAAGCTCGCGGCTACTGGCAACAAAAAAGGGACGCGCTCGTCCCTTTTTTAGCAAACTTCGGCGTCTCATCCCTAATTCCGGATCAGCCAGAAACCGAACGAATCTACCGAATCAGTTTACCGCATCCTTCAAGCGCTTACCGGCTTTGAAGGAAGGCAGCTTAGAAGCCGGAATATTGATGGTTTCGCCAGTACGCGGGTTACGGCCGGTACGCGCTTCACGCTCGCGCACCAAGAAGGTACCAAAGCCTACCAGCGTAACTTGGTCGTTATTCTTCAGGGCAGAAGTCACGGCATCGATAAAGCCATCCAAGGCTTTGCCAGCATCAGCCTTGGAGATACCCGCAGAAGCGGCCATGGCGTCGATCAACTCAGATTTGTTCATTCTAAGCAATCCTTTAATTTGGTTTCAGAGGAATCGACCGCTCCGATTACATCCTCCGGCGCTTGCCTTGATGCACTGGGCGGTAGCGTCGTTAGAAAAAAGGCAAGCCGGATGACTTACCCCATTAACTTCATACTGTCATTTCAGTTTATACAAGTGTCCCAAACGACTGTCAACAAATCAAAGCGCATCAGAGCGAGGTTTTACCTATTTTCTTAACCGATTTTTTGTGCAGGCATCTTGCAAATCAATGCGCGACCGTGCCCGACTTGCGACTACGCTTCTTGCCCGCTGGCACCGCAACCAGCTCCTGCTCGCTCTCACCCTGCTCTGCTAGCGGCTTAGGGCTTCTGGCCAGAGCCAGCTCCAACACCTCGTCAATCCACTTAACCGGATAGATCTCCAGCGACTCCTTCACCTGGGCAGGGATGTCCGCTAAATCCTTGCGATTGCCCTCGGGGATAATGCAAAGCTCGATACCACCGCGCTGGGCCGCCAGCAGCTTCTCCTTAAGCCCTCCAATTGGCAGCACCTCGCCGCGCAGAGTGATCTCACCCGTCATAGCAACAGTTGCCTTGACCGGGATACCCGTCAGCGAGGACACCAGCGCAGTACACATGGCAATGCCAGCACTAGGACCATCCTTAGGCGTAGCCCCCTCGGGTACGTGAATATGAACATCCTTCTTCTCATAGAAATCCGAGCTGATGCCGAGACTTTGGGCACGGGCGCGCACCACGGTAAGAGCTGCCTGGATGGATTCTTGCATGACCTCGCCAAGCTTGCCGGTGTATTTGAGGTTGCCCTTGCCGGGCATCACCGCCGCCTCAATGGTCAAGAGGTCGCCGCCGACCTCTGTCCAGGCCAGACCGGTCACCTGCCCAACCTGGTCAGGATGCTCGACCTTGCCATAGTCAAAGCGCCGCACACCCAAGTACTTTTCGATATTCTTGTCGGTCACCTCGATCATCTTAACCGCTTTTGCCTGCTTGCTCGCACTCGCCTTGGGCTGTTCGAGCAGGATCTCGCGCACCACTTTTCGGCAGATCTTAGACACTTCTCGCTCTAAGTTTCGTACCCCCGCTTCGCGGGTGTAATGCCGCACGATCTCCTTGATCGCCGACTGATCGATACGTATCTCGCCTTCCTTCAGACCGTTGAACTTCATCTGCTTGGGCACAAGATACCGGGAGGCGATATTGATCTTCTCATCTTCGGTATAGCCAGCAATACGGATGACTTCCATGCGGTCGAGCAGAGGGCCAGGGATATTTAAGCTGTTGGCAGTACAAATGAACATCACCTCGGATAAGTCGATATCGACCTCCATGTAATGATCGTTAAAAGCGCGGTTCTGCTCAGGGTCCAATACTTCCAATAACGCCGCGGCTGGATCGCCGCGGAAGTCGGAGCTCATCTTGTCAACCTCGTCGAGCAGGATCAGCGGATTCTTGGTGCCGACCTTATTGAGTGTCTGGATAATGCGGCCCGGCAAGGCGCCGACATAGGTACGACGGTGACCGCGGATCTCGGCGTCATCACGCACACCACCCAGAGCAATCCGCCCAAACTTACGGTTGGTCGCCTTGGCAATCGACTGCCCCAACGAAGTCTTGCCAACGCCCGGGGGGCCAACCAGGCAGAGAATCGGGCCGTGCATCTTGCGCACACGCTGCTGCACTGCCAGATACTCGATGATCCGCTCCTTGACCTTCTCCAAACCATAGTGGTCGGCCTCGAGAATCGCTTCGGCCCTCGGCAGGTCGTTACGGATCTTGGTGCGCTTCTTCCAGGGTACACCCACCATCCAATCTAGATAGTTACGCACCACTGTGGCCTCGGCCGACATCGGTGACATCATGCGCAGCTTATTCAGCTCGCTCATGGCTTTGTCCAGCGCTTCCTTGGGCATGCCGGATTCATTGATCTTGCGCTCTAGCTGGTCAAGATCGGAACCACCTTCCTCCATGTCGCCCAGCTCCTTCTGGATCGCCTTCATTTGCTCATTAAGGTAATACTCGCGCTGGGATTTCTCCATTTGCTGTTTGACGCGCCCGCGGATGCGCTTCTCAACCTGTAGGATGTCGACCTCGCTTTCGATCAGCACCATCAGATGCTCGACCCGCTCGCGTACATCGGACATCTCCAGGATGCGCTGCTTCTCTTCCAGCTTCAGCGACATATGTGCAGCAATCGTATCTGCCAGGCGAGAGACATCATCGATACCCGCCAGCGAGGTCAGCACTTCCGGCGGAATCTTCTTATTAAGTTTGACGTAATTCTCGAATTGGTTGAGCAAGGTGCGGGCAAGCACTTCCAACTCACGCTCGTCGACACCCAGCAGCTCCTCCACTTCAGTGATATTGGCCATCAGCAGACCATTGACGTCATGAACCTGGGAGGCACGTACGCGCTGTCCCCCTTCCACCAGCACCTTGATCGTACCGTCGGGTAGCTTAAGCAATTGCAATATGGACGAAAGAGTACCGACCTCATACAGATCATTTGGACCCGGCTCATCTTGCTCAGCCTGCATCTGAGCAATCAACAAGATCTGCTTATTGCCTTTGACCGCCTCATCCAGCGCAGCAATAGATTTCTCTCGCCCCACGAACAGGGGAATCACCATGTGCGGATAGACCACCACGTCCCGCAAGGGAAGTACCGGCACCACCTGAGGTGAGCCCTCGATTACTTCGGATGTCTTATCTTCAATAGCCATGTGATTGCCTCATCAGTGCGGTAACGTGTCCTGTACTGATATGGGGATATTCTCCCCGTTTGCAAGCCGACCCTAGGTAGTCGGTGAGCAGCGATGCTACCCCTGCCAATCACTCGGATGCGGCCTTCGCGGCCTTCTTGGCTTCAGGAGCCTCGTAGACGCGATAAGGCACTGCCTCACCACGGATCACGGCGGCATCAACCACCACCTTGCTGACATTTTCTTCGGAGGGGACTTCGTACATAGTGTCCAACAGCACATGCTCGACAATTGTCCGCAAGCCTCGCGCGCCCGTCTTGCGCTTGATCGCCTGGCGCGCAATCTCGCGCAGTGCATCCTCGCGAAATTCAAGATCGACACCCTCCATTTCGAATAGGCAGGCGTACTGCTTGCTCAGCGCATTTTTCGGCTTGGTGAGGACCTGTACCAGTGCATCCTCATCAAGCTCGGAGAGGGTCGCAATCACCGGCAATCGACCGATGAACTCGGGAATCAGGCCGTAACGCACCAGGTCCTCAGATTCAATCTGGGCGTAGAGCTCGTCTAAACCGTGCTTGTTATCCTGTGACTTCACCTCGGCCGAAAAACCGATACCGCCCTTTTCAGTACGCTGGCGGATAATTCGATCTAAGCCATCAAAAGCGCCGCCACAGATGAACAGGATGTTGGAGGTATCGATCTGCAGGAATTCCTGTTGCGGATGCTTACGCCCTCCGGCCGGCGGTACGGAAGCCACGGTTCCCTCGATCAGCTTAAGCAGGGCCTGTTGCACGCCTTCACCGGAGACATCACGCGTGATGGACGGGTTTTCGGCCTTTCGGGAAATCTTGTCGATCTCATCGATATAAACGATACCGCGCTGTGCCTTCTCGACATCGTAATCACATTTTTGCAGCAGCTTCTGAAGGATGTTCTCGACATCCTCACCCACGTAGCCGGCTTCGGTCAGGGTGGTCGCATCAGCTATGGTAAAGGGGACGTTAAGCAGTCGCGCGAGCGTCTGGGCCAAAAGGGTTTTGCCCGAGCCGGTTGGACCGATCAACAGGATGTTAGATTTGGAGAGTTCCACCTCCTTGTTGTTCTTCTCACCACCACGCTCACCAAACAGATTCAGGCGCTTGTAATGGTTATAAACCGCAACCGCCAGGGCTTTCTTGGCGCGTTCTTGGCCAATAACATATTCGTCCAGCGCCTGAACCAACTCACGCGGCGTAGGCAGCTTGGTGATCGCCGGTTCGTGACCGGATTGCATTTCTTCGCGCAGAATGTCGTTGCAAAGCTCCACACACTCGTCGCAGATATACACTGAAGGACCCGCAATCAGCTTACGCACCTCATCCTGGCTCTTGCCGCAGAACGAGCAATAGAGCAATTTTTCGCGGGATTTATTATTTTGTTTGGCCATGTGTGCTTACGAAACCTAAGTGAAACAAATGTAGTTTGAAGATGCACGGTTTATCAATTAGATTCAAGCCTCAAGCCCTATGACCATGCTTTTTCACTGGACTATAGAAAAAACAAGGCGGCTTTTAGAACCGGGGGCCCCGCCAAGCTGGCACTCGACATGCCCTGGTCCAAAAACCGCCATTGAAGCAAACAAACCAAATCGGGATCAGGCCTTCTGGCGCCGTTCCATCACCTGGTCGATCAGCCCGTATTCCACCGCCTCGGCTGCCGAGAGAAACTTATCACGATCGGTATCTTTCTCTATCACGTCAATGGGCTGGCCGGTGTGCAAGGATAGAAGCTCGTTTAAGCGATGACGCAGCTTGATGATTTCCTCGGCATGGATCTTGATATCCGATGCCTGACCCTGGAACCCGCCCAGTGGCTGGTGAATCATTATACGGGAATTCGGTAACGCATAGCGTTTCCCCGCTGCGCCACCGGCCAGCAGGAAAGCCCCCATGGAAGCCGCTTGACCGATACACAGCGTGCTAACATCCGGCTTGATAAACTGCATCGTGTCGTAAATCGACATACCCGCCGTAACGACGCCACCCGGCGAGTTGATATATAGATGAATATCTTTGTCAGGGTTTTCCGATTCGAGGAACAGCAGCTGGGCAACCACTAGGTTAGCCATGTGGTCCTCGATCGGCCCCACAATAAAGATCACCCGTTCCTTCAACAGGCGCGAATAGATATCGTACGCCCGCTCGCCACGAGCGCTTTGCTCGACGACCATTGGCACTAGTGTAGCCAGCTCGGAGGGCATCGCGGCGTGGGATCGAACAAATGCGCTCATGGAGTCTCCTTGCGATTGATAAACTGCTTATGCGGCAGCGGCGGGAGCCGGATTCATGACGTCCTTAAAACTCATAGGCTTGTCGGTGACCTTAGCCCTCTCGATCACATAGTCAACGACCTGATCTTCAATCACCACGGTACGGGCATTCGTCATCAGTTCCTCGCTGGCCTTGTAGTGGCGCTTCACCTGCTCCGGCTCTTCGTAGGCGGCTGCAATGTCATCGATAAACGCTTCTAGACGTTCCTCGTCCAGGCGGATATCTGCAGACTTAACTAACTCAGCCACGATCAGCCCCAGGCGCACGCGCCGCTCAGCCTCGTCCTTGAATAGGGAAGGATCGATAGCATTCGTATCACCCCGGCCACCCATCTGCTGCTGAACAAAGTTATCACGGACACGACGGGACTCTTCTTCTACCAGCGCATTCGGCAGATCCACTTCGGTCACCTTGGCAAGGCCTTCCATCACGGCATTCTTAACCTGACGACGAATCGCCTGCCTAAGCTCGCGCTCCATGTTCTTCTTCACGTCTTCGCGCAATGCATCGACATTATCGGTACCGAAGATCTTAGCGAATTCGTCGTCGAATTCCGGCAGAACCTGCTCGGAAACGTCAGTAACCTTGACAGTAAATTCGGCGGTCTTACCTTTTAAGTTCTCGGCGTGGTAATCCTCGGGGAAGGTTACCTCAATTTTGCGCTCCTCATCGGCCTTCACACCCATTAAGCCCTTCTCGAAATCCTTAAGTATCCGGCCTTCGCCAAGCACCACCGGCATACCTTCACCTTTGCCGCCATCGAATGGCTCACCGTCTAGACGACCTTCGAAGTCTACCGTCACGCGGTCGCCCTCCTTTGCCTCGCGCTTAACCGGTTTCCACTCGGCACGCTGCTTACGCAGGATCTCGATCATCTCGTCGATATCAGCATCAGTCACTTCAGCAACCGGACGCTCGATCTCGATTTTAGACAGATCGCCAATTTCGAACTCGGGATACACCTCAACCGCCGCAACGAAGGAGAGATCTTGGCCCGGTTCATTCTGCAAAGATTCGATCTGGGGACTGCCTGCCGGACGTAGGTTTTGCTCTTGTACAGCTTGGCCGTAACTGCGTCCCAGAACCTCACCGACGACTTCCTCACGAACCTGTGCTAGGTAGCGCTGACGCACCATCGGCATGGGTGCCTTGCCGGGACGGAAACCGTTTAGATGGACACGACGACCCAAGTCTTTTAGCCGGCGCTCGACTTCACTGTCAATCTCAGCCGCTGGCACGGCAATAGACAAACGGCGCACCAGTCCTTCAGCTGCTTCCACACTCACCTGCATGGGATAAAACCTCGTTCAGTAAAACTGGGGGCACGCGGCCCGGAAGCCACGATGGGAGAATTTGGTGCGAAAGGAGAGACTCGAACTCTCACGCCTTACGGCGCTGGAACCTAAATCCAGTGCGTCTACCAATTCCGCCACTTTCGCATGAAATTAAGAAATCAGTTACAAGATTATACAGGTAAACACGCCTAAACCCAACGTCCTGCCATGATCACCGATCCATTTCGTGCCCGGCCAAGCCAAACTCAGAACGGAAACCCTGGCATCTTGCCCTTCAGGCTGCGCATTAGCTTCGTCATGCCGCCACCAGAAAACTTCTTCATCATATCACGCATGTCCCGGTGCTGCTTTAATAACCGGTTGACATCCTGCACCTTCATACCCGAACCGGCGGCAATACGGCGCTTGCGCGATCCTTTTATGATATCAGGATGGCGACGCTCATAGGGCGTCATCGAGTTGATGATCGCCATCATTCGGCGAATTTCTTTGTCGTTGACCTGCGACTTAACTCGATCGGAGATCTTCCCCATGCCCGGCAGCCTGTCGATTAGGCTGTTGACACCTCCGAGGTTCTGCATCTGCTCGAACTGCTCGAGCATATCCTCCAAGGTAAATGCCTTTCCGGCTTTGACCTTCGCGGCCAACGCCTGCGCCTTATTCTGATCTACACTCCGCTGGGCCGCTTCGACCAGCGACACCACATCGCCCATGTCAAGAATACGCGAGGCAACCCGTTCGGGATGAAACGGCTCCAGCGCATGCAGCTTCTCACCGCTACCGAGAAACTTGATTGGCTTACCGGTCACCTGGCGCACTGATAGCGCCGCACCACCACGGGCGTCACCATCGGTCTTGGTGAGGATCACACCAGTCAATGGCAATGCATCATTAAATGCCTTGGCGGTGTTGGCCGCATCCTGACCCGTCATACTGTCGACCACGAACAGGGTCTCAACCGGATTGACCGCCTCATGGATCCGACACACCTCATCCATCATGTCATCATCGATATGCATCCGGCCGGCGGTATCGACGATCAGCACATCGTAAAAACGCCTACGGGCTTCCTTAAGCGCCGCATCCGCAATCGCAACAGGGTTCTGGTCAGCACTGGAGGGGAAGAAGTCCACGCCGACCTGACCAGCCACCGTTTCAAGCTGCTTGATCGCCGCCGGACGGTAGACGTCAGCACTGACCACCAGGACCTTCTTCTGCTGCTCTTTGAGGTAGCGCGCCAGCTTGCCAGCAGTGGTAGTCTTACCAGCACCTTGCAGGCCTGCGAGCAGCACTACCGCCGGCGGCTGGGTGGATAGGTCCAGTTGCTCATTGTGATCGCCCATCATCACGACCAGTTCGTCATGAACGATCTTGACCAGCACCTGCCCCGGCGACAGGCTCTTAAGTACTTCCTGCCCCAGCGCCCGCTCGCGCACCCTAGCGATAAAGTCGCGCACCACTGGCAAAGCCACATCGGCCTCCAGCAACGCCATCCGGATCTCCCGCAGCGAATCCTTGATATTGTCCTCGGTCAGGCGGCCCTGGCCTCGCAAGTTGTCTAAAACTGAGGAAAGACGGCGGGACAGATTGTCAAACACGACGGATCACTCCAGTGCGTCACCCAAAAAATCAGGATCGGATGATAACAGGTTTGGTCGGCGCGCCGGGCGGAAACGCATCTTAGAAAACGAAAATTTCTCCGACAACATTATCGTCTACAGAGAATTCTCGATCTGAAGCCGGGCAAATTACCCGGCGTTCACTACCATCATCCGGCGGCGCGGGACGCGCGCTTGCGATCGTTCTCGGTAAGGTGCTTCTTGCGAATGCGGATCGACTTGGGCGTTACTTCCACCAGCTCGTCATCATCGATGAACTCTAGCGCCTGCTCCAGGGTGAAGGTGATCTTTGGCGATAATGTCAGCGCTTCGTCCGAACCGGAAGCCCGAATATTGGTCAGCTTCTTGCTCTTGAGCGGGTTGACGGTCAGGTCGTTGTCACGGCTGTGGATACCTATCACTTGGCCTTCGTATACCTCTTCGCCATGACCGATCATCAGGCGACCACGATCCTGCAAGTTGTAAAGGGCGTAGGCCAGCGCCTTGCCGGTTTCACCGGAGATCAGCACGCCGTTGATGCGTTGACCGACCGAGCCTGGCTTGTAGTCACCATAATGATCGAAGACCGAGAACAGTAGGCCGGTGCCCTGGGTAGCGGTCATGAACTCGGTACGGAAACCGATCAGGCCACGCGACGGAATGATGTATTCGAGGCGCACGCGGCCCTTGCCATCCGGCTCCATATTGCGCAGCTCACCGCGACGTAGGCCGAGCTTCTCCATTACGCTGCCCTGGTGCTGCTCTTCGATATCGATGACTAGCTGCTCGTAGGGCTCCTGTTTGACGCCATCCACCTCGCGGATAATGACCTCCGGGCGGGAGACACCCAACTCGAAGCCTTCGCGACGCATGTTTTCAATCAGTACTGATAAATGCAGCTCGCCACGCCCGGAGACGCGGAACTTGTCCGGGTCCTCGGTTTCTTCGACGCGCAGCGCCACATTGTGGATCAATTCCTTGTTCAGGCGCTCACGAATCTGGCGGCTGGTAAGGAACTTGCCTTCCCTGCCGGCAAATGGCGAGGTGTTGACCTGGAAGGTCATGCTGACGGTTGGCTCGTCAACCGACAGCGCAGGGAGTGCCTCGACCTGCTCCGGATCGCAAAGCGTATCGGAAATCGCCAGACCCTCAATGCCCGAGAAGGCAATGATATCACCGGCCTGCGCCTCCGGTACTTCTACGCGATCCAAACCATGAAAGCCCATGATCTGCAGCACGCGACCATTGCGGATTTCGCCATCCTTATTGATGATTTTGACCGGCGTGTTGGTCTTGATCTTGCCACGCTTGATACGACCCACACCAATGACGCCCACATAGGAGTTGTAGTCCAAGCTGGAGACCTGCAACTGGAACGGGCCTTCCGGATCGACATCCGGCGCTGGCACCTCCTTCACAATTGTCTCATACAATGGCGTCATGTCTCCTTCCCGCACTTGGGAATCCAAACCCGCATAGCCATTGAGAGCCGAGGCATAGACGATCGGGAAGTCGAGCTGCTCATCAGTACCGCCCAGACGATCGAATAGGTCGAACACTTGGTCGATAACCCAATCAGGGCGTGCGCCGGGGCGGTCAATCTTATTGACGACCACGATCGGACGAAAACCCATCGCGAAGGCCTTCTGAGTCACAAATCGGGTCTGCGGCATAGGGCCATCAACCGCGTCAACCAGCAGCAGCACCGAATCGACCATCGACAGCACGCGCTCGACCTCGCCACCAAAGTCAGCGTGTCCAGGGGTGTCAACGATATTGATGCGGTACTCCTCGCCCTGCGGGGATGTCCAGCGGATCGCGGTATTCTTGGCTAGGATCGTGATCCCACGTTCTTTCTCAATAGCATTAGAATCCATCACGCGCTCACCCAAGTCAGCACGGGCGTCAAAGGTACCGGACTGCTGCAATAGCTTGTCCACGAGGGTAGTCTTGCCGTGGTCGACGTGAGCGATAATGGCAATATTACGAAGGTTCTGGATCACGAAACGGTTCAGCTTGCTTAAAGAAAATGCGCATTATACCTGCATACCTGCGCTTAAAATATTGCAGTGAAGGATTACAGCTACAGGCAAGATGACGCAAGGCATCGCGGGAAACCCGGTGCGCCACTTACCGGCTCACAGCCGCGACCAACCCCAAAGCGCCAGTCATTATCCATCGGGAGAGTTGACGACAGCTCTGCAACTGTCAAAAC
>Ga0209836_100166_pt1 | contig 10574 bp, 9 predicted proteins | sample ElbSprsedimmetaG_FD_184147 | JGI IMG/M metagenome (GOLD analysis project Ga0209836, IMG submission 184147) | Hot spring sediment bacterial and archeal communities from California, USA to study Microbial Dark Matter (Phase II) - Elbow Spring... ... | reverse complement strand
GGGGAGTCCCTCTATAACGGAGCCACTGCCCTCTTGCCCACCGGAGAGAGATTTACCTATCTCAAGCTGAATCTCACGGAAGCGGAAGCCCCCTACTTTACCCCGGGCAAAGGGCCGGTGGTGTTCAGGTATAAAGGGCGTACCTTCGGCCTCATGATCTGCCGGGATCAGAACTATCCCCTCCTGGCCCAAAAACTGAAGGAGATGGGGGCGGACACCTTGCTCCTCCTTTCCGCCCATTATTATTCTCCACCAGAGGCTCGCTGGAAGCTGGATAAAAACAGGGCGCTCCCCTTAGCCAGGGCGGTGGAGAACAGCTGCTATGTAATCATGGCCAATTCAGTGGGAAGCCATCTGGGACTGATCAGTTTGGGCCACAGCCTTATTGTGGATCCGGAGGGCGTGGTGGTGGTGGAGGGGGACGAGGCTTCTGAGATCATCCTCTACGCGGATTTAAGGTAAAAGGCTGGGGGAACTAAAAATAGGGGGATTTATCTTGAAGAAAAACCCGGAATTGGAGGCCTATCTAAAAAAATACGCCCCTTATTTTTCCCATCTGGATAAGCTCTTCTGGCCAGAAGGGCTGACCGAGCTGGACGTGATCAAATATTATCTGGACATGTCCCCCTATCTTTTACCCCTCCTCCAGGATCGCCCCTTTGTCATGAAGCGCTATCCCGACGGCATCCAGGGGGAACACTTCTATCAAAAGGAAGCCCCTCCCCACACTCCCCCTTGGGTTCACACCTGGCCTGTAATACCATCGGGGGAGCAAGAAAACGGTCAATTATGTGCTGTGCAATGATGCCCCCACCCTTGGCCTGGCTGGTCCACCTGGGGTGTCTGGAAATCCACGCCTGGCTCTCCCGCAAAGATACGCTGGAGTATCCCGACTTTGCGGTGATGGACCTGGACCCCGCTGAGGGAACCCCTTTCCCTCAGGTCATAGAGGTGGCCCTACTTGTACATGAGGTCTTAAAACAACTGGGCCTCAAGGGTTATCCCAAAACCTCTGGGTCCCGGGGAATGCATGTGTTCACCCCCATATATCCCTGGTGGACCTTTAAGGAAGTGATCTCGGCTGTTAAAGCGCTGGCCCAGATGGTGGTGAGGTCCTATCCCCGGGGAGCTACCCTAAAGCATAATGTGGAGAGGCGACGGGGCAAGGTCTATCTGGATTACCTGCAAAACGTTAGGGGCAGGTCCATGGCCTTTCTCTATAGCCTCCGGGCTTTGCCGGGAGCCCCGGTTTCCACTCCTCTCTCCTGGGAAGAGGTAAAGGCGGGAAGGTTTGAACCCCTCAGCTTCAATTACTACAATATCAAGGAAAGAATGGCAACCATAGGAGACCTGTGGTCCTCCATCCAGGAAGCTCCCCAGAGCCTGGATCCCCTATTAAACTTCTTATTGAAGGAGAGAAAAGCATGAGGCCCATGTGGAAAGGGATTATCAGTTTTGGTCTGGTAAATGTACCGGTAAGGCTCTATAAAGCCACTGAGGAAAGCGATATCCGCTTCCGCTACCTGCATGCTTCCTGTATGACCCCCATCGAGTATAAGAAATACTGTCCCAATTGCCAGAGGGAAGTTCCTCAGGAAGAGATAGTCAGGGGTTATGAATACGAAAAGGGTAAATTCGTAATAATAAAGGACGAGGAATTGGAAGCCCTCCCCAGGGGAGAAGGGCACAGGATCAGGATTTTGGATTTCGTGGCCTTGGAAGAGATAGATCCTATATATTTCAACAACACTTATTGGAGAGATGGGGGAGAAGGCCTATGCCCTCTTGAGGCAGGCCATGCTGGATGCGGGAAAGGTAGCCATAGCTCAAGCCAGCTTGTGGGGAAGGGATTTTCTGGCAGCCATTCGGGCCACCCAGCGGGCCCTTCTTCTCCATACCATGTTCTATCAATACCAGATCCGCTCCCTGGAAGACATCCCTGAGCTTAACTCTAAAACCCAAATAGAGGAAAGGGAATTGGCTTTAGCCCGGGAACTCATAGAACATTTATCTTCCCCCTTCGAGCCTGAGAAATACAGCGACGCCTACCGAGAAGCCCTGGAGAAACTTGTAGCCAAGAAGATAGCTGGGGAAGAGGTGGCGGTACCCCGCCAGAGCCGGCAGCTAAAGTGGTTGACCTCATGGAAGCCCTGAAGGCCAGCCTGGAAGCCACTAAAAGGAAGAAGCTGGAGGCTCCCGGTGGTAGGGCGAAAAAGACCTCTGTAAGAAGGATGGCCTTTTATGGAAGGCATCGAGCTCCCCTTTTTAAAGCTGCGCCCCATGTTGGCGGTTTCCAGTCCTCCCTTCGATTCCCCCCGCTTCATCTCTGAGGTGAAGTGGGACGGTTATCGTGCTTTAGCCTTCTTAGATGGAAAGACCCGTCTGCAATCCCGCAATCTCATGGACATAACCCCCCTTTTCCCTGAAATGGGGAGACTGCACCTCCAGGTGGAAGGTCAGCCGGCGGTGCTGGACGGAGAGAGAGTAGCGGTGGATCGCGAGGGAAAACCCTCCTTCAGCCTGCTCCAAACCCAGGGGGGGCTTAGGGCTCCCAGACCCGACGCGCCTTTGTTGTTCGTGGCCTTTGATATCCTTTATCACAAGGGCCAAGACATCATGGCCTGGCCCTTGCGGGAAAGGAAGCGCCTGCTGCAGGAAGCGGTAACTCCCGGGGAGAGGCTTTTGCTTTCGGAGTTCATAGAGGGGGAAGGGAAGGCCTTTTGGAAAGCCTGCAGAGTCCAGGGTTTGGAAGGGATCATGGCCAAGGCCAAAGAGAGCCCCTATCTTCCTGGTGTCCGTTCCCGCCACTGGCGCAAGATCCGGGCTTTTTATCAGGGAGAGTTCTTTATCGTAGGGTATGAACCGGGTCGGGGAAGGCGCCTCCTGGGTTCCCTCATCCTGGCGGAGAAGGTGGGGGAAAGGTGGGAGTACAGGGGTAAGGTGGGCACGGGTTTTACCCTGACAGAGGAAAGGAGGCTTCTTGAATGCCTGAGGCCCCTGGAAACCCCTTCCTCGCCTTTCCTCGGAGAAAAAATAGAGGACCTCAGGGATCCCCGTTGGGTTAAACCTCTTCTTTCCTGTAGGGTAGATTACCGGGAGAAGACCCCGGAAGGCCGCCTGCGCCATCCCGTCTACCGGGGCTTGATTTCTTGATCATTTTCCAGCCGAATTTTCCTGGTAATTGTAGATCAGCTCAGCTATATGGGCTATGGTGTTGAATCCCCTATCCGGATCGGGTACTTCCCTGGAGAGCACAGCTAGGATGAAGGGGCGGGAACCAAAGACTGCCCCCACGTCTGCCGGGCTGCCCCAGATAAAACCTTCCTTATGGACCACGGTTACCCTTTCCGGCACTCCCCGGGGTATGCCCTCGTTATATATGGTATGGGCCAGGTCGTCCAAGAACCGGCGGCCGTCGGGAGATTTTTGGGCAAAGTCCAAGGCAGCTTTGAGGTAGAGGCCCATATCCCTTGCGGTGCTGAGGTTTTGTCCTCCGGGGAAAACCGTTTTCCCTCCTAGACCCTTCATATAGGCGGCCAAGGTCTCTTTGCCCACGAAGTTTCTCAGCATGTTGTAGGCGATATTGTCGCTCAAGGTGATGGCCAGGGTGGTGAGGGTTCTTAAGGTGAGCTTATCCCCATCTTGAAGGGTGAACTGGAGGATACCGCTCCCCCCTTGATAATCCCGGGAGGCGTTGTAGGCGATTTTTTCATCCCAATCTAATTTCCCCTCGTACACCAACTGGTTGATGAAGAGCACTGCCGGTAGCTTTACGGTGCTGGCTGCGGGCAGGGGTACCTCATCGTTGATGCCGAAGGATTTTCCTGAAACCAGATCCTGGAAAAATACTCCGTAGGTTCCCGGCTGTTCTGATAAGTAAGCCTCGATTTCCTCTTTCAGGTCCTGGTAGGGTTCAGGGATATTCAGAGCTTGTCCCGGATAGATAAGATCCCCCTGCAAGCCGTTATGCTTTTTAATGGCTTCCACGGTGGTTTCGAATCTTCTGGAAATGCTCCATAGGGTATCTCCGGGCTGCACCGAGTATGTCCGGGCCTGGGCTGAGGAGGCGAGGCCCAAACAGAAGGCCAGAGGGATTAAGGCCAGCCCACCGCAGATTATTTTTCCCCTCATTTTATCTCCCCCAAAAAGGTGTTTTTTTAAATATAAAACAGCCCAGGCGTTTTTCCTTTAGGGGGTTAGAGGGAGGGTTGCTAAGAAATGGCCCGAAAGCGGTGGAGGACCAGAAAACCTACTAGGAAGGGGAACCACAGGGTGATGCCGTTCCGCAACTCATAGACAAATATCCCTTAAGGGTACTGTCCGGTTGCTTCCTGCTTCTTCGACGGGGTGCTCGTAGACCGGGTTTCCCCGTTCCGCCGCAGAGCCCATCTCCACAGGCGTAACTTCCCGCGGAACTCGCGGTAGGGCCGCATCAGCCCGCGGCCAAGGCGAATTTGAGCAGATTCTTTGCAGCGTTTATGTCTCGGTCGTGCGGTTGGCCTTTACATTTCTCGCTTCCCGGAGCTTGGTTTTCGCTTCCGAGGAAGGGAATGCCTTCTTCCGCCGCTTAGCCCATTGGCTGAGTTTCATGGAAATATTTTAGGTCAATTATATTTTCAACTGCTGGTAGCCCTTCCTTCCTGTATCTCCCTTTGAGTATAGATTATTATCCTGGAGATCACAAGATTCCGGGATTTGTTGACAGGGGGAGCCCCCTCTGATAAGATTGAATTGTACTTCAGGAAAGGGCGATAAGGGAAGAACCCAGGGCAGGGTTTGTTTGGGCCGTATCCTGGGTTTATTTAATTGCGAGGGGGTAGGTCATGGCCAAGGTAGCCATAATCATGGGCAGCGATACGGATCTTAAGATTATGGCCCAGGCTGCATCTGTGCTGGAAGATTTTCAAGTCCCCTACGAGATGAGGATCCTCTCTGCCCACCGGGCTCTGGAGGCAGTAGAAGAATATGCCCGGAAGGCGGCTTCCCAGGACATAAAGGTGATCATAGCGGGTGCCGGAGGGGCGGCCCACCTCCCCGGGGTCCTGGCCGCCTGTACCCCGCTTCCGGTCATCGGGGTCCCTCTGTCCACCTCTCCCCTCCATGGGGTAGACGCCCTCTACTCTATAGTCCAGATGCCCCGGGGAATCCCCGTGGCCACAGTGGCTGTAGATGGGGCTGCCAATGCCGCCCTCCTGGCGGTGGAGATTTTGGCCTTACAGGAGGAACGGCTCCGGGCCAGGTTGAAGGAGTACCGGGAAGACATGAGGAGAGGGCTACTGAAGAAGGACGCTCATTTAAAAGAAGTGGGCTGGAAAAATTATCTAGAAGAAAAGAAGGCCGGTACATAGATGGGAGGATAAGAAAAATGGATTCTCCGGTTTATCGGGAAGTGGGCCTGAAGGAAGAAGAATATAGATCGATAAAAGGCCTATTGGGCCGGGAACCCAATCTTTTGGAGTTGGGCATGTTCGCTGCCCTCTGGTCGGAACACTGCGGTTATAAGCACTCCCGGCCTTACCTCAAAATGTTTCCCACTGAAGCCCCCTGGGTATTGCAGGGTCCGGGGGAAAACGCCGGGGTAATAGATCTGGGTCAAGGGGAGGCGGTGGCTTTCAAGATAGAGAGCCACAACCATCCTTCGGCCGTTTCCCCCTTCCAAGGGGCAGCCACCGGAGTAGGAGGCATCATAAGGGACATCCTGGCCATGGGGGCCCGGCCTGTGGCCCTGCTTAATTCCTTAAGGCTGGGTCCTCTGGACAATCCCCGCAATCGCCATCTTTTGGAAAACATCGTGGCTGGTCTGGCTTACTACGGCAATTGCGCCGGCATACCTTCCTTAGGAGGAGAAATATATTTTGAACCCTGCTACCAGGGAAACCCCTTGGTCAACGCCATGGCCGTAGGCCTCCTCTCCCCGGGGAAAATCCAGAGGGGCAGGGCCAGAACTCCAGGGGCCTCTTTGGTTCTGATCGGGGCCAAGACCGGCAGGGAGGGAGTGCAGGGGGCAGCCTTTGCCTCCCAGGAATTAGGGGAAGGTGTTATGGGAGAAGGGGCCACACCCCAGGGAGATGCAGTAAAGGGCAAACTGCTTATGGGGGCTTGTTTGGAGCTGGCGGAAAAAGGCCTGCTGGAGGCTGTTCAGGATCTGGGGGCAGCTGGGCTTACCAGCGCAGCGGCAGAAATGGCCGCCCGGGGAGGTAGCGGAGCTGAGGTGGATATTTCCCAAGTACCTCTGAAGGAAGAGAACATGACCCCCTATGAGATCATGCTCTCCGAAAGCCAGGAGCGGATGCTGGTGGTGCCCCAAAGGGGGAAGGAAGGAGAAGTTTTAAAGATCTGCCGCCGATGGAATTTGTCGGCAGCCGTCGTGGGAAGGATTACCCCCGACGGCCTTCTGAGGGTGAAAGAGGGGGAGAAAATCCTGGCGGAAGTGCCGGTAAAGGCCTTGACCGAACAGTGCCCTGTTTACCAAGTGGAAAGGGAGGCTCCCGGTTATTTAAAACAGATCCCCCAGGTGAGCCTCGCCTCCCTTCCCGAACCCCAGGATTACCGAGAGGCGTTTTTAAAGCTCCTGGCTTCCCCCAACTTGGCCAGCCGGGAATGGCTCTACAGGCACTTTAACTGGGAAAATCCCTGGGTCCTCAGGGGTCCTGGAGCAGGGCCAGGCCTCATAAAGCTCAAGAGCCAGAGGGCCTTGGCCGTCACGGTGGACGGAAACAGCCTTTACTGTTATTTGGATCCCGAAAGGGGAGGGGCTATAGCGGTGGCAGAGGCCGCCCGCAACCTGGCCTGTGTAGGGGCTAAACCCCTGGGTTTGACCAATTGCCTCAACTTCGGTAACCCGGAGAAACCGGAAACCGCCTGGCAGTTTTACCACGTGATTTTGGGTATGAGCCAGGCCTGCCGGGTTCTGGACATCCCCGTAACCGGCGGTAATGTAAGCTTTTATAATGAGAGCCCCCAGGGGGCGGTATATCCCACACCCATAGTGGGAATGGTGGGCCTGGTGGAGGATGAGGGGAAAATCCCTTCCCCCGGATTTACGGCCCCTGATTGGGTGATCATCCTCCTGGGGGAAACCCTGCCAGAGTTGGGGGGAAGCGAGTATGTAAAAGTGGTCCACGGGATGGTGGGTGGTCTTCCTCCCCAACTGGATTTGACCAAGGAGAAGATCCTCCAGGAAACGGTGAGGGAGATGATAAGACGCGGATGGGTGAAGTGGGCCCAAGACTGCTCTGAGGGAGGTTTGGCCCTGGCCCTGGCGGAAGGGGTGCTCCTGGGAGGATGGGGAGCGCGGGTGGAATTGCCCGAGGCCGTCCGGCCGGACGCCTTCCTCTTCGGCGAAAGCCAATCCCGGGTTCTTCTGGCTGTGGAGCCGGTCAGGGTGGAAGAGGTGATGCGGCTGGCCCGGCACCAGGGGGTAGAGGTGAATATCCTGGGCTCCACCGGAGGCAAAAATCTGGCCATCTGGACTGCCCGCAGGGCTCTACTGGAACTGTCCTTCGAGGAGATGGAGAGGGCATGGAGGGAAGCTTTGCCTTGCCTTATGGAGATTTAAAAGGGTCTGGATCCAAGGCCTGGCAGGAGGCCTGCGGCCTCTTCGGCTTTTATGGTCCCGGCCAACCGGTGGCCCGTTTGACCTACTACGGCCTTTTCGCCCTCCAGCACCGGGGGCAGGAGAGCGCAGGTATAGCCGTGGCCGACGGCCAATCCATCCGGGTGGAAAAGGGGATGGGATGGGTGGCTGAAGTATTTAACCGGGAAAGCTTAGAATCGCTACAGGGACATATAGCCGTGGGCCATACCCGCTATGCCCCTAAAGAGGAAAATATCCCCATGAACACCCAACCCCTCGTCTTCCGCTATCTTCATAATAGGATGATGGCCATCGCCCATAACGGCCGCCTGCTCAACAGCACCCAACTACGGCAAGAGCTGGGGCGGTCCGGGGTGATATTCCAGACCACCACCGACAGCGAATTGATCGCCAATTTTATAGCCAGGCATAATCAGCGGCCTTTGGGGGAGGCCCTCCTGGCCTGCCAGAAGGTTTTAAAGGGGGGCTATTCCCTTTTGGTCATGACGGAACGGGAATTGGCTGCCATGAGGGATCCCTTCGGCTTTCGTCCCCTGTGCCTGGGCAGGATAGGCCAGGGCTGGGTTTTAGCCTCTGAATCCTGCGCCCTGGACACGGTAGGAGCGGAATTCTGGAGGGATGTGGAACCCGGGGAAGTGGTGGTGATAGGCCATAAAGGCCCCTCTTTCATGAAAGGGGAAATCTGCCGCCGGGCCCATTGCGCCTTCGAGTATATCTATTTTGCCCGGCCCGACAGCATTCTGGACGGGGAGAGCGTCATCTGGGTAAGGAGGCGCTCGGGTCAGGAGTTGGCTCGGGAATATCGCCCTGAGGCGGACTTGGTCCTGCCGGTGCCCGACTCGGGCATCGCCGCGGCCGCAGGTTACGCGGAAGAGGCTGGACTGCCCTTTATCGAAGGTCTCATGAAAAATCGCTACGTAGGGAGGACTTTCATCCAGCCCAGCCAAGATATGAGGGATCTGAGCGTGCGGTTAAAGCTCAATCCCATAGCTTCTATAGTAAAGAACAAAAGGGTGATCCTGGTGGACGATTCCCTGGTGAGGGGAACCACCAGCCGCAATCTGGTGTCCATGCTGCGGCAGGCGGGGGTGAAGGAGGTCCATCTCTTGCTGGCCTCCCCTCCGGTAAAATATCCCTGCCCCTATGGCATAAATACCGGCGATCCCCAGGAGCTGATCGCCGCCCGCCTCTCTCCGGAGGAGATAAGGGAATACGTGGGGGCGGATAGCCTGTATTATCTGAGCCTGGAGGGGCTGGGGAGGGCCTTCCACCGGCTTTCCCCTGGGGATCTGTGCACTGCCTGCTTCGACGGCCGCTATCCGGCATCCTGAGGATTGAGGGGGATGGAAGGTGGAGGAAAGAAGGTTATCCTACAAAGAGGCAGGGGTGGATATAGAGGCCGCTTCCCAAGCGGTGGAGAGGATCAAAGCCCTGGCAAAGGGCACCTGGAGACCCGAGGTTTTAGGTGAGGTGGGCGGGTTTGCTGGCCTTTTCGCCTTGGATCTCCAGGCCTACCGTCAGCCGGTGCTGGTGGCCGGAACAGACGGGGTGGGGACCAAGCTGAAGATAGCCTTTATGCTGGACAGCCACCGGACCGTAGGCATTGATCTGGTAGCCATGTGTGTAAACGATATCCTGGTGCCCGGGGCTGAACCCCTGTTTTTTTTAGACTATATAGCCATGGGAAAGCTGTTGCCGGAAAAGGTGGCCCAAATCGTAGCCGGCATAGCCGAAGGCTGTGCCCAGGCCCGCTGTGCCCTTATAGGAGGGGAGACGGCCGAAATGCCGGGGTTTTATCCTGAGGGGGAATATGACCTGGCAGGTTTTGCCGTAGGGGTAGTGGAGAGGGAGGCCCTCTTGGATAAAAATCTTCTGGCTTCAGGGCAGCTGGTATTAGGCCTGGCCTCCTCCGGTCTCCACTCCAACGGCTACTCCCTGGTGAGGAAGATTTTCCTGTCCTCCGGGGGAAAGGAACTGGAAAAGTATTACCCCGAGCTGGGGAAAACCCTGGGGGAGGAGCTCCTGGTGCCCACCAGGATATATGTACCCGCCCTGCTTCCCCTAATCAGAGAGAAAAAGATCAGGGGCCTGGTGCATGTCACCGGTGGAGGTCTGGTGGAGAATCCTCCCCGCATTTTGCCTGAGCACCTGACTATGCGTTTAGATAGAAGGTCTTGGCCCCAACCTCCTATCTTCTCCCTTATAAAGAAAAGGGGTGGCCTCTCCGAAAGGGAAATGTTACGTACCTTCAACATGGGCCTCGGCATGTTGGTGGTGGTGGATCCTCCGGATCTAGATCGGGTAAAGGAATCCCTGGAGGCAGCCGGGGAAAAGGTTTTCGTGGTGGGGGAACTGATCCCGGGCCGGGGAGGGGTGGAATTTGTCCCACCTCTGGAGGAGTAGAGAAAAGGTGCTCCCTTTAGGCATATTGGTGTCCGGCAGGGGGAGCAACATGGAGGCCATAGCAGAGGCCATAGAGAAAAGAGAACTCCCCGCCCGCATCAATATAGTGATAAGCGACCGAGCAGAGGCTCAGGCTCTGGAGAGGGCCAGGAAGAGAGGCCTTAAAACCTTTTTTTTGAACCCCCGCGATTTCTCTACCCGGGAGGAATACGACCTGGCCCTGGCCCAGCTCTGCCTCCAGGAAGGGGTGGAGCTGGTGGTGCTGGCAGGATTTATGAGGATCCTGACCCCGGCCTTCCTGGAGAAGTTCCCCCTTCGGGTCATCAATATTCACCCTTCCCTCTTGCCCGCCTTTCCCGGTCTCAACGCCCAGAGGCAGGCTTGGGAGTACGGGGTCAAATATTCAGGATGTACGGTCCACTTTGTGGATGAGGGGGTGGATACCGGCCCCATTATCGCCCAGGCAGTGGTCCCAGTCTTGGACCATGATACCCCTGAAACCCTGGCGGAGAGGATCCTGGTGGAGGAACATCGCCTCTATCCTCAGGTTATAAGGTGGCTGGCAGAGGGCAGG
>Ga0209836_100164_pt1 | contig 10644 bp, 10 predicted proteins | sample ElbSprsedimmetaG_FD_184147 | JGI IMG/M metagenome (GOLD analysis project Ga0209836, IMG submission 184147) | Hot spring sediment bacterial and archeal communities from California, USA to study Microbial Dark Matter (Phase II) - Elbow Spring... ... | reverse complement strand
GGCGCCCTAGGTCGTCCTTCTGGTCAGCGGAGGAGACCCGGGCGTACAGTACCGTTCGGCCTTCCGGGTTTGGTTCGTCCACCAAGATGGTGCCTGTAGGAAGCTGCCGGGCAGGCACAGGCAGCTTGCCTGCCTTGAACCATCGCCAAGCGGTCATGTAGCTGATCCCCTGCTTGCGGGCCCAGTCAGAAAGTTTCATGGCTGAAAGAAATGTTAACGAAACCGACTGCTGCTGTCAACCCTCGGCCTTCAGATGCTGGAGAACTTTGAAGAGCTCCTGAACTTCCTGGGGGGTAAGGACGCTCGTGGGCTCGTCGAGGATGAGGACCTCTGCTCCGCGGATGAGGGCTTTGAGGATTTCCACGCGCTGCTGTTTGCCTGCGGACAGTTCCCAAACCCGGCGATCCGGGTCCACAGGAAGTCCATAGCGTTCGGAAAACTCCCGGAGCTTTTTGGCCACGGCCCGGGCTGGGGCCCAAAAGGGTGTCCCCCGAAGGCCCAGGGCCACGTTCTCCGCCACAGTATGGGGAAGAACAAGCTTGAAGTGCTGGTGGACCATGCCGATCCCAAGCTGGATGGCATCGCGGGGGGGAGCGGATTTCCACCCTTTTCCCTTTAATCCAAATCTCGCCGGAGTCCGGGCGATAGATGCCGTAGAGGATGTTCATGAGGGTGATTTTTCCTGCGCCGTTTTTGCCCAAAAGGGCGTGAATTTCGCCGGCCTGGACATCGAAGTTCACCTGGTCGTTAGCCAAAACTCCGGGAAGGATTTGGTGATCTGGCGCAGGGACACAAGGGTGGGCTTAGCAGTGGGAGCGAAACTATTGGGGGCAGGGCCCACCATAGTACTCTAGTATATGCAGCGGGGGTTAGCTAGTCAAATTGTCTTACAAGTCAAGTTAGGTTGGGAGTATACTGCGGTAAAGGAGGAGCGGTGCGGCTGAGGGGTGTGCAGCGGTACCATTGGGCACGGGACTTGGACGAAGCCTTATCCCTTCTTTCGGCCTATCAGGGGAAAGGAGCTATCCTTGCCGGCGGGGTGGATTTGGCCCGCTCGCCCCGCACCGATATCGAAGGCCTCATTGATATCACCGGAATCGGCCTCTCCTATGTGAGCAAAGAAAACGAAGGACTCCGCGTGGGAGCCACCGCCACGCTAACAGGGGTTTTGGAACACCCAGCCGCGCTGGACTACGCCGGCGGGGTTCTCCAGGAAGCCCTGCAGGGCGTGGCTTGCCCGGCAATCCGTAACATGGCCACCCTCGGTGGAGCGGTGGTCTCCGCTCACCCCTGGGCGGATATCCCCACCCTCCTTGTGGCCCTGGGCACCCAGGCCCGCTGGCAGGGCGCCCGTGAGGAAAAGACCACGGTAGAGGAGCTCTACGGACGCGAATTCCGCAAGATCTTCCGGGAAAGCGTGCTTTTGGAGCTCTTCTTTCCTTCGCGGGATGGGGCCTTTGCTTTTGAGAAGATCACGCGGAACGCTGGCGACATCGCCCTTCTCAACGTCTGTGCCGGTTTGGGCCTCAAGGAAGGAAAAATCGCGTGGGCCCGGGTAGCCGTGGGCGCCCGCCCCATGCGGGGCGAATGCCTCCCGTGGCTGGAAGAAGCCCTCGCGGGCGAGCGGCCCACCGAAGCCCTTTGGCGAAAAGTTGAAGAGGAGGTGAAAGCCAGGGTAGAGGTGGGAAGCGATCGGCGGGCTGAAGCCTGGTGGCGAAAAGAAGTCGCAGGAGTTCTAGTTCGGCGAACTCTCTTACGGGCTTGCAAAAGAGCCGAGGAAAGGAAGGCGTGGTGAAAATCTATTTTGAGCTCAACGGAAAACCCCAGTACGTGGGAGTTGGGCCCGGGGAATCCCTCCTTTCCCTCCTTCGACGGGTAGGAATGAAATCGGTGAAAGAGGGCTGTGGCACTGGCGAATGCGGGGCTTGCACCGTCCTTGTGGAAGGCCGACCCGTGCGCTCCTGCATCTTTTTCGCCCCAAAAGTCCAGGGAAAACGGGTCACTACCCTAGAGGGCCTGGGAACCCTGGATAATCCTCACCCCCTGCAGCTGGCGTTCGTGGAGGCTGGCCCCGTCCAATGCGGATTTTGCACACCAGGGATGATCCTCACCTCCTACGCCCTCCTTGAGCGAAACCCAAATCCCACCGCGGATGAGGTGCGGGAATATCTTGTGGGCAACCTCTGTCGGTGCACGGGCTACAAAAAGATCATTGATGCGGTCCTTTTGGCCGCGGAATGGAAAAGGGAGGGGCGATGGTAATAAAGCTCGGCCGGCCCATTGAGGTCGTGGGGAAAAATGTTCTGAAAGTAGATGGCATCCCGTTGGCCACCGGGCAGCCCAAGTTCACCATGGACATGGACATCCCCGGGGCCCTCATCGGAAAGCTCCTTTATTCGCCTCATGCCCATGCGGAGATCGTCTCCATCGATACCTCCGAAGCGGAGAAGGTCCCTGGCGTGGTTTGCATTCTACATTATGGAAACGTGCCCCGCGTCCCTTACACCACCGCTGGCCAGGGTTGGCCTGAGCCTTCGCCCTACGACACCGTCCTTTTCGACAAAAAGGTGCGGTACGTGGGCGATCGGGTGGCCGCGGTGGCCGCGGAAACGGAGGAAGCCGCCCTGGAAGCTCTCCGCAAAATCAAGGTGGAGTACAAGATCCTTCCCGCTGTGTTCAGCATCGATGAGGTATTGGCTCCCGGAGCGCCGATCATCCACGATGAGCCCGATGCTCAGGGGATCTACGATGCAAAAAGGAACATCGCTGCCGCTGTGGATGTGCCCGTAGGCGACCTTGAGCAAGGTTTTGCTGAATCCGACGTGCTTGTAGAGGCGACATGCGAAGTGCCTTATGTGCAACACGCGGCTCTTGAGCCCCACTGCGTGGCAGTCTATTTCGACGAGGATGGCCGCTTGGTGATCCGCTCCTCCACCCAAGTTCCCTTCCATGTTCGGCGAATCGTCTCCCGAGTTTTGGGGATCCCTATCCACCGGATCCGGGTGATCAAGCCCAGGATCGGCGGCGGGTTCGGCTCCAAGCAAGAGGTGATCCTGGAGCCCATCGCCGCGGCGTTAGCCCTGCGCACGGGAAGGCCTGTAGTAATGAACCTTTCCCGCGAGGAGGTTTTTGTCTCCACCCGCACCCGTCACCCCTATCGCGTGCGGGTAAAACTCGGAGCGAAAAAGGACGGGACCCTACACGCTTTGGAAATGGAGGCTTTGGCCTCAGCCGGCGCTTACGGCCCCCATAGCGGTACCGTCCTTTACAACGTGGGCTCAAAATCCTTGCCCCTTTACAACAAGGCGCGACACCTGCGTTTCCATGGAAAAGCGGTGTACACGAACCTCCCTGTGGCTGGCGCGTATCGGGGCTATGGGGCTACCCAGGGATTTTTCGCGCTCGAGGTGGCCATGGACGAGCTTGCGGAAAAGCTCGGAATGGACCCGGTAGAGCTCCGCCTCGAGAACCACATTCGGGCCGGCGAAACTTCTCCGATCTTTGAAAAACTCGGCGAGGGCCGAGAAGGAAAGCCTCAAATCGTTCGCTCTTGTGCTTTGGCGGAGTGCATAAAAATCGGAGCGGAAAGGATTGGGTGGTACGAAAAAAGAAAGGCTCCGCGGCGCGAAGGATCTTGGTTTTACGGGGTGGGCATGTCCTGCGCCATGCAAGGCTCGGGGATCACCGGAGTGGATATGGCAGCCGCCACCATCATGATGAACGAGGACGGCTCGTTTAGGCTCCTTGTGGGCGCCACAGACCTGGGAACCGGTTCGGATACGGTGCTGGCTCAAATCGCCGCGGAAGTTCTCGCTGTGCCCGTGGAGAAAATCGTGGTCTACTCCTCGGACACGGACTTTACCCCCTTCGATAAAGGCGCCTACGCCTCGAGCACCACTTACGTTTCGGGGAACGCGGTTTTACAGGCCGCGGAAAAGGTAAAAGAGCAAATTTTGCTCGTCGCCTCAAAAATTTTGGGTGAACCAGTGGAAAACTTGAGCCTAGAGCGAGAGAAGGTGGTGAGCCTCCGCACAGGGAAGGAGGTACCCTACTGGGAGATTGGGCACCGGGCGTTTTATGTAACCGAGCAGCAGCACCTCATGGCTAGCGCATCCTTTACTTGTCCGGAGTCGCCACCGCCTTTCGCCGCATTTTTCTGCGAAGTGGGTGTGGATACGGAGACTGGGGTCGTAAAAGTGGAGAAATTCGTGGCTGTGGCGGATTGCGGCCAACCCATCCATCCAAAACTTGCCGAAGGGCAACTCGAGGGCGCGGTGGTCCAGGGAATCGGCCACGTTCTTTTTGAGGAAATGCTTTTTTCCGAGCGCGGAAGCTGTGTGAACCGCACGTTCTTCGACTATCGAGTTCCCACAAGCCCCGATGTTCCCGAGATCGAAGCTATTCTCGTGCCATCTGTGGAGCCGACCGGACCGTTCGGGGCGAAGTCCATTGCCGAGGTTGGGATCAATGGTCCTTTGCCCGCCATCTCTAACGCCATTTATCACGCGGTGGGAGTGCGGCTCACCCGTGCACCTTTCACTCCGGAGCGGGTCCTTCAGGCGCTGAAAGCGCGGGCTAAATAGCGGCTTGGGCGATGCGCCAAAAGCTCTCGGGGTCCAAGGAAGCTCCACCTACAAGAGCCCCTTGAATCCCCGGAAGCCGAAGAAAATCCCCGGCGTTCTCGGGCTTCACCGAGCCGCCGTACTGGATCCGCACTTTTTCCCCTTCCTTTCCAAAATGCGCCAAAAGCCAGGCCTGGATCATCTGGGCCATTTCTTGGGCATCTTTGGGATGCGCGGGAACACCAGTACCAATAGCCCAAACCGGCTCATAGGCGATCACAAGAGGACCGGAAAGCCCCCTCTCAAGAGCCGCGGAAAGCTGCTTTTCCACGGCTTCCCAAGCCTTTCCCGCCCGCCGCTCCTCCAGAGTTTCCCCCACGCAAAGAATAGGGGTGATCCCGCAGCTCCAGGCAGCGCGGACCTTCGCCGCCACGAATTCGTCAGTTTCCCCAAAAATTTTCCGGCGTTCGGAATGGCCACAGATTACATATCGAACGCCCAGATCCGCGAGCTGAGGCATGGAGACCTCGCCGGTAAAAGCTCCTTCCCTTTCGGGATGCCCATTTTGGGCGCCAAGGGCCACAGGAGACCCGGAAAGCATCTCCGCAGCCAACGAAAGGGCCGTAAATGAAGGAAAGACGGCGAGCTCCACCGGAGGATCCGGCGGGACCAACATGAGAAGCCGCCGCAGATAATCCTCCGTCTCTTTTAGGGTTTTGTGCATCTTCCAATTCGCCGCCACGAGCGCTCGCATTTCGCCCCCTTTGACAGGGGGGATCGTAGGCGCCTATCATGGGGAGGACAAGGAGGGAGGGATGTACTTTTGGATCATCGTCATCGTTGGCCTGGTCCTGATCTTTTTGGCCAGTGCCATCCGGATTGTCCGGGAGTACGAGCGGGGGGTGATCTTCCGGCTCGGCCGGCTCATCGGCGCCAAAGGCCCAGGCCTTTTCTTCATCATCCCCGTTGTAGACAAGATGGTGAAAGTGGACCTGCGCACGATCACTTTGGACGTGCCGCTCCAGGAGGTCATCACCAAGGATAACGTACCTGTCCACGTCGATGCCGTGGTCTATTTCCGGGTAGTGGATCCCACGGCAGCAGTTGTAGAAGTTCTGGACTTCGTGGAGGCCACGCGGCTGATCTCCATGACCACCTTGCGCTCCGTGGTCGGAAAATCCGAGCTTGATGAGCTTCTCACCGAGCGGGAGCGCCTGAACCGCGAGCTCCAAAAAATTATTGATGAGCATACTGACCCTTGGGGCGTGAAGGTGATCACCGTGGAGCTCAAGGAGGTAAGGATTCCGGCGGAGATGCAGCGGGCCATTGCCCGGCAGGCCGAAGCCGAGCGGGAGCGCCGCAGCAAGGTCATCCACGCTGAAGGCGAGCTTCAGGCCGCGGAAAAACTCCGGGAGGCTGCAGCTATCATGCAGCAATCCCCTGGAGCTTTGCAGCTCCGGTACCTCCAGACCCTTACGGAAATTTCTGCGGAAAAAATGAACACCATCGTTTTTCCTATCCCACTGGAGCTCCTTTCTGCTCTAGCAGGAAAAGACGAACGTTGAGGCTTTGTGTTTTGGGAAGCGGGTCTTCGGGGAATGCTCTCCTTTTGGAGGCCGAGGATGGGCTTTTTCTTGTGGACTGCGGCCTTCTTTGGCGGGATTTAAAGGCCCGGGCTGAGCGGGCGGGGTTTCCCCTCCGCGGCCTGCGCTACGTCTTCCTCACCCACGAGCACGCTGACCATATCCGGGGGGTGGATTCGTTAGTGCGCAGAGGGGTCAAAGCGGTGGCCAGCGCCGGAACCCTTCAAGCCCTCGGGATTAATGGCATCCCCGTGGAACCGGGCCTGGAACTTTTGGGCCTCAAGCTCTTCCCCATCCCCCTTTCCCACGATGCCCGGGAGCCCACAGGACTGCGCATTGAACGAAATGGGATGAGGATCGGTATCGTCACCGACCTTGGCCGTGTGACCCCGGCTGTCCTGGAAAATTTGAAGGGCTGCGATACTTTGGTGTTTGAGAGCAACTACGACCTGGGGATGCTCCTTTCCGGGCCGTATCCCTGGCCCCTGAAGATGCGGATTCTCGGGCCATTTGGACACCTGGCCAACGATGAAGCCGGCCAAGCCCTGCGGTTTTTCCGGGATTGGGCAAAAATCGTGTTCCTAGCCCACCTTTCCCAGGAGAACAATCGGCCGCAACTGGCCTTGGAAACGGTGGCCCAAGCCATGGATGGCTGGCAGGGCCATCTCTTTTTAACTTATCCGGACCGGCCTAGCCCGGTGATTTCCGGTGGGTAGACCAACCCTATACTGGCCATGGCCCTCACGATTCGGCCCACGGAGGGAACAGCCGTGGTTCCGCTCCAAAAATCGTCGGTTTTGCTCGTCTGGTAGATAACCACGATGGTGTATTGGGGTGAATCCCAAGGGAAGAAGGCGGCCATGGCTGTGGTGACGTGGCCGGGAACATACCCTCGCCCGGGGATGGCAATCTGCGCGGTCCCGGATTTTCCACCCACGTTGAACCCTGGAACCTTTGCCGGGGAACCGGTTCCCGTGTTCACCGCATAGCCCAAAAACTCCCGGATCTTTTGACAGGAGGAGGGTTGGGCCACAGTGCCCCGCACCTCCGGCTTTCCGGGAAGAAGATGGGGCCTGATCCGGATTCCGTCGTTGCAGAGGGCTGCATACGCCGCGGCGAGCTGGATGGCCGTAACTCCCACACTTTGCCCAAACGAGCTCACCGCCAAATCCACCTCGGTCCATTTCTCCGGCGGCCGAAGAAGGCCTGCCACCTCCCCAGGCAGCTCTATTCCCGTGAGCTCACCAAGGCCCAGACGCCGCAGATACTCGTAGAGTTTGGGAGCACCTACCCGCTGAGCCACTTGGACGAGCACGGTGTTCACCGACTGAGCCAAGGCGTCCCGCAAAGTTAGGGGCGGGTAGCTTCGGTTATGCGCGTTTTTTATGGCCACACCGGCAACAATCCGCGGAGAAGAACCCTCAAATTGCTCCGTCTCCGAAACCACCCCAAGATCCCAGGCCGCGAGAGCCACAAGGCCTTTGAACGTGGAACCAGGCTCAAATACGTCGGTCACAGCCCAGGGTTTCAGGAGCTCGATCGCGGGATTTTGCGGATCGTAACGAGGGGATTGGGCCAAAGCGAGCACCTCGCCAGACCGAGGATCGAGGACCACGGCGCAACCCCGATCAGCTGGGCTATTCCGCAAAGTCTCGTCAAGCTCAGCCTCGCAGATCCACTGAATGCGGGAATCCAAAGTGAGGTGGAGATCCTGCCCGGGAGTGCCCGGGTCCTCTTCCCAAAGGTCGTAGGGCGTGCCATCCCCGGCCCGGAGGATTCGAATTATTCGGGGTTTTCCCCGAAGCACCTCGTCAAAAGCTAGCTCCAGGCCGGAAAGACCGTCGCCATCAACCCCCACAAGGCCCAAAACCTCCAGCGCCATGGAGCCTTGAGGATAGGCCCGCTTCCAGGTGGGGAAAAAGAGAAGCCCCTTGATCCTCTGCGCTTGAGCCAGGGCCCGGAAGCGCTGAGCCACATCCAGATCAACATTGCGGGCAAGCCAGGTGAAATAGCCAGGACGATAAACCTTGGCCTTGGCCTCCTCCGAGCTCATCCCAAGCTCCTTCACCAACAGGTTCACCAAGAGCTCAGGGTTGGTGAGGTGGTAGTTATCTACGGCGATGGAGTAGGCGGGGATGTCGTAGGCGAGGGGAACCCCGTTTCGATCGTAGATCGTGCCCCGGCGGGATGGGATCTCGATCCGGTCCTCTTGGATTGCTTGAGCCATGGCCGCCCATTCCCTGTGCTCGAAGACTTGAAGCTGAAAGAGGCGGGCGAGGATCGCTAATCCCGCTAAAGCCAAAAGGAAAAACACAAGGGATGCGCGCCTAACCGCCGTTCTCATCGGGGACCACCAGATAATGGAGGCGGGAAAGGTCTACAGGCCCCATGCCTAAGGCTTGAGCTCTCTGGCTTAGGGTTTCAAGGGAACAAAGCTCGCGCAGTTTGTGTTCAAGAAAAAGCCTTTGCTCCTCAAGCTTCGCTAAAGAGAGCACCAAAGAGGCCCGTTCTGCCCGAAGCCTGGCCAACACGGCACCCTGCCAAAGGTAAAGGAAAACTAATCCTGCCAAAAGCAAACCCAAAAGAAGCAGGGCCAACACCGTGTGCCTATCCCATCCGTCCGAGAACATCGGCCTTTACAAAGCCTAAGAGGCCGAGCACTAAAAACGAGGACAGAGGGGCTTAAGGCAGGGGAACTTCGGGCACCTGGGCGGCCCGGAGCCGCGCGGACCGCGCCCGCGGATTGCGGGCCACCTCTTCAGCTTTAGGCCGCACCGGCTTTTTGGTGAGAAGCCTCAACTTCCCGGCCTGGGCCTCCTTCGGCAAAAAGCGCTTGACAATGCGGTCTTCCAGGGAGTGAAAGGCGATTACACACAGGACGCCCCCGGGTCGGAGGGCCGCCACGGCCTGGGGCAAAGCCTCCGCGAGGGCAGAAAGCTCGTCGTTTACGGCAATGCGCAAGGCTTGAAAGGTACGGGTAGCCGGATGGATCCGCTGACGACCAGGCGGATAACAGCGGGCCACAACCCGAGCAAGCTCTGTCGTAGTCCGCAGCGGCCGGCTCCGCACAATCTCCCGGGCAATCCGCTCAGCATGCCTTTCCTCCCCGTATTCCCGAAGAATCCGGGCAAGCTCCTTCTTAGGAAGACTATTCACCAAATCGGCGGCGGTGAGGGTATTTGCCGGATCCATCCGCATATCCAATGGCCCCTCTTGTTGAAAGGAAAAACCCCGTTCAGGTCGGGCTAAATGCCAAGAGGAAAGCCCAAGATCGAAGAGGATTCCGTCCACTTTTTCTAGGCCAAGGCCCCTAAGGATCTCTTGGAGGTGTCGGAAGTTCGCCCGCACCGGCCGGAACTGTTCCCCGAATTCTCCCAGGCGTTCCCGAGCCAAGGCAAGGCTCTCCGGGTCCTGATCGATCCCCACCACCGTGGCTCCCCGGGAAAGGAGGGCCTCGGCGTGGCCGCCGGTTCCCACGGTGGCATCCACGATCACCTTTCCTGGCCCCGGTGCCAAAAAATCAAGAACCTCCCCAAGGAGGACGGGCTCGTGAAAAACACCAAAACCTCGGCCTGGCTCCATCAAAGCTGGCAAAGCCTTGGGCCGGGAAGTCCAAGGGCGGAGAGCTTCTCTGGGGCGGGAACCCCACGCTCGTCCCAACCCCGGAGCCGGTAGTACGCCAAAAGCCAGCGCCGGAAATCCTCGCGGGTGAAGCGCCGGCCAGCGAAAAGCCCGGCCTCGTGGGTCTCAGCAAAAAACCTCTCCGGAAGGGCATCCTCCGCCCGGCCGCGGGCGAGGTCGATCAGGCGGTGCAAATTCTCAATGCGCTCACCCGCGCTCATAAAATCCGAAGGAGCAAGCTCCATTCCCGTAAGAGCACGAAATAGGGGGGCGAGGCGGTCGAAACCAAAGGGGAGAAAATCGCAAACAATGAGGGAGTTCCTCGCCGCCACTTCATCCTGCCCCTCTTTTACAAATTTGGGCACGGAATCGATCGTAAGCAGACCTTGCATTTCCGCAGTGGCCGACCAAAACCGCGTGTGGGAAGCAAAATCTGCCGTGGCCAAGGAAAACCCCATGGAAGCACAACCCTTGGGATTGACCCCGGAAAGCTCCATTCCGCCAACTTGAATAGCAAAATATTGGGCTTCTTCTCCGAGCTTTTCCGCGGCAATGCGAGTTCCTTCTGCAAGGAGATTACCGACTCCCTCGCGGAACGCAATTTGGCGAATGAGGGTGAAAACCCCTTCAGCATCGCCAAAGCGGAAGGGCAAAGGAAGAAGGCCCCGCTCAGAGGCCTCCAAGGCAAAGGAGATTACTACCCCGGTGGAAATCGTGTCTAGCCCAAGATCGTCGCAAAGGAGGTTTGCGGAAGCCACGGCTTTAGCGCTCCCGATTTCCAGGTTGGCACCCAAGAACGCGGTGGTTTCGTACTCCGGCCCCTCAAGCTCAAAGCCGTTCCACCGGGCGAGCTTCCCGCAGCGGATGGGGCAGTTGAA
>Ga0209836_100163_pt1 | contig 10675 bp, 10 predicted proteins | sample ElbSprsedimmetaG_FD_184147 | JGI IMG/M metagenome (GOLD analysis project Ga0209836, IMG submission 184147) | Hot spring sediment bacterial and archeal communities from California, USA to study Microbial Dark Matter (Phase II) - Elbow Spring... ... | reverse complement strand
TGGCCAACGGCCGCTATGCCGTGATCGTGTACAACAAGAACCGGATTGCACCTTCTGCAGCACCCAAAAGCTTCCGCGACCTCCTCGACCCCAAATGGAAGGGGAAAGTCGTGATCGGGGATCCCCTTCTGGGCTCGACGGCATTTGCCATCGTATGTGGCCTCGTCCAGCTTAATGGCTTTGACTGGGACTTCGTTAGAGCCTTGCGGGAGAACGGGGTGATGCTCGCCGGCACCGTAGGGAAGGTGGCCGAGATGGTCGCCTCCGGGGAGGCGCTCGTCGGAATCAGCGTCCATAACGCTGCGCTCCAGATGATTAGGAGAGCCCAACGACAAGGGGTAGAGAGCCCCCTGGCCATCGTCTGGCCTGAGGAGGGCGCGATCGCCGTCCCCAGGCCGATCGCCATTGTCCAGGATGTGAACCGCTCTGAGGCGAGCACTGCGCTGGCGAAAGCGTTCGTGGACTTCGTCCTCTCAGCCCGAGGCCAGCAGAGCGCCGCCAAATACGGGTTCATCCCGGTGCGGGCGGATGTTCCTGCGCCCAAAGAGATCCCCGCAGAGTTCACCACGATGACGCCCGATTGGGAATGGATCAATCGGCATGCGCAGACCCTGCGGGATAAGTGGGAATCCGTCATGTACGGCGGATCTAAATGAGGGGATCTAAGGGGGAAGGGGGCGTCGCTCACCCTAAGTTAAGAAGCATTGATCACACTAAGGCAAAGGGGAGTCGACCTACGGGCGATAGCAACAGGTGCAGCCAACTTATCGCTGCTCCTGTTCATTGCCTATCCCCTCTTCCTCCTTCTCCTCGTTAGCTTCGGTGCGCGCGAAGGGTTTACAGTTGTTAGCTATCTCAAGGTGTTTGCCCAGCGCCAGAACTATGTGGCGCTGGGCAACTCCCTTTACGTAGGCACCACGACCACTTTGCTGGCAACCCTGATTGGGGTGGGGCTAGCTTGGCTCATTGCCCGGACGGGCCTCCCTTTAAAGCGGGTTTTTCGTGGCCTCATCTTCCTCACCTTCGTCACCCCTCCTTACATCGGGACCATCAGCTGGATTCAGCTCTTCGGCCGGGCCGGTTACGGCAACGCTCTGCTCACCCGAGTCCTGGGTCTCTCAATCGAGCTCTACTCCCTGGAGGGGATCATCGCGGTGATGGCGCTCTACCTCTATCCGCTCGTCTTCTGGGCTACGGCCCATGCCCTGGAACGAACCGACCCGACGCTGGAGGATGCCGCGGCCTCCTCCGGCGGCACGAGGTGGAGGGTGCTCACTACGATCACGCTCCCTCTGGTCCTTCCCAGCATCCTTTCTGCCGCGGCCTTGGTGTTCATCAATACGCTTGCCAGTTTTGGGCCTGCTGCCGCCTTGGGCCTCCCTGCAAGGCACTACGTTTTGACCACGCGGATTTACGCCGCACTCTCCCACTACGATGTCCAGATGGCCGCCGCCCTCTCGGTCATCCTGGTGCTTTGCTCTGGAGGAGCCCTTTTGCTCCAGAACTCGTTGCTTGGACGAAGAAGGTTCATCACCACTACTTCCGGGAGCAGAAAGCCAGAGCCGTTCAGGCTTGGCCGGTGGCGTTTGCCGATAGCCATTGTCTTGGTGGTTTTCTTTTCCTTTACGGCCGTCTTGCCCTTACTGACGCTCCTCTTCACCTCCCTGCTCAAGGGCTGGGGGCTCCCGTTAGCCCTGGAGAATTTCACCCTAGGGAACTACCTGACGATCTTCCAAGATAGGCTCATCGGAAGGGCTTTGCGGAATAGCCTTATCTTTGCCACTCTCGCGGCCAGTGCCGCGACCCTGTTGGGCTTCCTCGTTGCCTACATCTCCGCGCGGACCAAGCTGCGAGGACGGGGCCTTCTTGACCTTCTGGCAACGTTTCCGCGGGCCATTCCGAGGCCGGTCCTGGCAATGGCGATGATCCTAGCCTTCATGAATCCACCGCTCGCCCTCTACAACACCCCCTGGATCGTCATCGTGGCTTATATCGTCGCGTTCACCCCGCTCGCCCTCCGTGTCCTGAGCGGCTCTCTCCGGGCTCTCGATCCGGTGCTGGAGGAGGCGGCCTGGGCCTCGGGAGCCTCCTGGCTCCGCGGTTTAAAGGATATGGTCCTGCCGCTTCTTAGGCCCGGGATACTGACCAGCTTCATCCTGGTATTTTTGAGGGGCCTCCCCGAGATCCCCCTCTCCCTCATGCTTCACACCCGGGGAACGGAGACGGTGGGCGTCGTCCTCTTCTTCCTCCGGGATACCGTCGGCGTAGAGGCGGTCTCCGCCCTGGCTGTGATTGTGATCCTCATCACCCTGGCGGGCCATCTGGTCGTGGGGAAGTTGGGTGGCAGGCCGGAGGTGGGACGATGAGCCAGCTTGTGATCGAAGGCCTGAAGAAGCGATTCGGCCCAGTCGCCGCCCTGGATGGGCTCAGCTTGGAGGTCAAGCGGGCCGAGCTCCTGGTGATCCTCGGGCCGAGCGGCTGTGGGAAGACAACGTTATTACGCTCGATTGCCGGGCTGGAGCGGCCCGATGCTGGGGAGATCTGGTTAGAGGGAGAGCTAGTTTTCTCTGCCGCAAGGCGGATCTTCTTGCCGCCGCACCGCCGTCGCGTGGGGATCGTCTTCCAGAACTACGCCCTCTGGCCGCATCTGAACGTCTTTAGCAACGTTGCTTACCCGCTCAGGGTCAAGCGATTTTCCAAACACGAGATCCGCCGCCGAGTCGGGGAGATGTTGAAATTGGTCCGGCTGGAAGGGCTGGAACGCCGTTATCCACACGAGCTCTCCGCCGGCCAGCAGCAGCGAGTGGCGCTCGCCCGAGCCCTGGTGATGGAGCCATGTTTGCTTCTTTTGGATGAGCCGTTAAGCAATTTGGATGCCAAGCTGCGCGAGGAGCTACGCGAAGAATTGAAGAGAATCCAACGCAAGACCGGGATCACGACGGTCCACGTGACTCACGACCAGGGGGAGGCGATGGCCTTGAGCGATCGGATCGGGGTGATGGATTCGGGGAAGTTGATCCAGATTGGCCCGCCTGCTGAGGTTTATCAAAAGCCCCACAACGAATTCGTCGCGAAGTTTGTCGGGGCGAGCAACCTGCTCTTCGGCGACGTAAAGGAGCAGGACGGCCAGCGATCGCTCCTCCTCCAGGGTGGGCTGGAGCTCCCTCTGTCGGGAGAGATGAAGCTACCCCCTGGCCCGGCGCTGCTGTTGATCCGTCCAGAGGAGATCACCATCAGCCGTAATGGGCCCGGCCTTGGGGCGACGGTCAAGAGCGCGACTTACTTGGGGAATGCTCTCGAGTATCGCCTGACGATCGGCGGTCTGGAACTGCAGGTGCGGACTGACCCAATGCAGATTTTCAACGTGGGAGAGCGGATCTTCCTCCAAATCCGTCGGGCGACCCCAATCCGGGCGCGGCGGCCGGAACAAGGATGAGGTAGCCTTAATCGTTGCCGTCCTCTTGGCCCGAAGCGCTCCTTGTGCATCTTGAACGTCACCTCCACGCCTCCGCGGCGCTTCGGGTGCCTGAGGATCTGCTGCCCGCTCCACGACAGAGCAGCACAGATCGCTGCCCTTCGGCCCCGGCCTTGCCTGCGATGGACGACCCTCCCTTCTGAGGTCCTCCACCGGCCCCACCAGAGTTAGAAGTTGTGGGTGTAGTAACCGTTGGCCTTGGTGGAATGGGTTTCCGGGTAGATCTCCCGCTCTTCCCGCACAGGGGCCTCCGGCAATCCCTCCATGGTCCTAATCTGCTCCGCCGCTCCGGTTTTTTCTGGGAAGGCCGCCATGCCGGTCATCAGACACAGTCCTTGGGCCAGCGTAGTGGTTCTCGAGTTTACGGGGACTCATGCCACATCGTTTTCGGACTTCGTAGATGGGCACCCGGCAGCGTTCGCCGCCGACCTGACCGCGCAGGAAGGGTCGCTTATCTGAGGAACAGGGGCACCCACCAACCTTAGGACGCTTGCGCCGCGCGACGGGCGTAGCGCTCCACCATTTCGTGCAGGTAGTGCATGGCCACGTCGTAGCCGCGCAAGGCCACCGTCACCGTGTACGCCAGCACCCGTGCAATCCACAGCTTAAATAGGAGCTCTTGCCAGTCCGGATCGTCGCTCCGAAACTCCCGCAGCAGGACCTGATACGTGTCGTACCAGGCCTCCTCGTCCATGAACCCAAGCCGGGGGAAGTTCCGCGCGCGGCTTAGGCCATCGCGCACCCCTGGGGGGAAGAGATCGAGGAGCGCGAGTTGGCGCTCGGTCCACCCCTGGGCGAGGAGGGCTAGGGTCCCGTCGAAGTCGTAACCGATCTTCGTTTTGACCGCCTCCGCCACCGGTCCCGGGTATTCCACGTGGTGGACGGTGCCTTCGGGAACCTTTTCCCCGGCCAGCGACTGAAGGGCGGAGAAGCACTCGATGAGCATCGTGCGGAGGTCAGTCAGAGTCCCGTACAGCTTGTGGAGCTTGCCGACCCCGATGTACGTCTCGTATATCCTGAATCCTCCGGCCACGGTGGCGAGGGTATACAAGGTGTCGATCCCCCAGTTGCTTTGGGCCTGCACCCGGGGGTTGGCAACCAAAGCCTCGGCCACCGGCCGGGTGAACAGAAGCTCCCCACCCAGAGGCTGCTCAATGCGCGGGAGCTCCGACCGCGGCCACAGCAGGGCAAACCCCGTGCGGGTAATGAACCAGGTAATCATCGCGTCGGTGCTTGCTCGGGGGAAGTAGTGACGCACCACTTGGTACCCTTGATCGGCAGCGTCCTCGGCCTTAGTGATCCACTCCTCGGAAAAGGACAGGATGTCGGCGTCGTAAAAGTGAATCCGCTCGTAGTCGGTCTTCGTGAGGAAGTACCGAAGCCCCGTGTTCATGCCATCGCCCTTGCCTGGGCGTTTGCTTCCGATTCTCTCTTGGGGGATGACCTCGACCCGCTTGCCCGTTGCCTGCGCGATCTCCGGGGCTACGGCTGCTACAGCCCGGAAGCATGGGTCTTCTTTATCGGCCCCAATGCACACCACACCCCGAACCCGGGGGTGGGCCGCGGCAATGCGCACGTTCTTGAGGAGGACATCGGGATCCTCGCGCTTGAACGGAAAAACCACAACACTCATCGGTGTTCCCCTCCTTGCGTAGACAGGTTTGCCCCAATAGACAGGGCCTTGCCGCTCTCCTCATCGAACAGGCGCAGCTTCTCCGTGGCCAGGGTGAGGCCGACGGTCTGCCCAGCCTGGAAGGGCGGTTCCGGAGCGGTGACCACCTTCAGCATGTCCTCCCCCACCTGCACGGTCAGAAGCTGCTGCGCACCCAGGGGTTCGGACACGAGCACGGTAGCGGGAAGAGAACCGGGCGTCGCGTCCGCATGCACGCTGATGTTCTCGGCCCTGATCCCCACGACGACGCGTTTCCCTACCATCGCCCGAAGGCTCGGCTTCCACGCCGGAGATACCGGCATGGTGAAATCACCTATTGCGAGAGCTAGGTCGTCCCCGCTTGTATTCACCGTGGCTCGCAGGAGGTTCATCGGCGGGGTACCGATGAAACTGGCGACGAACGTGGTCGCCGGCCAGTCGTAGACGGTGTTCGGGTGGTCGAGCTGGACGATTGCTCCCTCTCGCATCACCGCGATCCGGTCCCCCAGGGAGAGGGCCTCCACTTGGTCATGGGTCACGTACACGGTGGTGGCGCCGATCTCCCGATGGAGACGTTTAAGCTCGGCCCTCATCTGAAGGCGGAGTAGCGCATCGAGGTTGGAGAGGGGCTCGTCCATGAGGAGCACCTCGGGCTTCATCACGATCGCCCGAGCCACCGCCACTCGCTGCCGCTGCCCGCCGGAGAGATGGGCCGGATAGCGATCGAGGAGGTTGTCGATCTGGAGGAGCTTTGCCGCCTCCTGCACAGCGGCCTGGATCTCGTGCTTGGGGATGCGCCTCATGCGCAGCCCGAACCCGATGTTCTGAGCTACCGTCATGTGCGGGAACACTGCGTAGCTTTGGAAGACCATAGCGATGTCACGCCGAGCCGGGGGCAGCTCGGTCACGTCGCGGCCGCCGATGAAGATGCGCCCAGTGTCGACTCGCTCCAGCCCGGCGATGCACCGCAGGGTGGTGGTCTTGCCGCAGCCGGATGGGCCGAGGAGGACGAGGAACTCCCCGTCCGCGACGGTCAGGTCCACGTCCCTGACCGCCACCACCCGACCGAACGTCTTGCGCACGCGTTCCAACCTGATCTCCGCCACCAGCTCACCTCTCCGCGATGGCCCCGCCCCACATTTGGAACAGATACCGCCGGGCGAGGGCCATGAAGATCACAGCAGGGATGATCATAAAGAATGCCCCCGCGAACCGGAAGTCAAGCGGCGCCCCCTCGAGCGAGACCAACACGTGGGCAGGGAGTGTACGATTGCGCACGGTGAGGATGGCCGCGGCGAACACCTCGTTCCAGGAGATGACGAACGTGAACATCGCTGCTGCAGCCAGCCCGGGCAAGGCCAGCGGGAGCGCCACCCGCACGAACGCCCCCAAACGGCTGCACCCCAGGGTCATCGCCGCCTCCTCCAGTTCTTTGGGTACCCCGGAGAAGACCCCCGACGTAATAATCACCGCAAACGGGAGCGCTATCGCAGTATGCATGAGCGCGACCCCGATCAGGGTGTCGTAAAGCCCCCAGTGGATGAACTTCACAATGAGCGGGATCGCCAGGAGCGAGGTTGGGAACATCCTGGTCATCAGGATGCCCAACCGAAATGCCTCCCGTCCGCGGAACCTGTACCGAACCACCGCGTAACCGGCCGGGGCTCCCACCACAAGCGTCATTCCCAGGGTTAGGAGCGCCACCACCACGCTGTTGCGGAGTGAAGGCAGCACCCCGTGTGAGTGCAAAAAGAACGACATCGTCCCTGTGGAAAACGTGCTTGGGATGATTGGCTTTGGCCAGCGATACAGCTCTAATCGAGGAGTGAATGCTGCCAGGGCGATAAGGATGAGCGGCATCAGGACCCACAGAGCGATTACCACTGCGGCCATGCACAGAAGGATCCGCCGCTGCAGGCGGGGAAAGGTCATGATCGCACCTCCCGCGGCCGCAGGAACCGCAAGTACCCCCACGTCAGGAGAAGGGAAATGACCATCAGGAGCAAGGCGTAAGTCGAGGCCACGTTAGGGTTGCGGTACAGGCGGTACCAAAAGTACGCCTGCCCGGCCAACACCGGCACCATGCGCCCACCAAGCGCCACGGCCACGGCGAACGTCTGGAGGGCGAAGATAGTCCGGGTGATAAGCGCTGACTGCAGCGACGGCTTAAGGAGCGGCAAAGTAACGTGCCACAGCTTCTGCCAGGGCCGGGCCCCGAACACCTCCGCCGCCTCCAGATAGTCTCGGGAGATCATCTGCAGGCCCGCAACGAGGATCACGAGCACGATCGCCGTCGCCCGCCAGTGCTCCGCCAGCACGATCGCCCCCACCACCCACCCCAAGTTCTGCGGGGTCAGGAAATAGATGGGCTTGTCGATCAGCCCCAAAGCGCACAGAAAGGAGTTGATGTACCCGTGCTGGGTGAAAAAGAGAACCAAATCAACCCGGCGGCAAGGTCGGAAATTCCAAGAGGGATTGCGCAGATGTACAAAAAGCTCCGGGATCCGCGGAAGCGGGTATTCACCAGGAGGGCGATTAAGAGCGCGGTGACAAGCTGGAGAGGGACGATAGTGGCCACCAGGATTAGAGTGAACTTAAAGGCGTCAAAAAACTGAACGTCCTTTACCATCTGCACGAAGAACCGCATCGCCCATTGGCCGTCGCCGGTGCGGAACGCAAGGAGAACCGCTTGGGCCAAGGGTCCTAGAAAGAAGACAGCGATCCAAACGAGGGTAGGGAGGATGAGCCAATACGGCAGCGCCTTCTCCGAGACTAGCCACCGTGTGACTCGTGTTTGGTTCATAAGGATAAAAACAGGGCCGGGGAGAAGGCCCCGGCCCTGTTCAGTTCACGGCTACCCGTTGTTTAGGTACACATCGGGCACCGGGGTGGGCGCGCCCGTCTCGCGGAACAGCGCCTCAAGCACAGCCCCCTGCCGGGCGAGGACCTCCTCGATTGGCCGATCGCGAAGCACGATCTCGTGGAACGTGTCCACATACACTTTGTTGAACTCGCCCGCCCGGGCGCCAAGCCCGACAGGAATAATGGACACCAAAAGATCGGGAGCCGCAGACTGCGCGGCCACTCCGTCGGCGAGGATCCTAAGTCCGCCGGCGGGTACCGCCTCAGCAGCCTCGACAACCACCGGGAAGAATCCTACGCCCTGCAGGATCATGACCTGCGTGGAGGGGCGGGTCAGGTACTCGATGAGCCGATAAGCTCCGGCCGGATCGGGCGCAAGCTTGGGGATGGCGAGGCCGGCGATCACCGTGATGACGCCACGGCCCTTGGGGCCCGCCGGAGCAGGCAGGGCCACGAAGTCATCAGGCCGCTCCACGATCGCCGTCTTTACACGAACAGTGTGGTCCCACGCGATCCAGACTTCTTCAGAGAGGAGTGCCGTATCCATGGAATCGAGGGTGAGGACGGCCGGGTTCACGTACTCCCAAAGTTCCTTCACAAACCGCCACATGGCCACCGCTTCCGGCGAGTTGAACTTCTTGACCTGGGCCCCGGTGAAAGACGGGTAGAGATACCCGTGGACGAACCGGTGGATCAAGGACCGTGGACCGGCCGGGATGCCAAGCCGCTTCTCCCCGGTAGCCTGGTAGATGTTCTTCGCCCACTCCAGAAGCTCGTCATAGGTGAGGTAGAGGTAAGGGATGTCCTCCACGGCCTTCCCCTCCGGCAAGTACGCCAGCGCCTTCTTGTTGGCTACCAGCACGTACGTGGCCTGCATCCAGGGGATGTAAACCTGGACATCGTCCACGCGGGCGAGCTCCACAAAGCTCTCGATGAGAGTACGGTCGCCCAGCGCTTGAAGCTGGCTTAATTCCGCACTCAGGTCCTTGAGCGCCTCCTGGTACACGAGAATCCTTCCGTGAAGGTCACCAACCAAATCTATCGTGCCCTTTCCGGCTTCATACTCGGCAAGAACGCGCTCAGTTGCCTCCGGGTCCTCAGCCGGTACGAAAATGACGGGGATGCCGGTCTCTTCCGTGAACGGCGGAAGGAGCTCTGTGCGGCCCCACTCTGCCTCCGTGATCGGCCGCATCTGCGTGGACAAGAATATTAGGTCCGGCGAGGCAGCCCCAACCGCGCCAACGAAGCTTGCCAACAACCCAATGAGCATCCACCTCATTTATCTGTCAACTCTTTGAGCCATGGTGAGAGGGAAGCAAGTGTATAGACCAGGGAGTTTTTGCTGTGGTCCTAAAGCTAGCCACGAAGCAAAGGAGGAGGGGAAGCCCCGCCCTTTTGAGAATATTCGGGGCCCAAAAACCGCGGAATTCTTGACTTTTAGGTGTTTCAAGGCCAGGAGGGGGGATCATCCCCAACCTGGTCTACCAAGCAAGCCGGAGGAGCTTGACGGAAGGGCAGCTTCCCGGTAAAGAAAAGGATGGGCGAAGGTGGCGGAATAGGCAGACGCGCTGGACTTAGGATCCAGTGCCGATGAGGCGTGCGGGTTCGAGTCCCGCCCTTCGCACCACTTTCGAGTTCTTTCTCTTCCCGGTATAATGGGAGCGTAGGCGGGAATAGCTCAGGGGTAGAGCGCCACCTTGCCGAGGTGGAGGTCGCGGGTTCGAATCCCGTTTCCCGCTCTTGAGATTCCGCCGGGGTGGCGGAAGTCGGTAGACGCAGGGGACTTAAAATCCCTTGGGCTAATCCATAGCTCGTGCGGGTTCGAGTCCCGCCCCCGGCACAAGCGGGGTGGAGCAGCCAGGAAGCTTGCCGGGCTCATAACCCGGAGGTCGTGGGTTCGAATCCCACCCCCGCAACCAGGCGGAGTAGCTCAATTGGCGAGAGCGCGCGGCCCATAACCGCGAGGTTCAGGGTTCGATTCCCTGCTCCGCCATTAGGGGATGTAGCTCAGCTGGGAGAGCGCCGCGTTCGCAACGCGGAGGTCGGCGGTTCAAATCCGCTCATCTCCACCAAAAATCAGGCTTTCGGCCCCCCTTTCCTTAAGCCAACCCCAAAAGTTGATCGATGCTCTCCCGATCGAACCCTACCACGATTTCCCCGTCGATTTCCACCACCGGTACCCCGGTCTGCCCGGACTTCCGCACCATCTCCATGGCTGCGTTGTAGTCCGCAGAAACATCGATCTCGGTGTAAGGAATCCCACGGGCCTGAAGATAACGCTTGACCATCTGGCACCAAGGGCAGGTGGGGGTGGTGTACACAATGACCTCATGCTCTTGCGGCATCACTTTCCCTCCTTTCTCAGCTCAGCTATGACTTTTGGCCGCAGGACTTTTCCCAGCTCTGAGCTAGCTCGGAGGCACCGGCGGCGTCCCCGTTTTTCGCGCACAATGAGCCCTGCCTCCTCCAAAATCCGCAGGTGGTAAGAAAGGGCGGGAGTGGAGAGGCGCAGGCTTCGGGCAAGAGCTCGGCAGTTTTGGCCACTTTTGGCTAGGATATAGGCTAAGACCGCCAGCCGCTCCGGGCTGCCCAGAGCAGCAAAAACCTTTGCCCACCGTTCCAAATTTTCGCTCACAGCTTGAATGTAGCTAGTAAACGCACTCTTGTCAATGTTTCCAAAACTGTGG